>WNFQ01003459.1_pt1 | contig 12295 bp, 18 predicted proteins | sample 5400171 | NCBI WGS metagenome assembly WNFQ01 (sample SAMN13153356, study PRJNA577476) | soil metagenome | isolation source: 20 cm soil under Madrone tree | place: USA:California | collected 2016-06-14
CTTGATGCCACCGACGGTACCCACTATGTCAGTGCACCAGGAGAGGCCTATGGTACTCTCGTACCAGCAGCCACCGCAAATTTTCCAAAGGCAAGTCGTTCCAGCGGTCGCAGACCCACCCGTACGTAGCCGCCCCCATACCTGCATTCTATCATCTCAGATCACTGACCTACCCCCTCCCCTCTCATAGTCCCAGCATACGATCGACCAATATTTTTCGCAGATGATATAAGTGTTAAACAGCGCCGCTCTCCGCAACCCTCGATGGGCCATAAGCGTACCCCCACGATGCCGGCCTCATCGCGGCATCACCTCAGTCCCAGTTCCGGTTCCACACGCAAACAAAGTCGCAAACGCAGCGCATCCTTCTCGGAGTTCGTCCCCCCTCACCTCATCGCGCGAGCATCGCCGGACTCCTCAGACGTCTCCATCCCTCTTGCCAAACCGAGACCCGTGGGGGCAAGAGGGGGACCGATAAAATCACCACCGCCTTCGCCACCGCCGCCGTCGTATGGAGACGAGAAGGCGTCGTCAGGATGGTCGCCGCCTAGTGCCGATCCGCTTCTATCATCCTTGCCGACACTGTCTGCTAAGCCGCCTACGTTGCCCCCGAAGGATTATCGTGTTTCCAGTCCGCAGCAGAAACAGCAGGAGTCTGGTGAAACGTGGGCGCCTCATGTTGCAATGCGTTTGACAGCTCGCGTGCTTGGGCGTACGTTGGGAGCTGCCAAGAGTGCTCTACGCTCTCCCAAAGGACAGTCCATCGATGATGGATGGATTGTCGTGTGAGCAAGCCGGGCAACCCGGAATTTAGGCTGTGCATGCTACACCCGCCGTACACCGCCCCGAGCCGTTCACCCATCTGCTGGACTGTTCCTTCTTTTTCTTCCTTTTACATGTTATTAGTTTGGCCTTAAGGGAATGTAATGTAATGACGAGTTTTGTTTCCTTTCAAAAGGCTTTTGGGCGCAAAGGACCTTGATGCGCTGGTGCACTGCGCTGGGGCAGTGCCATCTCAGGCTACAGTAGATGCCACGGTATTTGATGATTATCGTCAATTCGACGAATGCCCTACAGTAACACTCCCTAATAGTACGTCTTGAAGAATCCTCGCATTTCCAATCGCAATCATGAGTCACATCCCCTATTCCGCGGTCGTTTCTGACGAATGCATCTCCAATGCCTGACCTGCACAAGCCACTTGCCCTTGCCCTAGCATCCGATGATACAGAGCACACATAAAAAGCCCTCAACCTCAGTTCCTCCCATCCCGTAAAACGTCTCACCCGCTCCACGTACAATCGCATAGCCTCGAAGGAAATGGACGCGACTACCGTACAACATCGACTGCCGTTCGAAGCGACGACGGTGGCCAATTTGAAGCCGAGGATCTCAAGCACCAGTACGGTTCTTGATGCGAACAAGGTAAGGTACTTGTAACCGGTTTTGCTAGCATAGCATATGCATATAGCACACATCGAATATCATTCTGGCCCCATCCATGGTCATGACGCTTTTATTACTTTCCCCCCATTTCTCTTTCTCTAGAGTGGGATGTTAATTGAGGGGACAGAATTCACAGAAAGGAGATCATGATCATATCGCTCCGGACCCGGCAGCGCTCCGTGCCCGTCTCAAGCATCGCGCGACGCCACCAAGTAGCAGCACGGCCACATACGATAAAGTGCTAGACACCGCGCGACGTCTAGCAGAGCTGGAAGCACAGCGCGGCCAAGACCAGAACTACATCAGAACACTCGAGCAAACGCGCGCGACGTTAATGCGCGATGCGCAGTCTGCGACGCGGGCGCGGGCGGAGGCAGAGAGGGCTGTGGCTGGGGAGCGGGATGCGAGGCGGGGAAGGGAGGTGGCGGAGGTGGCGAGGGATGAGGCGGTGCGGGTCGCGGGGTTGGAGAGGGATCGGGCTGAGAGGGCCAAGGCTAGGGTCAGGGCACTTGAGAGTGCACTTCGGGACGCTCAGGAGAGGGTAAGCGAGCTTGAGGGCATTGTGGAGGGGGAAAAGAGGAGGAGGGAGGAGTGGGAAGGCGGGCTTGAGGCGCTCGTTACCGATTCGGGATAGTCGGAGCCGTAGTGTCGTCCGAGCACAGGAAAGCCTATCTTTCACAATTCAGTTGACCGCTCACAGTGCCTGCAAGTACAGTAGTTTCTCTTGGCGTGTGACTCCCGTGAGGCAGATAGAATACCCCAAATACAGGACAAGTTCTTTGTAGGATGATATCATGACGTGGACATAGTCTGCTTACTGTAAGCGAAATTGTGAATAATGAGATTAATGAGATCGAGGTACTCAGTATCAGTCATGCTAAATATTCTACCAACTTGCCGCGGGCCCAGCCACGTCTCGGGTCATCGTGAATTCTTGGATTGAATCAGTGTGAGAGAAATGTCTGAAAGGCGCCAAGGGCTCGTGATGGCACGCAATGGATATAAAAGCCCCGCGAGCCCCGCACAGCAGCCCTCCTTGCTCCGTCGGGAACTTTGAAACGCCCTGTAATATCCGTGAACCAATAAGTACGCGCTGCCCTACAGCGTTCATCCCTCCCCCCAATACTAATTTGTGTCCCCCAGTGTCGATCGAAGGCACTCGAAGCGAGCCCTCATCCCCTTCCACTGGCACCACCGGCAGCAGCGGCAGCAGCGATGGCTCAGAGCAGCAGCAGCAGCAAACACGGAGAGAAGGGGGACACTACCGCGGCATAACGTTCGACGACATCCTCCCCTCACACATGATCGCAAGTGCGCCCCCTCCGGAAGAAGCAAACCGAAAGCAAAAGCAAAAGCGGGGGCATTCCAAAGCCGCCTCCGCTCCTGCCGCTGCCCCTGCCGAGCATCGCCAGTCATCAACGGTGACACCACCTTCGGAGCCACCACGGACCCCGACGAAGCGTAATTACCCTTCGGGGAAGAAGTTGTCTGTTGATGGAGGTGGAGGCAAGTCTCGTGTGCGCGCCACTGCCCGTGCGTTGGTCCGAGGACTCACCGCCGTGAAGCGGAACTCTCGTGGGGGCGGTGGGTATGAGGCGGTAGTATAACTTGGCGGTCATCGTCATCATGTAACTGAGAGCAAAAGATACCTTCATCTATCTATGGACCATGTACTGATAATTGTATTTACAAGTGAGACCCGGACTGTTTCTGGCGGCTAATTTGGAGGCGGTTGAGGATCCATTGCTATTTTTGATTACTGTAATTTTGATGCACACTTTGCGTTCGCTCGCTCGCCCTCTCCTGCGGCATTGTCCCATCCGTCCTGCTCGATATAATTGTTCACCTCTCCGCACATGTGCTACCCAAGCTCAAGTACACCCACAGCATCACCTTAGTACACCAACCAAGCCGTCCATATTCGGTCAACCCACCTCAAAATCCCACTCCCACCTCGGTGAGCGAGCGACACCATTCCTGGCCTGGCGCTCTCATGTCACCGCCCGTCCTTGCCACCGAGCCATCGCTGATGCTGCGCGTTAGTAAAACAGGGAGAGGTCACTCCGGGAATACCGGATTCGGAATATGAGCGCAGGCGTAGACAACTGGTCGATGGCCTGCCGGACGGAAGCTTGGTCGTGTGCATGGCTGGGCACGTCAAGTACATGAGTGCAGGTGAGCGGCACACACCCTGCACCATCCCTCGAGCTTGGGCATACCTCGTGCATTGTGCTCACACACTGGTGGTTTGCCAATCTCCCCCTATAAGCTATCTTGTGAGTTTGAGCTCTTTGTCACTCATTCTCATTCTCATTTCATTTCTAAACCTCTCCCCATCTCTCTCACTCGTGAAGCTACAAGTTCCGCCAAGCATCCGATTTTTGGTACCTCACTGGGTTCGAAGAGCCCGACTCGGCGCTCATCCTCGGTCAGTTTCAGTTCCATTTTACGAACAAACTGCGCCCCCCTGGTGTATTTTTGCTCTCATAACTAACCGACATACGCGCGCTTGCTCTCGTGCATGCGTACACGACTGATACCCGTTCCCACAGAGAAGAACGGTAGTTCGCCGCGCGGTTTCCGCATGGTCCTCTACAGCACCGGCAAAGACCCCTCCAAAGAAAAGTGGGACGGCGCATCGACGCGCTTCGCAGACGTCGTCTCTCTCTTCGGAGCGGACGACGCGCGCCCACTAGACAATTTCCTGGACGACTTGCGCGCTCTTGTCGCTCGCGCCGAACACGTCTACGTCGACTTGCCACCCCTTCCCACGCACCGCAATCGCCACAACCGACACCAGCAGCGTCGGCGCGTCGTCGGCGCGGGAACGAGGTTCCCGCTTTTCAAATACCTCTCCCTCCCCCGCCAGCACCAGCACCAGCAGCCGTCGACATTCGACGACGATGAGGCCGAGACCGGATCGTATGTGGACGTCATTGCCGCGTCAATGTCGAAGCGGAAACCGCTTGCGCCGCTCGTCGGTGCGTTGCGAAGCGTGAAGAGTGAGTGCGAGGTGGAGGTTATGAAAGCGTCGGCGGAGATCAGCGCGCGGGCACATGCAAAGGTGAGTTTGGGGGGGGGCTCCATGCAGTGAGGGTGGAATGGCTGGCTGACGGGCGAGATGTGATCGAAAAAAAGACGATGCGCTTTGCTCAACCTGGGCTCTCTGAAGCCGATCTTCAGGCTCACTTTGAGTATATCTGTGCGCGGGGCGGCGCGCAGCGTCCTGCGTACGTCCCTGTGGTTGCATCAGGGTAGGTGAACTTTGCCCCGTCTTTTATGTGTTTGTTTTTGATTGGGCACCACCCTTGACCGTGCAGGGAGAATGCACTCGTTATTCATTACACCCGGAACGACCATCTTCTGCGTGATGGGGAGCTGGTGCTCGTGGACGCCGGTGGGGAATACAAGTGTGTAGCATCCACTTGCATGATTGCCTGAATACCCGCATCGACATTGACCTCACTATAATTCCCTGCAGCGGCTATGCCTCCGACATCTGTGAGCAATTCCCCTTTAATACCCCGCATACCCCATTCACTTTTATTCGTTCTCGCAGCACGTACCTTCCCCGCAAATGGCTCCTTCACCCCGCCACAGCGCGAGCTCTACGCAGCACTCCTCACAACCCAAAAAGCACTCGTGAAAGAGTGCGCCGTCGTGCGTGGACACTCGCTCGAATCGCTCCACCGTCGCTCCATCGACGTTTTGCGCTCCGAGCTCGAGCGTGTCGGCTTGCCGTGTGCGGGGCATGTCTTGGAGCGCATTTTGTACCCGCACTATTTGACACATCCTATTGGAATCGGTAAAGTTTTACCCTTACTAGGAGCTTTGGGTATTGATTAGTACGATAGATTTGCACGAGTCAGGGACCGTGGAGAGGGGAGCGCCGTGAGTTATATACGTTTTATTCCTTCCCAGTCGCCGAACATCTTTCTGTTTCTTTTTTGAAGACTGAAAGAGGGAATGGTCATCACGATCGAGCCTGGTGTGTACCTATTTTGCCCCTGCGCCAAGCCGTCGGTGATCTGTGTCACCAGCGGTTCTGACACCGATTTAAAAAGGCGTCTACGTTCCGGCCGATCCTCAATTCCCCAAGCACTTTCAAGGCCTCGGTATGCGCATAGAGGACGAAGTACTCGTCGGCGCCGAACACCCCGTCGTGCTTAGTGCTTCTGCTCCTAAGGAGGTCTGTCACCACCCAGCTCGCACGTCGCCTTTGACTGACTGCGTGGTCCTACATATATAGATCGAAGATGTAGAGGGCGCGTGCCAGGGGGTGTTGGGATTCGGACCATTCTGATAGATCGCTGTTCATCACTTTAACGCATACTACAAAGACGTAAACCCTCTTTTTGAGGGTCTAATTCGAAGAAAAATGAAAAAGGGATATGCATAAGTTGGAAACTCCCAGTCAACTTCAACTTCATCTAATGAGTGGTGGTATTGACATCTAGATCTAGATCTAAACGGGTTGTTCACATGGCACCGTCCTGAAGAACGGTCGGTGCCTCCACGACGTCGGGGTGACCTTCAGCGGTGCGCAAGGCGCGCTCGATCTGTTCCTGGCGCAGCCATTTATCCGGGGGTATGAAGTACCAAGAGAGGATTGCGAAGACCGACACCGAGCCAAAGATGGTACAGGCAAAGTTGAACGTCTTGGCCGTGACCGGGTAGAAGAACGGGGAGATCGTAACCTATGCAAACCCCCATTCCATTTTGTTATACGAAATACAAACGAGACGAGGACGTAGCGAACGCACCGCAAAGACGAGCCCATTGAACAGCACGGTCGCGAGGTACATCGGTCGGGCCCAACGTCCGAGATAGAAATGCGACGTCTTGAAAGCGTGCGGCGTGCATGTGAAACGCAGCGCAGCGATGACCGCGTATGCCGCTATGGTCGGCACGCCGCCTGCCGATATGAGCGACGTGAAGGCGACTTGGCTGGGTATGATGGAGCACAACAGAATGGCCGCAAAGACGAACATGACCGTCACTGCGTTTCTCGGCTGTCGGTGGTTATCGACGCGTCCGATCCAGCTTGAGAAAGGAAGTACGCCATCGCGCGCGACGGCGTAGATGAGTCGCGAAGAGGCCACCACGGCTATACTGGTATTCTGCGATGCGGTGAGTACTACTATTATGGTACGAATGAAGGGGGGGGAAATGGACGCGCGGACCATGATGAGACCGATCACGGCGATGATGGTCATGAAGATGCTTGGACCTTTTCCTAATGCGAGCGCGTAGAGCTGTACGAATGGTTGCGGGGCATCGAGCGCGAAGAACTGGTCCAAGTCCGGAATGCAGAACAAGAAGAGGATGGTGGTGAGGAATCCGAGCACGCCCGTGGCGATCGCGCTTGTGAGGATTCCTTTACCGGCAATGACGCTGTAGTGAACAGAAATTGGCGTTAGATAATTAGGAGACGCGAGGGTTTATGGTAATGCTCAACCCACTGCGCATTTTTCGTCTCTTCGGCAATGTGGCCCGAGGCGTCGAAGCCGGTTAGTGTGCCTGCGGTGAAGAGGCTTCGGAGTACACATATCAGAACTTTTCGCCATAAATAGTCGCGAGTTACAAAAACGACTCACAAAGACAGAAGCCAATTCCATCCCGCAGGAGCTCCGGTTCCATTGTCTATCGTTTGCTACTAGTGAGCATCCAATCGCAAAAAAATGTTTTTGTATTACGTACACGTCGAAGTGAAGACGAATTTTGCGGAACGGAACCCGTACGTATTGTGCACGGCGATCGGGAGCCAGATGAGGCAGAGGAAAAAGTCGAGCATGAGGATGAAGATCGAGAAGCGGAACACGCTCTTGTACCACTTTGGCGGGAGGTAATTGATCGCGATAGATATGAACAGCATCAATTCGGAGACGCCCCAGACGAATGCTCGCCATCTGATGTTGCCGTTCCCGATGCCACCGGGAAAGTCAACCCCCCATACGGCGAGCTGTGATACGATGTAATTTGCTGTTGCCTAATCGTACTCTCGTCAGAATAGCGGCGGACTCGGGTAAGGGACGAGGGCTATGGTGGTCGCGTAACTTACTTGACAATTTCCGGCCGTGAATGTCATCCAGGCTGTGGTTGACCACCAGGCGACGAGAAACCCGAAAAATCGGGCACGTTTTGGTCCTGCGCTTTCTGCGGCCCATATGTAGATTGAGCCACTGAGGGGCAACGCAGAGCAGATCTCGGCAAGGACGGCGGCGGTGATGAACATGAACACCATGGTTATGAGGTAGTTTGACCTGGGGGACAGAATGTAACTCGTTAGAGTAGTTCGAGATGCTGCAAGTTTTGCGCCAAATGCACCATACTGCTGCGGGCCCACCAGCGAGTAGACCCAGGAAGAACGCCGATCTGAGGGTAAGGGAGGTAAGCCAACGATCGTCTTGGATAGAGGACGAAAACACAAACCTGACGGCACCAATAAAGTTCAAAGAGCAAAAGCTCACGGCGAAGCTCTCCACCAAGTGCCAAGTGCGATGCAAAGACTACAGCAGGACAATGTACTCAGCATTGCAAAGTAGTGGTCCTAATTTTAAAACAAAATTCTGCTCACTTGCTTGTAACCGAGTTGTTGCTAAAGAGAAAAACATAGAAAGAAAGAACGTCAGTAATTCCTGTAACTGCCCCACCCCCGAAAAGGGAGAGGGGGATAAGTTAAGTGCGACACTGGGGGCTTCCCTACGCAGGTCTGAGCGCTGATCAGGTTCGAACGGTATCATCTCAACCCCTGCCCTGCTCGACCGAGCTCCACACAACGCCACCAGCCCAGAGAGAAAGGGCGGGATTTACACGTTAGCATGGAGAACGAAGCAAGGCGGAGATACCCGCAGCCATCCAGTATTACACCACCGCCATAAGTATGGGGGACGTTACCGGTTGAGTTCAACTCAGTGAGCGACTCTCAGCCCCCGCTTAGGGGTTTTTTTTTGCCCTTTCCACCACCGCAGTGTCGTGGATGGGCAATGAACTCTTTTCACCAGTTGGAGCTCATCACTGTCGGTAGAGAGAGCTTCTTCGTAGGCATCTTTGCTCTTGATTGAGGGAGCCGACATTGGTACTGTAGTCGTAGTGGAGGTGGGAGGATAAAGTCGGTCACTGGCACTGGCAGTCGGCAATTCGCTGATAAAAGCTATTCCACCGATAAGAGATTCGTCCCCAGTCCGTCGTTCTTAACCCACGGACTGGGAAGACCGAAAACCAGGTGACAGGGCGACATTTGTGCCGACACGCGACACGGCTTCGGATACTGTACGTCAATAGCCTGAGAGATTTTTACATCGACTGGCTGATTATCGGCTGATTATCATGATCACGCGCCGGTCCACCAGGCCGTGACTCCGGGCAACACCAGCTTGTTTACCCATTCACCCCAATATGTCCAGATGTACATGTGCAGATATATTCAGCCCCACTACATTTAGCCCCAATGATCAATTGGTATAGCTTATCAGTGATGTCAAGTTATCAAATTGCCCCTGATGGTGTGTCCACCCGGTATAGATGCATCAGCATTGCGGAGATCGGTCATAGACGACGACTGTACCCTACAACTGGAGCAGATGAGTGATATGAAAATAGCTAACGTCCCGAGATATGAAAAACATGATAACAGTACAATAAATCGATATCAAATCAATCCCATATGAGTCCCTGTTCATAGCCAGAGAGGATGATACGAGAAAAGGGGTGCATAGATCTTCGGGGGACGGGGTACCTTCTCACTCGGCTTGTGAGTGAATGTCAAACCACGATCATCTCCGATGTGTCCACGGATCCGAGTATTGCGCCCCAGTATTGTATCCCGAGTTGTACCCCGTGACGTGTGTTTGCATTGGCATGGCTGCGGGGGCAGGATCGTAAAGCGGGCGATACGTAGGCTTGCCCCGTCTCGTCACAAACCACACAGCGCCCAGGAATGCCGCTATTCCCACCCCCGCTGCCACCACGAAGATGGGGATTCTGTACTTCTGGAAGAAGCCTGGACTCTTATTGCCTGATCCCGATCCCGATCCCGATCCGCTGAAATGCTGTGCGCCCGTGGTATCTTTCCCGCCCAGTCGTGTCGCAACAAAGTCAGCGTGCGCGCTGGCGGGATTTGTCGTAGGGAGGATTTGAACGTAGGGATTGGCCGTGTTGTTCGTGCTGCCATCAATGAAGTCGCCGTAATTTAGCACAAGGTACACGTTCGACACTAGAGCACGCAAGAATCGAGTCCAGGATCAGCGAACTAACGCACAGACCAGGAGAATCAAGCGGTCTACTTACAGAATGTCATGCCCAAGATCCCATCGAAGGTTGGATCTTGTGCCCCGGGAATCACACTTTGGAACTTTGAATGGTCGGTGATCAGATAACACACATATTCCTGCAAAGACGTCACACGCACAGTCCCAAAGCAAAATGTATTTCCGCTGTTATCTGTCGCTTTCTGGGTCACATCCAGAGGATGGATAGGATATGTTTGACCCCCAATTTTGAACGATACGTTGAGCTCAGCTTGACAATCAACGACCCAGGTATCCCCATTGAACTCCGGCATGTTGACCAACTTGGCACCCATGGCGCCAGAGTAGATTGCATTCACAACGGACCTGTTGCACAGCGCATGCTCGGCGTTAGGGATACAAGGGGGGGAAAAGTAAAGAAATAACCACTCACTGGGGCAATTGGGGCATGGAAAACCCAGTGTCGAAAACTACCTGTAATTGATGCGGACCATGACTTGGCGCGAGGGAGGCATTACTTGTTGTCTTGATAGCGTTCCCGTCTGGGCCAATGACTCCATCGGAATCCAAGAGTACTGAGAAATGCTGGGCATCATTGACGCCTGCCTGGAGTACGCTAACCGGAACCTTGGGCTGACTCGAGACGTTTTGGAACAAAGGCAGTACTTCGCTGATGGTCATTTCGCCCGTATACGTCGCATGGGTGTCGTTTGGCCGATTGAGAAGAACACTGATGAAATTCGGCACGGAAGTGTTTTGGCGGAAAATGGAGTCGATGGGTGGATCGCCAGCAGAGTTCTTAAGGGTACTTAGCACCTGAGACCCAATACTGGGACCAAGGCCAATTAACCCTTCGCCAGCAGGTGACTGGCTTGAAGCGGTCACCTGGACTGGGAAAGGACGACAATCAATACAAGACAGCGAAAAAAAAGCGAAAGAGGGCGTACTGAATGCCTGGTTTGGAACGGTATAACCGAGCAAGGTCAAGTCTGCGGTTTGTATCGGGCCTTGGAACAGAGAAACGAAAACGCGTCAAAATTGTGGGCACTTGGCATGGCAAGAAAATAAATAAATAAAATGCGCACCTTGAACTGAGCCTACGGCGTATTGAATTTTAGCAGTAGCGCCAGTGTCTTTGGCATTGGGCACCGTCCCCGCTACCCATAAGTCGGAACTAGGGTTGTTTTGTGCCAAGCGCACGGCAGGTGAATAGGCGAATACGCTGAGCGTAGATAGGGGGAGCGAATTTAGAGCCTTACCTGCCCGTGTCTATTAAGACGGCGAACTGCTTTCCTCCCAAAGTGACGTTGACATAGTACGACCCTCCAATATTGTCCAGACCAGATGTGGCATTGGGCGCACGTGTGAGTAAGTTTGGGAGAGCTGCTTCTGAGCGGCTGGGGAGCTCGATATGAAAGGCGAGGACTAGTTGAGAAGCCTGAAGGACGGAGGCGAGCAGGATGGACGGTCTTAGAAACCGCATTGTGAGGTACAGGGGGGTGGGAGTCAAGTCGGAGGGAAATTCGGTATATATTCGAGCGAGCGCAGGGCGGACAGCCTCGCCATGTCCCTGATCGGGGATAATAAACCCTGTGCGTGTGCGCTGCGTTGCTGATTTCTGCATCAACAGTCAACCCAAAAAAGGAAATGGACAGGGGACCAAACTACGATAATTGCTGTAAACAACGCCACATCCCGAGACTCAAAAATTGCGAGGCATCGGATAAATTTGTCTTTTCGGGTTAGTGGTGGGACCTGGCTCAATTGCTGAATACCGCTTACAGTAATGTAACCTACTCCATGGAATAGATTTCCGACGGGCGCCGTGGTGACGGTGAGCGCTCCGTACGACATCGTGCTGTACTGGCGTGCCGCGTGTTGATGATGGTTGACTCTAAAAGGCTGTGAGTCCGTGAATGATCAAAGTGTGACTGCGAATCTCGCCACAACCACCAAACTGCTCCCTTGAAGTATTTCGATGTCGTCATAATTTCCTGCACGATATCCTCGCCCATGTATAGGAGGTGGTCGATCCCACAGAAGCCAGAAACGTACGCTTTCCCGGTCCCGGGATTTAGTGAACCGCTTGTCGATCAAACTACACAACTACGGCACATACAGTACTGGTCAATGTCAATTTGCTAACTGGACCTTGCCAATAGATGGGGATCTTCACCATCGGCGATATTCAAGGCTACAGTGTGCAAGTAATAGGATTCAACATATCAGAGCTACTGTATGCGATATCTCAGTGAGCATGATCCTTCAACGGGTCAGCGACCAACTGAACATTAATGAAGCAATGTTAGCGATGTATTTCATGACACGAGGAACTTCAAGCTGTATCGAGTCACAGGTTCTGGGGCGACCTAAATGCTTTCTTTACAACCGTCAAGTGGCCCAGCTTGGTATGATTCACAAAAAAGTTGACACGGCGCGCATTTATATGTCCTGTACACGAAAGTGCATTATAGTTATCCGAATTGAGGGAAAAGGGAACTAGCTACAGTATTGGCACAACAGTGAAGGCGGCTCACAGTCATGCGATTCACTACCACTGACAAGCTGGTCAAGCAAGTTTCCCGGACAGGCAAGACATC
>WNFQ01006479.1_pt1 | contig 12293 bp, 11 predicted proteins | sample 5400171 | NCBI WGS metagenome assembly WNFQ01 (sample SAMN13153356, study PRJNA577476) | soil metagenome | isolation source: 20 cm soil under Madrone tree | place: USA:California | collected 2016-06-14
GTCTAATCTTGGCGGACATGACTCTCACTATTCCGTTCGCACTCGTCATGCTTTGTGCGTATGTGCGTGAATTTCCTTATGAGTTGGTCGAAGCAGCGCTGGTGGAGGGAGCGAGCCAATGGCGGGCGTTTCGGTCTGTCGTAATACCGGTGATGACTCCAGGGTTGGTCACCATTGGCATTTTCAGTTTTCTCATGCCATGGGGCGATCTTATTTTTTCTCTTAGCCTAATCACAGAGTCGAGTTTACAGCCGTTGATTTTGGAGCTCTATAAAGCGGTCGGGCAGTATGGCGTGGATTGGGGCTTTTTGCTTCCTGGCAGCGTGCTCACCGCGATTCCGGCGGTAGTGGTCGTGCTGTATGGTAGTCGATTTATCATTTCTGGTTTTACCCGCGGCGCTTTGCGCTGATCGGATGTTGTTAGTCGGATGCAAACAGTAACACAGATTGGGGATGCAAAAGACCGGCCCGGTCTGTCTGGGCCGGTCAATTTGGCTCCTCAGAAAAGAGGGGCTGTGCGATGGCAACGTTGGTTTACGCCTTACAGTTTCGTGCTGCCGATCGTTCTGTTCACCGCCCTGTTTTTGGCTTATCCGGTCATCTACAGCGTGGCGCTCAGTTTTCGAGATGCGACCATCGATACATTTGTTGGCGGAGACATGCCTTTTAATGGACTGGCCAACTATCAGCAAAGCTTGTCCAATTCCACCTTCTGGCGAGCCCTGTTGAACACGGTCCTTTTCACTTTCTTCAGCATTTTATTCCAATTTACGATTGGGTTTCTGCTGGCGCTCTTTTTTCAAAATGAGTTTCCGCTGAAGAACGCTTTGATCGCGCTTTTATTGGTTCCCTGGCTGGCTCCGATTCTTACCGCCGCCAATACATTCAAAGGCTTGTTCAATGAAGTTGGCCCGATCAACCAGATCGGGCATTTGCTCGGCTTGTCTAATCTGCCCTGGTTGGCTGATCCTCAACTCGCGTTCATCGCGACAATCGTCGCCAATATCTGGATCGGTTTTCCGTTTAATTTCATTCTTTTGTACGCGGGAATGCGAGCGGTTCCGCTCGAGGTTTACGAGGCGGCAAAGCTGGACGGCGCTTCGTACTGGAAGCAGGTCAGCCACATCACGATACCAATGCTTAAGCCGGTCACGGTCGCTGTGTTGATGCTGGGAACGATCTACACAGTTAAGGTGTTCGACCTGGTTTGGATCATGACCGGAGGGGGCCCCGCGAACAGCACCCACCTTCTTTCTACCTACGCCTATCAAACCGGATTTTCGGTTTTCAATTTCGGACAAGCGGCGGCCATTGCGACCGTGATGGTCCTTCTGATTGTTTCTCTGAACCTGCTCCAGCTCACGCTTCAGCGGAAGGCCTAAAGCAAACCCAACCAATAACCATAAAACTGTGAAGAACCATCCCCCCCAAATGCGCCGAAGCTGGCGGAGTTTCTCCGCCTGCGCTCTTCTTACAGCGACTTTGATCGGAACTACCCGATCCGAAGTCACTACTGTTGAAATTGTTCATTATTTTAATGTCCAAGGTCAGCTCGACGGCTTGGCCGCGATCAAGAGCGATTTTGAGTCAGCTAATCCCGACATCAAGATACAGTTTACTTACGTGCCGTTCGCCGAGTTGCTTAGCCGAACGCTCCAGATGGCGGCAGTCCATAAATCGCCAGCAATTTCCTGCATTGATAATCCAGACGTTTTGCGAGTAGCCAAAGCCGGCGCGCTCAAGGATATCAGCGCCGATGTTTCGAAATTTCCGACCTGGCAGGACACCTATCCGGGGCCAAAATCGGCCGTTAGCGATGGCCAGAAAGTTTATGGTGTACCGATCGGCAGCAACAGCTTGGCTATCTTCTATAACAAGAAGATGTTTTCTGACGCCAGCATCAGTAACCCTCCAGCAACCTGGGCGGAGCTGACCGATGATGCGGCAAAACTCACCAAAACTCCAGTGTACGGACTGGACTTCTCTGCAGTAAATACGGAAGAGGCAACCTGGCAATGGGAACCGTTCCTCTGGTCTAACGGTGGGAAGTTACTTGATCTAACCGCCGCGCCGGCGAAAGAAGCACTTCAGTTTTGGACCGACTTTGTTCAGAAAGGGTCAGTTTCCCGTGACGCGGTGAACTGGAATCAGGGTGATGTGGCGAACCAATTCATTAGCGGTCGGGCGGCTATGATGGTGATGGGACCTTGGATGCTCGGCCAGGTGCATAAGAGTGGGTTGGATTTCGGGGTTTCTCCTATTCCGGTCCCCAAGGCAGGGATGAAGCCTGTGGTGCCGCTGGGCGGAGAGGTCTGGTGCGTCTCGAAAACCGACGAAAAGACCGAGGCGGCAGCGGTGAAATTCATTGCCTTCGTGCAAGATCCGGCTCGGTTGGAAAAGATTTGTAATACATTTAATTACATTTCCTCAGTGAAGAGCGTCGCGGTCAAACAGGGTCAGGCGAATCCTGAGCTACAGCCTTTCGTTCTCCAGATGGACACCGCTCGGGCGCGGCCGGAAGAGGGAGGAGCCAACTATCCGGCGATCTCTTTGGCTGCTCGTACCGCGATCCAGAAGGCATTGACCGGACAATCGAGCGTCGATGCGGCCCTATCCGAAGCGGCCGAGAAAATCAAAACTGTCGCCGAGAAGAAGTGATCAATAACACCAATAGCGTGCGATTGCGGAATGCGGATTGGGAATTGCCGAATACGCAATCGAAAGTCCAAGATTTGCTATCGGCTATTTGCTATCTGTCATTTCATTTGAGCCTCCGGCGAGATTGACAATGAGCCGTCCAATTCATGCGATCTTAGTCGGATGTGGGGCCATGAGTAGCGAGTGGCTCCGGGCGGCCAGCGAGCTTAACGTTGAGATTGTTGCGCTGGTCGATCTCGACCAGCGCAATGCCGAAAAACGCCGGAACGAGTTTCATCTCTCGGCTCCAATCTGCTCTGATTTTCGACAGACGTTCCAGAGCGTTGCGGCTAACGCGGTGTTCGATTGTACGATTCCGGCTGCGCACAAGGAAGTTTCCGGTGCTGCACTTGCTGCGGGATTTCACGTGCTTGAGGAAAAGCCACTTGCATTAACCGTCGCCGATGCGTCCGATCTGGTTGAGTTGGCTCAGCGCAGTTCCCGAATACACGCCGTCGTCCAGAATCGGCGGTTCAATCGGGGAATCCGGCAGATGCGCAAGATGCTTGAGGCGGGAGTGATCGGCGAAGTTACGACTATTCACGTTGATTTCTTTGCCGGTCCGCACTTCGGCGGATTCCGCGAGAGCATGCCGCATGTTCTGTTGGCCGATATGGCAATCCATCCGTTTGACGCTGTGCGTTTCCTCCTGAGGGTGGATGCGGAAGCAGTCTTTTGCGATGAATGGGTACCGAAGAATTCATGGTACCGGTACGGTCCATCGGTCTCCGCGATTTTCCGGATGGCCAACGGTGTCCGATTCACTTATCGCGCGAGTTGGTGCGCCGATGGATTTCGAACTTCTTGGGATGGAGCGTGGCGCATTATCGGGACAGAAGGAACACTGATTTGGGATGGCTACGACGAAGTGAAAGCCGAACAGGTGAAGTTTCAGGAAGGAGTTTTCTTGAATGAGACCGAGCTTATCTTGCCCAAGGAGGAACCCCCAGAGCCGGAGATCCGAGGTCATTTCAGCGTCATGAATCAGTTCGTCGAAGCAGTACGTGGTGGACCCAAGCCGGAGACAAATTCGGCAGATAATATTCACAGCCTAGCGATGGTCCTAGCCGCGATAGAAAGCGTTGAGACAGAGCAAATCGCAGATAGCAAATCAGGCGGTCTACCTTGCCGATCAAGCGATGAAAGAAAAAGATCGCTCCCGAAAAGTCGTCTAGATTCCCAATTCGATCCGGGTCCCATCGCGCCCGCTCGGATCTGCTATCTGCTATTTCTTCACGTCGCATTTGTATGCTGTTGCGGGTGCAACAGGCGGAATTGGTTCGGTTGCATGTCGAAGAATCGGCGGAACATGCGCCGGAAATAATCCGGATTTTCGTAGCCGCATGCCATTGAAACTTCTTTGACCGTTAAGGAACTTAGCAAAAGCAGGTTCTTTGCATGGTGCATTCGCACACGATGAATGCCGGTGGTTAAGCTGTAGCCGAAGGTTTCCCGGTAGACCCGTCCGAGATAGTCTGGATTGCAGTGCAGCATCCGGGCAATTTCCGAGGTTGTAATTGGCTCTCGGAACCTTTTGCCCAGGGCAGTCTGGGCAATGGCCGCAAGTTTTCGACGTTGCTGGGGCGCTTCGCTCTGCGGGTCCGCAGCCTGAGTCGCGATTTCCAAGAGCATCAGTTTCACCAACACACTGGCGTAGTTCGGCTCAAGGCGAGAGTTTTCCTGATCATCAAGGAATCGTCGCAGTAGCTCTACCAGACGAAGCGGTTGCGTCACTCTGGTCATTTGCGGAACGGTGACCTGACCGGCCGAAGTGTCCTCCACTTCGAGATGAAAATGTAACCAATAAAATGAAGTTCGAGGTTCATAGGGAGCCGTCGGACCGTGCCGACGGTTAGGCCACAGGATCAGTGCGTGCTGAGGCGGGAGTACGAATTGGCGTTCTTCCTCCCACAGACGAAGCACGCCGGCGCGAACAAAAATAAGTTCGTAAGTTGTAATACACCGCTCAGGATGCGAACGAGCGCCAGGAGCTACGAAGAGGCCCGCGTTAGCAGCGCCCAGTCGGGTTCCGGTGCCGATTCGTATCTGAGCCGGACTACTTTCCGTTTCGGGGGACATGGCAAAAGTCGGAATTGTTCCGCCTTTCTACGTTCCAGTCTACTTGTGAATCTACCGGACCTTCAATAGAAAATAGGACTATGGAGACTGGTTGGTCGCCCTTACCGCGCAATCGGGTCACGATTCAAGGTGGCTTTTGGAAGAAATGGCGAGAGTTGATTGGAAACGTCACTCTATTCCATCAACTGGCGGAGATGCGTGGAGAGGGACACATCGACGCGCTCGAACTCGATCAAAGAATGCACCGTGGCCGGTCGCTCGGCGACGGCTGGTATTGGGGAGCCAGTATCTTTTGGGACTCTGATCTTGCCAAGTGGCTGGAAGCTGCGTCGGCCTACCTCGAGCAAGCCAAAGACGATCGCCTGGAGCAGGCGATGGACGATGTCATTGCGCGCTTGGAACGTGCCCAAGCTCCCGATGGATACGTAAATAGTCATATCCTCACGTGGCGGCCACGACATCGTTTCAAAAACCTCCGAGATCTCCATGAACTCTATTGTGCCGGTCATTTGATCGAGGCCGCCGTTGTTCACTATGAAGCTACTGGGAAGCCGTCGCTTCTAAACGTCGCTCGTCGTTTCGCCGATCTGTTGGTCAAGCGATTCGGGCCTGATCCCGATCAAACCCCTGGCTACTGCGGGCATCCGGAAATTGAGTTAGCTCTGGTCCGTCTCTATCGCTTGACCAATGAGCCAAGCTATTTGGAGCTCAGCCGGTTTTTTATTAACCAGCGAGGTCAAGAGCCGAACTTTTTTGACCTGGAAGCGGCAGCCCGACTCGACTCGGAGCCCTTTCGTCCAAATCACCCCGGTTCGCCCTACGCTTATATGCAAGCCCATCAACCAATTCGCGATCAGTCGAAAGTGGTTGGTCACGCCGTCCGTGCCATGTACCTGTTCTCTGCCGTGACCGATATCGGATTGGAAACGACCGATCCAAGTCTGCTCCGAGTCGCTGAACGGATCTGGCGCGATGTAATCGATACCAAGCTTTACGTTACTGGAGGCATCGGTTCTACATCGGAAAATGAAGGATTCACGCGCGATTACGATCTACCGAATGAAAGAGCATACGCGGAGACCTGTGCCTCGATCGGATTGTTCTTGTTCGCTCATCGATTGTTGCAGAGTCGGCTCTCGTCTGAGTTCGGCGACGTGATGGAGTTGGCCCTTTACAATTGCATTCTGTCTGGAGTTGGCCTCGATGGTAAAACTTTTTTTTATGATAACCCCTTAGCCAGTCACGGTCAGCACCAGCGGATCCCGTGGCCTTGGTGGTGCCCTTGTTGTCCGCCCAATCTTGCTCGGCTTATCAGTTCACTGTCCGGTTACCTGATCAGTCAAAGAGCAGAAGACATTGCAATTCACCATTATGTAACCGGTGAGGCTACACTGGATAATTTGCGCCTCCAGGTTGAAAGCGGATTACCTTTCTCCGGTGAAAGCCGTATCACGGTTACTGCCGATGGGTCGCGCGAAAGAACCCTCGCACTGCGGGTGCCCGGTTGGGCTGGACAAACCACCGTTTTGTTGAATGGAACGGTCGCCCAAGCTGAAAGTTCCGATGGCTATCTTCTTTTTCGTCGGATTTGGCAAACCGGCGACCAAATCGACCTGGATTTTGAGATGCCGATCCGAAAGAAGTTCGCGCGATTTGAGGTGGACGCTGATCGGGGAAGGTTGGCTCTTCTGCGTGGACCGCTGGTTTATTGCTTAGAACAGGTAGATAACGGCTCCGATCTCGATCGAATAATCATTCCGGCGGAGGAAGAGTTTCGACCGGTGGAAGCAAAGGAATTGTTAGACGGAACAGTCACGCTGCGTGGTCATGCTCTTCGCGAAAGTCCAATCGAAAGCAAAGGTCTTTACGCGGACCAACCACCTAAAACTGAAACCGTCGACGTCACCGCTATACCGTATTATGCATGGGCGAATCGCGGACCCGGTGAAATGCAGATCTGGACGAGAAGCCGGTGACGACGAAAAGAAGCTAGAATTCGGAAGCTAGAAGCTAGAAGACCAAACGGCACTGATTGACGTACGGAGGATTCGTTCGGCCCGACCGGAGTTTCCTTCGAAATGCCCGAGATGGAGGGGACGGATGACATCCCGATTTCGCGAAACCCGATGTCTCTGTTAGATCTAGCTTCTAGCTCCCAAATTCTAGCTTCTTCCTTCTTCAGCCTCGACCAGTCGCGGTGAATTGATCTATAAAATTGAGGTGATGAAATGGCCGGGCCTCGTCCTGCTGCTCTCTTTGTTTCCAATCCTCGGGTATGCGCAGTCCGCTAATGGCGTGCTGAGATTTGAGTCCGAGGGGTTCAACATTAATGCCGACGGATTTAATGTTAAACGTTCCGATATCGGTAGTGTTGCCGGTCAAAGCCCGACGGTCGTATTATTCCTCCAACCTACCGGAGGGTTCGCTCCAAATGTTAACGTACTGATCCAAAATTTCCCGAGCCCAATTAGTGAGTACGTTTCCGTGACGAAGAAGGAATTTGATTCGGCCGGAATCAAAGTAGTCGACGAGCGCCTCGTCTCTCCGAACGAGTGGATGGTCGAGTATGCAGGAACCCTATCTGGAAGATCGCTGCATTGGTACGCTCGTGCCGTCAAGAATGGAGACAAAGTCTATTTAACTACAGCGACGGCGACGCCCGCACAATGGGAGCAGGTTTCCTCTAAATTGAAAGCTTGTGTTGATAGTTTCGCCCTCCAAAACAACCTCCAACCTCAACCGGCGTCTTAGGGAAAGTAGCCGCAGCTTTCAGCTGCGAGGGCTGCACCGTTCCGCACCTTGGAATGTGCGTTTACTGTGCACGAGTGCCATGTTTCCCCCAGCCTGCCTTAGGTTCGGTTTGAATTTGAGTCGAAGAAGCGAGGCTTGCGCTTTCGCCGCGGTTTGGCCAAGCTAGACTGAGGGCCTTTGCTCCATTGGAATAGCCCAACCCTGCCCTTCGCCCTCTTATATTTGCGCACAAATTTGCAGGAATTTCGCTGCACTCGGTGAGAGATCTGTTCCTTTCCAGATGGCGTTCACTTGCAGCTTCTCGGGCGCGGGCTTAATGCGGTTGGCCGTTAATCCCCGGGGCAAACCATCTGCGAGCAAGAGACTGCAGGGCGCAATCCCTAGCCCGGCGCGCACTAGCCAATGCAACGATGGGAAATCCTCTGCAATATGGACCGGAAAAAGTCGGACATGATGCTTGGCAGCGTGGGCCAGGAGTAGCTGCCCGAAATGCGGATTATCACGTAGCAGAACCAGTCGCCGATCGGCAAGATTGGCAACTGAGATTAGCGGCAACTTTGCTAGTGGATCGTCTTCGTTTAGCACAATTCCCTGTTCTTCGGTGAAGAGCCGGCGCTGTTTAAGAGCCTGATTAGCCGAGGGCCGACCAATCATCAAGTCAATATCGCCAATCAGCAGCTCGTCCGTTAGAGGATCTTGCCCCCCTTGTCGGACGGCAAGTTCAGTGCCTGGGTGTTCTTTAATAAATCGGCGCAGGGATCGCGCGACCGTTGTCGTGGCGGCCGGTGGAATGACTCCTAATCGCAAAAGACCAGGTTCCCCCAGAGAAGCTTGCTTGACCACCCTGGACAAAGAATCGGAACGTTCGACCAGAGCACGCGCCTCGGGTAACAAGGCTCGGCCCGCAATCGTCAACCCGCGCATCCGGTTGGTTCGTTCGAACAATAGCGAGCCAATCTCGCCTTCGAGTTGGCGAATCTGCGCAGTCAATGCCGGCTGAGCCAATCTTAAACGTCTGGCCGCCCGCGAAAAATGCATTTCATCCGCTACCGCGACAAATGAGCGCAACCAGCGCAGCTCGATCGACATGAAAGAATCATGATCGTCAATCGCGATTGTGACAATTGTTTTATTCGATTTTGACTATGATGGCTTTGAGCTCCCATTACTCCAGAGCACGGGAAACTTTACCATGAATCTACACCTCGAAGGAAAGCGGGCATTCGTCAGCGGTAGCTCAAGTGGCATTGGAGCGGGTATTGCCAGGAAACTCGCTCAAGAAGGCGCCATCGTCGTTGTCCATGGTCGCTCGGAGGAAAAGGCGCACCGAGTGGGAAACGAAATTGGCCAGAGTAGTGGGCACGTGTTCGTCGCGCTCGGTGACCTTTCGACGGACGAAGGGGCTGTGAGTGCCACGGAACAGGCGCTGCAGTTGCTCGGCGACCTGGACATTCTGGTCAACAATGCCGGGGCACGGACGAGTGGGCAGAGATCGAACGGCGCGCGGTTAAGGAAATCGTGCCAAACTCGGTAGCCCGTATTGGGAGGGCCGACGATATCGCCAATGCAGTGGCGTTTTTGGCCAGCCCGCTGGCTGATTATATCGACGGTGCGAATCTGCGGGTGGATGGCGGTTATGTTGCGGCGATCAACTGAACTTCCGACACATGATCGAACGAACCCCTGTGTCGAACACAAGTAACCAAGATAATCATCATGAATATTGCGATCATTGGAGCAGGGAGCGTGGGCCAAGCACTCGGATTTGGGTGGGCGAAACGCGGGCACCAAGTTCATTTCGGCCTGAGAGATTCTTCGGACGATCGTGCAGCCGGATTACGAGCAAAGAATAATCGCGTCATCGTCGTGACCAATGCCCAAGCGGCGTCGTCGTCGGATATTGTTGCGGTCTGTACTCCGTGGGACGCGACGAAGACCGCAGTCGAGTCCTGCGGTGACCTGAGTGGAAAGGTTTTGATTGACTGTACCAACCCATTGAAGGCGGATTTTAGCGGCTTGGAGATTGGCTTCGAGACATCGGGCCTGGAGACCGTGACTGGTTGGGCTAAAGACGCTCAGGTATTCAAAGCGATGAATCAAATCGGCTCCAATCTAATGGATGGCCCGTCATTCAAGCAAGGTAAGCCGGTCATGTTCGTTTGCGGAGATGGCAGCCGGAAGAAGGTAGTGCTGGATCTCGTGGAGGAGCTGGGATTTGCAGCAGTCGATGCAGGCGGATCAAAAATTGCGCGACTAATCGAACCTTACGCCATGTTGTGGATCCACTTGGCGCTGGTGCAGGGTTTAGGACGCAACTTTGGATTCTCCATTTTAACCGCGAAAGGAGACGAATAAGAAGAATAACGGCTTCTTAATTCGTTACCTCGAATTGGATTGACTAACCCATTCGAGGAACAATTTGCGTTCTTAACCACGAAGGGACGCGAATACACACGAATAACGGCTCTTCGTTCGTGTCCATTAAGTGTTCATTCGTGGTTCAAAGCACGGGCCTATCAAGCCGGTAGAGGACGTGGTAGCGAAGCGGATGACCCTCCGGCAGGAGCGGATGGTGAAAGTCATCCTCGGGAAAATGCGTCATCCCAATGCGTTCCATTACTTTTCGAGAGCGTTGATTGGCGGTAACAGTAAAAGACACGATCTCCTTCAGCCCAAGTTGGCTGAAGCCATAGTCACGTGCAGCACAAGCGGCTTCGGTAGCGTAACCGTGACCCCAATAATCGAATGCCAGCCTCCAACCGATCTCAACGCACGGAGTAAAGCGTGCCTCGAAGCGCGGCACCGAGAGTCCGGTAAAACCGATAAAATCAGCTGTGCCAGTTACCTCGACCGCCCATAAACCAAATCCAGTTCGGGCGAAGTTTTCTTTGATGCGCTCGGCAAACGCGTCGCTTTCTGCACGGTCGAGCAGTTTAGGCATATACTGCATGACGCGCGGATCCGAGTTAAGCGCTGCGAAAGCCGGCAAATCTTCATCGCGCCAAAGCCGTAGCCGGAGACGTTTAGTGGTTAGTTCCATCCGATAGTGAAAGCAGGAGACGCATAGGACACATAGGACACATAGGACACATGAGACGCATAGGACCCATGGGACATAGCACATTTTCGGATCGGCGCAGCCCGCTTCACGTACAGGGTCGTCTTAGTGAGAGCTTGGAAGATCCTTAGGAAAATCTGTGCAATCTTCGGATTATTCCTCTGCGGTTGTGTCTCTGTATGTTGGTGGGAGATTCAAGGAGCATCTGCTGCCCAGTGACTCGGTACACGCGTATTACTGCAAAAGGACTTTTTCTGATTTCAAATGAACCCCTCCCGAAATCGGCTCGTCGCTACGAGCACAATCCTGTTTTTGGCTTGCTCAGAGATTTCGACTCACGGTCAAACTGCGGATAGCGGATTAACCCTCAGCTCGGCGGGTTCCACCATTCATGTCGCATTCTCGAGCCCACCGCCCCCTCCGTTGAAACAAGCGATCCAAACCTGGATTACCAAGGCAGCGACGGCGGTGACCAATTACTATCGGAGATATCCTGTCTCGGTCGTCAACGTCACGGTAAATCTTCGCAACCGATTAGGCGTCAATGATGGGCACGCATCAGGCTGGAATGGGGCGCGAATTGAGATCGCAGTGGGCCGCAACAACACCACGGCGCTATTTGATGATGATTGGATCATCACCCACGAAATGGTACATCTCGCGCTTCCTTCGGTGGCGGAGAAGCACCACTGGATTGAAGAAGGTCTGGCTACCTATATTGAGCCGGTGGCCAGAGCGCGAGTCGGTCAACTATCGCCGGAGAAGATTTGGGGAGACATGGTTGATGGCATGCCGAACGGTCTACCCGAAGGCGGTGATCGCGGTCTTGATCACACCCCGACTTGGGGTCGCACGTATTGGGGAGGAGCCATGTTTTGCCTTTTTGCCGATGTCGAGATCCGGCGCCGCACCCATAATCAAAAAGGCCTGGAAGATGCGGTGAGAGCAATTCTGGAAAAGAACGGAAACATTCAGACCGAAGCAGAGCTCACCGACTTGCTGACCACGGGTGATAAGGCGACCGGCGTTCCGGTTTTGACAGAGCTTTACGATGAATGGAGTGCGAAGCCAATCAAACCGGATCTGAGTGCGCTCTGGAAACAACTGGGGGTGATCTCGATCGGCCAGACGGTGCGTTTCGATGATGATGCACCCCTCGCTGCCGTGCGAAGGGCCATCACGACTGGAGTGGTTCGATAACAGATTGCATTCACCTAGCCAGCAAATCCCACACGCCATGTGCGTCCACACATTTATTGCGGGCTAGATAGCTCTTAAACAGGCGCCGCGCGTTTGCTTGAGAGCCCGTTTTAAAATGAACGAATCGAAACAAGCTGTTCTAAAGCCCTCTCTCCAAAAAGCAGCGGAATTTTCCGGCGTAACCCGAGAATTCCGCTGTCGGAGGCTGCGTTGCTCACAAATCTCTAAGGATTTGTGGGCAATGCAGGCTAGCCGCTTGCAACTTCAAAGGCCTGACGGGGATTATCGGCAAGGATGGTTCTTATATCATCTTCACTCACGCCGAGCCGTCTTAGCCGCGGAACAAAGTGCCGCAGGATGTAGCCGTAGCCGAAGCCTCCGTACGAAGTCAGCATCATCTTCAGAAACACGTCTTGCGAAATCAAAATCCGGTCCCGGTATCCCGAATTGATGAGGCGTTGAATAGCGGCAGCGTTCTCTTCATCGCTTGGACATTGGGCGTCCTGAT
>WNFQ01011262.1_pt1 | contig 12290 bp, 10 predicted proteins | sample 5400171 | NCBI WGS metagenome assembly WNFQ01 (sample SAMN13153356, study PRJNA577476) | soil metagenome | isolation source: 20 cm soil under Madrone tree | place: USA:California | collected 2016-06-14
AATAGAAAAATCCGATAAAGGGATAAATTCGAGATGTAGGCGTCAGCGGCGCATGGCGGGGGCGAGGGAGAGACCGGGGCCCGCCGTCCTATTCCGCCGCCTCTTTCCAGGTGTCGCGGTGGGTCTTGGGTTTCGCCTTGAGCCGCAAGTCGCGCCACTCCTCGCGCTCGCGCGCGCTGTTGCGAAAAATCTGCTCCTTGCCGGCGAGGTATTGCGGCGGGCAGTGGATCCCCGCCGCGCCGTACCAGGCCGCGGCCTTCATGCTGAAATAGGGGTCGACGAGATGCGGCCGCGCGAGCGCGACGAGATCGGCGCGGCCCGCGGCGATGATGGTGTTGACCTGGTCCGCGGTCGTGATCGCGCCGACGCACATGGTGGCAAGGCCAGCCTCGTTGCGGATCTGATCGGAGAACGGCGTCTGGAACATGCGGCCGAACACCGGCTGCGCGTCGGCGACCGTCTGTCCCGTCGACACGTCGATGAGATCGCAGCCTGCTTCGGCGAAGGCGCGCGCGACCTCGACCGCGTCGTCGCCGGTAAGGCCGCCGTCCACCCAGTCGGTCGCGGAAATGCGAACCGACATCGGCTTCTCGTCCGGCCAGGCGGCGCGCATGGCGCGAAAAACCTCGAGCGGGAAGCGCAAGCGGTTCTCGAGCGTGCCGCCATATTCGTCACGGCGGGTGTTGGTCAGCGGCGAGATGAAGCTCGCCAGCAGATAGCCGTGCGCGGCGTGCATCTCGAGCATGTCGAAGCCGGCGCGCTGCCCGCGTTTTGTCGCCGCCACGAAATCGGCGATGACCTGGTCCATGTCAGCCCGCGTCATCTCCCGCGGCACCGGGCTGTGCGGGAAATAAGGGAGCGGCGAAGCCGAAATGATCGGCCAGCCCCCCTCCTCCAGCGGCTCGTCGATCCCTTCCCACATGAGCTTGGTTGCGCCCTTGCGGCCGGCATGGCCGAGCTGCAGGCAGAACTTGGTCTTCGACTGCGCGTGCACGAAATCGACGATACGTTTCCACGCGGCTTCATGCGCATCGTTGTAGATGCCGGCGCAACCGGGCGAGATGCGGGCGTCCTTCGACACGTCGGTCATCTCGGTGAACATCAAGCCCGCGCCGCCGATCGCGCGCGAACCATAGTGGACGAGATGCCAATCGTTGGGCGTGCCGTCTTGCGCCGAGTATTGGCACATCGGCGAGACGACCACGCGGTTCTCGAGCGTGAGCCTGCGCAGGCGGAACGGCTGGAACATGGGCGCCAGGGGCTGGGAGACGTCGGCCTCGAACCCGAGCGCACGCACGTCGCGGGCGACCAGGCGATCCGCTCCTCTGACGAATTCGGGCGCGCGCAGCGCGAGGTTGTCGTAGGTGATGGCCTTGGAGCGCGTCATCAGCCCGAAGGCGAAGCGGGTCGGATCCATGTTCCAGAAGCGCTCGACGTGCTCGAACCAAACCAGCGACACGTCGGCCGAGTGCTGGGTCTTCTCCACCTCCTCGCGTCGCCGCGCTTCGAACTCGGCGAGCGCCGCCGCCACGTCCCGCCCGCCGGTCGATCGGAACGCCTCGTAAAGCGCGATGCCGTCCTCCATCGCGAGCTTCGTGCCCGAGCCGATGGAAAAATGCGCCGTCGCCTTGGCATCGCCGATCAGCACCATGTTGTCGGCGACCCAGCGCTCGCAGCGAATGGTCGGGAAATTGCGCCAGATCGAGCGGTTGGTGATCAGCCGATGGCCTTGCAGCTCCTGCGCGAACAGGCCTTCGGCGAAACGCGCGGACGCGGCCTCATCGAGCTTGTCGAGGCCGGCGCGCGCGAAGGTTTGCGGATCGGTCTCGATAATCCAGGTCGAGCACTGCGGTTCGTACTGATAGCAATGGCCGATGAAGATGCCGTGCTCGGTCTCGCGGAAGAAGAAGGTGAAGGCGTCGAACGGGCGGGTCGAGCCCATCCAGGAGAAGAAGTTCGGCCGCAGATCGACGTGCGGCTTGAATCGATCGGCAAAAGTATCGCGCCAGCGCGAATTCATGCCGTCGGCGACCACAACGAGGTCGGCGTTGCGGATGGCGGGATCAAGCGGGGAGATTTCGTGCTGATACTCGATCTCGACGCCGAGCGCGCGCGCACGCCGGCCGAGGATCTTCAGAAGCGTCGCGCGCGAGCAGCCGCAGAACCCGTTGCCGCCGATGCGGTGTGTCGTGCCGCGGAAATGGATCTCGATGTCGTCCCAATAGGCGAAGTGGCCGACGATCGCGCGATAGCTCTCTTGGTCGTAGGTCTCGAAGGTATCGAGCGTCTCGTCCGAGAATACGACGCCGAAGCCGAAGGTGTCGTCCGGCCGGTTGCGCTCGAACACGGTGATGCGGGTCTGCGGCCAGGCTTTCTTGAGGAGAATCGCGAAATAAAGGCCCGCCGGGCCGCCGCCGATCACGTGAACCTTCATGGGCGCCTCCAAGGCTCCAGCTCTCACGCCGTCATGCGCGGGCTTGACCCGGCCATGACGGACCGAGCGTCAGCCGCAACAATTACTTTAAGCCTAAAATATCCAGCCGACAAGCTTGAAGCTTTAAAATTTTAAGTTTAAACTATCGCTCTCCTGGCGGCGATTCCCGCCGGCCCAGAGGTGAACGCCATGCCGCTCTCGGGCCAACATGCTTTCGTCACCGGCGGCGGCCGCGGCATCGGGCGCGCGATCGCCGCGGCGCTCGCCCGCGCCGGCGCCGCGGTGACCGTGATCGGCCGCAGCGAAGCGCCGCTGCGCGCGGCGGTCGCCGCCGGTGCGGCGGCGGGCTGCGCCGTCGCCGACGTCACCGACGCGGCCGCGCTCAAACGGCAAGTCAGCGCCGCCGAGGCGGCGCGCGGCCCGATCGCCATCCTCGTCAAACATGCGGGATGGGTCGCGAGCGGGCCCTTCGCCAAGGCCGAAGCGTCGGTGTTCCGCAGCATGTGGGATGTGCACGTGATGGGCGCGGTTTATGCGACGCAAGCGGTGTTGCCGGGCATGATCGCTGCCGGTTTCGGCCGCATCGTCAATGTGGCTTCGATCGCAGGGCTGAAAGGCTATGCCTACGTCACGGCCTATTGCGCGGCAAAACATGCGCTCGTCGGCTTGACGCGCGCGCTCGCCGCCGAGACCGCAGCGTCGGGGGTCACGGTCAACGCGGTCTGCCCGGGCTACACCGACACCGATCTCGTGCGCGAGAGCGCTACGCGCGTGGCCGCCAAAACCGGCCGCACGGAAGCTGACGTGCTGGCCGAATACCGGCGGGATGCGCCGATCGGCCGGCTGATCCGGCCGGAGGAGGTCGCCGCCGCCGTGCTTTACCTTTGTTCGCCGGAAGCCGCGGCGGTCACGGGCACCACGCTCGCGATCGCAGGAGGTGAGATGTGATGGAAGAGCGCACCTTGCCGCTCGACGCGGAGACCAAGGTCGCCGAACGGCCGCACGATCACAAGGACGAGTTGCGCCTTTGGCTGCGGCTGTTCACCTGCAAGGAGGTGATCGAGAACGAGGTCCGCCGGCGCTTGCGCGATACTTTCGATGTGACGCTGCCGCGCTTTGATTTGATGGCGCAGCTCTACCGCGCACCCAAGGCGATGACATTGGGCGAGCTGTCGCAGCGTATGATGGTGTCGAACGGCAATGTCACCGGCTTGGTTGATCGCCTGGTCGAGCAAGGTCTCATCAGCCGCCGGCCCTCGCCCAAGGATCGCCGCGCGCAGTTCGTGAGCCTTACTGCCGAGGGACGCCGTTTCTTCGGCGCGATGGCGCGCGCAAACGGCGACTGGATCGCAGACATGCTCGCCGATCTGTCCAGTGAGGAAATTGACACGCTCATGCGGCTCCTGGCCAAAACCAAAGCGTCGGCGCGCAAGGCAATCGGCAACGGAGGGCCGCGATGAGCGCAGCCAATGCGGTCACCTTGCCGCTCGCGGGCTACAAGGGGCGCCACATTCGGCTTGCGGCCGACGGCGAGGTCGCCACCGTCACGCTGGACCGGCCCGACAAGAAGAACCCGCTCACTTTCGAAAGCTACGCGGAGATCAGCGATCTCTTCCGCGCAGCGGCCAAGGAGAAAGCGGTCAAGGCATTCGTCATCACTGGGGCCGGCGGCAACTTTTGCTCGGGCGGCGACGTGTTCGAGATCATCGAGCCGCTCGTGGGGATGGAGGCGCGAGAGCTCCTCGATTTCACCCGCATGACCGGCGAGGTGGTCAAAGCGATGCGCGCGTGCCCGCAACCGATCATTGCCGCGGTCGACGGGGTGTGCGCGGGCGCGGGTGCGATCTTGGCCATGGCCAGCGATGTGCGGCTGGGAACGCCCGGCGCCAAGGTCGCATTTCTCTTCAACCGCGTGGGGCTCGCCGGCTGCGACATGGGCGCTTGCGCGATCCTACCGCGGATCATCGGAGCAGGCCGCGCGGCGGAACTCCTCTATACCGGCCGCGTGCTCGGCGGCGAGGAGGCGGAACGCTGGGGCTTCTTCAACCGGCTCGCCACGCCCGATACGGTCTTGGCGCAGGCGCAGCAGCTCGCCGCCGAACTCGCCGCCGGACCCACTTTCGCCAATGCCATGACCAAGCGCATGCTCGATATGGAATGGGCGATGTCGGTCGAGAGCGCGATCGAGGCCGAAGCAGTCGCGCAAGCGTTATGCATGGAGACGCAGGATTTCGCGCGCGCGTTTCGCGCGTTCGCCGCCAAGCAGAAGCCGGTCTTCGAGGGCAATTGAGATGGGCCTATGTGCAATTGAAGCAAACGAGCAATGGTCCGTTCGTCCCCGCGCAAGCGGGGACCCAGAGCTACGGACTGTGGCCCCTGGGTTCCCGCTTTCGCGGGAACGAACGACAGGGCTCGCATAGCGTATCGAAGCGTAGGGGAGCTTGCGCGTGAGCCTTGACGAAACCCTAACCTGGCCGTTTTTCGACGATGGCCATCGCCGTTTCGCTGCGGCGCTCACGCGCTTCGCCGATACGACGCTGGCCGGCCTGCCCCACGACGATGTCGACGCGGCCTGCCGCGCGCGAGTCAAGGCGCTCGGCGAGGGAGGCTTCCTCAAGGCGGTCGTGCCGGCAGAGCACGGTGGCCTGCATGAGAAGCTCGATGTGCGCACGCTGTGTCTCGCGCGCGAGATTTTGGCGTTCCGCGATGGATTGTCCGACTTCGCCTTCGCCATGCAGGGTTTGGGCTCGGCCTCGATCTCGCTGTTCGGCTCGGCGGCGCTCAAGGCGCGCTATCTGCCGCCGGTGCGCGATGGCCACGCCATTGCCGCCTTCGCGCTGTCGGAGCCGGAGGCGGGGTCCGACGTTGCCGCGCTCGCCACGACGGCGAAACCGGACGGGGCCTCGCACCTGCGCATCGACGGCAGCAAAACCTGGATTTCCAACGGCGGCATTGCCGATCACTACGTCGTCTTCGCGCGCACCGGGGAAGGCCACGGCGCCAAAGGGCTCTCCGCGTTCGTCGTCGATGCCGATACCCCTGGACTGAGCGTGACGGAGCGCATCGAGGTCATCGCGCCCCACCCGCTTGCGACATTACGATTCGAAGGCGTCCGCGTGCCGGTTGGGAATCGCCTGGGCGGGCCCGGCGACGGTTTCAAGGTCGCGATGGCGACGCTCGACGTCTTCCGTTCGACCGTGGGTGCCGCCGCACTCGGTTTTGCGCGGCGCGCGTTGCATGAAACCGTTGAGCGCGCCGCAAGCCGCAAGCTCTTCGGCGCCCCGCTCGCCGAGCTGCAGTTCACGCAAGGGGCGATCGCCGATAGCGCCAGCGAGGTCGACGCATCGGCCCTGCTCGTCTATCGCGCTGCCTGGACCAAGGACCAAGGCGCCGCGCGCGTTACGCGGGAGGCGGCGACAGCGAAAATGTTCGCGACCGAGGCGGCGCAGCGTGTGATCGATCGCGCCGTGCAGCTCCATGGGGGCTTCGGCGTCACCAAAGGCGTCAAGGTGGAAGAGCTTTACCCGAATCTACGAAGGCGCGACCGAAGTACAGAAGGTCGTGATCGCGCGTGAGCTGTTGAAGAACCGGGCGGGAAAATTGGCGGTGGCGGCGGAGTGAGACGATGGCCGGCTTTTTGGTTTCTTCCGTTCGTCCTCGCGAAAGCGGGGACCCAGAGCCACAGCCCGCGACCCCTGGATTCCCGCTTGCGCGGGAATGAACGGAGATTGCTGCGTGATCGGTAGCATCTCACTTAGAGCGGACGCGGTGCCTATGATAGAATTTAGCCAGGAGCGACAGCAATGACCGCGCATGTCGATACCTTCGCGCGCGATAACCTGCCGCCGCGCGCGCAATGGCCGGATTTCCGCTTCGAGCTGCCGGAATTGAACTATCCCGATCGGATGAATTGCGTGGTCGAATTGCTCGACCGCTGGATTGCGGAGGGTCGCGGCAATGCACCCTGCCTGATCTCGCCAAACGATACGTTGAGCTACGCGCAACTCGCGGAGCGGGTGAATCGCATCGCCAACGTGCTCACGCGCGTGCTCGGGGTGGTGCCCGGCCACCGCGTACTGCTGCGCGGCCCGAACAGCCCGATGATGGTCGCCGCCTATCTCGCGGTCATCAAAGCCGGTGGCATCGTGGTCGCGACCATGCCGCTGTTGCGCGCGAAGGAGATCGCCTATCCGATCGGCAAGGCCCAGATCCGCCTTGCGCTCTGCGATCACCGCCTGGCGGAGGAGATGCACAAAGCCCGCGCGCTCGCGCCCGATCTCGAGCGCGTGGTCTATTGGGGCAGCGGCGCGGCCGACGCGCTGGAGACGCTGATGGCAAGACCGGGTTTTGAAAACTTTGCGCCGTGCGACACGGCGAGCGACGATGTCTGCCTCATCGCTTTCACCTCGGGCACGACCGGCGAGCCCAAGGGCACCATGCACTTCCACCGCGACATCCTGGCGACTTGCGACAGCTACGGGCGCCACGTGCTGCGCGCCGAGGTCACGGACCGCTTCATCGGCTCGCCGCCGCTCGCCTTCACTTTCGGGCTCGGCGGCCTCGTTCTGTTTCCGCTGCGCGTCGGCGCCGCCACGATCCTTATCGAGAAGGCGTCGCCGGACGATCTGCTCGGGGCCATCGAGAAATTCGGCGCGACCATCGTCTTCACCGCGCCGACGGCTTATCGCGCGATGCTGGCAAAGCTTCGCGAGCACGATATGTCTTCGCTGCGCAAATGCGTGTCGGCCGGCGAAGCCCTGCCCAAAGCGACGTTCGAAGCTTGGCTCGCCGCGAGCGGCATCAAGATTCTCGACGGCATCGGCGCGACCGAGATGCTGCACATCTTCATCGGCTCCCCCGAGGAGGAGATTCGCCCGGGTGCGACCGGCAAGCCCGTGCCCGGCTACGAGGCGCGGGTGGTCGACGCGGACGGCAAGGAGCTCGAACCAAACACGATCGGCCGCCTCGCCGTGCGCGGGCCGACCGGATGCCGCTATCTCGCCGACAAGCGCCAGCGCCAATACGTGCAGAACGGCTGGAACATCACGGGCGACACCTATCTCATGGATGCGGACGGCTACTTCTGGTACCAGGCGCGCTCCGACGACATGATCGTCTCCGCGGGCTACAACATCGCGGGTCCCGAAGTCGAGGCGGCGCTGCTCGAACATCCGGCGGTCGCCGAATGTGGCGTGGTGGGTGCGCCGGACGAGGAGCGCGGGCAGATCGTCAAGGCTTATGTCGTGCTGCGGGGAGGCCATAGCGGCGATGCTGCAACCACGAAGGTGCTGCAGGAGCACGTCAAGGCAACCATCGCGCCTTACAAATACCCGCGCACGATCGAGTACGTGACCCAGTTGCCGCGCACGCAAACCGGCAAGCTGCAGCGCTTCGAGCTTCGCGGCATGGCGGCAGACACCGCCTCGCACAAGCTTGCGTCCTGATGCGCGCTGCCGTGATTTGGACTCTGCGCAAGTGACGAACTGGGTCACGATGTGGCACCGCTAGGCGCTCCACCGCATCCGCGATGGGGACGACATCAGCGGGACCCTCAGGGATAGAACATTAAGAGAGGTCACCGTGGCCGAAAGCTCAATCCGCGAATCGCGCGATGCCGGCGAGCCCAACACCGTGCTGCAGCCCCCGGGATGGCCGCAGCCACGCGGCTTCGCCTACGGCATCCGCGCGCGCGGCGAAATGGTGTTCGTCGCCGGTATGATCGGGCAAGACGAGCGCGGCCGCTTTGCGGAAGGATTCGTCGCGCAAACGAAGCAGGCGCTCGCCAACATTGCCACAGTGCTGGCGCAAGCCGGCGCCTCGCCGCAGCATATCGTGCGACTGACCTGGTACGTGCGCGATATGGACGAGTATCTCGCAGATCCCCAAGCGCTCGGCGCGGCCTATCGCGAGATCATGGGCCGGCATTTTCCGGCCATGGCGGTGGTCGAGGTCAACCGTCTGGTCGAGCCGCAGGCGCGAATCGAGATCGAGGCGACGGCGGTTTTACCGTAGCGTCACCGGCTCAGCGCCGCCGGCAACCAGGTCGCGATCGCCGGAAAGAAGAAGATCAAGACGAGAATCACCAAGCTCATCGCGATGTACGGCATGGCCGCCATGTAGACCTGGTGCATGGTGATCGTCCGCGGCGCGACCCCTTTCATAGTGAACAGGAGCAGACCGAAGGGTGGCGTGAGCAGGCCGAGCTGCATGCAGATCAGGAACAGCACGCCGAACCAGATCAAGTCGATGTCGTAGCGCTGCGCCAGCGGCATGAAGAACGGCAGCGTGATCAGCATCATGCTGACCTGATCGACGAAGCAGCCGAGGAACAAGAGGACCAGCAGCATGGCGATCACGACGGCATTGGCCGAGAGCCCCAGACCGATGACACCGCCGAGGAGACCATTGACCACGCCGGAGAAGCTCAGCACCTGCGAGAACGTGGTGGCGCCCACGATGATGAAGAGGATGATGCCGGAGACCGCGACCGTGCCGGTCAGCGCCTTCATCAGGTTGGCAAAGGTGAGACTGCGATAAACGGCGGCGGCCGCGATCGTGCCAGCCGCGCCAATCGCGGCGGCCTCGGTCGGCGTTGCGATGCCGCCGGTCATCGCGCCGATCACGAGGCCGAAAATGATCACGAGCGGCACCACATGGGTCACAAACGGCAGCCAACGCGCGGCGCCGTGCTGCGCCTCCTCCACCCGCTCGTCCGGCGCCAGAGCGGGATCGAGGACCGCGCGTGCGATGATGTAGGCGACGTAGAGCGCGCTCAGGATCAGGCCCGGCACGATGCCGCCGATGAGCAGCCCCGCGATCGAAATGCCGGCGAGGCTCCCGAGCAGCACGGTGAGCGCCGACGGCGGAATCAGCATGTCGACGCCGCCTATCCCCATGATCGGCCCCATCGCCATGCGCGGGTCGTAGCCGCGCGCGAGCATGGTCGGCAGCATCAGGCTGCCGAGCAGCGCGGTGGTGGCGATGGTCGAGCCCGAGATGGCCGAGAACACCGTCCCGGCGACAATGGCGATGACCGAGAGACGGCCCGGCACGCGGCGGATGATGAGCGCAAATGCGTCGATCGCCTTGAGCGCGACGCCGCTGTGAAACAGCACTTCGCCCATCAACACGAAGAAGGGGATGGGCGTGAGCGAAAAGCTGGTGATCGACTGCACGGCGTTGCGCGCGAGCTGGACGAGCCCCGCCTCGCCGCCGAGGAAGACGATGGCGCCGACGACGTTGAGGACGAGGAAAGCGAAGGCGACCGGCAGGCCGAGGCCCATCACCGCCACGAGGCCGCCGAACAGGAGAATGCTGCCCTCGATCCAGGCCATGTCAGAGCTGTTTCACAATGAGTGTCGACGAACGCGCAACGACTTCGGTGTGCTCCCCTCCCCTTTTGGGGGTGGGGGTCGGAGTTGGCGGACGAATCTCGTGCAACAACTACGACCCCGCTCCCCACCCCTCCCCCACAAGGGGGGAGGGAGCCGACCGAGTTTGTTGCTCGCGCTCATCCGCTTCATCTGAATACGGTCTAGCTCACCGACGTCGCCTCGATGCGGCGCGTGCGCTCGCCCTTGAGCAGGCGGTCAAAGCGGAAGAGGAATTCGACGGCGAGCAGCGCGAATGTCGCCGGCAGCGGCGCCAGCAGCCACCATTCCGGGAACACCAGGTTCTTGATGGTGATCGCGCCGAGCCGCGCGCTCTCGGCGGTCATGACGATGCCGTAGCGCACCAGCACGAAGCACACGCAAAGGCCGAGGAGGTCGCCGGCCGCTTCCATCAGCCAGGCGACGCGCGGCGGCACGAGCGTCAAGATGATGTCGAGCCGCACGTGCTGGCCGCGCCGCAAGAGCCATGGCGCCGTGAGCAGCGTCATGAGATAGAGCGCGTATTCGGAAACCTCGTTCGCCCATGCGAAACCGCCGCCCGTTGTATTGCGCAGCACGATATCGGCGGTGACGAGGATGACCATCGCCAACAGGATGAGCGCCGCCGCCATGGCGAGCGCATCGAATAGCCGGCCAAAGAGTGCAGCGAGGCGGGTCAAGAAAGAGCCTGTGACTGAAAGCGAGACCGGCTCACCGGCCACGCTGCTTCATTCTCCCGCGAGTCGCATACTATCGTGCACCCTCGCCCCGCGTAGCGGGGAGAGGGTGGCGAGCGCCGAAGGCGCGAGCCGGGTGAGGGGCAAAGCGAGCACTCTACACACGCATAGTGGAGCAGCATCGCGACACACTTGCCCCTCACCCGACCCTCGCTGCGCTCGGGCCACCCTCTCCCCGCTACGCGGGGCGAGGGTCGCGCACCGGGCCCGCGCCGCTGTATGTCGTCCGCGCTCAATTCCCCGCGAGCTGGCGCAGCTTTGGGCCGGTGTCCGGCGCGCGTTTGATCACGGACTGCCAAGCCACCTCGTAGGCGCGGTCGAGAAACGCCTTCGACGCGGCCGGCCCGAAATCGAGCGGCTGGATGCCGGCGGCGGCTTGGCGCTCGCGCTCGGCCTTGATGGCGGTCTCCTTCTCGCTGTCGAGGCCTTCGAGCCACAGCGCCGCATCGTTGAGCAGCTTGCGCTGGGGTTCGCTGAGCCCCTTCCAGGTGTCGAGATTGACGAGCACGTTGACCTCGACGCTGTAGAACGGCGGCTCCATGCGGAATTTTGTCACCTTGTCCCAGCCGAGGTCGAAAATGCCGGTGATCGGCCAGCCGTAGCCGTCGGCCACGCCGCGCTCGAGCGCGGTATAGACCTCGCCCGGCGCGGTGGTGATCGGCGTGCCGCCGAACGCCTCGACCACATCGCGGTAGACGGGCGTGACCCGGATCTTCAGGCCGGAAAAGTCAATCTTCTCGATCTTCTTGTTGAGATAGATGTGGAACGGAACGTTGTGGAACTGGCGCGCGAGATACTGCGAGCCGAGTTTTTGGTTGTGCAGCTGGTTGATGTAGTCCCAGGTGCCGTTCTTGCGCTGCTCGCTCATCGGCTTTCCGTTGAGCTTAAAACCGTCCGCCTCGGGCATGAGATTGGTGTAGAAGGCGCCCGTCACGTTGGCCATGTCGACCACGCGCGTGCGCACGGCATTGCCGACCTCGAACGGCGGCAGCGCCCGCGGCCCACCGATATAGTTGATCTTGATCAGGCCCTTGCCGTCGGCGTTCACCTTCTCGACGAAACGCTCGAAGCTCCGCGAAAACTCGGTGCCTTCGGCAAAGGCGGAGACAGCGCGCAGCGTGACCTCCTCGGCCGATGCCGTGGTTGCAGCTGCGACAAAGAGCGCGCCGGCGATGACGATCGAGCGCATGGTTCCCCTCTCCGAGACGAAAGCCTATATGATGATACCGTCTTGCAAATATAATCACGGTGGCCTCAGGTTGAGTCAATTGCGCCCCGGCGCGTAAGGCCTCCCATCAGAGGATCGCAGAGGACGCAGATGGCAGAACGCTCGTTCAAAAGCGAGGTCGCAAAGCTCCGGCTCGGCGCCGGGGAAGAATTCCGCGGCGAAGGAATCCTCGCCGTCACCAAGGCGCTGCTGCAGTCCGGCGTGTCCTACGTGTCCGGCTATCAGGGCGCGCCGGTCTCGCATCTCGTCGATGTGCTCGCCGACGCCGGCGACGTGCTGCGCGAGCTCGGCATCCGCTTCGAGGCGAGCGCGAACGAGGCGGCGGCCGCCGCCGCGCTCGCCGCGTCGATCAATTACCCGCTGCGCGGGGCCGCGACGTTCAAGTCGACGGCCGGAACCAACGTCGCCTCCGACGCGCTGGCCAACCTTGCCTCGAGCGGCGTCACCGGCGGCGCGCTCATCATTGTCGGTGAGGACTACGGCGAAGGCTCCTCGATCATGCAGGAGCGCAGCCACGCCTT
>WNFQ01002983.1_pt1 | contig 12286 bp, 8 predicted proteins | sample 5400171 | NCBI WGS metagenome assembly WNFQ01 (sample SAMN13153356, study PRJNA577476) | soil metagenome | isolation source: 20 cm soil under Madrone tree | place: USA:California | collected 2016-06-14
TGGAAGGGAAGCTCTCGCCGAGCGTAGAATGTGAGATCGAGTGGCATCTGAATCGCTGCCGTGATTGTCGCCTCATTTTGGAAGCCGCAACCAAGAGCTTGGATCAGCATGTTGGGACGGTAAGGGCTGCACGCTACAGAGTGAAGTATGGCAACTAATCACCGCGTTCCACTGTAGCGAGTCAACTTTCCATCCACGACGTTAGCCACGTAGCGGCCTTCGCTCAGGAACTGCATAACCTTCTTGCCGGATCGCGCCAACTGTGCCCAGCGGGATTTGGTGTCAGGATCCTGCTCCAGCCCACGAATCCCTTTCCCATCGAATGCGAAGTCAACTTGCCGCAAACCACGCTTGGGAGTCCGACGAACAGGGTAACTTTCTTCGCCTACCTTGACGCCCTTGGCTCAGACTCGACGCCAATCCCCGGATTTACGCAACCGATTGCCGGAACCGGCGCCCGGCAAATCCAGTTCTCTTTAGACTTTGAGTTTTGACGATGATCCTACCCAGCGCCTACGGTAGAGAAAGCAACTGAGTTCGATAGGAGTTTTGAAAATCATGGCGATTTACCGAATCAGAGGAGCTTTGAGGCTTCTTGTGTGTTCTTGGCTCATCTGTGCCGCTACAGTTCATGGCCCAAGGACAGCATTCACTCAGACGGTCGACTCATCCGGTGAACGGACGCAAAACGCGGAGCCGCCCTCCGGCACGTTCGCATCCTCAGAGCAGGCGCTGGAAAATCAACAACAGCCACAGGCGCAACGGGCCACCAAAGATCCGGGATGCAGTGTCCGCGGGTTTTCCGACGAAACCTGGGCTGAAGCCTCGCAATTCGGTCGCGGATTGAAAGCTGTTCCCAAGACGTATGCGTAAGTAAAGGCAAAGGAAAAGCAAAAAGTGCCGGGGGCCAGAATCGAACTGGCTACGCCCGCCTTTTCAGGGCGGCGCTCTACCAATGAGCTACCCCGGCACAACTGATTTAGAAATTGTAGGGGTGATACGGAATTGTGTCAATTCGGCGGAAAACGCTTCGGTGGAAAACGCCCTGTAAATCAATTCGCGGATTCGTCGAATTCCTTCATCCAATTGCGGTTCTTGAGGACTTCGCGTGGCTTGGTGCCGTCCGGTGGGCCGACGATGCCGTCTTTTTCCATCAGGTCGATTAGTCGTGCGGCACGTCCGTAGCCAATGCGCAAACGGCGTTGCAGCGTCGAAGTAGAAGCGCGTCCCGCATCGCAGACCACGCGTATCGCGTCCTGGTAGAGATCGTCATCAACATCCTCGCCGCCTTCCGCATCGCCATCGGCGCCGCCTTCAGTTTGGCCGTTTTCATCCTTCGGGGCCGCAAGAAGTTCTTCCTGATATTTCGCCTGCGCCTGCTCGCGCCAGAAATCACACACCGAGGTGATCTCGTCCTCAGTCACCAGCGGGCCGTGAATCCGATGCAGCCGCGCCGAACCCGCCGGCAAGTACAGCATGTCGCCGCGGCCCAATAGGGACTCTGAGCCGTTCGAATCGAGAATTGTGCGCGAGTCCACCTTGCTGGCAACGCGGAACGAAATGCGGGCAGGGAAGTTCGCTTTGATCAATCCGGTGATCACATCCACGGAGGGCCGCTGCGTCGCAAGAATCAAGTGGATACCCACCGCGCGCGCCATCTGCGCCAGCCGTGTGATGGACTCTTCCACGTTGTTGGTGTCCACCATCATCAGGTCGGCCAACTCGTCGATCACGATAATCAGGTAGGGAAGCGGCTTATGCTCGGTCTCTTCCAGATTGTCGAAGAGCGAAAGCGAATGCTCCTTTCTAAACGTGCGGTTGTACTGGTCGATGTTTCGCACGCCGCGCTGCGCCAGCAGCTTCAGGCGGTTTTCCATCTCGCGCGTTGCATTCCGCAGCACGTTAGACGCGATCTTGGGGTCGGTCACCACCGGCGCGATCAAATGAGGAATGTTCTCGTAAAGATTCAGCTCCAGCCGCTTCGGGTCCACCAGTACCAGCTTCACGTCGTCCGGACTCGCTTTATACAAAATCGACATCAGCAGCGAGTTGATGAACACGCTCTTTCCGGTCCCCGTCGAACCGGCGATCAGCAAGTGTGGCATGGCGGCCAGGTCGGTGATTCGTATGCGCCCATGCAAATCGCGCCCCATCGCCAGCGTTAGCTTGCTCGGCGAATTGAGGAACTCCGGCGCCTCGATGATGTCTCGTAGCGCGATCGTCTGCCGCTTGTCGTTCGGAACTTCAATGCCAATCGTTGATTTGCCCGGTATGCGCTCGATCAGGATCGATTCTGCCTGCAGCGCCAGGCAAAGATCCTCGGTCAACCCCGTAATCCGGCTGTACTTGATGCCCGCTTCCGGCTTGAATTCGAACGTGGTAACCACCGGCCCGGGATTGATTTGCGTCACGCGTCCTTGCACGTCAAATTCAAGACATTTTGCTTCAATCGCGCGCGCCCGCAGTTTCAACTCGTCTTCATCCAGCTTCTGGCTGCGTTCTCCCTCGCGCAGCAGGGAAGGGGAAGGAAGTTTGTAATTCGGGCTGCCCTTCGCAATCTTGGGCTCGCCGGCTTTTTTTGCGGCGGCTTTCTCTGCGTCACGATTGAAGACGAAGATCGGCCCCTTGCGTGACGTGTCCTTTTTCTCCTTCTCGTCCTCTTCTTCTTCGATTTCCGTCTTACCCTTGAAAACGTCGCTCTCGTCGGCCAGCCGAATGGTCTTCGCCGCATCACTCAGCAATTCGGCCTTCCCAATCAATTGCGGCGAAACGGGTTTTCTTCCCGACAGGCGGGACTCTTCCACTCGCCGGCGCATACGCTGTTGTTCACGTTCTTCGCGCCAGGCATGCCACCTTGCTTGCGCCTTCTGAAGGATTCCGAGCTTTTCAACTCTTCCAATCGGTCCATTCGGTCCGCTGGCCCAGGCATGCGCGCCGGAAAAAGAAAAACGCGTGGTCATGAACAACGCCGTCACCAGCAGCGCCACCGCTACAAGGTTTGCGCCCCACAGGTTGAATCCGCTGCGCAAGCCGCCAGAGAGGAGTTCCCCCAGCGCGCCGCCCGCGCGGATCGCTCCGCGCACGTCCCAAACATGCCATAAGGAAAGAATTGTGGGCAGCGAGAGCAGCAGCAACGCGAATCCCACCAGCGTCGCTATCTGTGACTGCACGGCCCGGCTGCGGAACCAGCGCCATCCCAGGACCAAAATCGACGCCGGCAGCAGAAACGATGCAAACCCAAAGATTTGGAATAGACCGTCCGCGCAGTAAGCGCCTACCGGTCCGATCCAATTCTGCGTAGCCGCGTTTTCCGGCGCGGAAACGTTAAAGGCCGCGTCCTTCGGAGAGTACGAGAGCAGCGCCAGCGCGATCAGCACCGCCAGCGTGATACACAAAAACCCAATCAGTTCATTGAATCGCTTATTTCCAGTCGGAGTCAGAATACGCACGAAGTCTCCTCAGCTTTTTGGGGAAGGCTGAGTGTCGCGGCGGGGGCTGGCGCTATCGCACTCCCGCCTGGAGGAACGACCAAACACACTGAATATAACAAACTACGGCCCTCGCCCGTCAAAAACTTTTCCACCCGTGTTTCCAGAAGTCCTCAGTGCAGCATCCCAGACGCCCAAGCCAATACCAGAGCCCCCACAATGATTCGGTACACCGCGAACGGAGCAAACCCGTGCTTCCTCACCCAGGCCAAAAACCACACCACCGCTCCGTACGCCACAATGAACGACACCACAAATCCTATCGCTAACACCACCCAGCCATGCGGATCAATATGCGTCACCCCAATCGCATTCTCGCCCTTGCCCCGCAAGGATTTCAGCAAGTCATACCCAGTCGCCACCACCATCGTCGGGATCGACAGGAAAAACGAAAACTCCAGTGCTGACGCTCGCGACATCCCCGCAAGCTGTCCCGCCGCAATTGTCGACATCGACCGCGACGTCCCTGGAAACACTGCCGACAAAATCTGGCACGCCCCGATCCAAATCGCCTGCCCCAGCTTCATGTTCTCCATCTGCCACGTATAAATCCGGCTGCCAATCGCCGCCGGTCCCGCCTGCTGCCACTTCGCATTCATCGCGTCCACAATCCACATCACAATCCCGCCAATCAGCAGCGAGCTTCCCATGATGTAGAGGCTTTCGAGATGCTTTCCGATCACTTTCGTCAGCAAAAACGCCGGCAGCGCCGTCACCACAAAAGCCACGCTTACCAGCCCCAGCGGGTGGGTCAATATCGTTCGGTCGCCGTGCTCGCCCTTCGGAAAAGTGGACAAGAATTTCACGATGCGCTCGCGAAAATATACCGGCAAACACAAGATCGCTCCCAGCTGAATCACGATCGTGTACATCTTCCAATAGCCGTTTGCCAGATCAATGTGGAAGAGCGCTTCGCTGATTCGCAGATGCGCCGTCGAACTCACCGGCAAGAATTCCGTCAATCCTTCCACGATTCCAAGCAGCACTGACAACAAATAGTCGCTCAAACCGTTTCTCCTGGATGCTTTGCCGTTTCCCCCGCGCCCGGCAGGATTTTCCGCATTTCGTACGCGTCGACGCGCCGCAAATAATACCGCTTCAACGTCGCTTCGATACGATAGCCATGCCGCTTCCAGAACGCAACGCCCGCTTCATTGTCGGTTGCCGTTTCCAGCAAAATCGTTCGCACGCCGCGCAGCGCCAGATTCTTCTCGCTCTCTGCCAATAGCGCCGAGCCCACTCCCTGTCTCCGGTGTGGTTCCGCCACGTCCAGGGTAATTACGTGCGCCAACGGTGGATTTTCCTCCGTCAAAATAAATCCCACAATCTTGCCGCTGTCCTCCGCTACCGTCCCATCCGCCGACGGCAGCTTCAGAAAATATCGCAGCATCATCTTGGAGTACGCGATCCCCGGAGGAAAGCACCCCTGGTCCAGCCGTAGCAGGGCAGTGAAGTCCCGCGGTTCGTGGGCGCGAAACGTGACCGGCATGGCGCGACTGATTGTAGGCCGAACCATTCCTTCTGAACAGCGCGGCCAGTGACTGCGGCACGGCCGACAGTTTCCTTCCGTTGATGTACGTTATCTGGTCGTAACTGGCTCGCACCACGAAAAACAATGCCGCCAACAGAAAACTGGCTGCCCGCAAAAAAGTCGGGGCACCCGCCGCAGCAGATGCCCCTCTTGGTGTTTCGCTTCGAATTGCTTCACAGTTTGACGGTCACGGTCTTCACTTCCGTGTAGTTCGCCAGCCCATATTCGCCGAGTTCGCGCCCGATCCCGCTCTGCTTGAACCCGCCGAACGGCGCTCCCGCGTCGAACACATCGTAGCAATTCACCCACACCGTGCCTGCGCGCACGCTGTCCGCAATCGCATGTGCCTTGCCGATGTCCCTCGTCCACACGGCCGCAGCCAAGCCATACAGAGAATTGTTGGCCCGCTCCACGACCTCACTCATATCCTTGAACTTCAGGATCGACATCACCGGCCCGAAGATTTCTTCCTGCGCGATCTTCATGTCATCTTTCACGTCGGCGAACACCGTCGGCTCGATGAAGTAGCCCTTGTCTCCGACGCGATTGCCGCCGGCCACCAGCTTGGCTTTTTCCTTTTTCCCGGCATCGATGTAACTCATCACCTTGTTGAACTGGTCCTGGTCCACCTGCGGCCCCTGCTCCGTCTTCGCGTCGAACGGATTGCCGACCGTGCGCTTCTTCGCGCGCGCCACGCTCTTGTCAACGAATTCGTCGTAGCACTTCTCCTCGACGTACAGCCGCGAGCCCGCGCAGCAGCACTGCCCCTGGTTGAAAAACAGGGCGAAGTGCGCGCCCTCGATGGCTTCATCCATGTCCGCATCCGCGAACACGATGTTCGGGCTCTTCCCGCCGAGCTCCAGCGTCACTCTCTTTAAGTTGGTATCCGCCGCCGCCCGCATGATCAAGTGACCCACTTCCGTCGACCCGGTGAACGCCACCTTGTCCACGTCCATGTGCCGCGCAATCGCTGCGCCCGCTGTCGGCCCGTAGCCCGGCAGCAAGTTCACCACGCCTTCGGGGAACCCTGCTTCGAGCATCAATTCTCCGACGCGCAGCGCCGTCAACGGTGTCTGCTCCGCCGGCTTCATCACCACCGTGCAGCCCGTCGCCAGCGCCGGCCCCAGTTTCCAAGCCTGCATCAGCAGCGGAAAATTCCACGGAATGATTTGCCCGACTACTCCCACCGGCTCGTGCTTCGTGTATGTGAAGTAGTTCCCGCTCACAGGAATCGTCTTCCCATGATTCTTGTCCGCCCACCCCGCGTAGTAGCGATAGCACGCAATCGTCAATGGCAGGTCCGCCGCCCTCGCGACGTGATACGGTTTGCCATTGTCGAGCGATTCCAGTTGCGCCAACTCATCCGCGTGCTTCTCGATGAGGTTCGCCAGCCTGTTCATCAACACGCCCCGCTCCGCCGCGCTCATCTTGCGCCACGGCCCTTTATCGAACGCGGCCCTCGCCGCCGCCACCGCCTTGTCCACATCCGCCGCGTCGGACTCGGCCACTTGCGTGATGACCTCGCCCGTCGACGGATTAATCGTCGGGAACGTTTTTCCCGATACGCTATCAACCCACTTTCCATTGATCAGTAGTTTCGTCGGTCCAATCTTGACATTCTTTTCCAACACCGCCGCTGCCGTTGCCATAATCTCCTCCTTCTTATCGCGTTTGCGCAGTTGCCAGGTAGGTGCAGGGCAAGCCCCTCAAGCCCCGCATGACGCAAACGTCCTGCGGCCATGAAGCCTATACCCGCGCGCGCCGAGAGGCAAGGACGACCACGCAGCTTCAATGCGCGGGCGCAGGCAGCACTCGAACCAGCTTGAATTGTTTGATTTTCGGAGAAGCCAGGAAGTCCGCGCCGAAGCGTGCTTTCCCATGGGGTTCCAGATTAGAGACGCTGTCTTGCGTGTGGCCCACCTGAACGCCCGCTTCATCGTAGAGGTTATAAACCAGCAAGACGGACAAGAACCGCCGGTCGCAATTATTCCGGATTATCCCGGTAACGCACGGGTAGAGTGTGCAAGCCCCAGCGCCATTTGGATTGGGCTCGTCGAACTTGGCATCAAGTACTTCAATACACGGCGCTGTGCTGTCGGCCACCTCCGCTGTCGGAGGAACCGGCTTAGCTTGCCGATGCGCCCACAAATACCCAAGTCCGAATCCGGCTCCCAGCAGCACAACCCCGGCGACAATGTAAGCGATCTGCCGCATCCCGACCTCAAAACAACCCATGCGGATTGTAACACCAGGTTTCGACGAGGAAAGTTTCGCCAAGTCGGCGTTCAGGGGGCCCTACAGGAAACACCTGATGCCAAATCAGGGTAAACACTACATTCCCATGGGTATCATTTCTGCTGCAGGATGCACCCACATTCGGGAAAGCGGGTCGCCTCCCGTGTCCAGGGCCCCTACCCCTAGAACCCCGACTCCGTTGTCCTGGCGGGGAGGCGACCCGACCTTTGTCCTGGAATCTTCACCAAACGGCTTCTAACGTTCGGCGGCATACTCATTCGATTAGGGAACGTTGACTTGAACCACCTCGCACCCTACTATGGTGTGCGTCAGACGTTCCCTCCCGGGGAGTAGTTCTGTGAACCACCTCAGGCTCATTTTCCTCCAGTTAGCGCTCGCAATGGGACTTCTGGCGCCAGGTGCATTTGCACAGAAGCCTCCGGCTCCGCCCCCTGCGCCTCCGCCTTCCCCAACGTCAAGCCGTCCTTCGACTCCTCCTCCTTCGAGTTCGCAGCCAGATCTAGGGATGGATGATCTCGTGACGTTTCTCCGGGGACGCGTTGCAACCCATGATGGCGCACCTGTTCCACACGATGTGTTGGTTGAGCGTGTTTGCAACAACAGAGTGCGTCAACAAGTGTATGCATCTCCTCAAGGCGATTTCAGCATGCAATTGGGATCGCGGGCCGATTCTTTCCTTGACGCTAGCGGCGACCCAGCTTCGCAATCTGGTGCGGCTCGCAAGAATTCGGATATGGGAATCTCACGACGCCAGTTGGCGAATTGCGAGCTACGGGCCTCCGCTTCTGGTTTTCACTCCAGTGTCATCAATCTTATCGACATCACTTCCACCCTCGACCGCAACATTGACGTGGGCGCTATTGTGGTGCACAGAGCGGGAAAGATTGCGGGCATGACGCTGGACGCCACACCCTACAAAGCGCCCAGGGATGCCAGCAGGGCATATGAAAGAGGCCTCGAGGCGGAGAGGAACGGCAGACTTGCCAATGCACGGAAATACTTTGAACGGGCAGTGAAGATCTACCCCCCGTACGCCATCGCCTGGTTTCAGTTGGGCATTGTTTTGCAGAAGGAAGAACAGAACGACGCGGCTCGCGAGGCGTATGTTCAAGCCACGACCATCGATACAAAATTCCTGCCCCCTTATCTCTCGCTCGCGTTAATGGCCTACGCGGCAGAAAATTGGACAGGGGTCCTTGAACTTACTGGGCACATCTTGGATCTCAATCCCTTGAATCAAGCGGCCGCCACTGGTTACATCCTGGATCTCGATCCGTTGAATTACACGATGGCCTATTTTTATAACGCGGTGGCAAATTACAAGCTCAACAAGCTCGAAGACGCCGAAAAGAGCGCGCTCAAGGCGGAACACTTGGACCTGCGCAATCGCTTCCCGCAACTGCATCTTTTACTGGCTGAAATCCTTGCCCGAAAAAACAACTACGCCATGGCGATCTTGGAGACAAAAACTTACTTGGATTTAGCTCCGCAGGCGAAAGACGCGGATCAGGTACGCGAGAAGTTGGCAAAATTGGAGAAGCTGAACGCCTCAGTGTCAGCCAGCGAAAAACCGTAGCGCCGGGCTTCAGCCCGGCATTTCACCTCTTTTGTGGCACAGCCACTCCTGCTCGTCCTGGGTTTGCCGAAGGGGCGGTGCTCCGCTCTTCGTCTTCTCGACTGCGCCAAGAAGCGCAAGAAACTCACTATGAAGTGGGTCGCATCCGATCGGAGATCTCCACCCAGAGCGGCGGCTTGCCGCCGCTTTTCTTATATGTTCGACGGGAGCCCAATTCACCAATCTCCAGGACTTCACTCACATCCCCTACCTCCGTTTAAAATCAACACTTACAAAAACTGTATCAAAACGACTTTATCTCCCTTTAGAATGAACACTTACAAAAAACATACGGGGGTGGTCCTGTTATGGTTAACCAGAAGGGCTTTAGCAAAGCTGCAGCTCACACTGTTATGGTATTGAAGTATTGAACCTCGAAGCTGATCCAACGGTGAAGGAGACTCCGATTGAAGTACCTATGCCTCGTGTATGGTGAAGAAAAGGAAATAGGGGCCATGACCGACGATGACTGTATAGCTTACGACCAAGCGCTCCGCAAGGCGGGCCGATGCGTAGCCTCCGAGGCCCTTCAACCCGTTCGCGCAGCTGCTACCGTACAGGTCCGTAACGGAAAGGTTTCCATCAGGGATGGCCCTTTCACCGAATCGAAGGAGTGTATAGCAGGGTTCTATTTGATTGAGGCCGCCGATCTTAACGAGGCTGTCCAACTCGCCTCGCAAATGCCGCCCGCTCATGTGGGCAGTATCGAGGTACGACCCGTCAGGGAACTGACGAGCACTAGCGGCGAACGAAGGCAGTTGTAGCTCGAAAGAATAGTTGTCCGGGTACCGCAGCGTTTATCAGGCACTGCGGTCCATCGGCTGATGGAAAGCCCTGTTCTTAGCTCTCCTTCAGACGGCTCAGTCCTTTCCGGCCAGTCCTTTCCGGCCAGTCCTTTGCGCAGTGTTTCAAATCGAACAGCTTTCCGGCAGGTCTTGGCGCATCCTGTCCTCATGCGCATGAACGACATGACGCCAGCAATGTTCCTTAGCGTAGCCTGCCCAACGTGTGGAGTCGCCATTGGGGACCGTTGTTTATTGAGTGCAGGTGGGCTGCGGTCTGAATCTCACGTTGACCGGAAGCTTTGCGCTGCTGGGGCTGTTGAACAGCATGGAATCCGCCCTGTCAGGACTCGGGAAGCCATTAGCGCCCGCCGGTAATGTTTGACTGCCAATGGAATAAATCCATCGGCGAGGGAGGCATTAGGATGACTATAAGAATGACGGACAGCGAAGTTGATGGCGTGTCCGTGGTGGAACTGGACGGTCGTATTGTGCTGGGCGAGGAAAGCAATTCTTTCCGTGAGAAACTGAAAAGCCTGGTCGCCGAAGGAAAAAAGAAGATCGTTCTGAACATGTCCGAAATCAAATACATCGACAGCGCGGGGCTAGGCGTTTTGGTCGCTGCGCACATCAGCGCCAAGAATCAAGGTGCATCTGTGCGCCTCTGCCATCTGGGAAAGAAATTCCACGAAGTTATGCAAATTACCAAGCTGCTGACAGTTTTCGATGTCTATGATACAGAAGCAACCGCAATCAGCAGCTTCCAGAGCTCTTTGGCCACGAGCAATTAGCTGCGAACGTCATCAAAGCCCTTTGGCCGCTTGCGCTCTCGTCACTGAGAATCAAGCCACTTATGTCTCTTGCTCCAGGCGGTTGAGGATGGAGGAGGATGCCAATGCGCACTAATTTCTGTGCAATTAGACCTCGAGGATCACGGGAAGAATCAGCGGCCGCTTGGAAGTCTGCTTGTTGATGTAGCGCTTCAGGTCCACGCGGATTTTTTCTTTGATGACGCCCCAGTCGGATTTTTCCTCGGCGTTTGATTCCTCAACGGTTTTCATAATGACGAGTCGCGCGCCGGCGATCAGTTCCTGTCCGTTGTCGCTCATCAATCCGCGGCTCACGATTTCCGGATGCGATTCCATTTTCCCCGTGTGCTTGTCGATCGCAATAATCGGCACCACGATGCCGTCTTCGGAAAGATGCTTGCGGTCGCGAATCACCACTTCTTCAATCTCTTCGAGCGATCCGGAATCCACGCAAACTCGCCCTGCCGTCACCGGGTCCCGCCGGTGCACGCCGTCCTCAGTAAATTCAATCTGCCGCCCGTCCTCCAAAAGCAAAATCTCCTGAGACACGCATCCCAGTTGATGCGCCAGCGCTGCGTGCCGGAACAGATGCCGGTACTCCCCGTGCACCGGAATGAAATATTTCGGTTTCACCAGTTGCAGCAAAAGTTTTTGCTCTTCCTGGCTGGCGTGCCCCGAAACGTGAATGGTCCCCGCTGAATTGTCATAATAAACCAGCGCGCGCCGCCGGAACATGTGGTCCAGCATCCGGAAAATGGACTTTTCATTTCCGGGAATGATACGCGCCGAAAGAATCACGCTGTCGTTTTCATCCACGGAAACAAAACGGTGGTTGTCCACCGCGATCCGCGAAAGCGACGACATCGGCTCCGCTTGGCTCCCGCTCGCAAGAATAACGATCCGCTTCGGATCGAATCCGCGAATGTCCTGCGGCCGCACCACCATCCCGTCGGGGATGCGCAGCAACTCCAGCGAGTGCGCGATCTCCACGTTGTCGACCATGCTCCGCCCGACAAACGCCACCTTGCGCCCGACGCGCGCGGCAATGTCGATCACCTGCTGAATGCGGTGAATGGACGAAGCGAAGCACGACAAAATCACCCGCCGCGGCGCCGAGCGGCACAATTCTTCAATGCGCGGAACGATGGCGCGCTCCGACGGCGTAAACCCGGGGCGCTCCACGTTCGTTGAATCGCTGAACAGCGCCAGCACCCCTTCGTTTCCATACCTCGCGAACGCGTGTAAATCGAAGGGCGCGCCCCCCACCGGTGTCTGATCGATTTTGAAATCCCCTGTGTGGATCACCACCCCCAGGGGGGTGCGAATCGCCAGCGCCACGCAATCCACCGTGCTGTGCGTCACGGAAATAAATTCAATCTCAAACGGCCCAACCTCCACCAACCGCCCCGGAATTACTTCGCGCAGCGTCGTCGAATCCAGCAGCCCCGCTTCGTCCAGGCGCTTTTTCACTAGCGCCAGGGTGAAGCGCGTCCCATACACCGGCACGTTTAAATCTTTCAAAATATAGGGCAGGGCGCCAATGTGATCTTCATGGCCATGCGTCAGAACAATCGCACGAACCTGCGAGCGGTTTTGCTTCAAATAAGCAATATCGGGGATGACCAGATCGACGCCGAGTAACTCTGATTCCGGAAACATCATGCCTGCGTCGATGACGATAATGTCGTCACCGAGCCGCAGCGCCATCATGTTCATGCCGAATTCGCCGAGACCACCCAGGGGGATGGCAGTGAGGGATTGCGAGGTCTTGCTCAATGACGCGTCAGCTCCGGGACGCAAACGAG
>WNFQ01010329.1_pt1 | contig 12286 bp, 10 predicted proteins | sample 5400171 | NCBI WGS metagenome assembly WNFQ01 (sample SAMN13153356, study PRJNA577476) | soil metagenome | isolation source: 20 cm soil under Madrone tree | place: USA:California | collected 2016-06-14
AACTGGCCGTCGCGGCGCACCGCCGAGAAGCTCGGCGCCGCCGTGTGCGCCCACTACGTCGCCTACGGCCGACCGCTCGCCTGAATCGCCCCGGCCCCCATGGTCAGCGTCCTCGCATGCACGTATAACCGCATCGCATATCCCCTCGGAGGAGCGATCCCATGAGCGCGCACGACATTCCTGCGATGCCGGACCCGGCGGAGATCTTCGCCGCCTTCACCGCGTTTCACCGAACCGGGGCACTGAAAGCGGCGATCGAGCTCGATCTCTTTTCGGCGATTGCCGCCGGTGCGGCGACGGCCGACGATCTCGCGCGTCGTTGCGGCGCCTCGCTGCGCGGCGTCCGCATCCTCGCCGACTTTCTCGCCACCGGCGGCTTTCTCGCGAAGGAGGGGACGCGCTACGCGCTCACGCCGGCGACCGCGACGTTTCTCGACCGCTCGTCGCCGGCGTACATGGGAAGCGCCGTCACGTTTCTCACCTCGTCGATGATGTGGGAGTCGTTCGCGAACGTCGGCGCCGCGGTCCGCAAGGGCGGCACGGTCGCCTCGGGCGAGGGCGTCGTCGCCGCCGAGAACCCGATGTGGGTCGAGTTCGCGCGCGCGATGGCGGCGCCGGCGACGTTCGCGGCGCGCTTGGTCGCGAACGTACTCGAGGCGCCGAAGGCGCCGCCGTGGAAGGTGCTCGACGTCGCCGCCGGCCACGGGATGTTCGGCATCACCCTCGCGCAGGAGAACCCGCGGGCGGAGATCGTCGCGCTCGATTGGGCGAACGTCCTCACCGTCGCCGAGGAGAACGCCCGCGCTGCCGGGGTGCAGGACCGCTTTCGCACGATCAAGGGCAACGCGTTCGAGGTCGATCTCGGCGCCGGCTACGACCTGGTGCTGCTCCCGAACTTCCTCCATCACTTCGACGTCGCGACGTGCGAGGCGTTTCTCCGCCGCGTGCGCGCGGCGCTCGTGCCCGGCGGCCGCGCGATCACCGTCGAGTTCATCCCCGACGAGAGCCGTGTGGCGCCGCCCGTCGCCGCCTCGTTCGCGCTGGTGATGCTCGTCGGCACCCCGGCGGGCGATGCATACACGTTCACCGAGCTGGAGCGGATGTTTCGCAATGCCGGCTTCGAGAAGAGCGAGCTGCGCGAGCTGCCGCCGTCGTTTCAGCGGGCGGTGGTCTCGACGAAGGGGTCGTGAGTCCCCTATGAGTACGCGACCAACCGGCGGCGTCGGTGTTGGCGACGCCCCAAGGAGGAAACGCATGCCGCATCGAGGTACACGAATCGCCGCCTTGCTGGGGCTCCTGCTGGGCGCCGCGCTCACCTTCATGCCCCGTGCCGCGCACGCCTACGACCCGTACGACACCCGCAGCGAGCGCTACGAGGCGCGGCATGAGCGGACGTACAACGACGAGTACATCTTCGCGACGACGAAGATGGTGACCAACATGGACGTCGATCCGGCCCTTAAGGTGCCGCTCTTCCCGCCGGCGATCGTGATCGACCTCGCCTTCTTGCCGGCCGAGGTGATCGCCGGCTGGTTCTGAAGGCGGCGTAGCGAGCGCTCACCAGGCGTACGCCTCGGGAGCCTCGCCGCCGAGATTCGGCCAGATCTCGTCGAGCCGTTGCAGGGTCTCGGCGTCGAGCGTCACCTCGAGCGCGCGCAGGCTCGTCGTCAATTGGTCCATCGTCCGCGGGCCGATGATCGGCGCGGTGACGCCGGGCCGCTGCAAGAGCCAGGCGAGGGCGACGTCCGCCGGCTCGGCGCCGACCTCGCGGCAAAGCCCCTCGTAGCGCTCGAGCGCGCCGCGGTTGGCGGCGATCCGCGCCTGCATCCGCTCCGAGGCGCGGCGGCCGGCATTCGCCTTCGCGAGCGCGCCGCCGAGAAGTCCGCCGCCGAGCGGGCTCCACGGCAGGACGCCGACGCCGTACGCGCGGCAGGCCGGCAGCACCTCGAGCTCCACGGTGCGCGCCGCAAGATTGTAGAGGCTCTGCTCCGAGACGAGACCGACGAGGTGCCCTGCCGCGGCGGTCTCGCAGGCACGCGCGATGTTCCAGCCGGCGAAGTTGCTGCTGCCGACGTACACGACCTTGCCCTGGCGCACGAGGATGTCCAGCGCTTGCCAGATCTCGTCCCACGGCGTGGCGCGGTCGACGTGGTGCATCTGGTAGAGGTCGATGTGATCCGTCCGTAAGCGCCGCAAACTGTCGTCGCAGGCGCGGCGCAGGTGTACCGCCGAGAGTCCGCGATCGTTCCGGCCGTCGCCCATCGTGCCGTAGACTTTCGTCGCGAGCACGATGCGCTCGCGGCGACTGCCGCCTTGCGCGAGCCAGTTTCCGACGATCTGCTCCGTCACGCCCTCGCCGCGCTTCCACCCGTACACGTCCGCGGTGTCGAAGAACGTGATGCCGAGCTCGAGAGCGCGATCCATCATCGCGAAGCTCTCCGCCTCGCTCGCGTGCGGCCCGAAGTTCATCGTGCCGAGACAGAGACGGCTCACCTCGACGCCGCTCCTGCCGACGCGCGTGTAGTGCATGCATCTCGCATGCGGGTGCTGCGCGGTGGAGTCAATCGCCGCGGCGGGCGGTGGGAGGACGCGAACGGGGTGCGCGCGGACGTAGAATTTGCAAAGCGAGCGCCGACACCCGCGCGTACCGAGACGTCCGCATGCGCCCGCCGACGCCCGCGCGTGCGCCGCCGGCGTGCGCGCGTGCCGTCCGCGCGCACCCCGTTCGCGTCCTCCCGCCGCCCGCCGCGGCGGGTGGCGGCGCCGCCGTGCGGCGCCCGGATGCGAGACCCATCTCGCGCGAGTTTTGCGTTCTCGGACCGATGGTGGTCGAATCGCGGCGATGGCGTCGATGCGCACGCGAGCGGCCGATGCGCCGGGCGCGTTTCCCGTAGTGCCGACGCGGGCGCGACACACCGTTGTTGGGTTCTTGCTCGGGTTGATCGCGATCGCGTATCTCGATCGCGTGTGCATCGCGACGGCGGCGCCGGCGATGCGGGCGGAGCTCGGGCTGACGGACGCGCAGCTCGGGATCGTGTTCAGCGCTTTCACGTTCGCGTACGCGGTCTTCGAGGTGCCGAGCGGATGGATGGCGGATCGGTTCGGCGCGCGCGTGACGCTCACTCGCATCGTCGTCTGGTGGTCGCTGATGACCGCTGCGACCGGCGCGGCCGTCGGATTCGCGTCGCTGCTCGCGGTGCGGCTCCTCTTCGGTCTCGGCGAAGCCGGGGCGTTCCCGTCGATGGCGCGCGTCTACGCGCGTTGGCTGCCGCGCGCCGAGCGTGGACGGATGTTCGGGATTGCGATCATGACCGGCGCCTTCGCCGGCGCCGTCACGCAGCCGCTCGTCGTCGCGCTGCTCGGCGTGACGACGTGGCGCCATACGTTCGCGCTCTTCGGCGGCGTCGGGCTCGTGTGGGCGATCGCCTGGTGGCGGTGGTTTCGCGACGACCCGCACCAGCACCCGGCGGTGAATGCCGCCGAGCGTGCGCTCATCACGGCCGGCGGCGCCGAGACGCGCGCCCGCGGCCACTTGCCATGGCGCGCGATCCTGCGCAGCCGGACGCTGCTCGCGCTCTGCGTGATGTACGCGGGCGCGATCTACGGCTGGTACTTCTATCTCACCTGGCTGCCGACGTACCTCCTCCGCGCCCGGGGCTTCGATCTCGCGCAGGTCGGCTGGCTGGCGGCGCTGCCGCTGGTCGCGATCGGCGTCGGCGTGCTCGCCGGCGGCTCGCTGAGCGACGCGCTCGCGCGGCACGTCGGCACGCGCGCGGCGCGCCGCACGCCGGGACTCGTCGGTCTGCCGCTCGCGGCGCTCGCGATCGCCGGCGCGCTCCTCACCCGCGCGCCGCTCGCGGCGGCGCTCCTCCTCGCCGCCGCCGCGGGTCTCGCCGCGCTCGGGGTCGCGCCGGCGTGGACGGTCTGCCTCGAGATCGGCGGCTGTCACGCCGGCGTGGTGAGCGGCGCGATGAACACGTTCGGCAACCTCGGCGGGGCGCTCAGCCCGGTCGTGGTCGGCTTCGCGCTCGAGCGCTGGCACTCGTGGGAGGCGCCGCTCTGGAGCGTCGCCGCTTGCTATGCGCTCGCCGCGCTCGCATGGCTCGCGATCGATCCGTCGACGACGATCGACGGGGTCTAGTGACGGGACACTGGCGTCGGCACGGATCAGTCGGCGGCGGCCGCGTTACAGCCGGCGCGCTTCGGTCAGCACCGGCGGCAGCAGAAATCCGGGCAGGCGCAAGATGCGGCGTTGCCCCGTGACCGCGAACCCCGCGACCTCGACGCGGCGGCGCAGCGCCGCCGGCGTCGGCCAGCGGAGCGGCGCGCCGAGGAGACGCGAGCCGATCCGGAAAACGTCGCCGATGACGGCGAGCGGCGGGTTCACGAAGCCGAGGAGGAGCGTGCCGTCGGGTCGCAGGACACGCGCGATCTCGGCGAGCGCGGCGTCCTGATCGGGAAACCAGTGAAACGCCTCCGTCGACACGACCGCGTCGAACGTGCCGCTGGCAAACGGCAAGCGGAGGGCGTCGCCACGCACGAGCGCGACACCGGCAGGCGTTGCGCCGTGCGCCGCCGGCGGCGACGTGCCGCCGACCTGCACCGGCACCGCGGAGCCGTCGCGTAGGCGCTCGGCGGCGTGCGTCAGCATGCCGCTCGAATAGTCGCACCCGGCGAGCCGGCGCGGCCGAAGCTCGCCGGCGATGCGCGCCAGCAGCTGCCCGGTGCCGCAGCCGAGGTCGAGCACCGACTGCGGCGGACGCCGGCGCAACGCACGTAGGACCGCGTCGTGCACCGGCCGATACGTCATCCACTGCAGCACGGGATGATCGTAGACGCGCGACCACACGTCGAAGAACCCGCGCGGCGGTCCCCACGCACGCGTGGCCGCGGTGGCGCCTCGCGCGCGCGGCGGGTTCGCGTCGTCGGCCACGCTACTTGGCGGCGATCAGCGTGAGCCGCGGCAGCGCAAAGCGGAAATTCTCGCCGTGCGGCTCGATCCGCAACGCCGCGACGAGCGCCGGCGGCGCGGCGGCGAAGCGCGCCCGCAGCGCGCGCACGGCGTCGGGCGGCGTGCCGATGCGCGCCGTCCAGGCGGCGAAATCCATGCCGTCGCCCTCGTCGTAGTACCCGAGGTCGCACTCGACGACGCGCATCCGTGCAGCGGCGATCATGTGTCGCCACTCCGACGGCCGCCAATTGCGTACGTGCGAGGGATCGCGCAGCGTTTCGATCTCGTTGATCGCGCGGTCGAGCTCGTCGTCCTCCGGGACCATCGTGTCCGCGACGAGGAGGCGTCCGCCCGTACGCAGCACGCGGGCGATCTCGCCGACGGCGTGCGGCAGCGACGCGAAGTGGTGCGTCGTGAGACGGCACGCGACGACGTCGAAGGTCGCGTCGGCGAAGGGCAGGGCCTCGGCCGCGCCTTGCGTGACGGTCACGTTGCCGACCGTACGCAGCGCCGCGTTCCGTCGCACCTCGTCGAGCATCGAGCGCGTGACGTCGAGGGCGGCGACGCGCGCCACCTGCGGCGCGAACGCGAGCGCGGTGTGGCCGGCGCCCGTGCCGAGATCCAGTACGACGTCTGACCGCGCGACGAGCCGCGTCAGCGCCTCGACGTCGGCGTGCCCGCGGCTTGCCGTGTAGCGCGCCGCATTCGGGCCGAAGCTCGCCTGTACGCGGGCATAGGTGGTGAGATCGTCGGGCACCGCACGCGAGTGTAGGAGTCGCGCAGTGGCCGCGCAATCGCGTCGTGCCCGTCGCAGAGCCGCGGCAGTCGCCCGCTGCACCCGTGGTGCGCAAACTTACCCTCTTGCGCACGTCGGGTGCGGCGGGCGACTGCCGCGGCTCTGCGACGCGCCGCCGTGAATGTGATGCCGTCCGCGTCGCCGAAACTCGCGCGTGCTGGCCGAAAGCCACCACCTACTCGCGCGCGCGCTGTACTCTCCTTGCGGGCTCGCATAATTGGGCACGATGGCGCGCGGGGCTCTTGGATGGGTCGCGGTCGCGGCTGCGGGCGCGTATGCGGTGGCGCGGCTCGCGCTGGTGCGTGGCGAGACGGTGAACGCGGTGTGGTTCGTCATCGCCGCGGTCGCGGTGTACGCGATCGCCTACCGCTTCTACGGCGCGTTTCTCGCGGCGCGCCTCTTCGCGCTCGACGAACGGCGGCAGACGCCGGCCGAGCGCATCAACGACGGCCGCGACTTCGTGCCGACGAATCGCTGGGTCGTCTTCGGGCATCACTTCGCGGCGATCGCCGGGCCGGGGCCGCTCATCGGGCCGACGTTGGCGGCGCAGTTCGGCTACCTGCCGGGGACGCTCTGGATTCTCGCCGGCGTCGTTCTCGGCGGCGCGGTGCAAGATTTCTGCATCCTCTGTGGCAGCCTGCGGCGCGACGGGCGCTCGCTCGGGCAGATGGCGAAGGACGAGATCGGGCCGCTCGGCGGCTTCGCGGCGCTCGTCGGCGTCTTCTTCATCATGGTGATCCTGATCGCCGTCCTCGCGCTCGTCGTCGTGAACGCGCTGCGGCAGAGCCCCTGGGGGACGTTCACCGTCGCGGCGACGATCCCGATCGCGATGGTGATGGGCTGGTACATGAAGGTCGTCCGCCCGCACGACGTCGCCGGCGCGACGCTGATCGGCCTCGTCCTTCTCGCGATGGCCCTCGTCGGCGGGCGGTTCGTCGACCAGCACCCGATCCTGGCGCCCTGGTTCACGCTCAGCGGCCCGGCGCTCGCGTGGGCGATCATCGTCTACGGCTTCGCGGCCTCGGTCTTGCCGGTCTGGCTCCTGCTCGCGCCGCGCGACTATCTCTCGACCTTCGTGAAGCTGGGGACGATCGCCGCGCTCGCGGTCGGCATCGTCGTCATGCGGCCGGAGATCCATCTCCCTGCCGTCACTCGCTTCGTCGACGGGACCGGGCCGATCTTCGCCGGCAAGGTGTTCCCCTTCTGCTTCATCACGATCGCCTGCGGCGCCATCTCCGGGTTCCACTCGCTGATCGCATCGGGGACGACGCCGAAGCTCCTGCGCGAGGAGACGGACGCGCCGATGATCGGCTACGGCTGCATGCTGCTCGAGTCGTTCGTCGCGATCATGGCGATGATCGCCGCCGCCGCCCTCCAGCCCGGGGTCTACTTCGCGATCAACAGCCCGGCGGGCGTCGTCGGCGCCGACCCCGCGGCGGCGACGGCGACGATCTCGCAGTGGGGTTTTCCGGTCACCGCGCCGGAGATGGCGCATCTCGCCGACGAGATCGGCGAGCGCACCCTTTTCGCCCGGACCGGCGGCGCGCCGAGCCTCGCCGTCGGCATGGCGAGCATCTTCGCCCGCACCCTCGGCGGCACGGCGCTCGCGCTTTGGTACCACTTCGCGATCATGTTCGAGGCGCTCTTCATCCTGACGACGCTCGACGCGGGGACGCGCGTCGGCCGCTTCATGTTGCAGGATCTACTCGGCCACCTGTGGGCGCCGCTCGGACGGACCAGCTGGTACCCGAGCGTCGTCGCGACGAGCCTCGTCGTCGTCGGCGCCTGGGGCTATTTCCTCTACCAGGGCGTCGTCGACCCGCTCGGCGGCATCAACATCCTCTGGCCGCTGTTCGGCATCGCCAACCAGCTCCTCGCCGCGATCGCGCTCGCGGTCGCGACCACGATCATCATCGGCAGCGGGCGGGCGCGCTACGCCTGGACGACCTTAGTGCCGCTCGCCTGGCTGCTCGCGGTCACCATGACCGCGGGGTACCAGAAGATCTTCGCCGCCGACCCCACGATCGGGTTCCTCGCCCAGGCGGACCGCCTCGCCGCGGCCGTTGCCGCCGGCACCGTGCCGGCGGCAAAGCTCGGCGAGATGCGTGCCCAGATCTTCAATTTGCGTCTCGACGCCGGCCTCACCGCGCTCTTCATGGCGCTCGTCGCCTTGATCGTCCTCGAGGCGGGACGCGCCTGGTACCGCGAGGTCGGCGGCCCTGCGCGTGCCGGCGAGCTGTCGCTGCGCGAACCGTCGCCGGGTACGTTGTAACGCCGGCGGTGGCAATCGGCGCCGCGGCTCCGGGCGCTCGTCGAAGAGACGCTGAGCAGCGAAGGCGCGTCGTACCCGGCGCGGGATGGGCGCGTTGCGCCCTCTCGCGCCGCCGCCGTGCGACTGGTGCTCGACTGCGTCGACGCGCTAGGACTCCGGCGACGACTTGGAATCGTCGAGGAGGACTCCCATGGTGCAGATCGGAACCTTCGCTCCGCAGGGATGGCGGCTCGAGCTGCGTGGCGTCGACGGCGCCGCCGCGCAGTGGGCGCGTACGAAGGGCGTCGCGCTCGAGCTCGAGCGTCTCGGCTACGACTCGCTCTGGCTCTACGATCACTTCCACACCGTTCCCCGTCCCGAGATCCAGCCGACGTTCGAGTGCTGGACGACGATGGCGGCGCTCGCGGAGGCGACGTCGCGCATCCGCCTCGGCCAGCTCGTGACGTGCGCGCTCTACCGTAATCCCGGATACCTCGCGAAGATCAGCAGCTGCGTCGACGTGATCAGCGGCGGTCGCGTCGACGTCGGTCTCGGCGCCGGGTGGAAGGAGGACGAGTTCGCCGCCTATGGCTATGACTTCGGGACGATCCGCAGCCGCCTCGACCGCATGGCGGACACCGCGCGTATCCTGAAAGCGATGTGGACCGAGGAGCGCGCCAGCGCCCAGGGCAAGTACTTTGCCGTCAAAGACGCGGTGAACGAGCCGAAGCCGCTCCAGCGCCCGCACCCGCCGCTCTGGATCGGCGCCCAGGGGGAGCGCGTCGCGCTGCGCATGGTCGCCGAGCTTGCCGACGGCTGGAACCACAACCGCGGCCCCGGCATCTTCGAGCAGAAGCTCGAGATCCTCCATCGCCACTGCCGCGACGTCGGCCGCGATCCGCGCACGCTGCGCATCTCCGTCGAGCGCACTTGCGCGATCTTCGACGACGACCGCGAGCGCCAGGCGTTCATCCGGCGCTATTGGCCGACCAACAAACCGGAGCGCATCAACGCCTTTCTCGACGACAGCTGCGTCGGCACGACCGAGAAGGTGATCGACGAGCTGCGGTTCTTCATCGACCGTGGCGCCGAGCTGATCATCCTCTGGTTCCAGGATCTCGCCGACGTCGGCAGCGGCACCTCGCAAGCCGAGCGCTTCATGGGGCGCGTCGCGCCGGTGTTGCGGCGCAGTTGAGCCACCACGACTGGTGGACAGAGCGACGCCAGCGCGGTTTAACGACCGCGGCAGTCGAGCATGCACGCCACCGTCGATCACGTCGTCCTCTGGACTGACGACCCGCTGCGCGCGGTCGAGTTCTACGAGCGCATCGTCGGCCTCGCGCCGGTGCGCGTCGACGAGTTCCGCGCCGGCCGAGCGCCGTTTCCGAGCGTGCGGGTTTCCTCCGAATCGATCCTCGATCTGATGAGCCGCGCCGCGGCCCCAGTCGTCGACGCGATGACCGGCAGCGACGCGAGCGCCGGGCAGCGCGTGAATCACGTCTGCCTCTCGATGAGCGAGGGGGAGTTCACGGCGCTGCGCGAGCGTCTCGCCGCGCACGACGTGCCGACGTCGGCGATGACGCAGCAGTCGTTCGGCGCCCAGGGACTCGCGCCGAACGCCTTCTACTTCCGCGACCCCGACGAGAACGTCATCGAGGCGCGATACTACGACTGACCGCCAGCGGCTCCCTGCCTACCCGCCGAGCTCGACGACGTCGAGCGCGCCGTCGGCGTAGCGCGCGCGCAGCACCTTCTTGTCGAACTTGCCGACGCTCGTCTTCGGCACCTCGGAGATGAAGCACCAACGTTCCGGCAGCCGCCAGCGCGCCACGCGATCGGCGAGGAACGCGCGCAAGGACTCGCACGTCACGTCGCAGCCCGCCTTGACGACGACGCACGCGAGCGGCCGCTCCTGCCAGCGCTCGTCGGGGACGCCGACGACGGCGGCCTCGACGACCTCCGGATGCGCCATGATCTCGTTCTCCAGCTCGACCGAGGAGATCCACTCGCCCCCCGACTTGATGACGTCCTTGGCGCGGTCGGTGATCTGCACGAACCCGTGCTCGTCGACGGTGCCGACGTCGCCGCTGCGCAGCCACCCGTCGTGGAACTTCTCGGGCGCGGGGTCGCGGTAGTAGGCGCCGGTGACCCACGGGCCGCGCACCTCGATCTCGCCCGACGTGACGCCGTCCCACGGAATCGGCGCGCCGTCGGCGTCGACGATCCGCAGCTCGACGCCGGCGATCGCGCGCCCTTGCTTCGCGCGCCACGCCATCTGGTCGGCCGGCGGCGTGTCTTTCGGCGGGAAGGCGATCGACGCGAACGGGCTCGTCTCGGTCATCCCCCACGCCTGCACGATGCGGACGCCGTGGCGCTCCGCGAACCGTTCCATCAGCGTGCGCGGCACCGCCGAGCCGCCGCAGGCGACGAGCCGCAGCGACGAGAAATCGACCGGGTTCGTCTCCGCATAGCGTAGGAGGTCGCTCCAGATCGTCGGCACGGCGCCGGAGACCGTCGGGTGCTCCTCGCTGATGAGGCGCGCGAGCGCCGCCGCTTGGAGGTGGCGGCCGGGAAGGATGAAGTCGGCGCCGACCATCCAGCCGGCGTACGGGAGTCCCCACGCGTTAGCGTGGAACATGGGGACGATCGGCAGGATGCGATCGGTGTCGCGCAGCGCGTACGCGGCGCCGGAGCAGATCGCGAGCGAGTGGAGGTACGTCGACCGATGGCTGTAGACGACGCCCTTCGGGTTGCCGGTCGTGCCGCTCGTGTAGCACATCGCGGCGGCGGCGCGCTCGTCGAGGCGGGGCCAGTCGTATTCGGGGCGCTCGGCGGCGAGGAGGTCGTCGTAGCGCAGCACGCGCGTGCCGAGCGCGCTCGCGTCGCCACTGCCGATCACGATCACGTGCTCGATCGTCCGCAGCTGGTCGCGGACGCCGGCGAGGACCGACACGCACGAGTCGTCGACGAGCACGACGCGGTCCTCGGCGTGATTCGCGACGTACGCCAGCTGCTCGGGAAACAGGCGAATGTTGAGCGTATGGAGGACGGCCCCCATGCTCGGCACGGCGAAGTACGCCTCGAAGTGCTCTTGCGTGTTCCAGCCGAAGGTCGCGACGCGGTCGCCGACGCGAATGCCGAGCCGATGGAGCGCCGCGGCGAGCCGGGTGGCGCGGTCGGCGACCTCGGCGAAGCGCGCGCGCCGGACGCGATCGCCCTCCGCGGTCGCGACCTCGCTCGCGGCGTGAATCGCCTGGCCGTGACGGAAGACGTCGGTGATCGTGAGCGCGTGGTCTTGCATGGTGCTGAGGAGCATCGTCGTCTCCTGGGCGGGGATCGCCTCTCCTAAGCCGGCGCGCGGCGCCGGTCAACGCGACGCGCCCTTGCGCCGTCAGACCAGGAGCGTCAAAGTTGCCCCTCATGGCCACCCTCGACCCGCGGCACAAGAGCCGCACGCTGTACGACGGGCGCGACCGTGCCCCGGCGCGCTCCTATCTGAAGGCGATCGGATTCAGCGACGCCGATCTCGCGCGCCCGATCGTCGGCGTCGCCAACACCTGGACCGAGACGATGCCGTGCAACTTCGGGCTGCGCGCGCTCGCCGAGCACGTGAAGCGCGGCGTGCGTACCGCCGGCGGGACGCCGATGGAGTTCAACACGATCGCGATCAGCGACGGCATCACCATGGGCACGGAAGGCATGAAGACGTCGCTCGTGAGCCGCGAGATCATCGCCGACTCGATCGAGCTCATGGGTCGCGGCCATATGTTCGACGCGATGGTGGTCCTCGTCGGCTGCGACAAGACGATTCCTGCCGGCGCGATGGCCCTCCTCCGTCTCGACGTGCCGGGGCTCGTCCTCTACGGCGGCTCCATCCAGCCCGGCCGCTTCCACGGCCGCGACGTCACCATCCAGGATCTGTTCGAGGCTGTCGGCGCCAACGCCGCCGGGAAGATGAGCGACGCCGACCTGCGTGAGCTCGAGGACCACGTCTGCCCCGGCGCCGGCGCGTGCGGCGGCCAGTTCACCGCCAACACCATGGCGATGGCGCTCGAGTTCCTCGGCCTGTCGCCGATGGGGACGGCCAGCGTCGCCGCGACCGACCCGGCGAAGGGGCAGGGCGCGGCGGAGTGCGGGGCGCTCGTCCTCGACCTGCTACGCCGCGGCGTCACCCCGCGCGCGATCACGACGCGCGCCGCATTCGAGAACGCGATCGCCGGCGTCGCCGCGAGCGGCGGCTCGACGAACGCCGTGCTGCACCTCTTGGCGCTGGCGCGCGAGATCGATG
>WNFQ01002987.1_pt1 | contig 12284 bp, 8 predicted proteins | sample 5400171 | NCBI WGS metagenome assembly WNFQ01 (sample SAMN13153356, study PRJNA577476) | soil metagenome | isolation source: 20 cm soil under Madrone tree | place: USA:California | collected 2016-06-14
ATTACGCACCGAACGCGACGGTATCGATCTATCTGGTGAAGCCCAGCGGCGAAAACGAGCTTCCCCTCGAACGTTTCGCTTACACTGAGATCGATGTTCGCCGGCCTGACCGCGAATTAAAAGTTGCGCCGCATCTCGCCAACACGACCGCGAAGCCGGGTGATGTGGTGCGTGGTGAAGTGCTGGTAACATCGCAAGACAAACCGGTTGCCGACGCCGATCTGCTCGTGTTCGCAGTCGACGACGCCGTTCTTACCCTCGGCGACTGGAAACTGCCGAACATTGGCGCGCGTTTTTACCCAAGGAACGTTTTCTCCGTGCGGACTTACGAGGCGCTGCACGGTTATATCGAGAACCTCGCCAAACTGAGCCTGACCCAAAAAGGATTCGTCATCGGCGACGGCGGAGAGGAAGCGATCTCGAACGTCAAAAATGTTCGCAAAGAATTTCGCACTCTCGCGTTTTGGCAGGGTAGCTTGAAAACTGGTGCTGACGGTAAGATCACGTTCGAGTTCGTCGCGCCGGACAACCTGACCACATATCGCATCGTTGCGGTCGGCCAGACCAAGGCGAATCAATTCGGCGGCGAGGCAACGCAAACTATAAAAATATCAAAGCCGCTCCTGATCGATCTGGCGTTGCCGCGTTTTTTGCGCCAGGGCGATGAAGTCGAATTGCGCGCCGTTGTCCGGCAAAACTTCGTCGACAGCGACAGCGTCACGACGCGGTGTGTGACGGACGCGAACGTTAAGTTACTAGGCGGCGATGTGACTACCCAGTCCGCGCAACGCGACGCGCCGACGGTGTTTCGTTTCAAGGCAAAAGTCACCGACCCAAATCTCGCGCCGACAAAGGTGCGCTTCGAAGCGGTCTCCAACTCGAATAAACAAATGTCCGACGCGGTAGAGATCACGATTCCGGTGCAAGCGCCGACGATTGTGCGCAAGGAAAGCGTGGCCGCTTCATTCAATGGTCCGCAGTTCGATGCTCGCCGGGCGATGCCCGAAGCGTGGAAGCGCGGCCATGGCCAATTCACCACAACGATTTCAACTTCGCCATGGCTGCCACAGATGTCGGGACTTCCAGTGATCCTGCAATATCCGCACGGCTGCTTTGAACAAATTTCGACCAAGCTGCTGGGGTACAGTTTGCTCGCAAACGTCCTCGCTTACCTGCCGGATTTTCAGCAACGCGATGCCGAATATCGCGCCACGCTCGAGCGCGGGATGAAACAGTATGCCGACTCGATTCTGGCGGATGGCACGCTCCCTTACTGGCCCGGCGGCAATACAGGCAACGGTTTCGTCACATGCCAGGCGCTTTGGTCCGTCAACGAATCGATCGATGCCGATCTTGAGCCGCCCTCCGATTTACAAGAGAAACTCGCAGGCGCTGTAAAGAAAATGGTCAAAGGCCAGTTGCCGGCGTCGCGATTTGAAAAATGCTTCGCGCTTTTCGTGCTGACCAAATCTGAGAACGACGACGATTACAAAAACGAATCGCAGGAGTTGTATCTCCACCGCAACGAAGGCAGCGACGAAGATCGCGCGTTGCTCGCAATCGCGTTGCATCAGCAAAACATCATGGCGCACGAGCAGCAGCAACTTCTTCGCGAGATCGATAAGCCCATCAAAGAGCGCGCATTTCATCCTGCCACGTTTACATCGATGACGCGCGCCGAGGCGATGCGCGCATTCGCGTTCAACATGATCGCGCCACCGATGTGGACGAAACAGCGAAAACAACAGGCGCGCGACCGCATGTCGAAGCTGATGAACGACGCCGGGTCGCTTTCAACACAGGAAAATCTTTGGCTCCTGCTGGCGTTCACATCAATGATCGGCGCCGAAACAATACCGGAACTGCACGCAGCGCAGCCGGCGGAAGCCGTGGTCTCAAAAAATGGCCGCTCGGCCGCATGGATCGATCGCAAACTGGAAAATGATCTTGTGATTAAAGGCCTGAATCAGAGCGCGCTCACGTTTCTGATGCAGGCGGAATATTCAACCAGCGAAGTTGATACCGACCGGGTCGATCGCGGATTCCGAATCGAGCGTGTCGTAAAAAATCTCACTGACGCAACGCGCGTAGGCAGTCCGAATGCGCCGTTAAAATTGGGGGATCAACTGCTCATCACATATCGGCTGAATACGCGGAAGCTTCAGAATTTTGTGGCGCTGGAGGATGCGTTGCCGGCAGGCGTGGAAGTGGTGAACCCGAACCTTGCGCTCATCGGAAAATTCTACCAACTGCCTCCGCCTGATCCGCAGGATCGTTTGCTTGGCTTATCGTACTCCGAGATGCGCGATCGCTCAGCCCTTCTTTATTTTGACACTGTCGATCCCGGCTCGGGCACGTACTCGATTCTGGCGCGCGCAACAGCCGCGGGGACCTTCCGTTGGCCAGCCACGCAAGTCGCGCCCATGTACGACAGCCGTTTCTCCGGCCTGTCGCCCTCAAGCGTATGCGTCATCTCCGCCGATTAATTCTCGGGAGCGCACGCGTCTGGCGTGTTTTGGCCCCGTGTGTCCTTGTTGTCCTTCTTGTCGCGATCACCTTTGCATGGTGGCTACCCATCCCTCACGAACTCCAAAAATCGACCAGCGGAACCTTAACGCTGCTCGATTGTCGTGGCCGCGGAATTGCCGAACTCGCGTCGCCGGAAGCGCGCACCCAATTTCCAGTCGCGCGCGAGCAAATGGGACCGTGGCTGCCACGCGTGACCGTGGCGTTGGAGGACCGGCGGTTTTACCAACACCGCGGCGTTGACTGGCGCGCCACCGTTGTCGCGTGCGCACGGAATTTGCGCTCGCGGCATATTGTTTCGGGCGCATCCACCATCACCCAGCAACTCGTGAAACTCGCGAGCAGCCGTGACCGACGCAGTTGGAGCGGCAAACTTTACGAGGCAATCCTCGCTTGGAAATTGGAACGGCGCTGGAGCAAGCAGCGAATTCTATCGGAGTACTTGAATCGCAGCAGCTACGGGAATCGGCGACTGGGTCCGGAGGCCGCTGCTCGCGCGTATTTTGGCAAACCGGCTCGCGATCTCACTTTGAGCGAAGCAATTTTCCTGGCCGGTCTGCCGCAGGCGCCCACTCGCTTCAATCCCTGGCGTCATCCACAGGAAGCAAATCGTAAATACGCGCGATCGCTCGGGCGGCTTGCCGATTTGGGAGTTATCACGCGCGACCAGCAATCGCTGCTTGCAGAGCCGCCGAAAACCCTGCGCAATGATCCGCCGCGGTTTGCGCCACATTTTGTGGATGCAATCGCGACGCGAAACCCCGGACTCCGCGGCACAGTCAGGACGACACTCGATCTTGATCTGCAAGCGACGGTCGAACGTTTGGTCCGCTCGCATTTGTCAGCGCTAAACCGTCATGACATCACGCAGTCCGCTGTTGTAGTGATCGAAAACGCAACGGGCGCAATCCGCGCCATGGTCGGATCGGAAAATTATGCCGTGTCGCAGATTAACGGAGCAACGCAGCCGCGGAGTTGTGGATCGACATTGAAACCGTTCGTTTATCTCGAAGCGATCGACAAACGGCTCTTCACCGCCGCGAGCTTGCTACCGGACACGCCAGATGCCATTCGCAATGAGTACGCCGATTACGATCCACAAAATTACAGTCATCATTATTTTGGACCGGTGCGCTTACGTGAAGCGCTCGGTTGTTCGCTGAATGTGCCGGCGGTGTTTGTGCTGAGCCAGCTCGGCGCGCGGCCCACATTCTATCAGTTGCAGAAATGGGGCTTCAATTTCCCACAGGGACTCGATGATTACGGCGCGGGTTTCGTTTTGGGGAATGCCGAGACGCGCCTCGTTGATCTTGCCGCTGCGTATGCCGGCCTCGCTCGCGGCGGGACAGCCATGCGCGCGAAATTCTTGGCATCAGAACATCAGCCGCTCACGCGCGTCGCCTCGAAAGAGGCGACAGAGATTATCACCGATATTTTGTGCGATAACGACGCGCGCCAGAAAAGTTTCGGGCTGCATTCGCCGCTCGCCTTCGAAGAACGTGTGGCGGCAAAGACCGGAACCAGCAGCGGCTTCCGCGACACGTGGACCGTTGGATTCGACAAAGAACACACCGTCGCAGTTTGGGCGGGAAATTTCGATGGACGTCCGATGCGCGATACGTTTGCCGTCCGCGCGGCCACGCCGCTCTGGGCAGCCATCATGCAGGAATTGCTCAGGCACGATCATCCGCTCGATCCACCGGTAGAAGATAGGAAATTCGCCACGGCGAATCCGTCCTGCGGCGGACTCGTGCGACAGGAAATTTGCAAAACGACAGGACTGCTGCCATCGCGTTTCAGCGCCGCAACCACGAGCGAGCTTTTCCTTGCGGCAACGGAGCCGGTTAATGATTCGGCAGATTACTTTGCGAGTGACGGAAAATTAATTTTGCCGGACGCGTACGCTCGCTGGTGCGCAAGCCGCGATAATACGATTGGCGCGCATGTCCGGGCGGATTTTCGCATCACGAGTCCGCCGCCGAACGCACGTTATCAGATCGATCCTGTCTTGCCGCCAGCACAGCAAATGGTCGAACTCACTGCGGCGTGCACCGGCGAGGTGCAATGGTTTGTGAACGGTGCGCGAGTTGTGCCAGAGCACGACGGCCGATTTTTTTGGCAGCTCGCCGCCGGTGAGTGGAATGTGCGCGCCGTCAGTTGCGAGAAGTTCGCCGAGCAAAGAATTGTCGTCGAAAGCATGAGCAACTAGCCCATCCGCTTTTTGCTCGACTCAGCACAGAAAATTTTATAAGGCTTCGGCAGATCCCGGAGCTCAGATGCGCAGCAGACTCAGGCGGCAACAACTTGCGATCCTCAGCACGCTACTGTTGTGCGTGAGCGCGATGCCGACGCACGCAGCGACCATCACAGTAACTAACACGAATGACAACGGATCCGGCTCGTTACGTCAGGCACTAACGATCGCGAATAATGGAGATACGATTAACTTCGTAGTCACCGGTACAATCACACTGACCAGCGGCGGACTGCCGATCAATAAGAACATCACGATCTCAGGTCCTAGTGCTGACCAACTCTCAATTGATGGCAATCAAGCTATCGTTGTTTTCGGGATTTTTTATGGCAAAGCGGCCACAATCTCTGGTCTGACTGTCAGGAACGCTCAGTCTGGGGTTTTGAACGACGGAACAGTAACCACCACGAATTGCGTGCTGAGCGGCAACTCATACAACGGGCTTTCCAACTACGGAGTGGCAACGGTGAGTAGCTATGTTCTTAGCGGGAACTTGTACTGGGGCCTTTACACTTACGGAGGCAAAACAACTGTCAGCAACTCTGTCGTTAGTGGAAACGCAGGCGGCGGACTGTTTAATAACGGCAATTTTGGTCCTAACAATACCATTGCCGGCTACGGTTCTATGACAGTCTCGGACAGCATTATCAGTGATAACTCGGGAGCAGGCGTCTGGAATTACTTTTTTTTGACAATTTTTAATAGTACGTTGAGCGGTAACTCGACCGGCGAGGCGCTAGATGGTGGCGGTATCAGAAGTGGGACATTCAAAGCCCCGGGGGTGTCACAGTCATCAACAGCACAATCAGCGGTAACTCGGCGTCCGGTGGGGGTGGCGGCATCGCGATTTACTATGGGGGCCTGAGTATCGTAAACAGTACTATCAGCGGCAACGCGGCGGGAGGAGGCGGAGGCATCGCCAGCTCCGGAGGGGTGCAAGTTACTAACAGCACAATCAGCGGTAACTCCGCAACCGATCCCGACTATGGCTACGGTGGCGGAATAAGCGCCAACTCTGTAACGGTTGTGAACAGCACGGTTGCCGGCAACTCGGCTGCGATCTGCGGTGGGGTCTGCGGCGAAACAGTCGAAATTGGAAACACAATCCTGAACGCGAACGCACCGGGAAACATCGATGGCACTGTCACCTCGCACGGCTACAACATCAGCAGCGACGATGGTGGCGGTCATTTAAATGGCCCGGGCGATCAGATCAATACCGATCCCCTGCTTGGTCCGTTGCAGGATAATGGTGGACCAACGTTCACGCATCTGCCGTTGCTGGGCAGCCCTGCGATTGACGCGGGCGATCCGAATTTCATGCCGCCGCCTTTCCGTGACCAGCGCGGCCCTTGTTTCCACCGCGTGTTCGGTCGGCGCATCGATATCGGTTCAATCGAAACACAACCGCGGCCACGGTGTGTGACTCCAGCACCACGCCCGACTCCGTGACGGTGTGAAATTCGGAGCGGGAATGTCAATCGGAGGGTTTTTGCAAAAGCGGCGTCAAGTTCGCCACGGCGAATCTGTCCTGTGGCGGACCGCCGCACTCCAAAGCGCGCTTCGCGCGCTAAAACCCCGTCGTCGCTGTCACGTGCTCTCACCGTCACCGAGTTTGCTTCTGGTGATTGTGACTGCGGCCATTCTGCTGCCGGTGTTGTTAACAAGTTGCGGCAAGAAAGGTCAGGAGGGCGAAAAGAAAACCGTTCAAAAAAGCGAGGACGATTTTTTAGACAAAGACGCCAAACCGGATGAACGCAAATATCTCCTGGCGGCGAAACCGTTCTTTATCGCTGTCGCCAGCCGAAAATACGTGGATGCCTACGCGCTAATCTCCAGCCACGCCAGGGCGCGGATGTCTCTCGATCAGTTTAAGCCTGCTCAGCAGGACTCTGATGTTCAGCAAAACCAATCGTATGCATTCGACAACGTGACGGCGGAACAATTCGCCTACTTGATGCAACACGTTGAGGCGGCGCATGGCGCACCTCGCGCGCCCAAGATGCTGCACGTGTTTTCGACTGATGCCGACGTTTTGAACCGGCGCAGCAAAGAGCAATTCGGCGCGATGGACTCCATGTTTGCCATCGGGGCGATGCCCGATTGGATTCCAGCCGACATCCGACGGGCAAGTTTGCGTGGCCAAATCCACACTGAACTGTCACCGCAGGAACTTGAAAAGGTAGCAGCGACAGAGGGAATCAGCGTAGAAGAGTTGAAGAAGAGCGACGATTTTGATCCATATTTCAATCTCAAGATCGTTCTCGTCGATGAAGGCGGTCAACTTAAGATCGGCTACTTCGAATTCCTGCCGCCGTCCATGCTGGACTGAGGGATTGGTGCTCGCGCCGAGGAGACTATTTCGTTGGCCGTTTCCACCAAGCCATGACGAATTCCATCTCGACAAGCCGGCGAGATTGCAGGGACACTTCACACCTATGAAAACAACAATTCGATTATTCACGACGTTACTTCTGCTTCTCTCGGTGTCGTTAGCTGCGTCGAACGCACGCGCAGTCGTCCCGCCGCCGGACGGAGGCTATCCGGGGTTCAACACCGCAGAAGGGACAAAGGCCCTTTTTAGTCTCACCACGGGCTCTGCGAACACGGCAGTTGGTTGGTTTTCGCTCTTTAGCAACGCAGACGGCGGCTTCAACACCGCTACCGGCGCCGGGGCGCTCCTTTTCAACACCGCAGACGAAAATACGGCCTTTGGCACGGCGGCGCTGTTGAGCAACACCACCGGCTTCGAGAACACGGCCAACGGAACCCTTGCCCTGTTCAGCAACACCACCGGTGTTCAAAACACTGCTGTCGGATATTCCGCGCTCTCGAGCAACACCACCGCCGGCGCCAACAGCAGCGGCGCGAACACAGCGGTTGGTGCGTTTGCTCTCGGCCTGACTGTCATGGGCGGCGCTAATACTGCCATCGGTTATGGCGCTCTTTTTAACGCCACCGGTGGCGCCAACATCGCCCTCGGCGATTTGGCCGGAGTCGATGTCACCACTGGCAGCGGTAACATTATCATTGGTAACCGCGGTCTTGCGGGCGACGTCGACACAATCCGCGTCGGCCGGTCAACTCAGACAAAGTGCTACATTGCTGGCATCCGGGACGTCACGACCGGCGTCGGTGACGCCATTCCCGTGGTGATAGATTCCGCCAGCCAACTGGGGACTGTCAGCTCTTCGAAACGGTTCAAGAAAGAGATAAAGCCGATGGATAATTCGAGCGAAACAATCCTGGCGCTGAAGCCGGTGAGTTTCCAGTACAAGAACGATAAGACAAACCGGCCGCAGTTTGGGTTAATTGCTGAGCAGGTTGCTGAGGTAAATCCCAGCCTCGTCGTTCGCAATCCCGATGGCGAAATTTACACCGTGCGCTACGACGCAGTAAACGCGATGTTGCTCAACGAGTTTCTAAAAGAGCACAAAAAGGTGGAGAAGCTGGAAGCAACGGTTGCCGAGCTTGCCGAACAACTGCAGAAAGTCACTGCGCAGGTGCAAATGGACAGGTCCAGCGCGAAAGTTGCTGTGATTGCTCGGTAATAGCGGGCATCGCGGTACGATTCCCATTTCGATAATTTCGTTGCGAGAGGTTGTTGTGCCGCGTTTGTTCAGGATATGGAGGTTCCAGGCGATCCTGCGGCTTCACGTTACGATCACGTCGGGACAGGTCTGCGCCGGAGCGACCTGGATCCGAATCCGATCAGGCAATTTGCGAATTGGTTCACCGCCGCGATAGAGGCCAGCATTCGTGATGTCAACGCGATGAGCCTTGCGACGGCGAGTAGCGACGCGAGACCGTCGGTGCGAATCGTTCTCCTGAAGAGTTTCGATCAAGACGGCTTCGTCTTTTTTACGAATTACGAAAGCGCCAAAGGCAAACAGCTCGACGCCAATCCCTACGCAGCCCTTGGGTTTTACTGGATTGAACTCGACCGGCAAATCCGTATCAGCGGAAAAGTGGAAAAGACCTCGCGTGAAGAGTCGCAAGCTTATTTTCATTCGCGGCCTGTGGGAAGCCAGTTGGGCGCCTGGGCCTCGCGCCAAAGCGATATCGTCGACGGGCGTCGTGTGCTCGATGCGCGCATGGCAGAAATGACCGAGCGCTTTCGTAAAAAACGGATTCCATTACCCCCGCACTGGGGCGGTTACCGGTTGAAACCAGACATCATGGAATTTTGGCAGGGCCGGCCAAATCGGCTGCACGATCGTTTTCGTTATACGCGGCTGGCGAACGGATCGTGGCAAATTGATCGGCTCGCGCCGTGAGCAAGACGCTCCGGAAAACTGTAGCATGCCCAAAATCGAAATCCTTCGAGGCGATATCACAAAGCTCGATGCGGATGCGATTGTGAACGCGGCGAACACAGCGCTCCTCGGCGGTGGCGGTGTCGACGGCGCGATTCACCGCGCCGCGGGCCCCGAACTGCTTGCGGAATGCCGCACGCTAGGCGGTTGTGAACCCGGTCAGGCGAAGATTACCCGCGGCTATGACTTATCCGCGCGTTTTGTCATTCATACAGTCGGACCGATCTGGCACGGCGGGAAACATGACGAAGCGCGGACACTGGCAAATTGCTACCGCAATTCGCTGCAGCTTGCGGTGGAAAATGAAATCAGAACGATAGGGTTTCCGGCGATCAGTTGCGGCGCTTACGGTTATCCGATTGAAGAAGCCGCGCACATTGCGTTCAAAACGACACGCGAATTTCTCGCAGTGGGCGATGAGATCCAGAAAGTGATTTTCGTTGTCTGGGACGAAGACGTTTACAACGCGTATCGCCAAATCCTGTAGCCGGTTGCGCAGAGAGAAACGCAATCGCGGCGCGGCATACGATTCAATGTTGTATGATGAATCCGAACGAAAACGATCTTACGAGGGACGAACCGCTTCCAGCGCAGCAATTTCAGCCAAGCGAAGAAGCCATTGGCTCAACTGGGCGTGAGCAGTTTCGTCAAGCAGCACAAAAAGCCTCCACGGAAATGAGCCATACGTGGGACCAAACGAAGGAGAAAGCGAGCCGCGCCTTGGACCGGACGGAAGGTTTTCTGCGCGAAAATCCTGTGCCAACGGTTCTCGGCGCACTCGGCCTCGGAATCGCCATTGGTATGGCCATCCGTTACGCCGCTCCCAGCGAACGCAAACGCGAAATCGTGTTGGAGTCGCCGTTGGGAAAATTCAACTGGAGCGTTCTTTCGCTGCCATTTCTCTGGCCGCTGTTCAAATCGGCGCGGGAAAAATCGGAGGACGTTATGCGAAACGGCGTTAAGCGGTTGAAGAAAATGGACGTGGAAGGCTACGCAAAACCGATCCGCAAGCGCTGGAGAGCGTGGACTCGCTGAGCGGTGGCGGAGTTTGTTAAGCCGCATCTGGTGGTGCCGACTACAAGTTAGGAACGCCGAGCAAATTTTCGAAGCTAACAGGCTGGCGTGAGCGCGAGAATTCTCGTGCTCACACCGTGTGGCGATTGCGAGTAAGGCACGGTTAGCGTTGACAGAGATGCTACGTTCTGACCAAAATCATTCGTGCCAAACCATGATGGGGCAGAGGCCACATGAAGACTCTCGCGCATCGAATCGAACGTGAGTTGCAAACTGGCGAATGGAAGCACTGTGCCGTTTATGAGGATGAATTGAAACGTCTCTGCCCACTAAACGAGAGTGAGCGCGAAGCAAAGATCGCTCAGTTTGCTGAGGATTACGGATTCCGTCTCCGGTTCTACCGAAAGGGAATGTGCGCCATCTTCGACAAATGGCATGCAAGCCGTCGGTCATAATTGTTTTCGGTCAAATTAGGACACCACCGTCGTTGACGAAAAATTGATCTCGGCGCTAACCTTGGTCATGAGCTCAAACTATCGTCATGGCAGAATTAAATGAAGGCCGCTCTAGTCGCAATTGGCATTCCACTGTTCGCGCTTTTTTGGGGTTCTGCTCTCTTATTCGCAAAGGAAAAAAGCAAGTGGTCGTTCGTGCAGGTATTCGGCACGAGATGTCTGGTGATTGTCGTCCTTACTCATATCTGCGAAGCACTTGGCCTGTTTTCTTGGATGCATTGGGGGCTCAAGCATAGCGCTGGTCATTACTTGGATTTCTGGAGTTGTGTTCTTGGTCTCACATTGTTTCCCGTAGGGTATTTGTTTCACGCTTTAATGAAGAGATGGATGCAGCTCACCATCATCCGGCAATTTCAACCTGTACCACCACCTCCGATCGCACAGAGTGTAGGCCAATTCTGCTAAGCTCCTGCCGGAGCGACCACCGCTGTCCGGGAGACGCAGTGCGAATCTCCTGGAAATAACTCCGTCAACGGAAAAGCATTAGCTCTGTGAACGGCGCTCACCCTCAGCTACTGAGGCAAACCAGACACTGAGCGGCTTACCCAATTGGCGCACTGCGAAGCCGCGCGGTTTTCAATAAAAATTTATCTTGCCAATCATTACAATTCTGTAATGATGCGCGGCAACCTATGACAGAGACATTCTTTTTTTGCGGTGCTGGGCGGTCGTGGTTCCCGCTGATCACGTGCGCATGTTTGGTCTTTTCCGCTGTTGATCGTTCGGCTCTCGCGCAGGCAGAAACAGAGGAATCAATTGTCGTGACGGGAGAGGAAGTGCCGAGCGCTTACGGCGCGCCTCCGGGCCTCTCGCGCAGTCGGTTCTCCAACACAACGCAGGCGTACGTATTGCCGCCATGGTCATTTTTCTTCGGCGAACTTTTTGAGGGCCAGGGGTTCCGCCATGGACCACCGGATTATCTTTTCACTCAGGAGATCGAGATGGGTCTGCCCTATCGTTTTAACGTAGCGGCGGAAACGCAGTTCGAACGATTCAATGGCGGTGGCGGAGCGCAAACAGTGAGTCTTGAGGCACGATGGGCTCTCGCTGATTGGAACAAGATTCCGCTCAATCCCACCCTCTTCGCGGAATACAAATTCGGTGTCGGCACTATTCGGCACGAAGAAGTTCCACCGCCTGCTGGAGGAGGAGAAGAGGAAGAGAGCGGCCCTCCCAAGGTTCCTGATGCGTACGAAGTTCGTTTGCTCCTAGCGCAGGAGTTTTTCGAGCGCGTCGAATGGGCGATGAACTGGTTCTTTGAAAAAGAGAATACTGGGGACCGCGGCCGCGAATGGGGGTTCTCTCAGGCTGCGATGACGCCGGTTCTCTTACCTAACGAACGCCTGAAAGTCGGCATAGAAATGCTATATAAGAATGTCACGACGAAAGATACGCGCGGCGATGCCGTGAACAGCTTCGTCATCGGCCCAAGCCTCGCGTGGAAACCGACAGCGCAAACTCGCCTGGACATCTCACCTTTGTTTGGTTGCACGCACGACTCGCCAGTGGCCGATGTCTTTGTTGCCTTTTCCTGGCTGTTTGGTGGCGAACGCGCCGAAGCCGAAGCGCCCGTGTCCAGTCGGTTCCGTTATTACACCGATGCTGCCTACAGCCGTTCCGGAAAAGATTCAGGGAAAGAAATGAAGCAGGTCGCGCCGC
>WNFQ01002991.1_pt1 | contig 12280 bp, 9 predicted proteins | sample 5400171 | NCBI WGS metagenome assembly WNFQ01 (sample SAMN13153356, study PRJNA577476) | soil metagenome | isolation source: 20 cm soil under Madrone tree | place: USA:California | collected 2016-06-14
CTTTCTGGGCAGCCGTCATTAGCCGGAACAAGTCGCCGGGCTGACGATAGTCGTCGTTGCCGTCGCGGTGATTGTAGCGGTCGGCATCGCCGGAGATTTTCAGCGGCGGCTCGCGGAAGCGCTCGTCCTGCACCGGGCCGTTGAACGAGTTCGGCTCGTAGAACGCGTCCGGGTAAGGCTTGCCCTCGAGCCGCATCGTACCGTCAGCGTTATAATCGTTCACCTCTACGCGCGGCCGGTTGACCGGGAGCTGGTGCGCGTTGACGCCGACCCGGTAGCGATGCGCGTCCGCGTAGGAGAAGATGCGGGCCTGCAACATCTTATCGGGTGAATGGCCGATGCCCGGTATAATGTTCGACGGCGCGAGCGCCGCCTGCTCGACCTCGGCGAAATAGTTCTTCGGATTGCGGTTGAGTTCGAGGATGCCGACCTCGATCAGCGGGTAGTCCTTGTGGGGCCACACCTTGGTCAAGTCGAAGGGGTTGTACCAGTGCTTGTCGACGTCGCTCTCCGGCATGATCTGCACGGAGAATTTCCACTTCGGGAAGTCGCCCTTCTCGATTGACTCGAAGAGATCGCGCTGATGGGTCTCGCGGTCGTACGCGACCTTCTCGGCGGCTTCGGCGTTGGTCCAATTCTTGATGCCCTGCATGGTCTTGAAGTGAAATTTCACCCAGTGGCGTTCGTTCTTGGCGTTGATGAACGAGTAAGTGTGCGAGCCGAAGCCATCGATATTGCGATAGCTCTGCGGCAAGCCGCGATCGGACATCAGGATGGTCACCTGGTGCAGGCTTTCCGGCGACAGCGACCAGAAGTCCCACATCGCGGTCGGCGAGCGCATGTTGGTTTTCGGGTGTCGCTTCTGGGTGTGGATGAAATCCGGGAATTTTAAGGCATCGCGCACGAAGAACACCGGCGTATTGTTGCCCACGAGGTCCCAGTTGCCTTCCTCCGTGTAGAAGCGCAGCGCGAAGCCGCGCACGTCGCGCTCGGCGTCGGCGGCGCCGCGCTCGCCCGCCACCGTCGAGCAACGCAGGAAAGCTTCGGTCTTCTTGCCCTTCTGTAACGCCTTGGCCTTCGTGTACTTCGAAATATCGTTGGTGATCGTCAGCGTGCCGTAAGCGGCCGAGCCCTTGGCGTGAACCGTACGCTCGGGAATACGCTCGCGGTTCTGGTGCGCCAGCTTTTCCAGCAGGTAAAAATCCTGCATCAGCAGCGGCCCGCGCGGACCCGCGGTGATGCTGTTCTGGTTGTCGGAAACCGGCATGCCGCTGTCGGTGGTGAGTGTAGGGCGTTTTGCCACGGATTGCTCCTGTATTTCGAGATGTTGAGATCCCGGCAACGCGACCGCTCGTGGCAGCGTTTTCTTGCTCTCGGGACGTCGTTGTTTACAGAACGGCGTTTGCGAGAGACCGGGTGCTCGCGGAATCTATCCATCCGCCTCGCAATGACTTTGGTTCTATTGCTGTTAATGCAGCGGGTTTGCTTCAATCTGCAGAAGCCTGATCATGTTCAGCTGCAGTTGCCGCAAGCCTCAGCGCAAACTCAGGCCTTGCCCACACATCCACGTGATCACGGGCAAGGCAGACCTCAAAGGACCGTGCGTTCCGTATCGCGCTAGCGTCCCCTGAAGCGCGGCTTGTGACGCTCCAGGAAGGCGGCGACGCCCTCCTTGTGGTCCTTGCTAAAACTCGCCAGTGCGAACTGGTCGATGTCCATGTGGCTTGCCAGATCATCGAGCGCGTGTGCCAGACGGTTGACGGTCAATTTGGTCATGCCGACCGACAGCGGAGGCTGCGGCGCAATTTTTGCGGCAAGCGTCATAGCGGCATCGAACGACCTGCCCGGATCGGCCAGTTCTTCCACCAGTCCCCATTCATAGGCTTCCGCCGCAGAGATGCGCTGGTCGGCCAGGATCACTGCCTGCTTGGTGCGGGCCGGTCCGATCAGATGCAGCATGCGCGGGATGCTTTGCCAGCTCATGTTCATGCCGAGCCCGATCTCGGGCACCCGCAGATGAGCGTCGCGGCCCATGACGCGAAAGTCGAGTGCCACCGCCAGCGCCACGCCGCCGCCGATGCAAAAGCCTTCGATGACGCCGATCGTGATCTGTTCCATCTCCTGCCAGGCGCGGGTCAGCCGCGGTCCGAGTTTCAGGTGCCGGCGCAACGAACCGATGTCCATGGTTCTCCGCGAGCGGCCTTCGGCATCTTTCAGATCAAAGCCGGCGCTGAATGCTTTAGGGCCGCCGGTGAGAACGACGACCGACGTGTCGCCATCGTCCTCAAAACTACGCGCGGCATTGGTGAGTTGACGCAGCGCCTCGGGTGACAGCGCGTTGATGTTGTCGCCGCGGTCGAAGCGCACCACGGCGATGCGCCCCTCCGGCCCGAGGCCCTTTTCGATCTTCACGAAATCCGTCAACGCCCGCGCTCCCTGTCCGCTGTTTTTTTAACGATAGCTCATAAATGGCCGGAACGCTCGCGCGCCGGTTTACTCTCCGGTACAGAAACCGGATCGTGGTTCCGATCGTCATCCAGTTGGCATTCTCGCCCATGATGTTGCGGCCGTAGATGACATCGACGGAAAAGATCTCGTTGGGCCGGTAGCGGACGCCGGTCTCGCCGTGGGGGAAGGCTAGCAGAGTCTTCACCCCGCAACATCATGATCGCGGGGCCTTTCAACCGCCTCGACCCTCCCGCGAAGCGACGGGTGAAAGTCGCTCCGCCGAAATCGCGCCGGCAATGAAGCAATTGGGCGATCGTTCCTCAATCGACTTGCGATCCGCCTCGAAATCGCGATCAAATCCCGGGTATCGAGCTCGCAGGCGCCTCGACACAGGCGAAATATTGCGCCTATCCTAGGCTCATGGCCGGCCACGACCACGATCATCATCACGATCACGACCATTCGGAACTGTCCGAGACCGAACTGCGCGTGCGCGCCCTCGAGACCATCCTGAGCGAAAAAGGCTATGTCGATCCGGCCGCGCTCGATCTCCTGATCGAAACCTATGAGACCAAGGTCGGACCCCGCAACGGCGCCCGCGTGGTGGCGCGCGCATGGGCCGACCCTGCCTATCGCGCGCGTCTCCTGAAAGATGCTACCCCTGCGATCGCCGAACTCGGCTATGCCGGACGTCAGGGCGAACACATCGTTGCGCTTGAGAACACCCCTCACCTCCACAACATGGTCGTTTGCACCCTTTGCTCCTGTTATCCGTGGCCGGTACTTGGACTACCGCCGGTCTGGTACAAGTCCGCGCCCTATCGCGCGAAAGCGGTGAAGGACCCGCGCGGCGTACTCCGGGATTTCGGCTTTGAATTGCCCGAAGGCACGAAGATTCGGGTCTGGGATTCGACAGCGGAAATTCGATACCTCGTGCTGCCGATGCGTCCCTTAGGCACCGACGGCTGGAGCGAGGAACGTTTGGCGGACCTCGTCACCCGCGACAGCATGATCGGCACCGCATTGCCGAAACAGCCGCATGAGGTCGCCTGATGGATGGCGCGCACGATATGGGCGGCGTCATGTGGTCCGGCCCGGTTGCCCCCGAGCCGGACGAGCCGGTGTTTCACGCCGAATGGGAGCGACGCGCATTCGCGATCACGATGGCGATGGGAATGCCCGGCGGCTGGAACATCGACATGTCGCGCTTCGCCCGCGAGGATCGGCCGCCCGAGGACTACTTGAGCAAAAGCTATTACCAGATTTGGCTGGCGGGCCTTGAGCGGCTGATGCTGGAACGCGGCCTGATCGCATCGGATGAGATCGAAGCCGGCAAGCCGCTGCATTCCGCAAAGCCTGTTGCGAAAACGCTCACGCCCGATGACGTCGCCAGGGTGCTGCATCGGGGCGGACCTACCGAGCGCGACGCCACGGCCCCTGCTTGCTTCGCCGCCGGCGATCGCGTCCGTGCCAAGACGATCCATCCGCCGACCCATACGCGGTTGCCGCGCTATGTCCGCGGTCATATCGGAATCGTCGAACGCGTGCTTGGGTGCCATGTCTTTCCCGACAGCAACGCCACGGGTGCCGGCGAAAATCCGCAATGGCTCTACACCGTGACTTTCGATGGCGCCGAGTTGTGGGGCGAAGCATCCGATCGGAGCCTGGCGGTTTCGGTGGATGCCTGGGAGCCATATCTGGAGGCGGTATGATGAACACTGCGGCTGTGCTGGACGCGGCCCGCGCGGTGCCCGGCATTCCCCGTGACGACGATGGGCCGGTGTTTCGCGAACCATGGGAAGCGCAGGCCTTTGCCATGGCACTCGCGCTCCACACGCGCGGACTGTTCACCTGGAACGAATGGGCCGAGACGCTTGCCGAAGAAATCAAACGCGCGCAGGCACGGGGCGATCCCGACACCGGCGACACCTACTACCGGCACTGGCTGGCGACGCTGGAGCGACTGGTTGGGGCCAAGGGCGTCGCGACATCGGATACTCTGCACCGCTATCGCGACGCCTGGGACCACGCCGCCGATCGCACGCCGCATGGTTCGCCGATCGAACTGAAGCCGGAGGATTTCAGTTAGGTGGATGGTCGTTGCGAGGAGCGCTAGCGACGAAGCAATCCAGCTTCTGACTCTGGATTGCTTCGCGGAGCCTTTTCATCGGGCGCGCATTCGCGCGACCCGTTGGCTCACAATGACGATGTCGCCCAACGACCCGTGGAAAGAGTCACCGGTTCGGTTCGTTTCGCTGGGATGGACGCGCGTCTTGCGGCATAAAGCCTGATCTTCATCAGGCCAGGTGCACGATGACCCCTTCCCGCGATATTTCCCGGTTGCTCGAAATCATGGCGATGCTGCGCACGCCCGGCAGCGGCTGCCCGTGGGATCTCGAACAGGATTTTTCGACCATCGCGCCCTACACGATCGAGGAAGCCTATGAAGTTGCCGATGCCATCGCGCGCGGCGATCTCGACGACTTACGCGACGAGCTCGGCGATCTCCTGCTGCAGGTGGTGTTTCATGCCCGCATGGCCGAGGAACAGAATGCCTTTTTATTCGGCGACGTGGTCGAGGCGATCACGCGCAAAATGATCAGAAGGCATCCGCATGTGTTCGCCGACACGGACGTGCGGCTGAGCCCGTCGGACGTCAAAGGCGCCTGGGACCGCATCAAGGCCGAGGAGAAAGCCGAACGCGCCGCGCGGCGACCATCGGCAAAGGCGGCACACAAATCCTTCTTGTCGAGCGTCAAGACCGGCCAGCCGGCGCTGGCGCGGGCGATGGAATTACAGCGCAAGGCCTCACAGGTCGGTTTCGACTGGAACGACCCGCGCGCGGTGCTGCACAAGATTCGCGAGGAGGCCGACGAGATCGAAACCGCCCTCGATCGTGGCGATGCCGGGGCGCTCGCTGAAGAAACCGGCGATCTCCTGTTCGCGCTGGTCAATCTCGCGCGGCATATCGGCGCCGATCCGGAGCACGCCCTGCGCGGCACGAATGCAAAGTTCGAACGCCGCTTTAGCTATATCGAACGCGCGCTTGCAGCCCAGGGCCGTTCGCTTGAGAGCGCTTCGCTTGATGAGATGGACGCGTTGTGGAATGAGGCTAAGATTGAAGAGTGAATTTTTTTATACCGTCCCCGCGCGAAAGCGGGGACCCATGCCCCGGCGGCCTCTCGTTTAGTGACTCGGGTAGAACCTTTTGTAACAACTAGCGCCTGTGGTTATGGGTCCCCGCTTTCGCGGAGACGACTTCAAGCTCGTGGGGCACCGCGTCGAAACGATTGACCACGATGTCGCGTTTGGTCTCGTCGACCCGCACGGTCATGTCATAGCGGCCGTCGTGCAATTCCTTGTTCAGGATTTCCGAATTGCGATGCAGCCAGCTGATGCCGGCGCCGTCGGATGCGTCGATCGTGAGGTCAAGCGTCATGCGCGTCGCGGCCAGCCGCTCTTCGATCGCGCCGAGCAGCGCGTCGATCCCCTCCCCGGTTTCGGCAGAAACCAGGAAAACCGGAAGCTCCGCCGGTCGGCGGGCGGCGATGTTTCGCAAGTTTTCGCGTTCCTCGGAATCGAAGCGGTCGATCTTGTTCCAGACTTCGAGAATACGCTGCCCCGCATCCGGATCGATGCCAAGCTGGCGCAGCACGGTATCGACATCGCGCTGCTGAGCGTCGGCGTCCTCATGCGAGATGTCGCGGACGTGGAGGATCAGATCGGCTTGCAGTACCTCCTCCAGCGTCGCACGAAATGCCGCAACCAGTTGTGTCGGCAGGTTCGAGATGAATCCGACGGTATCCGACAGCATCGCCTTGCCGCCATGCGACAGATTGAGCGCGCGCAATGTCGGATCGAGCGTTGCAAACAGCATGTCGGCGGCCTGGACATCGGCCCGGGTCAGGCGGTTGAACAGCGTCGACTTTCCGGCATTGGTGTAACCGACCAGCGCCACCATGCGATACGGCACCCGCTGGCGTCCTGCGCGATGCAACCGCCGCGTCGCCTGCACTTTTCTGATTTCGTTCTCCAGTCGGGCAATGCGCTCCCCGATCAGGCGGCGATCGGCCTCGATCTGGGTTTCGCCGGGACCGCCCATGAATCCGAAGCCGCCGCGCTGGCGCTCGAGATGGGTCCATGACCGCACCAGCCGGCTTCGCTGATAATTGAGGTGCGCAAGCTCGACTTGCAGCGCACCTTCCTTGGTCTTGGCGCGGCGGCCGAAGATTTCGAGGATCAGCCCGGTGCGGTCGAGAACTTTGGTGTTCCAGGCCTTCTCAAGATTGCGCTGCTGGATCGGCGACAGGGCGCAATCCATCACCACCAGTTCGATCTCGTGCCCGGTGATGAGGCCGACGATCTCCTCGACCTTGCCCTTGCCGAGATAGGTTGCGGGCCGGATCTGGCTGATCGGCGCGATCAGCGCGTCCGCGACCGTCAGATCGATGGCACGCGCCAGACCCACGGCTTCCTCAAGCCGCGCCTCGGAGCCACGCATGGCGTGATGACCCGTTTGCGCCTCGGGATCGCCGCGGCGCATTCGCAAGTAAGGGCCGATGACGATCACCCGCCCGGTGTCTTTGCCTCCTGCCGACCGCGGACGGTCAGCACCCCTTTCAAGATTTCGGGGTTCCAATCAGGTCACTCTCAAGCCGGAGCATCCTCGCCGCCTTCGAACAGCTGGATCGGAGCGCCAGGCATGATGGTCGAGATCGCGTGCTTGTAAACAAGCTGCGAGTGACCGTCGCGCCGGAGCAGCAGGCAGAAATTGTCGAACCAGGTGACAATCCCCTGCAGCTTCACTCCATTGACCAGAAAGATCGTCAGTGGCGTTTTGGTTTTGCGAACGTGATTTAGGAAGGTGTCCTGTAGATTTTGTGCGCGGTCTGCCGCCATTGTTTTTATCCCGCAGTCTTGTTTGCTTCTTTTTATTGGACCGATGTTGCTCTCTTTCGGAGCGTCCCCGGTTGCCGGCATCCCCTGAGATCCCCCTCCGGGCAAGCGACAGCACGATTAGAAGGCAGGTGCGGTTCTTAGGCAAGCCAGTTCCCGTGCCAGTCGCGCCAAACGCTGCTGCAATTCTCCCGAAGGGGCTGGAAAGAGGCAAATTTTCTCAAGCAAATGCATGGATCGTGGGCGCTCAGCCGACGCCCAGCGCCTTGAGCTTGCGATGCAGCGCCGAGCGTTCCATGCCGACAAATTCCGCCGTCCGAGAGATATTGCCGGAGAAGCGGCTGATCTGGGCGATCAGGTAGTCGCGCTCGAACACCTCCCGCGCCTCCCGGAGCGGCAGACCCATGATGTGCTCGCCGTTGCTGCTGGTCGGCATCGCCGGCACCATCGAGCCCACGTCCTGCGGCAGCATATCGGCGGTTATGATGACTTCCGGGCCGCCGCCCGCCAGAATCATCACGCGTTCGACATTGTTGCGTAGCTGCCGGACGTTCCCAGGCCAGACGTGCGACTGCAAGACCGCCATCGCATCCTGGCCGATCTGGCGTTTCGGCAGTCCGGTCGCGACCGAGATCTGGTCCATGAAATAGTCGATCAGTTCGGGAATGTCTTCGCGGCGCTCCGACAGCGGCGGCACGCGGATCGGCACTACCGATAGCCGATGGTAGAGATCCTCGCGGAATCGCCCTTCCGCGATTTCTTCTTCCAGGTTGCGTGCGGTCGACGAAATGATGCGAACGTCGACGTTGACCTTGGTGGTTCCTCCTTGGCGCTGGAAAGTCTGATCGACCAGCACCCGCAAGATCTTGTTCTGGGTCTCGCGCGGCATGTCGCCGATTTCATCGATAAACAGCGTGCCGCCATGGGCCTCTTCCAGGGCGCCGGCCTTGCGCTGATGTTCGCCATTGGATTGCTCGATGCCAAACAGCTCGACTTCCATGCGCTCCGGCGTAATCGCCGCGGCGTTGATGACGACGAACGGTCCCTCGGCGCGACCTGACGCGTTATGCAGTGTGCGTGCCGCCAATTCCTTGCCCGAGCCGGAGGGACCGACGATCAGGATGCGGCTATTGGCCTTGGCGGCCCGCTCGATGGTCTGGCGCAGTTGATTCATGCAGGCCGAGCGTCCGGTCAGGATGCTCGCCGCGGGTGCGAGTTGCTTGAGTTCCTTGACTTCGCGTTTCAGGCGCGAGGTTTCCAGCGCCCGCGTCGCCACCAGAATCAGCCGGTCGGACTTGAACGGTTTTTCGATAAAATCGTACGCGCCGCGCTTGATGGCCGCGACCGCGGTTTCGATATTGCCGTGCCCGGAGATCATCACGATCGGCAGATCGGCGTGGTCCCGCTTTATTTGCTCCAGCAATTGCAGCCCATCGAGCTTGCTGCCCTGCAGCCAGATGTCGAGAAACACCAGGTGCGGGCGGCGGTTGGCAATTTCCGTCAGCGCCGAATCGCTGTCGCGCGCGGTCCGGGTGGCGAAGCCCTCGTCGTCAAGAATGCCCGCGACCAGATCACGAATATCGGCTTCGTCATCGACAATCAGAATGTCATTTGCCATGGGTCACGCCTTGTCTTGTCAGTTGCCTGTTGCGGCTTCGATTTTTGCTTCATGGGTAATCGCGTCTGCCGGTCCGTCGGCCTCCGATGCGGATTGTTTTGCTTCGGCAGCCGGTTCTTTCTCTTCGGCTTTCGGTGCATGGCCCGATATGGCAAAGCGCAACCGCATCCAGGCGCCTCGCGCACCGGGCCGGATGTCCGCCGCATCGTTGAGTTCGATCCGGCCGCCATGATCTTCCAGGACGCGGCCGACGATCGCCAGCCCCAGGCCGGTGCCTTTTTCGCGCGTCGTGACATAGGGTTCGAGCAAACGCGCCCGGCTCACCTTCGGCAGGCCGATGCCGTTATCAATGACATCGATCACGATATCATCGCCTTCACGCGCGGCGATGACGTCGATACGCCCCTTTCCCAGCTGCTCCTGCGGGACGGCCTCAATCGCTTCCGACGCGTTCTTGATGATGTTGGTCAGCGCCTGCGAAATCAGCCGCCGGTCGAACTGAGCCCGCATCGGCTCTTCCTTGATCTCGGCCTGAATGTCGATCTCGGGATGTCCGACCCGCATCAGGAACACGGCCTGCCGCACGGTGTCGGCGACGTCCTCGCCTTCGATCACGGGCTTCGGCATCCGCGCAAAACGCGAGAATTCGTCAACCATCCGCCGGATGTCGTCGACTTGCCGCACAATGGTTTCCGTGCATTGCTCGAATACCGCCTTGTCTTCAGTAATGACCCGGCCGAACTTGCGGCGGATGCGCTCGGCCGAAAGCTGGATCGGCGTCAGCGGATTTTTGATTTCATGCGCAATGCGGCGCGCGACGTCGGCCCATGCCGAGGTCCGCTGTGCGGAAACCAGTTCGGTAATGTCGTCAAGTGTGATGATGTGGCTGTCGCGCGAATGGCTGGTCTGTTCGGCACTGACGCGCACTGAAAGGTTGCGCTCATGTCCGTCGCGGTTGATGGTTATCTGGCCCTGTACCAGCCGCTGCGTGCCCTCCCGTGCGGTTTTCATCATGTCATCGAGTTCGGGCAGCACCTCCGATAGCGGATGACCGAGTGTCTCGGATTCGGCGTGACCGATGAGCTTTTCCGCGGAACGATTGAGGATGCCGATGCTGCCGGAGGCATCGACGCCGATGATGCCGGCGCTTGCCGACGACAACACCGCCTCGATGAAGCGGCGGCGGCTGTCGATGAGGTCGCTGGCGTTGACCAGCTCGTCGCGCTGGGTACGCAGCTCCTGTGTCATCTTGTTGAAGGTCTCGCCGAGTTGCGCGAGATCTCCCTCCGACCGGTGGACCGGCACCTGGACATGCAGATCGCCGGTCGAGACGATATTGGCTGCATTCATCAGCCGCCGTATCGGAGCGACCAGCCAGTTGGCGAAGTTCAGCCCGATCAGAACCGAAGCCATCAGGATGGTCAATGCGATCACCGCAAACATCAGCGCGAACGCCACTTGAATCCCGAGCCGGCGCGCTTCCAGCTGGGCATATTCGGCGACGCTGGCCTGGGTCTGTCTGAGCTGTGCGACCACGCGCGGATCGAGCAGACGGGCCACATACAGAAACGTGTCGTTGAAGGCGCGCAGCCGGATCACGGCCGCAACGTAGTTGGCTTCGATGAACACCGCGATCTGGGGCTCATTTTCGTCGACATTGCTCAGGAATTCCGGCGCCGGCGTCGTGAAGCTCCGCTGAATGCCGGTTTGCGCCGTCTCCAGGATATTGCGATCCTTGTCGATCAGCATGGCGCCCGGCAGATTGCGCGAGGCGGCACTTGCGGTCAGCAGCTCGCGAAACGTCGCGCGATCCTGGTCGAATAATGGCCGGGCGTGGGCGATATCGTTGGCCATTCCCAAAATGTCGCCGCGAATGAGCTGCGCGTGCTCGTGCAGATAGGCATTGGCGACAATCAGCGAGTTCTGAATTACCTCGCGCGTTGGACCCGAAAACAGTCGATCCAGGCCGCGATCGATGGTCACGTTGGCGACGATCGCCACGAGCACGGCCGGTAACACGGCAATGACGGAAAACAGACTGACGATCTGGACGTGCAGCCGCGCTGCGGCCCGGCCACGGCGGCGCGCCTGGATCATCTGCCAGACTTCGCGGACGATGATGCCGACCAACACCAGGATGGTCGCACCATTGATGAGCAGGAAGGAAACGACGACTTCGCGGGTCGGCTCGATCGGCGTCAGGCCGGTCAGCACCACGAAGGTCAGGAAGGCCGACAGCAGCGCCAGGCCCACCGCAAACGGCGCCAGCAGCCGCCGCAGGGACCACCCCTTGGGTTCGGCGAACGACGGATCGAACGAGGCGGCCGAGGTGTCTGCGCTGGTCATACGGCTAAGGATGAGATGAAGGCCCCTTACCGCTCACCGTCAAAATGCCCGGCGGCGGGTGATGCATTCATATCACAATGTTGCCAAATTACGACAATTCCGCGGCGTGTCCTGCCGTCAAAATGCGCAGTCCCCAGCGGCGTGTGGCCACAGGACGATCAGCGCACTGTGCGTCGATGGTCGCTAACTGCCGCTGCGGTAAACTTGAATGTCCAGGTCGCGTATCTTCTTGCGCAGCGTGTTGCGATTGAGCCCGAGCAGGTCGGCAGCGCGGATCTGATTGCCTCGTGTCGCCGCCAGCGCTGCCGTCAGGAGCGGCACTTCTATTTCCTTGAGGATCCGGTGATAGAGGCCGGGCGGCGGCACGCCGTTGGGGAAACCGGAAAAATGCGAAGACAGATAGGCTTCGACGGCGCCGCCGAGATTGTCGACGCCGTGCTGAATGCTGCCGCCCGAAGTCACGGCCGGAGGCGCCAGCTCGCCGTCAATCACGGAGCCGGTGATCACGTCCTGCGGATACAAGGCCGCGAGCCGGCGCGCGAGGTTTTCAAGTTCGCGGACGTTGCCGGGCCAGCGATGCTGCTTCAGGCGCTCCAGCGCCAGCGTATCGAGCTTCTTCGGCGGCAATCCGTCTTTTTCGGCCAGCGCGAAAAAATGCCGGATCAAATCGGGCAGATCCTCGATCCGCTCGCGCAGTGGCGGCAGACGCAGCGGCACCACGTTCAAGCGGAAGAACAAGTCCTCGCGGAACAGGCCTTGCTGAATCAGGATACGCAGATCCTTGTTGCTCGCCGCGACGATGCGCACGTCGGTTTTGATCGGCGTGCGGCCGCCGACAGTTGTGTATTCGCCCTGCTGAAGCACCCGTAACAGACGCGTCTGCGCCTCCATCGGCATGTCGCCGATTTCGTCGAGAAACAGCGTGCCTCCCTCGGCCTGCTCGAACCGGCCAGAGGCGCGGGTATTGGCGCC
>WNFQ01002992.1_pt1 | contig 12279 bp, 18 predicted proteins | sample 5400171 | NCBI WGS metagenome assembly WNFQ01 (sample SAMN13153356, study PRJNA577476) | soil metagenome | isolation source: 20 cm soil under Madrone tree | place: USA:California | collected 2016-06-14
CACCACTTCTTTCACAACCCACCCCAGGTCTTCCACGGCCTTACTAACTACATCCCCCTGGGAAATGTTGTCCTTAAAATCGGCAAGTGGTTTCGCCAGGCCTATGATACGCCCTGGAGGGCGTTGGGGGTCCGTGACTATATCAGGCTCCGGGGAAGGGGTGGGCAACTTTGCGCCCTTCTTGCTAGACGGGACCCAAACGTCATCATCGGACTCGGGCTCCGTTTCGCTATCATCGTCCCCCTTTGTGGGCATCGGGCGCTTGGCAACAGGAGCCGAAGTTTCAGGTTGTGGTCGAGAGTTGGATGCTTCCGGTTGGGATTGGTTTGACGGCGCTATACGATCAAGAAGAAGGATCTCATCGTCGCCATCTTGAGCGCGTGCGTGATCTTTTTTGCGTGGTCGTGCGACTCTCTTCGGGACTGCAGGTACAGTGAGAAATGCTTTTTCCTGGAATTAAACCAGATGAGACCTTTTTTAACCGCAAATGCGGTCTTGCACTGATCAACTGCTTCATTGGCACGTTTCAATACCCTCTTCGGGGGTTCAAGATACTTAGTAAGCTCAGGGTGTGGAGGTGGAAGTGGTTCTGCAACTAGATCATCGACGATTGCACCGTGAAATAAGGCCTGCTTCATGCGATGGATGGCGGGGTTGTACGACAAACGTGTGTCGTACCATGGAGATCGATTCCTGGGTAAGTCCGTAAACGCGTGAAAGGAATGGGTGAGTAAGGGTATCACCCGTCGTCATCCTTCTCTCCTGCCTCCATAAGGTCCATAGCATCCACGAAGCGATCCATCGACTCTATCTGTTCTGCAGTGGGGAGATAAGGGTGTTTTGTGACCCTTTCACCCTTCCTATTTAAGAGGTTTTTGAGAGGCGAGAACGTATACTTCCGGACATCATCAGCAAAAGGCATCTGGCACATACATGTACGTTTCAGCAAGACGCTAAGAGTAATAAAAACAAACGAAGCACACACTTGTACCCAGATAAAGCAGTCGACTTTCTGAAATCGACACGGGGCAAGCACCCCCATCTTTGGGTCTGAGCCTTTCCTTGAAACCCAGCTGGTGATGGCATACATGTTGAGTTTGTACATGGCCACAACGAGCGATGACAGCGCGACTTGATGAGACGGTGAATGAGGATCTCCCCATACGTATTGTACTTCACCCATGGAGTGCTCTCTCCGAAACTGCAGGGTGTCATCATGCAGAAGATGAAGAACGAAGGTGGCCTTACATTGTCTGCGTTGAAGAATCCGCAAATTGATATTCCCATATGCGTGCTCAGCTTTGCAAAGTTTTCATCAGGACACGGCACGTAGCTGCTCCCATATTTAAATCCGCGAACTAGCTGCTCCTTTTCCACCTTTGCGCCGCTCTTCTTCACGTCGTCAACGTCCATGTCCTCCTCATTTCTGTCCTCCTCGTCACCTTGTTCATCGTGCTCAACGTGAAACTCAGTGCGCATTTTAAGTTCTGCCCAGACGGTTTTCCTGGCACCATCTTGAGTTGGCGCCGGATCCACGTCCATTTCGTCTGCAGTGTTACTTTCTCGAGGGGCGAAGCGTTTCCATGATTTTGGGCGTGCGAAAGCTGTGCACTTACTTGTCTTGACTGGAATTTCAAGGGCTTCGAGGGGATTATTTTCCGGGTCGCCGAGACGTAGAATATTACCCATAAGAGTGGAACGAGTTTCTTTCACCTCTGGCTTACTAACTTCGTCCAAGGCGAATGAGAGCGTGCCTGCGATAGAGTTTGGGATAATGGCGGTAAATTTATGGAAGAAGCTTTCGTTTTCGCGCTGGTTGACAAAAATCAGACAACAGCTATCCCTAAATCGCATTATGGTCACCTTGATATGTGATTTTTCCTCTTCGTGAAAATCAATCTCATCGTCATCAAAGTCGACACCACTACGAATGATCAGGGGTATTTGCAGGGAATATGTGGGAAACGTACATGATGGTAATACGGTAGTTGAAGCTACGTAACTTCTTTGCGATTGATTCCCAATTCTCAATTTGTATGGGGCTCTCTCCGTCAGTCAGAAGCACTAATCTGCCTGTCCAGGTTCGCTTCGTTCGGAGGTAATTGCTCAAAGTTTCAGCACCAACAATTAGCGCATCGACGGCTAGACATGACGTGAAGTTTATTGAAGAAATAGAAATAGAAATGACGAACGATCTCCCGACACATCAGACGCTTGGAGGGCGGCAAGCTTTGTTAGAGTGCCCGCATTTGGCTGAGCAATCGGAATGAACTCTGTGACATGATCATAACCCCCATCTGTTCGGTTGACAATGTTAACCGTTTCTTCTCGAGGATTTATTCATCAGTATTTCCGTCCACTTGACCCGACTACGTACCCTCAGTCCCAAAAAGAACGACGCCGCATTGGTCTGTTTTTCTGCCGTTGAAGATCTAGAAAGCGTTCAACCAAATTGGAGACAGCACAGATAACCCTAAGCAAACCATTTCTTGTATCTTCATCATAGCAAACTGTAGTGACCACTGGAGATGGGTGACTTGTTTGATGCGCGGTTCACCATTTGGAGATGGGAGTTTCAGTGTACGCATCGCACCCATACTCGGGGACACGTCCACGAGGAACACGGTAGCAGTTGACTTGCGAGTATTAGCATACATGTGTGTATATCTGCGAGAGCACTTACACCCGCTCCTGACGGCATGATTGTTTGGCAGGCGAGAATCGCGGTGCTGTGGATTGTGACGCGACGTGGTCACGTGATGAGTCGGAGAATGAAAATGGGTGGCTGAGTGCTGCGTGGCGGGAGGAGAGAACAGCAGACAGACGAAAACCGAGAAGGGTCCCGAACGGCGCGGCTAGAAACACTGACGCGCGACAGTTCGTGAATGACAAATGGCGACTCCCAATCTCGCCCATCACAACCAACTTCAGCTTCTCAATCAACAGCGTCATCAGAATCCAGCCTATGCAAAGGAGAGAGTTCAGGCAATCATCCATGTTAACCCTTTTCCCTTCCCTTTACGCATATACTTCATCTCACATGACATTTCAGCGTGCAAACGTCCTCCGCTCTCAGGGTTTTACCCCGGATAATAATCCAGAGCTCCAGAATCTCCTACGTTTCATCTCCAACCTTCAAACCCAGCAAGCCCAGCAAAACGGTATGTTCCCATTCACGCTCCATATTCTCCTTCGTTAGCTCAATTTCAATCTACACAGCCCGCCTCATACCTCAAGAGCATCCAAATTCCGATCCATCTCTTGTTGTAAATGGCCACCCTTCCGTCCCACAGCAGGCACAACCCACCTTGAACGGAACGACGGTCTCCCCCCAGAGTTCTCTTGGTTCTGGTTCCTTCCCGACGAATCCTCCTCATCCTGGGCCTTCCACCACCCCAGTCTCGTTCACGCTGGAACAGATAAACGTCCTCCGCGCACAAATCCATGCATTTAAGACTTTGCAACGCGGTCAACCGGTTTCTGCAGAAATCCAGAATATCATCCGTCCTCCGCAGTCTAATAACCCAGAACTTGAGAAGCTACTGCCCGCTCAACTTGCCGCAAAGGTTGTTGACAATACTCTCAAGGTACAGAAAGCTTCCAGTGAAGTCCCTTCAACACCTGCGGCGCCTGAAACCCCAGCCACTCCGGTAAATCAAGATGCTGCAGTTGGGCTTGAAGGGACCTCCCAACTAGACGATGTCTCGAAAGCCATTGGGCAGGATGTGGATCCCGACGCCCCCCTTTACCCCTACAATGCCTATCTCCATCCTTTCACCCACCTGAAGTTTGTTGGTACCCCTCCCGAAGCCTATGCCACTCGGCTTCAGCGGCTTCTCGTACCTTCTATCATGCCTTTAGGTCTTGACCCACATCAGCTTATCAACGAGCGCCGACGTTTTGTCGAGGCACGGATTCAGCAGAGGATCCGAGAGTTGGAAGCTATGCCCTCTACTATAGGCGATGGAGGACTTGAGCCCATTATCGATGACGAGAGTAAGGAGAATGTCGTCAAGCTTGAACATGGGGCTTCCCATAAGGCCGTCAATCTCGATTACGTCCACCCACCCACCACCGCGCATGGCAAGCTTCGTGCCGTGATTGAACTAAGATCACTTCGTGTTCTAGACAAACAGCGAGCGATGCGAGCTGTGGTTGCCGAACGTCTTACGCATGGTTCCTTGCTCCCACTCAACCGCTCGGATTTCCGTCGTGTGCGCAAGCCTGCAATACGTGATACCCACATGACCGAGAATCTCGAGCGCAAGCAGCGCGTTGATCGCGAGCGGCGCGCGAAGCAAAAGCACGTCGAACAACTCAGCATCATCTGCGCTCATGGCCGTGACGTGCTTTCCGTGAATCGCACTGCACAGGACCGCGTCATCCGCCTCGGCAAAGCCGTCCTCTCATTCCACACTCATGCCGAACGCGAAGAGCAGAAGCGTATCGAACGCATTTCTAAGGAGCGTCTCAAGGCCCTCAAAGCAGATGATGAAGAAGCTTATATGAAACTTATCGACACCGCCAAGGACACACGGATCACCCACTTGTTGAAGCAGACGGACACTTACCTTGACTCACTTGCGCAAGCAGTCCTTGCCCAGCAGAGTGAGTACCCCATCGATATTGTGGAAGAGGCGACTAGTGAAGAGACCTTTGGTGGTCACAAGTCGTTCGATGACCCACAAGAAGATAAGGGCAAGATTGATTATTATGCCGTCGCGCACAGGATCAAGGAGAAGGTCGCCAAGCAACCGTCTCTCTTGATCGGCGGTACTCTCAAGGATTACCAGTTGAAGGGCTTGCAATGGATGGTTAGCCTGTACAACAACAGACTGAACGGTATCCTTGCAGACGAAATGGTGAACATCGCCTATTCTGTGGTTACTTGCCAGAGCTAATACAGTTGCTCCTAGGGTCTTGGTAAAACCATCCAAACTATTTCTCTCGTCTCGTTCCTCATCGAGTCGAAGAAGCAAAAGGGCCCCTACCTAGTTGTCGTCCCATTGTCTACAATGACTAACTGGTCCGGGGAGTTTGCCAAGTGGGCTCCGGGAGTAAAAGTTATTGCTTACAAGGGCAATCCAATGCAACGCCGGGCTCTTCAGACTGAGCTCAGGGTTAATCAGTTCCAAGTCTTGCTCACGACCTATGAATATATCATCAAGGACCGACCTATCCTGAGCAAGATGAAATGGATTCACATGATAATCGGTAAGGGTTATCTTTTACCATAAAAGCACGAATCTGACTTCGCTATAGATGAGGGCCATCGTATGAAGAACACCCAGTCCAAGCTCGCACAGACGCTCACCACATACTATCACTCGCGCTATCGCCTCATCCTCACGGGTACTCCCCTACAGAACAACCTTCCTGAGCTCTGGTCGCTGCTCAACTTCGTGCTCCCTAAGGTCTTCAATTCCGTCAAGTCTTTCGATGAGTGGTTTAACACTCCCTTTGCCAACTCGGGCACACCTGATAAGATCGAACTGAACGAAGAAGAGGCACTGCTCATTATCCGGCGTCTTCACAAGGTGCTACGACCCTTTTTACTGCGACGCCTGAAGAAGGACGTCGAGTCCGAGTTACCTGATAAAGTCGAGAAAGTGGTCAAGGTGAAGATGAGTGCGCTGCAGGCCCAATTGTACAAGCAAATGAAGAAGTACAAAATGATCGCAGATGGGAACGACAAACCTGGGTATGTACTACGGTGCTTCAGTCGCACTTGGAGATTTCCTCACTCGCCACATGCCTCATTTAAAGGAAAACGGGCGGTGTCAAAGGCCTGAGCAACGAGCTCATGCAGCTTCGCAAGATCTGTCAGCACCCATTCTTGTTCGAGAGTGTCGAGGACAAGATCAACCCTGCCGGTCTCATCGACGACAAGCTCATTCGTACCTCTGGTAAAATTGAGTTGCTTTCTCGGGTTCTTCGCAAGTTCTTTGCAACTGGCCACAGAGTATGCACTTCCAACTGCACATCGATGCGCCCAGTGGCTAATCACCGGCTAGGTTCTCATCTTTTTCCAAATGACGAAGGTCATGGACATCATGGAGGACTTCCTCAAAATGATGGGATGGAAGTACTTGCGTCTAGATGGCGGTACAAAGACCGAAGAACGTGCAGGCCATGTACAACAATTCAACGCGAAAGACTCGGATATTATGGTCTTCATTCTTTCCACTAGGGCTGGTGGTCTCGGTCTGAACTTACAGACTGCCGACACGGTTATTATATTCGACTCAGATTGGAATCCCCATGCCGATCTGCAAGCCCAGGATCGTGCACATCGTATAGGTCAGACCAAATCGGTTCGAATCTTGCGCTTCATTACAGAAAAGAGCGTGGAGGAGGCCATGTACGCCCGTGCACGATATAAACTGGATATCGACGACAAAGTCATCCAGGCCGGTCGCTTTGATAACAAGTCGACGCAGGAAGAGCAAGAAGAGTTTCTGCGCTCCATCCTCGAAGCTGACCAAGAAGAGGAGAACGAGGAAGCTGGCGACATGAATGATGATGAGATTAACGAGATCATCGCGCGCTCAGACGAGGAAGCTCGTCTCTTCTCCGAGATGGATATACAGCGCGAACGTGATGCAGTTGCGAGCTGGAAAGCAGCCGGAAATCGCGGCAAACCTCCACCACCACTCGTCGCACTTGAGGAGTTGCCGGATTGCTATCGCACGGATGAGCCATTTGAGGTGAAGGATGATATCGAAGAAGCCGAAGGCCGCGGTCATCGTCGTCGCGCGGTCATCAACTACAATGATGGTCTTAGCGATGACCAGTGGGCGATGGTGCGTACTCCACTGTTGTTTCTTCAACTACCACTTACATTGATTGATGTCTTTAGGCGTTGGAAGAAGGCGAAGATATCCAGCAGCTCTCCGAGCAGGCACGGCTCAAGCAAGCACGAAGAGTAGCCAAGCTTGAATCTGGCACTGGTACACCCATGTCTGAAGGTGGCCGGGGTCGTGGGCGCAAGGGTAAAGCCAGAGTGAATGAGGGAGACTTCGAGCCCGCGAACGGCAAACGGAAGCGCGGCATGAATAACAAGTCGATGTCTGTCACCCCCTCTGTGATGGATGACGAGGAGGATGATCGTGACATGGTGTGTCGGTTTGTCTCTGATCATGAATTGTCTTTTTTCCTGACAATAGTGAAGAAACGACGGAAAGTCAAGACCGCTGAATTGCCAACGGCTGTCAAAGAGCGCATGAAAAAGGCATTCAATGAGTGCTACAAAGCGATCATGAATTGCACCGATGAAAACGGCCGCAAACGCTGCGATCTCTTCCGCGAACCACCAGACAAGCGCGAATACCCAGACTACTACCGCATCATCGCCTTGCCCATCGCGCTCTCGCACATACGAAAGCGTATCAACTCGCACCAGTACAAGACCGTGACGACCTTCCGCGACGACGTGCGGTTGATGTTCACCAACGCGCGGACATACAACCAAGAAGGCTCCTGGGTCTATGTCGACGCGGTCGAGATGGAGAAGGTGTTTGACGCTGCGTATGCACGGCATGTGACGAACTCGGGGCTACCAGGCACGGATACTTCGTTATCTGTCGCGGGTGGAGGCGGTCTGGATGAGGCGTTGACGCCGATGGACGAGGATCGCGAGGAGGGCCGGCCGCCACCAAAGTCGAAGAGCGGACGGAAACAGATCGTCAGCGATGACGAATACCTCACGCCCAGCGACGACGACTGAAGCGACCTGATGTGGACCTATGTCATCTGCTTATCGCCTGTCACCATTCCACCCATATATTTTCGTTGACTTTTCTGGGGTCAGGATCTCGGTCTCGTGGGCTCTTCTTTCAATTTCTTCTTCGCTTTTATGCATACAATCTGCTAAACTACTTGTAGTAGAATCACATTTTTTTTGTATTTGTTTATTTGCTGTATAGAATCGGTCATATTCGAGTTTGGAATCCTACACCTAATGGTAGTGGTAAAGTACACCTAAACACACAAATGAGCGGACTCTTTGAACCTTCGTTCCAGCTGAGGGATCCCAACATGGTCGTCCACGCGGTCGTCACGACGAATAATAGATAGATACAGCGGCAGACTTGTGACCAAAAAAAACAACAGAACGTTCTGGCTGCGGTACTTTAACTCTACGATTCTCAAATCCAAGGATGGCTCAATGTCAAGCCTCTTGTACGTAGTTACCTATGAAGCGAGGCATCGTCAGTGTCAGACACCCTGGCCGACAAAGATGTCCAGAATAGAGCGAGGAGAGTGGTCACACACCAGGGAACACGCCCGTTCGTCCGTCCAGGCGACCAGTCCACCAGTCCTCGGCGCTCCCAGTGCGCTCAACAAGTTCGATACGATCGCCAACTTTGAAATCAAGGTCGCCCTCGGCCTGCGCAGAAAAGTCGTATAGCGCCACGACGTAGTTCACCGGCGCAGGCTTGGGCTTGACAGGCGGTGGCGGTGGCGGTGCGCGCTTTATTGATGCTGCTGATGCCACCGACGCCCTGGACGCGGTGGACTGGGCAGAGGAGTATGGAGGGGGCGGTGGTTCGTAGGAGGAAGCTGCAATGGCGGCCTTCGCGGAGCCGAAAGGGGCGGGTGGGGGAGGAGGGGCCTTCTTGGACAAGGTGGACGTCGATGCTGTCGACGGTGAGCGGCCGACGGGGATCGACCCAGGGCTACCCGATTGTCGGTGCTGAGCGACAAGTTTGGCTGAGGAGCGAAGGGGAGAATTAGATCACAATGTAGGTGGAGCGTGGAAGGTGCTAGCTACTTACACGTGGAAATGAAACGCTGGGTAATGCTGAGCGCCTCGATGACCGCGGCCGAATCGCCACGTTTTTCCTCGAATTCCGCAGCAATCTGCGAAGCGGGCACAGCGATTGTATACTTGCCTTCCGAGAATTCGTTGACCTTGTCGAGGATCATGTAGAAGATATTGAGCCTGTAATCGAAAACGTCATCGGGGATGGTGATAGTGTGAAGGTAAAGTCGCACATACTGCATGTAGAAAAATGAATGAAAGAGGGGATTGATGAAACGAGTTGTGAGCATCATGAACCGAGGCAAATCTTGCTTCATGGCGTTGTTAAGATTCTCGTAGTCATTAGTAGCAATCTCGAAATCTTGCTCTAACTGCACCAGGGTCAACCAACAATAGCGATAATCGAGTCACACAGGAAGGAATCACCCTATAGAGGTTCTTCTCGTCATTGAGGGACTTCTCCTTCTTATCCCTCAGCTTTGTCAACGAGTTGTTGAAGCGGTCATAGTCTACTAACTGAAGATAGCGATGTCAGGGTGACTAGGAGAGTACATCTCGCAAGATGCAGTAATCGCTTACTTTATGATCTCGCTTCGTGATCGTCTTCCTAATAGCCTTCATAACGGCCTGGAGTTCCTTCACGGGTCCCACAACGCGACTCTCGATCAGTTCAAGTTCGGGGCTGATAGCTGCACGCAGCTCATCCAAAGCAGCGTGATATGCTTCGACGTTCTGGATCGTATGTGCCGCTTGAGGGAACTTCCCGAGGAGGTCATACTCGGAAGCGATTGGATGAAACAGGACGGAGAAATGCTGCGCGAGGCCGCCTCCGGCCGTGAAGAGCGCTGGCAAGAGAGACATGGTAAGGGATGCTATTCGAGACAGAGGAGATGATAGGACACATGCTGTTCACGGCATCGGTAAATGTCTTGGTATCCTTCAGAAAACTCGTCGCGGCGGCTTCGAGGACGGCAAAGTTACGTTGATAGTCGTCGAACTCTGGATCAGCGGACTCTGGCGATGGGGGAGGATTGAGGGGAAGGAATCGTCAGAGACTAAGAGTGCTCACTCTTGGACATGCCGACCTTGGAGGTCACCATGTGCGGTGTCCTATGAAACGCGCCTCTCCATTAGGGACAATCGTGAGATGGACATGGAATAGTAGAAATACCGCTTGATGGCCTTTGTAATTCCCTTCATGACTTACAGAGGATCCGGGGAGGCTTTGGCTTTAGGAGGCGGCGGAGGCGAAAGGTACGCAGCGGCGATGATATAAGCCAGATCAGTCTTAGCCATAGCCACGATGCCTATCAATCAGCCCTCGAACCAGATCAAGTGTGTATCATATACACCATACGAGCAACTCTCTGATCCCCCGATCTCATAGATTGACAAATGTATCCATAGTACGCCTAAAGAAGGCCGGAAAGAGATACGAGGTAGGTGTGTTTGTTTCCCCGCAAACGCATATGCGCTTACCAAACCACGCAACACCCTAAGATCGCCTGTTATAAAAACAAAGTCCAGGAGTGGAGAAATGGGGTGTACGTATCTCCATATAGTGTAATCTTCGCTCGAGCCGATCCCCACGCTGAACAGGCATATCATATCAGGGAAAAAGATCTAGACGATGTCCTACAGATCTCCAACGTCTTCATGAACGTCTCAAAGGGAGAAGTGGCAAAATCCAACGACCTCAAAAAATCCTTCGGCACCGACGACAGAAACACGATCGCTCGAGAGGTTGGTGGCATCCTCCTCCCTCCCTTATGACAGAGCCCTAACCGTTTTTTAATTATAGATCCTCAGTAAGGGTGAGGTTCAGGTCGGCGAAAAGGAGCGAGAACACGACACGGCGGCCGTCCGACGCGAAATCGCTACTCTAGTCGCCGAGAAGTGCGTAGATCCAGCTACGCAGACCTCTTACTCTGTCAGCATCATCGAGAAAGCGATGACAGAAGCAGGATACTCTGTGCGCGCAAACAAAAATGCGAAAAGTCAGGTTAGTTAGAACCAAAAAATTCGTCCCATGTCCATTTCCCATCTCTATGTTGTACGTGATTATACTAATGCATACATGGCACTTTCGCGTCGTCTTTAGGTGTCCGAGTGCATCAAGGCGCTTCAATCGGACTCTACGCTTCCCATCCAGCGTGCCAAAATGCGTATTCGTGTCGTCGTCCCTGCCGCTAATATTGATGATTTGCGTGAGAGGCTCCTCGAAGGCGTAGACAAGCTCGAGCACGAAGAAAAAGGAGAGGAATGGTCGGGGGTTCGTAAACAGTAATATATTCTTCTCCATTCGGAGTTCTCACGGTTCCTATAGACGATGCTAATCGATCCAGGGCAGTTTCGGGTTATCTCCGAGCTGCTTAATAAAACGGTGAAGGGCAAGGGTCGCGTGGAGACATTAACTTTTAATACTAGTGCAACGAGTGGCAGTTGAAGGGCAAAATGTCTAATATTGTGTGTATGTTGTGAGAGCCATATAAAATGTATTGAAGTATTTCATCAGAGTGGATGGTCAGAAATATACTACTATAGAGATAATGCGCGGGAATGATAATAATAGAGAAGGAAATTGCATAGCCAAAGACTTGTACAGTAGTGACATAGATGCTGTGATCGGTATATTGCAATTGAACTTGAGATGAGAACGGGGAGATGCAAATTCGAAAAATAGACTAGATGAAAAGAAAAAGGTCAAAGTGATATAAGATGCATGAGGGAAGCAGGCTACCAACAAGGGAGGTCGTCATCGTCCAATGGAGCCCACTATCAATGTCCGACAGAAAAGAGAAATTAGCGCATGGCCAGTGGCGTTATAGCCACATCCTCCACATAGCGCCTCGCGGCGGCGTCCTCTGGCTTGATACTGGGCCGCTTGGACATCCGCATGTCGCCCCTCTTGTCTTCCTTGGGCAACTCCGTAGGTGACGCACGGCGCTTGCCCTTGATTGGCGACACCTCCATGTACGACTTGCTCCCTTCACTGCTCGCGATGCTACAAGCGCCTTCAGCACTCATGATTGCGTCGGCAGCCCATTCGATGCTTCCACTTTCGCTCGAAGCAGCTTGCCCTGTCGAGTCGATGGGGAAGCGTTCCGAAACGGACTTTGAAAGCTCCTCCAGTTCGTTGTCCTTCCACGCTTTGCCGGAAACCGTGCGTTCCTCATCGACCAACATCAACACGCCCTCGATCACTGCACGATGCACGAAAACGTATTGGCGCAAGCTCTGACATAAGCTCATGCGCTGCTCCCGCATGTCCTCGATAACGCGGTGGATTGGCTCATCGAGCGTCGACAGCAATACAGGACTGTGGCGATTGTCGTGCAGTGGCCGCGGTCTAGTATAGTCGAACGCAGGTGGTGAGTGATGATCCGACTGGGACTGGGACTGTGAATAGTAAGGATCTGGAGGTGAATCCTCATTGGCTGGCGGCGATTCACTACTCTTCGATCCAGGCTTTCTTGGCAAAACTGCCAAGGGCAACCGCAGACTCCTCAAGTCAG
>WNFQ01002994.1_pt1 | contig 12272 bp, 10 predicted proteins | sample 5400171 | NCBI WGS metagenome assembly WNFQ01 (sample SAMN13153356, study PRJNA577476) | soil metagenome | isolation source: 20 cm soil under Madrone tree | place: USA:California | collected 2016-06-14
CCATCAGGTTGGACAGGGGACTTCCACCCCCAAGCTATCGAACATGCTGGGCACACTACTCCGCGGCACAGAAGGTGCCGCCCTGATAGCGTTCGGCGATCGGGTCGGCGGGCTGCCCGGCCTCGGCCGCGAGCACCGCCTCGGCAAAGGGCTCCGAATTGTCCTGCGGCCGGTAGCCGAGCCGCTCGGCGTTGGAATTGTCGTACCAGGAGCGGCGGTTGTTTGAAACGCCGTAGACGATCTCGTAACGAATGTCAGGGTGTTCGAGACCGATGCGCACGAGTTGGGTGTAGTCGCGCGGGCTGATCCAGATCGACAGCCGGCGCTTGTCGATCGGCCTCGGCCCGAAATTGCCGATCCGCGTGCACAGAAACCCGATCCCGTGCTTGTCGGCATAGAGGCTGGCGAGCGCCTCGGCGAAAGCCTTGCTGACGCCGTAGCGGCTGTCGGGTCGCGGCACCACCTGGTGGTCGATCTTCCGGTCGCGCGGGTAAAAGCCGACCGCATGATTGCTCGTCGCCACAATGATGCGCTGGACGCCGGCCCGCCGCGCCGCCTCGAACAGATTGTAGGTGCCGGCGATATTCGATTGAAGGATCCGCTCCCATTCGCTCTCGCCGGAAATGCCGCCCAGATGGACGATCCCGTCGACGCCGTCGACCATCCGCTCGACCGCCGCCATGTCCGAGAGCTCGGTGAGGTCGACCTCTTCCCCGGTTCGCGCCGGGGCCAGCCGCACGCGATCGGAGAGCCGCAAAACCCGATAAACGCCCAGCAGACTCTCGCGCAGCGACCGCCCGATGCCCCCGGCTGCGCCGGTGATCAACACCCGATCCATTCAGTGCCCCCTTTCGTCAAAAGTCGATTGTTTGTTGAGCAACGTGCTTCAGGATCGAGCCCCGCGCGCCCGAGGGATGTCGAAGATAAACCGGGCGAACCTCGATATACCCTCAGTGCGCCCCACTCAAGCAAGCCATCTCCCATCAAAGCCTCGCTTCGCTAATAAGAGCACGCGGCGTAGCATATCGTTAACAATCTGCGGCGATAAAACGACAACTACATTGCGCAACGAGGGCCTTTGGTGGTATAGCGCCGGACCGCATGTCAGTAGCAACCGCGAAACTGGATGATCGAGGCCCGCAGGTTGGCGCCGACCATTTGCTGACGGTTAATATTCGTCGGGGTTTGGAACGCTGAACAGGAGCGCAGAGTGCATCGCACGTTTCTTCGCGCTATCGCAGCGGTTGCCGTCCTCACCGTCACAGGTTGCGGGGGTGCGCCCCCGTTACCGCCGGCACCGCCCGCCTCGTCGCTCCCTTCGGCCGAGTACCGCATCGGTCCGGGCGACGCTCTGAACATCTTTGTCTGGCGCAACCCCGAGCTGACGCTCACGGTCCCGGTACGTCCCGACGGCCGGCTCTCGATACCGCTGGTCGAGGACGTCGTGGCGATCGGCAAGACACCGACCACGCTTGCCCGCGAGTTCGAGGAGCGACTTTCGAAATATGTCAAGGAACCGCTCGTAACGGTCATTGTGGAAGGCTTTGTCGGCCCGATACCCGAACAAATCCGGGTCATCGGTGAAGCTGCGCAACCCCGCGCGCTCCCTTATCGCGCTGACATGACGCTCCTCGATGTGATGATCGCAGTCGGCGGTCTCACCAGATACGCGGCCGGAAACGACAGCGTGATCATCCGTACTGCCCAAGGCGAGCAGAATACCTACTCGGTCCATCTCAACAGCCTGATCAGAGATGGTGACATCGAGAGCAACGTCGCTCTCCGTCCGGGCGACATTTTGATCATCCCACAACGGTTGTTCTAGAGGTGCCGCGTCGAGCGGGCCGTATCATCGTTAAAGGCTGATTGAACAGGAGCAGCATTCCTCGGAGGTCATTATGCCCGAGCAGTCCTATTGGAGCGCTTCATGAAGTCGATGCAGTCGATACAGTTGCAGGCCATGCCGATTGTGCAGGCGCTGTGGCGCCACCGATGGCTTGCCGTCGGCACCGCCTGGCTCGTCTGTACCGCCGGATGGATCGGCGCGGCTTTCGTACCCACAAAATACGAGTCGTCGGCGCGGGTCTATCTCAATGCCGACCCGCTTTTGACCCCGCTGCTGAAGGGGCTGGCGGCGGATACCGACCCAAGCCGCCATCTCGATTTCATGCAGCGCACGCTGCTGAGCCGGCCCAACCTGGAGCAGCTGATTCGCCTGACCGATCTCGATACCGCGATCCGCACTCCTGGCGAAAAAGAGGCGCTGTTCAAGCGATTGGCCACCGACATCGAGGTCAAACCGGTTACCCTCAATTTGTTGAGCCTGTCCTATCGCGACGCCGATCCGCAGCTGGCGAAGAATATCGTTCAGTCGTTACTGACGATCTTCGCCGAAAAGATGGCCGGCAGCAGCCGGGCTGATATGGATAGCGCGCAGCGTTTTCTCGAAGGCGAGATCGCCTCGTATCGGGATCAATTGCGCGCTGCCGAGAAGCGGCGCTCTGAGCTGGCGGAGAAGTTCCCGGATATCTTTCAGAGTTCGGGACAGGGCGATGACAACGGCAATAGGCTCGAGCAAGCGCGAGGTGCCGTGGCCCGTCTTAAGCTCGATCTTACTGATGCCGTCACCAAGCGTGATTCGCTGAAGAAGGACCTCACGTCGGTGCCAACGATGCTGACCGTTGATCATGGCCCGCAGGTGGTGATTGCCGGACGGCTGAGCCCTGTTGAAGAGCGGCTTCAGGAACTTCGCCGCAATCTCGACGGGCTCCTGCTGAAATTCACCGAAAACCATCCGGATGTCAAAGCCACCCGGGCGTCGATTGCCCAGCTCGAATCCGAGGCCGGAAAGTCGGGCGGGGGTAAAGGAAGCTCCGCCGGCGGCAACACCGGACAGATAGCCAACGGCGTTTACGAGCAGGTCAAGGTCAGGCTGGTCGACGCCGAGGCTGCGGTTGCCGCTATCCAGCGCCGTTTGACCGAAGCCGAGAATGATCTCTCGAAGGTCGAGAAGGTCGCGAAGTCGGCGCCGGGAATACTGGTGCAAGCCCAAGACCTCAACCGCGATTATAGTATCCTCAAGAAGAATTACGAGGAGCTGGTGGCCCGGCGGGAGGCCACTGCGATCGCTAATGCGGCCGATACCAAAACCGAGAAGATCCAATTTCGGATTGTCGACCCACCGCAGGTGCCTGTGGTTCCCGCCGCACCGAACCGAGCCTTTCTCGTGTCGGTCGTGCTGGTTTTCGGTATCGGTGCGGGGTTAGCGGTCCCCGTGCTGGTGATGCAGCTGGACCGCTCTTTCGCGACGCTCAGCCAATTGCGGAACCTTGGGATTCCGATCCTGGGAAACGTCTCTCGGCTGTCACTCGGCGCGGCGCAGCGCCAAGCGGCATTCCAAATGGCTGGAGTTACCGCCAGCGCGCTGGTTCTGGTTGCGGTCTATGGTACGCTCCTCGTGCTGAGCATCGGCCCCCGCTCCCTGGGCATCTCGTAAATGGCCCAATCGATTGGACTGATCGAGCGGGCCGCCGCGCTTTTGCGCCAGCAAGACGCGTTCGAGCCCGACGCTTTGCCGCACCACGTCGCGGAGCCCGATGCCCGCCCCGCGAACCCGGAGTTGATCCTCGACCGCGGCCGGCTTGCACATTACGGGATCAACCTACCCTCCTCGGGAAGGTCGCGAACCGTCGAGGAATTTCGCCTGGTCAAGCGTAACCTGATGACACAACTGTCGCAGGCAGGTTCGCCGGCGGATCAGCGATCGAGCCGGCTGATCATGGTAACAAGCGCCCGGCCGGGTGAGGGAAAAACGTTCATCTCGCTCAATCTCGCGCTCGCCTTCGCCTCAGAGAGGGACGTCAAAGCACTGCTCGTCGATATTGATACACAGCATTCGACGATGCAGACCATCCTCGGGATCCCGAGTGAGCAGGGAATTGTCGACGTGCTTGCGGGAAGCTGCGAACTGTCCGACGTGCTGGTTCAGACGAACATCGCAAATCTGATGGTACTCCCTTCCGGTCGCGGTGGACCGCATGTACCAGAGTTGTTTTCGAGCAATCAAATGGCCGCCTTGATGGCCGAAATGACGCGGCGGTTCGCCGACCGTTATATCATCATCGACACCCCGCCCTGTATGGCGAGCAGCGATGCCGGAGCGCTCGCCCCGCTGGTCGGGCAGATCGTGTTCATTGTCGAGGCCCATCACACCCAGCAGATGGAGATCGAAGCCAGCCTCGGCATGCTCAGCGCCTGTCCGCGGATCAGCCTTCTCTTGAACAAGAGCGACACGCTGTCGGGCGAGCATTTTGGTTCTTACGAGTATTACTACCATTCGCAAGGTCACGAGACTGATGCGCCGCGCTCGAATAAACCTGCGTAGATCCAGCGCGGGGAGCGCATTTCGGCTATGGCATTCCGGTTTGACGCTTTTGCTCCTGTTTCTCGCCGCCGGTATGACGAGGATGCCGGCGATGGCGCAGGAGAATGCAGCTCCGGCCGCGGCCGCGGGGGGCCAAGCCGCGCCCGCCCTGCCGGGAGCCGACGCCCTGCCGCCGCCGCCGGGCGGCGGGTTCGGGTTCCCTAACCCTCTGGTCCCACCAAACGCGATCAACCCCGCGGCCCCGCCGGTGGCGGCGGCGGCCGCCGCCGGACCGCTCGGGATCCCAGCACCCGGCATCGGCGTCGTCCCGCTTCAAGCGAACGATCCCAACGCCCCGGCGATTCTGATCCAGCCCCGGGCGACGGTCAGCGAAACGTTTATCGACAACGTGAATTTTGTGCATGCTCCCCGACGCGCGGCCGCCTATACAACCCTCTCGCCGGGAGTTTCGATCTCCGCTGACACGCCGCGGCTCCAGGCGGTACTCACCGGTAGTCTGAACGGTTATCTTTACGTCCCTACATCGAACTTCAATCAGCTCAACGGGTCGTTGTACGCGAGCGCGTTCGGCACGGTGATCCCGGACGCGCTGTTCGTCGATGCCCGGAGCCTGGTAACACAGTCGACCACTCTGCCCGGGTTCGGCTTTCAGAACCTCTCTCAGCTGCCTACAAACCAGCAGACGCAAGTCTACGCCAACACGATCTCCCCCTATTTGCGGAAATCGTTCGATGGTCTCGTCGACACCGAGCTGCGGTATACCTTTGGCCAGCAGAATTTTGGAGGGAATACGGCGGTCTTGGGTCCGGCGACGCCGGCGACGCCGACAACGCTGCTCGCCCCTACCAACCTTAGCTCCAGCATTCTCAACGAGGGCACCTTCATCGCCGCTACTGGCCGCGACTTCCGCCGCACGCTGTCGCGGCTGACGATTGACGCCTCCGACTACAACGGGGGCTTTACTAGCCGCAATTCGCAATTCAACGCATTTGACGATCTCGAATATCGTATTACGCCGCAAGTGGCGGCATTGGCGCGGGTCGGTTATCAAAACATCCAATACCCACTTGCCCCGGCGGCGACGTTTGTCGGAGCGACTTGGCTGATCGGCGGGCGCGTCGGCACCTACGGGCCGGACCCCGCTTATGTTGCCTTGGAGTACGGCAAGCAGCAGGGTGTTTATGGTTTTACGGGGTCCGCCCAGTACAATATTACCCCGACGATGCTCTTTACCGCTAGCCTGGTCCAAGGCATCAGCTCGCCGGGGCAATACATCCAGGGCGCCCTCGCGACCACGACCCTGGACCCCTACGGGGCGATCGTCGACGAGTATACGGGGCTGCCGACCGCCTTCTATAGCCCGGGAATAGGCCTGACGAATAGCGTGTACAAGCAACACCTGCTGAATATGGGCATCACCGAGACGATTGGGCCGAACCATTATTCGATATACGCCTCCTATACCAGTTATCAGTCGCTCACGCCGCCGACGACCACGGCTCCCACAAAGAGTTATGCGATAAATTTTAGCTACAACCGCGACATCAGGCCCGACCTCACCGGCTACGCTTCTCTCGGCTACGTCAACTCGGCGAACGTGATCACGACGACGACCGCAACGCCGATAGCAACGCCGATCAACGCCAGCAATCAGATAACCGGCAACCTCGGCTTAAACTACCTCCTCGGCGCGACGCTAACGGGCTCCGTCTATTATAGTCTGAGCTACTTCACCAACGGTGCGGGGCGGAGCGGTGACGTCGTGGCCAATCAGTTGACCTTCGCGCTCAGCAAGGCGTTCTGAACCGACGATGTATACCGAATTTTACCGGCTTTCCGCCCGACCCTTCCAGCTCACCCCGGATGCTCGGTTCTTTTTCGAGAGCACGGTGCACCGGCAGGCGATGGCGTATCTGGTCTATGGCCTCCATCATGCGGAAGGCTTTATCATCATCACCGGGGAAGTCGGCGCCGGCAAAACCATCCTCGTCGACAATCTGCTGTCGACGATTGACCAGAGCACGTTCGTCACCGCAAAGATCGTGACGACGCAGCTCGCCGGAGACGATCTTCTGCATCTCGTCGCAGGCGGGTTCGGAATTGCCAACGAAGGGCTCGCCAAGGGCTCATTGCTGCAGCGGATCAGCGATTTCGCGCTGGCGCAGCACCGTAACAACAAGCGTGTCCTGCTGATCGTCGACGAGGCCCAAAACCTGTCGTTCGAGGCGCTCGAAGAGCTTCGGATGCTGTCCAACATCGTCTTCGACCGGACCATGGCGCTGCAGAGCTTTCTGCTCGGTCAGCCGCAGTTTCGGGCGATCCTCGGCAGCGCGCGGCTCGAGCAGCTGCGCCAGCGGGTAACCGCGGCTTACCATCTGGGTCCGCTGAGCGAGCCCGAGTGCAGAAGCTATGTCGAGCATCGTCTGCGCCGCGCCGATTGGACGGGCGACCCGCATTTCGACGACGATTGCTTTCCACTAATCTACCAGCACACCGGCGGCGTACCGCGCCAGATCAATACGCTCTGCTCGAGGCTGCTGCTCTTCGGCTTCCTGGAGAAGCTGCATGCGCTGACCGCAAGTTCGGTCGAAAAGGTCGCTGGCGATCTGCGAGAGGAGATCGCTGTCATCACTACACCATCGGCCTCTCCCGGCGCCTCCGCCGATCCGGTTGCAGAGAGCGACAATATTGCGCAAATCAGCCAGCGCCTCGGGCTGTTGGAAGAAAGTGTCCACAAGCAGGGACTGGTGATCAAACGCGCGCTCGAAATCGCGGCCCATTATTTTCGGGAGGAACGGGCGTGAGCGCGGCCACCCACTCTCTCTGTCCCTCCTCGATCGATGCGTCCAGCTCAAGGGGCATCGCCAACGCGATGACCGTCGATGTCGAGGATTACTTTCAGGTGGAAGCCTTCGCCTCGACGATCGACCGCAAGGATTGGGATCACCTGCCGCCGCGGGTCGAGCGCAATACCCTACGTCTGCTCGATATTTTCGCTGAGGCCAAAGTTCAGGCAACATTTTTCATGCTGGGTTGGGTTGCCCAACGATATCCGGCTCTGATGCGGCGCATCGTGACCGACGGCCACGAACTGGCGAGCCACGGGTTTGGTCATCGGCGGGTTGATAGTCAGTCGCCCGACGCCTTTCGCGCCGATGTGCGGGACGCCAAACAGACGCTCGAGGATGCCGGGGGCGTGCACGTTCGTGGATATCGAGCGCCGACCTTCTCGATCGGCCGCAACAGCACCTGGGCTCATGCCATCCTCGCCGAAGAAGGCTATCGGTACAGTTCCAGCGTTTATCCGCTTAAGCACGATCTCTACGGCAGCCCCGGCGCGCCGCAGACTGCCTTCGCGCCCTTGTCCGGACTGGTTGAGGTGCCGCTAACCACGGTTCGGCTGCTCGGTATCGATGTTCCGGCTTCAGGGGGTGGCTTCTTCCGGCTCTATCCCTACCCGCTGAGCCGGTGGCTGCTGACCCGAGCCAATCGCGTCAACCGTGCGCCGGCCATCTTCTACCTTCATCCCTGGGAGATCGATCCGGAACAGCCTCACCAATACCAGGCGCCGTTTTTGGCTCGGTTTCGCCATTACCTCAACCTCGGTCGGACGGAAGCCCGGCTGCGGCGTCTGTTGCACAATTTCCCCTGGGCGCGCATGGACCGGCTCTTCCTTGGCGACCGATCCGGGCCGTTTCCGTTAATCACCGCATGGACGGATCACAGGTTCCGGTCGCCGTAAGGCCGTTCCGGGCCGGTGACGAGTGCCGTTGGGACCAGTTCGTCCATGCCCGCGCAGACGGCTCGTTCTTCCACCTCTGCGGGTGGAAGCGAGTGATCGAGCGGGCGTTTGGCCACCGCACCCATTATCTGATTGCCGAGCGCGGCGACGCGGTGACCGGGGTTCTACCCTTGACCCATGTCAAATCGCTGCTGTTTGGATCATCGCTTATTTCGAACGCCTTCGGCGTCCAAGGCGGGCCGATCGCCGAAGACAGCGACAGCCTGCGGAGGCTCGAAGCCGAAGCCGTGAGACTGATGGACGCCACTTCGGCTCCCGTGCTGGAGTTGCGCGGCTCTTCCGCGACGCGAGCGGACTGGCCCAGCAAGAAAGATCTGTACGCTTCGTTTCGGCGCTCTATCGACCCGTCCGTAGAGCGCAATCTCAATTTGGTGCCGCGCAAGCAGCGCGCCATGATCCGCAAGGGGATCGCCAACAATCTGCAGTCAGAAATTGACGACGACATCGACCGGCTCTATGGCATATATAGCGAAAGTGTCCATCGGCTCGGAACACCGGTATTTTCTAAGGCTTACTTCCGGATCCTGCGGGAAGAATTTCACGAATTGTCGGACGTTGTTACCGTAACGCTGAATGGTCGAGCTATCGCCTCCGTGTTGAACTTTTACTTCCGTGACGAGGTTCTACCTTTCTATGGCGGGGGACGCCGCGCGGCGCGCGCGCTCGCTGCCAACGATTTCATGTATTGGGAGGTGATGCGCAGGGCGTGCGAGCGCGGCTGCCGTGTCTTTGATTTCGGACGCAGCAAGATCGGCACCGGCTCATTTGCGTTCAAGCGCAACTGGGGCTTCCAGCCGACACCGCTCGTCTATCAATACCGCCTGGCGGCGGGCCACCCGCTGCCAGATTTGAACCCTCTCAACCCCAAATTCAGGGCGCTTATCTCGCTCTGGAAGCGACTGCCGCTCGCGGTAGCAACCCTCCTCGGTCCGATAATCGTCAGGGGGATCGGCTGACACGAGACAGCGGGCGGTTATATCCGGCTGACGCCCCGCGGGCTGTCGGTGACGGAGCTGCCGACGGCGCGCGCACCAGGTTTTGCGCCTGGGCCCCGCGACGACGCCAACATCGTTCGATGACTGGATAAAATGCGTGACAGCCTTTCCCTCCACGCCGAGAAGAGAACCGATCGTCGGTTCTTCGTTGGCGCTCGGCTGGCGGCCGGCGTTGGCGGTCATCGCCATCGCCGGCCTCGTCCTCGCCCTCGTGTTTCAGCATGAGATAACCGGAGCGGTGCAAATATGGATCGACTCGACCGCCTATAATCACTGCTTTCTCATCCTTCCCCTCATCGGCTTCCTGCTCTGGGAGAGGCGGCCGGTGATCGCTTCGGTTTTGCCGCGCCCGGCGCTTTGGCCGTTGCTGCTGATGCCGCTGCTCTCGGCGGTGTGGCTGATCGCGGCGGTGCTCGATATTCAAGAGGGCCGGCAGCTGGTGATGATAGCGATGTTCGAAGTCGTGGTCCTCATTGTCCTGGGCCTGCGCCTTTTCTGGTTGCTGCTGGCGCCGTTGCTGTTTCTGTTCTTTCTGGTGCCTAGCGGGGCTTTTCTTGTCCCGTCGTTGCAAACGGTCACCGCTGACATTGTCGTTGCCGGTCTGCACTTCCTACACATCCCCGTCTTCACGGACGGCTACATGATCGAAATCCCGGAGGGCCCCTTCGAAATCGCGGAAGCGTGCGCGGGTCTGCGTTTTCTAATCGCCTCGATCGTTTTCGGCTGTTTTTTTGCCGTGATCATGTACCGGAGTCTCGTGCGGCGCACCCTCTTTATCTTGATGTCTATCTTCGTTCCGATCTTCGCAAACGGGTTGCGTGCTCTCGGTATCATTGTCTTGGCTCATCTCGAGGGCAATGCTTCGGCGGTAGCAGCCGACCACGTTCTCTACGGGTGGCTGTTCTTTACGCTGGTGATCATGATGCTGATCGGGATCGGAATGGCGCTCGTGCGGAAGTCCGACAGAACATTGCCGGACCCACCGGCGGCGACAGGCAGGTTGTCTTCGCAGCCCGCTCCCTGGCGGTTCGCGGTCACGGTTGCGGCTGCCGTTCTTCTCGCTGTTGCCGGCCCGGCCTACGCGGCTCGCCTCGACAATCTTTTCCCGGCTACCTTGCTTCCTCAGGCGGACGGCCCGACTGTCGCACCGCCCTGGCATGCCCTGTCAGGCGTCTCTGCCGACTGGCATCCGCTGGTGCGCGGTGCCGACCGTGAATTCCTAGAAAGCTTCGAGGAGCCGGGGTCGGGGATCATCTTGCGATTTGTCGGGCTCTATCGCCTGCGCGCCATAGGGAATCTGCTGACCACGACCGAAAACCGCCTTGCCGACGACAGCGAGTGGCGGATCGCCGAACACGATCAAGAAGCGGTCTCTTGGGGCGGTGAAAGGGCAAAGGTGACGCGCGCCGAGATCGTCAGCGGACGGCATCGTCGGCTCGTCTGGTCCTTCTATGTCGTTGACGGCAAGATCACCGCCGGGCTGATCGAAACCAAGCTGTTGCAGGCCCGGGCCGTCCTGCTGCGACGAGCATCCTTGGCTGCGCTGGTTGCAGTCTCGGCGAGTATGGACGACCCACGGGATCCGGCTGAAGCTCAACTCGCGCGTTTCTTGGCGGCAAGCCAGCCTTTCCCGCAATATCTCGATATGCTCGAACAGGAAACCAGTACCGCCGCGCGAGCTTCCTGAGCCCGGATGATCGCCGGCTACTGGTCCGAGGGCATATACTCCCGCTCCTGGTCGGACCCAGAAGCGTTTTGTGACGGCGGGCTCCACCGTTGGGCGAGCGTTTTGACCTCGAATGGGGTTGCCGGCCGGCCGCCGACCTCTCCGAGGAAGAACCCGAGATATTCCTCGATCCTGCGCAAGAAGGCGCGCAGCTCAGCGTCGTCGCGCACATAGGGGGTATTGCCAGGCGCGAGGGAGGGACTGTGGTAGGTAAAGTTGAAGACGCGCTGTCCCTCGCGTAACAACGCCCGCGTGAGACGCCGTTGTTCTTCGAAGGAGATCCCTTCGGGTGTCAGCGAGATGCGTTCGATCAGGTGGAGCCGGGCGAGTATGCCAGGGACGTGCAGCGCTTTCAGGCGCGCGTTCATGGTTAACGGGTAAGCAAGGCCTCCCCTGTGCGAGAACAATCCGGCATAGCCGATCGACAGAGGAATTTCGAGCAGCGCATCGGCCTCACCGAACCAGTATGGCCGCACTCCGCAATGGGAAAAATCCGGGCCGAACTGAGGCGAAAGGTCGGTACCGGGAACCACGCTCAAATCGATCTCGTAGCCGAGCTCAGCGAGGATGCGCGCCGTCGAGTGACCGACCCCGTATCGGCCGGCTTTGTAGATCCGTGGTCGAGCGCCGACGTTCTCTTGGATGATCCGCGTCAGCTGTATCAGTTTTTCGCGCTCGAGTTCAAATGGCAGATTACCCGGATAGGAGTTTTCGTCGGTTTTCGGTTCAACAAAGGGAGGATTATCCCAGGGCTGCAGATGGGCGCCGATTTCACAGGCGCCCGAGCGATGAAAATCGCGGATGATCTCATACGCCTCCGGGGTGCTGCTCACGGGATAGTCGAGGACATAGGTAGGTCGGACCTCGTATCGTTCGAAGATCCGTTGCATCTGCAACTGGGCCTTGACAGACGAGACGCCCATCGCCTGACGCGGCCGCTGGCGGACCCAGTCGAACTCGGCTTCGGTATCGACCACGACAACGATCAACGGCGGGTGTTCCGCCGGCCAGTCGATCATCTTCCAGGTGTTAGGGTCGAGCATTCCCTGTCACAGTGTTCAGTTTTTTGCATCCGGCCGCCGGCAAGCACGCCCGATACCGGCAGAACAACCAGAGGAGGCAAAATCGGGGTTGATCTGATTACCCCGTACTGTAACAGATCATAACACAGAAGCCTCGATTATGCCACACAAGAGACGCCAAAACTTGTCACGAATTTGACATAAGATCGGGAATTGTCGGTGTCTCATCTGCTATCTGGTTCGCGTGCCTCCATGCATCACCGCGCCCGACGCTGGCGGATAGCCGGCTGCGGCGGAGTTCGCCAAAAGTGTTAGGCATGGCATCCTCTCGCCTAAAGCGGAC
>WNFQ01002995.1_pt1 | contig 12271 bp, 12 predicted proteins | sample 5400171 | NCBI WGS metagenome assembly WNFQ01 (sample SAMN13153356, study PRJNA577476) | soil metagenome | isolation source: 20 cm soil under Madrone tree | place: USA:California | collected 2016-06-14
CCTTCTCCAGCGCTTCAAGCGCGTCATACATGCCTCGTGCCGGATGCATCATCGTGGACATGGCGTTGACAGGAATGAGAAAGGGCAATCGCGCGACCGCGAAATGGACCACAGCCTTCGTGCCGACCACGTGCAACAGCATCTCGGCCGCTCGTCGTCCGGTATCCGCCATATCGACGTGCGGGTAGGTCCTGTAGGCCGCGATCACATTGGCCAGCGCGAACATCTCCGCAGTCATGTTTGCGTGCGAGTCCACCGATACCGCTATCTTCATGTCCTGGCCGACCAGGGCGCGGACACGCTTCAACAGTTCGCCCTCTCCGTCGTCGATATGCTCCGCGACCATCGCGCCATGGAGGTCAAGGTAGATCGCGTCGAAAGCAGCGGTCTTGACCGCTTCAACGATCTCGCCGGCGATCTGCTCATAGGCCTGGGAGGTGACATGTGCAGATGCACCCGCGCCCGCCCAGATGACCGGGGCTACCGTGTGACCCAACGCTTCCACGTGTCGAATGAAGCCGCTGATCGGAATATTGACCTGAAGCAACTCTCTGACACTTTGACCGCGCACCATGGCGGGAAAGTCTTCGCCGCGAACGAAACTGTCATATGTCGCCATCGTGGGGGCAAACGTATTGGTCTCATGCTGAAAACCAGCGACAAGAATGTTCATGAAAAGCTTCCCGTTCTTCGCTTGCGCTTCGCCGATATACGGGAAATAGATGTTGCGCTGCGTTCCAGCAACAGCAATTATAGTTCGACTTTGTTGCCCAACGAGCAACGAACGGAGGATGCATGCGCGAGCTCAATCAAAAGCGCTTGGGATATTTTGAGGCCGTCTACGATCACCGTTCGATAAGGAGAGCCGCAGACGCTCTCAACACCGCACCGTCGGTGATTACTCGGCAGATCACGCTGCTCGAGGAGGAACTGGGCATCACCCTATTTGAGCGAAGGCCGAGGGGTGTCGCCCCAACCGAGGTCGCCGCACACGTCCTTGAGTATTTGCGTGGTTGCCAGGCTCACCGGCAGCAATTGGCTGCGAGGTTACAGGCGGTCGAGTCGATGGAGGAAGGCTCTGTCAGGATCGTTGCGAGCGAAGGTTTTATGGATCATCTGCTTGAAAAGGTCGTAGGACCGTTCTGCGCAGCGCACCTCAGACTTTCTGTCGAATTGAATGCGCTATCCATGACCAACATCGTAAGAGCGGTTGCTGAAGACGAAGCCGATATTGGATTAGCATACAATCCGCAGCCAGATCCTCGCATCGCCTTCGTTGCCAGCGCGCCCGCCCCCACCAAGCTGCTTGTTCGTAAAAATCATCCACTGACGCTGATCAGAAAGCCGCTGTCGCTGCAACAAGTCCTTCAATATCCGTTGGCCTTGATGCCGGCGGGATACGGGGTCAGTCAGGTGATTGAAACGCTAGAATATGCCGAGCACATCAAGTTAAATCCATTGCTTAGGAGCAATTCGATTGTCGCCCTCAAGCGCTTTGTACGCTCGACAAACGGAGTAGCGTTCTTCTTTGCAGGTACGGCAGCGACGCCTGAACTTGAAGCCGGACAGGTGGCGCTGCTCGACATCGCACACCCGCTTTGCGCGACCGCCAAGCTGAGGCTAATTGTTCGCCAGAGTCGGCCGTTGTCACCGGCAGCGACAAGAATGCTAATGGATATACGAAGAAACATACCAGGATTTGGCACAGGCAGTGTCCGTCCGGAGAAGTCGAAAGGTAACGCTCGCGCCTGATTTGGAACGAACTGGAGACCAGGAAGCGACCGCCGGCTGGATGATGTAAGGGCTCGCGAACCGTCTCAAGTCCGCTCGTCAACCTGACGAGTGGAGCCGCCGCGCTCTGCAAGAGTACGTCAGGAGCAATGCGTGCTCAGTGAATAAAGGGAAGCCCGGCGCGAATGCGCCGGGCTCAAGTTTAGAGATATCTAATGGTATCTCTCCCTTCCGGCGGGAGGAGCCGGAAGTCCGTTACCGAGGCAGCTTGGCAACCATGGCATCTTTTAGCCCTGCACATTGGGACCAGGCCTGTCGTGGCAACCCGATCGCACCGATGGCTACGGTTATGCGTAGCTTGCAGCTTCGACGATTGCCTCGGCGAAGGCCTGCGGGGCTTCCTGCGGAAGATTGTGGCCGATGCCGCCCGTGATGAGGCGGTGCTGGTATTTGCCTGAGAATTTCTTGGCATAGGCGGCCGGATCCGGGTGTGGTGCACCATTTGCATCACCTTCAAGAGTGATGGTGGGCACGGCAATGACCGGAAGTTCGGCAAGCCGCTTGTCCAGATCTGCATATCTCGCCTCGCCCTCCGCCAGGCCCAGCCGCCAGCGGTAGTTATGGATCACGACGGCGACATGATCCGGATTCTCGAAGGACGCAGCGCTGCGGTCGAACGTGGCGTCATCGAACGCCCATTTCGGCGACGCCGTCTGCCAGATCAGCTTCGAGAAATCGTGCCGGTATTTTTCATAACCCTCTCGACCGCGCTCGGTGGCGAAATAGAACTGATACCACCATTGTAGCTCGGCCTTTGGGGGCAACGGCACCTTGCCGGCTTGCTGGGTGCCAATCAGGTAGCCACTCACGGAAACCAAGGCCTTGCAGCGTTCGGGCCAGAGCACCGCCATGATGTTGGCGGTACGGGCGCCCCAATCACATCCGCCGATTACGGCCTTCTCGATCTTGAGGGCATCCATCAAAGCGACGATATCCACAGCGACCGCCGAAGGCTGACCACTTCGTAAAGTTGCATCTGACAGAAAGCGCGTGGTGCCATAACCGCGCAGATACGGGACGATTACCCGATAGCCGGCCTGCGCGAGCAACGGCGCGACGTCGACGTAGCAGTGAATATCGTAGGGCCAGCCGTGTAAAAGAAGAACCGCTGGACCATCGGCGGGACCGGCTTCAGCGTATCCGACATTGAGAAGGCCGGCATCGATCTGCTTCAGCGCGCCGAACGAGGTGTTGGTCCCCGGTTTGATCGCGGCCAGAGCTACTGGTTTCTTGTTGTCGGGTTGTGGCGTCGTTGCGGACTGCGCGTTTGCAGAACCAGATAAGGCCAACTGTGCGGCAGCGATCGCAAAGGCTGCGGTGCCAAAGAAGTGGCGGCGATTATGGTTTACGTCGTCTGGCAAATTGATAGTTTCCATTGCTGGGTCTCCCTGTTTCGATCTGTTGCAACGTGTGTCGAAGGCTGCGAGTGCATCGTGAGCGCTACCGCTGTTCTCATCACGATTGGCGCCGAATGCCGCCCGGAGTTCGGCACCGAAGAGTTCCCACGCTGCGAACAAAGCTGTCGTATGTCGCCATCGTGGGGGCAAACGCATTGGTGTCTCGCTGGAAACCAGCGACAAGGATGTTCATGAAAAACTTCCCGTTTTACGCAGCCCGACTATTGAAGACTGTCAGTCAACGTTTGCCGAAAGCGGCTCGCACATCCCTGAGATGGAGAAAATCTGGTCTCTGAGAATTGCTGGCGCTTCGCAGTTCGCCGATACGGGAGTTAAAGATGTTGCGCTGCGTTCCATCAACAGCAATTATGGTGTTACTTTGTTGCCCGATAAGCAACGGAAGAAAGCACTCACATGGCGCTCAGGTGCAAGGCGATGCCGCCGCCTAGCCAACCGCCAAGCACCATCCGCCGTCGAAAAATGGACGGCAGGAACGGCGAGCGTTGTAGATTTGCCAGCCACTCAAGATCATGCAGATGACCGCAGTAGCGCCGAGCCAGTGCATGATTCGAACTGGCAACGAGTGCGCGAGTTAGTTGCGCCCTCCGTCCATCTCTGTTTTCTTCACCGGACCTCCGTCCCGGAGCGCGATCTGCAAAGCTTGCTTCACAGCGCTCCCGAGGATTTTAGGGGTACTCTCTTCAAATCGAGGCGTAGCGCCCTTTACGCCTACAAAAAGGTGAGACCCACAAAAACCGCGGCGGCGTTTAACTGACCGTCCTGCCGGACGGCATTGATGAAGACGACCTTGCCCGCCGCCACATCGGACTTGCTACCAGGCACGACCGTTACGACCGGCGCTGTCGGCGGCACGAGGACGATCTGCTCCCCACCCTTGTAGGTGACCGTGATCTGCTTTGCGTCGCCGGAAGCACCGGCGCTTGAAACGGTGCCATTCGTCATGGTGCTTGCTGCTTTCCGGGCGCCGGTTGCCGGCACCGCCACCGCGACTGTACCATTCGTCATCGCGCTGGCGGTGCTGGCGCCACCCGAAAGCGTCGTATCCGGAATCGGGTCCCAGTTGAAGTGACCCTCCAACGCGCCCTTCATCGCTGGAGGAAAAAGCAACACTCCAAGCGCCACAGGCTTGTCACCCTTGTCACCGATCGACTTCGTGGCGACTCCGATGTAGCCACCCGGATCGATATGATCGAGGTTTGATTTCGCCACCGTAAGGTAACCCGTCGTGCCACTCAGATAAACCGTCTCATCCGTTCCGTTCGTTGTGTGAACGACGAGTTCGGTATCGCTGATCGATTTGACAGTGCCGCGTACATGCTCAAGTGCCGGCTCCGCGAAAGCCGCTGTGGAAGTTCCGAAGATGCTGGCAGCAATGACAAGTGCGAGAAGGCGAGGCATGATGTGACTCCATTCGCTTTGACCGATGTCTGCATAGAAAGCTCCGTGCTTTCCGCCAGACGGGTTTTGGTAACTCGGTTGCTGAGGAACAGTTGTGCAACATCACCGCCTGTTAAATGGTCGCCACGCGGTAATCAGTGTTCCCCGATGCGAAACAATGAATGGACCTCGCCGGCGCGATTAACGTTGTTGTGCTGACGATTCAAGCGCATGCCGGGCTGCCGCGCGATCTCAATCCATCGACTTCAATTTCCGCACAACAAACCCGCGATAGTTCTCGTTGATGTGCGGACCTAAACATTTCATATCGGGCTTGTCGAAACATGGAGGTCATCGTGGTCACGCAAGTCAAGCATTACATCAACGGTAAGCAAGTCCCTGGCCGCAATGGGCGGACGTCGTCGGTATTCAATCCCGCGACCGGTGAGCAGACGGGATTAGTGCCGATCGCGAACGCCGCGGATGTCGCGGATGCAGTCGCGGCGGCAACAAGGGCGGCGCCCGGATGGGCGGCGACGACCCCCTTGCGGCGAGCCAGGATACTCAATCGATTCCTCAGGATTCTCGAGGAACGTATCGATGAACTCGCGGACGTCATCGTTGCCGAGCATGGAAAGGTCCACTCGGACGCCGTCGGTGAAATTCAGCGGGGCATGGAAGTCGTGGAATTCGCGACCGCCGCCCCGCAGCTGTTGAAGGGCGAGCTTACCGAGAACGTCGGAACTCGCGTCGATAGCTATTCCATGCGTCAGCCTCTGGGCGTGGTCGCCGGCATTACGCCCTTCAATTTCCCAGCGATGGTGCCGATGTGGATGTTTCCCGTCGCGCTTGCCTGTGGAAACGCCTTTATCTTGAAGCCCTCCGAACGGGATCCATCAGCGTCGGTGATCGTCGCGGAGTGGCTCAAGGAAGCAGGCCTTCCCGATGGCGTATTCGGGGTGGTCCATGGCGACAAAGAAACCGTCGATGCGCTGCTGCATCATCCCGATATTTCGGCGATCAGCTTCGTGGGATCCACACCGATCGCGCGGTACATCTATGAGACGGCGGCAGTCACGGGAAAACGCTGCCAGGCGCTGGGCGGAGCCAAGAACCACATGATCATCATGCCTGACGCCGACATGGACCAGGCCGTGGATGCGCTGATGGGCGCCGCTTTTGGCTCCGCCGGCGAACGATGCATGGCGATTTCCGTCGCGGTTCCCGTCGGCGAAACGACCGCGAATCGGTTGATCTCCGCGTTGGCGCCGAAGATTCGCAGTATCAAAATCGGACCCGGCACGGATCCGGAAGCGGAAATGGGCCCGCTTGTCACCAAACCGCATCTGGACAAGGTCCGCGGCTATATCGATGCAGGTGTCGCGGAGGGCGCAAAATTGCTCGTCGACGGCCGTGGCTTCAAAATGCAAGGCTACCAGGACGGCTACTTCATCGGCGGATCGCTGTTCGATCATGTCACGCCGGAGATGAAGATCTACAAGGAAGAGATTTTTGGGCCCGTCCTGTCCGTCGCCCGCGCTCCCGACTACGACACCGCCGCACGGATGGTCAACGAGCACGAATTCGGCAACGGCACGTCGATCTTCACGCGCGATGGCGATGCGGCCCGGGAATTTGCGCACCAGATCAAGATTGGCATGGTCGGAATCAACGTTCCGATCCCCGTGCCGATGGCATTTCATTCTTTCGGTGGATGGAAAGCGTCGATCTTTGGAGACCATTATATGCACGGTCCAGAAGGCGTCCGCTTCTATACCCGGTTGAAAACGATCACGAGCCGCTGGCCAACCGGCATTCGAGCTGGTGCCGAATTCGTGATGCCAACCATGTCTTGATCGCAGCGACTGGCCCACTGCGTGTCCAAGCAGTGGGCACGGTTCCGAGGAAATCGACTTGCGCCTCGGTCCCACCTTGGCTTGGCGGACCCAACAGCCAACATCCTTTAGGTCACACGGAGAATGACGATTGCCACTTTTGTGCTTCGATCTAATTCAAGGGCGTTCGGAAAAGCAGATCGATATGATATTGGATGTCACACATAAGGTCTTGGTCAAATCATTCAACGTGCCCGATCGCGACCGCTATCAAATCGTCAGAGAGCATGCGCCATCCAGAATGATCGTCGAGGATTCGGGTCTCGGTATCGTACGAACTCCGGACATGTTGGTCCTTCAAGTTACGACTCGCCCTCGCAGTCGAGCTATGAAGCAAGCGTTCTATAGTTCGCTAGTGGAGAAACTGGACGCTGTCTGCGGTATTGCACCAAGCGACGTTCTCGTCACTTTCGTGACGAATACCGACGAAGATTGGTCGTTTGGGCTCGGACGCGCTCAATTCGTCACCGGTGAGCTTTAGCTCGTCTAAACCCAACGCTTAGACCTAGAGGAACTCGGGATAGACTTTTTGGTGTGGCAGCGGGCGACGACGCCACTGGAAGCACTAACCGATCGCCAAACGACCCACCATCGGCGGCCTGCCGCGGCGCCGTCACGGGTGCTGCAAGGCTCATCATCACCGAAAGTGTATTGGCGGAAGCCACGAAGGCTGCGCCTAGGCCGGCAAAGAGGGCCGGCGACCTGCGCGATGCTGCAATTTGGACTAGCCTAGCTGTGTGCTGCATGACAATCCCCTCGGTTGACACAACCCGTTTTAGCCGGGAGTCGCCCGAGGAGATTTAAACTCTTGTCACGCAGAGGCGAAGGCTTGAACAGCTCGCCGGTCAGGCCTTCAACTGCGCCGCTACTCCGGCGAGATCGCCCATGCCCCAATGCTCGACAATCAGGCCGTCTTGAACCCTGAAAATATCGCAGGAAGTGAATCGGAGCGCTTTACCGGTGGGCGCAACTCCCGCGAGCGGGCCGTTATGGGTGCCGCTCCAGACAAAGCTTGCGGCCGCAATATTGCCGGACACGACCGTGGCCTCGATCTCCACCTTGAGGTCCGGTATTCCCGCCAGCCGCGCAGTAATACCTGCCACCTGCCCCTGCTTCGGCGACTTGCCCGGTGGCGGCGGTGCAGCCGCGCTGAGCTGGTGGTTGACGTAATTATCCGAGAACAGCGCTGCGAATGCGGTCAGGTCGTGCGCGCTCAAGGTCGCCGCGAACTTTTCGATCCACGGTGCGGTTGCTGCCTTCTTGTCGTCCGCCAAGGCCGGCGCGACAAGGGTCGGCACGGCAAGAGCCGATCCCGCCAACGTAACCGCCTTCAAAAGATTCCTTCTATCCATAGGGATTCTCCAGTCTGATCATCGCATGACGCCGCCATCGAATGAACAGGCGGAACGGGGAGTTGATTAGCAACTATATCACTTGGTGGCCTAACCACTTTTTGTTGTAGCCGACGAATCTTTCAGAGAGCCGGTATCAACCAGAATGATCGCTGGAATCTCGCTGCTTACGCTCTGCTGACAAACTCAGACGGTAATCATGCCTATCGCAGCCTTCTCTGCTACGGTTCGTCTGAAAAGAACCCATGTTCGTGGTCACTGCGTGCTCGCGGCGAGCCGGCTGAAGTGCGAGAGGGCATCTGCAGCAAGCCTCTCGGTTAGTTCGCCCGACGGCAAGCGAGGCGACAGTCGGGCCGACTGCCCTGACCAGAGGTTCGTAAAATCGCCTGAGCCTTCGGCCTCTGCCTTCGCGCGCAAAGGCGCGAGACTTCCTCCTGCGAACGGAAAGGCCGGCGCCGAAGGCGACAGCGGACCGATCTCGCGAATGAGTCTGTTCAGAATTCCGCGCGCAGGCCGGCCTGTGAAAACGTTGGTCACGGCGGTCCCGTCGTCGGAGGTATTTTCCAGCGCGTCTCGGTGGATCTTCGAGACCTTCGCTTCCGGCGAGAAAAGGTAAGCCGTCCCGATTTGGACGGCAGCGGCGCCAAGGGAGAATGCCGCGACAATCCCGCGGCCATCCGAGATTCCTCCGGCCGCAATGACAGGCACTTCAACGGCATCGACCACCTGGGGCAGCAGCGACATCGTTCCGACCTGGGCGGACATGTCGTCGGTAAGGAAGTTGCCGCGGTGACCACCCGCTTCAACTCCCATCGCGATGACGGCATCGCATCCATGCGCCTCCAGCCAGACGGCCTCTCTCACCGTGGTCGCGGAAGAGATGATCTTCGCGCCCGTGCTCCTCACCCGATCAAATAGCAGATGGCTGGGTAGCCCGAAATGGAAGCTGACCACTTCCGGCCGGAGGGCCTCGACGACCGCGCAGTATGCGTCATCGAATGGGGCCCGATTTGCGGAAGCCACCTGGACCTCGGGATCGATACCGAACTGGATATAGTAGGGTTCGAGTTGCTTGCGCCATTGGCGATCGACAAGCGGGTCATTTTCTGCCGGGGCATGGCAGAAGAAGTTCACGTTGACGGGGGCGGAAGTAGCCGCCCTGAACTTGATCAGCGCTTCCGTAAGTTGGGCCGGAGTCATCTGCGCGGACGGTAAGGATCCAAGTCCACCTGCAACAGCAACCGCGATAGCCATCTCGGTCGTGCTGGATCCGGCCATCGGCGCCTGAATGATCGGGAGCTTGATGTTGAAAAGCCTCTGGATACGGTCATCAGGCCAATGCGCCATGGGTTACCTTTCAGGAACTGCCGCACCTGCGCCAGCGGGAACGACGGCCGCCATGGAAAGCGGTATATCATGCGTTTCGGGAGCAACGGCGCTAAGGATCCTGTTTTGGCGAACTCAGATCGTCGCAAGCCGCTTTAGCTTGGCTTCATCCCACTCAATCCCGCTGCCGGCCCTCTCTGACGTGAGAACCATTCCGTCACGAATTTTCAGCGGCTCTTGGAGAATCGCATCTGCCCAATCGACGTACTCAAGCCAATGGGCGGTCGGCGTTTCGCAAAGGAGATGGGCACTGATTTCGGGCATTAGATGCGAGGACATTTCGATGCCGTATGCTGCGGCGTAACCGGCTGCCTGCAGCCAGCCGGTTACGCCGCCTATCCTGGCTACATCGGCCATCACGTAATCGCTTGCCTGTGCATTGACGGCGCGGAGCAAGCCTTCCGGACCATTGAAGTTCTCGCCGATCTGGATCGGGACCCTTAGTTCTCGCGCTATAGCGGCGCTTGCCACATAATCATCGTGAGCAATCGGCTCCTCGAGCCAATAGATTCCTTCCTTCTCCAGCTCTCTTCCGCGACGAATCGCCTCCGCGCTTGTCAACGCCTGATTGTAATCCACCATGATCTCAATATCGTCGCGGGAAACGCTCCGACGAACGGCGTTCAAAGCGGCCATGTCCTCGGAAAGCGAGGGGTATCCCAGCCGGAGCTTAACGGCCCCAAGACCGCCCTCCAGCAGGGTTTTGGTTTCTTCGGCAAGCCGATCCGGCTCCATCAGTCCGAGCCCACGACTGTCATAGGCGCGGAGCGGTTTCGGGCTGGACCCAAGCAGCGAGGACAGCGGAATTCGCTGCATCTGTGCGATCGCGTCCCACATGGCCATGTCCAACAGCGAAAGTGCCATCCGGACGGTACCTGTCACCCCAAGCAGCGCAAACTGACGCGAAAGGGTCTGTGTCACATCAAAGGGCGTGGTATCCTTCCCCTTCAGGAGATCGACCGCCTCGAAGAGATGCGCCGATATCGCAACCGCTCCCGAAGGCCGGTAGCAAAACGCATATGCTCTGCCGGTTACGCCGTCTTCGTTGAGCAAATCAACAAGCAGCAGCGGTACAGCCTTAACGATCGCCGCACTGGTTCCCAGTGTAAATTTCAGTGGGACCATTATGCCGCGGGTCACCAATGAGCGAACTCGCTGCCCTCCCGCACTCCGGCCGTTAGTCATCTTGATCTTTCAACACTCTTCAGGACCCTGGCGGACCAGCGTGTCGTAACACAAATCAAGCGATGCCCCTCGTACTGTGCATCACTCGATAGCTCGACACCATGCGCAGCCGATCGGATTCAGGCCGTCCGGCCCGCCCTGAGCGGCTACGACTGCACAGGCTCAAGCTCGTGCTTTTTTAGCGACCTGATTCGAAGTCTCTTCGCCGTGAATTCGGCCCGAAATACTCATGTTGTCGGCCGGATGCTCGAACAGAAGAACATTGATGATCTTCGGATCGGACCCGATCGACTCGTGAGTGACTTGAACGATGTCACGGATCAGCTGCGTCTTGCGGGCCTTGGTCAGGCCGGCGGCGATATGACACTCAATATAGGGCATGGCTACCTCCGATTTCTATTTCAAACGAGCGATCAGCTCTTTGTCGTTGGCGTTGCCTTCGATGAATTCAGGCAAATGTTGCCCGTGCTCCACGAAGTTGATGCCTCGCCCTTCCCTGATGACGAAAAAAACATTGTCGGCAGTTTCGCCGGTCGCCTCGCTGACGACGCGTAGCAGTCCGGCTGAAAGAGCGCGTTTCTGCTCGTCCGAGCGGCCGTACCGCATGTCGCAAGATATCATTGACATCGGGATCCTCCTGAGTTGGCGTGAATGACTACTGAATTCCGGGATGCGATGCCCGATACACGGCCTTGGGATTAACTTTTCCAAGGAGATCCATCAAATCGGCGATGGACCGCTCATCGATTTTTACGACTGCTTCGATGATCTTGTGACGCAGCGCGGCGTCAGCAAAAGGCTCGCTAAGCCAGTTGAACTTCTCGACCGTGCGCTCCCACGACATCGGATTCCTGAGACCGCCTTCGTATCCGACCTGCTCACGATCGAAAGTGCGGCCGTCTTTGGTCTTGATGGTGATATGCGTGTTCAGTTCGTGCGGGTATTTTGCGGTGAAGGTGTCGTCCGGACGAATCTCTACCCTGCTCAGCAGGGCCTGAGCATCGGCGGCCTGAACACGCGACTGCTCAAGCTGAGCCGGTCCGACCTCGTCGTCCAGAAGCGCTGCAGCAATCAGATATTTCAGATTGTAATCCGCTTGTTCCTTTGTCTGCGGCCTGTCCTTTGGGCCGAATGCGCCGCCGCCCGCGATGTCGAATCCCGACTGGAAGATGTCGCAGCGGACAGCTTCGATGTCCTCGGCGGTCAAGCCATTGTCGCGCTTCAACTTGAGCACGGCCTCCAGGACCGGCTGGCCGTGAATTAGCGAGCAGAACTTCTTCATGATCGTGCTCTTGATAATCTCAAGAGAGTCGTCTGACCAGTCAACGTCGATCTTTTGGTCGAACATCCGCAGCAACCCGCTTGGACCCTCGAAAAGGCCGGACGGACCAGTGAAGCCCCGCTTGGCGAGCGACGCGGAATAGACAGCCCGCATGCCAGTCATTCCGGGAGAAAAGCCCTTCCACTGCGATACCGGTTCGACGTGAACGCAGGTGAGGGAAATGTTGTCGACGGTCGCGATCGAGATCGCGTGCGCGATCTGCTCGTCGCTCAGCCCAAACAGCTTTCCTGCTCCTGCCGCCGCAGAAATCGCAAGCTGAATGGCATGATTGAATCCCTTTGCCATCACAGGCACCACGGCGGTAAACCGACACTGGATCTCATAGGCCACCGCAAGGGCAAGCATGAAGTCTTCGCCAGACGCCTTTGCGTGCTCCGCAGCCGCCAGGATGGCGCCAAAATTGTCACTGGGATGACACAGACCCCCTGGCGACATGTAGCTGTCGAGCAGGTCGACATATCTGACGAGCCCAGAGTTAAACAACGCCGCCTGATCCGGCGCCGTCTTACCACCGCCAATCAACGT
>WNFQ01002996.1_pt1 | contig 12271 bp, 11 predicted proteins | sample 5400171 | NCBI WGS metagenome assembly WNFQ01 (sample SAMN13153356, study PRJNA577476) | soil metagenome | isolation source: 20 cm soil under Madrone tree | place: USA:California | collected 2016-06-14
TTATCGTCCTCTTGTGAACATCCAGCCCGATGTAATACATACTCTTCATGGCGGAGCCTCCTTGGTGTCTCTGAATCAGCTCGGTCGCTGAGTTCAGCTTTTGTACACCAAGCGCTCCTCCTTCGACCTATGCATTCAAACTAACCAGGCACTGAGAGACGCCTGCGCGTCACTGTGCTTTCTTGGCAGGTGGCGGAGGTGGCGGAATCACATATCGAGGAAGAGGCCCTCCGAATCGGATTGTCTCGAATATCTTGAGCGCCAGTTCCTGTTGGGTAGAGGTGAGGTCTTGTCCAAAAAGGCACAGTGCATTCGACAGACCGACATTGCGAAAATATACACCTGTAATCCCGTGACCCGGTGTTCTTGGACTGACTACCTTTGCGCGAAACCTACCGATGGACTCATGAACGACGACATAAGCTGGTTTCTTCTCTTTTTCAAGAGAGTTTGAGTATCCACCGAAGTCAAAGCGGAGCGCGACGCCGTCACCTACAAACTCGCCAACGTACGAATCTACCCCTGTGAGCTGGTGAAACTCCCATCCCGGCGGAGCCAAAATCGAAAAAGGACCAGCGTCAACTTTGTGCCAACCGGTCGGAGGCGTAGGAGTCTCTTCGCCAGTTGGTTGGGGCAGGTAAATTTCTTCTTCGCTTCCCAACTCAAAATCAATCGTAAGTTCCTGAATGTTCTTGCAGTTCCGACATTCGCCGACGCCTTCTCCAAGACGCGACCCCTGAATTTCAACTCGCAGTGTTGTGCGGTCCAGTTTGAAGTTTCGCACGGCGCCACAAGGGGATTTGTTGATACCGCGTTCTAGCTCCTCGACGGTGACGACAAATGGCTGCAGCGCATCGCTGTCTCGCCGTCCGAGTAGATTGTCGTCGGGGTGTTCAGGTCGGGCTACAAGAATCTCGACTCCGAGAATTCCTCCCTCGACTGCCCAAAGCGGGATGAGCGCCAGCCTGACGTGTTCCTTTCCATCTGGGCTTGCTATTTTGGTCTCCCAGACTCGCGGCTCCTTGCCAGCTTGCCAGACAACACGTTTGTGAAACCAAGTCGCCGTGCTCTCAGCCTTAGCACACATCAGCATGAGGAAAAACAACGCCGACAAAACACGGACGCTAAATGGTCTCATCGTAGCTCATCGTTCTAAACAGAACTGCCGCTCCAATTGTATTTGAGCAACCGCCTTGTGCGTACAGCCCGTGCACTTGCCTGGTAAACGCGCTAATCGGAAAAGCCCGGCATTTCTCACGGCTAGGACACTGCTACACGGGGACTAGCCACGCGTTGCGAAAGCTCCGCCAGGATTATCCCAATGAACAGGAGCAGCAGGCTTTCCCAGGCACCTCGTAGGCGGAATCCGGAAAAGACCACTGAAATTGGCAACACTGCTATTGCTGCCGCAGTTCGTAAGAATTTTTTGGTGAGCAGGCCGACAAATATTGAAACGAGAGCAACGGTCGGGAAAGCTACGCAGAAAAACAAGACCCATCCCCCACTCATGAAAACTTGCCATCGGTTTGTGATGCCGACTGAGTTCCCAGTCATGAGTCGGCCAAAATCAGTATGCCGAAGCACGAACAACGTTCCTAGCGCGGCTAAAATCGAACTGAGAATCAATCCTGCAGCGGAAACTAATACGGCCCGAAGCATTTACTCCTCCGCTCGTCCCTACAATCAGCGTCGCAATGGCAAGTTATCAGTCCACTTGGTACGGAGCAAAACGAGCGAATGAGTCACTTGGACGATTAACGCCGTAATCGGAAAAGTGAAGTCCTGGTACGGAACTTGTCCGGTTTCCCGACTAACCAGCCACTTGTACGGGGGTCGGGCCTACTCAGCTGTGTAAGTGATCTCCATCCGATGAATAAGGAAGCAAGATAGAGCAAGAATCGCGATCGTCAGAAAGAGCAAGCCGAGGACGGCCATAAATGGCGAGATGGGTCCGGTCACGATCGTGAAAATGGCCAGGGGACCACGGATGGGCAAACTAACGGGGCAGAGGTGCTTCAAATAGAAAGTCACGCTGAGCCTCTGGGCCCAGGGAGGAAAGATTGGGGCGACCGCTTCCCATCCCATTATCACAACTCCGGGGATGATCGGGTTCTTGAAGAGAAGGCTGAAAGCGAGGAACACGGCGCCGTAGCCGAGACAAGCGAGAGCTGTCACTAAGAGGTATGACCCCAACTGCCCGACGCCAGGCCCATCAAAGACATACGATTTGCCCGCTGAACCAAAGCGGCTATACATAAGGTAGAAGCAAGCAAGGACGGCCATTTCGAAGAGAGCGATGGCGATAATGGCCCCGGCAAAAAACTTTCCCACCAGCAGGACTTCTCTTCTCACCGGGACGAGAAATTGATAATGCAGAGTGCGTTCGACCATTTCACCGCGGAATAGCCACGTAAAGATCGCCATGCAGGCGAAGAAGATACCCAGCCGCAAATAGTAGAGTTGGACGATTCCCGCGAGGACTTGGGTATCGTTCTCGAGTTGGGCCGGGCCTGCACCTTCGTTTCTGTCGAAAATCACGTGAGCCAGGATCATCAATACCGGAAGAAAAGCGAGCAAATAAATCCAAATCCGGCGGCGCGTCAACAGGTTTCGGCGAACCTCGTTGCGGACCAGGACGGAGACCTGGCTTCCATAGAGTCGCCAAGGTTGTTCCTTCGACCACTTCTGTCCGAGCGCGACTAAACTTTGAGCGCTCATGTCGGTCCGCCGTCTGATCCGATGAGGTATTGATAGATGGAGTTAACGTCATCGTCGGCCGGCGCCACGGCATCGACTTCGACTAGGCCGCCGGAAACGATCTTGTTCAGCAGAAGATAGAACTGCTCCGCATCGCGCGTGCGCACCAAGACGCCATGGCCATCATTCAGAATTTTGGCCTCGACCACGTGGTCCAGTTCAAATGCCGCGGCCGCCAAACGCGCTGCATTCGAGCAACGGACAAGGATCTGCATCGGATGATCGCGGACTTCCTTGCGAACCTCGCGAATCTGTCCTTCGGCAACAACGTAACCGCTGCTCATCAACACGACGCGGTCGGAGATTCGATCGACTTCCTCCAAAATGTGACTGGAAATAATGACGTGCATGCCCTGCTTAGCAATCGCTTCGAAGAGCGCGATCGATTCGGCGCGGGCCATCGGATCGAGACCGTTGAGCGGTTCATCGAGAATTAGCACGGACGGATGATGCGCAATGGCCTGAGCCAGCCGAATGCGCTGTCTCATTCCTTTGCTGTAGCCCGCCACTTTGCGTTGCGCTACTTGCGCCATGCCGGCGCGCTCCAGAGCTTCGTTGGTGAGCTTCGCTGACTGGTCGCCGCCAAATCCATGCAGGCGCAGCGGCCAGTAGATGAAGTCGTAGCCATTCGTGCCAGGAGGGAAAGAGTCAAATTGCGTGCAATATCCGACTTGCCGGAAGAACTCGATTGGTTGTTGTGGGGTAAGGCCGAGAACGTAAATCGCGCCTTGCGAAGGTTTGATCAGGCCAGTCAGCAAATTCATCAGCGTGGTCTTGCCTGAGCCGTTCGGGCCGACGAGACTTGTAATCCCCGGTTCTAGAGAGAAGCTGACCTTGTTCACGCCGAGAACTTCTCCGTAAAACTTGGAGACATTTTCGAAAACGATTTGGCCAGCGCTCGGAGTCATCCGCGCACGACCTCGCGGGCGCGCAAACGTGCATTGAGAATGACCAGCGATAGCAGGCAGAGGGAAATCAGTACGCCCCAGGCGGCAGGGATCGGAATTTCGTTCCATCTGGTCGAGCCCAGGATCCCGGATTGCTCCCGAAATGCTTTTGCCAAGATGAGCCGGAACATCTCCGAAAAATTCAGGAGTCGCCCCCAATAGGTGTCCATGACAGAGTTGAACATTTCGCCGAGTCCCGCGGGGATAAAAAAGGCGATGAAGATTACTCCAGTGGCGACAATTCGCAGCTTGACCCAAGCCGAAACCGCTAGAGAAATGAAGGAAAGCGTCAGAATCCATATCGCGGAGCACAACAGTATGGGAACGACCATCCATAGGTGGGACCACATCCATCCGCCCCCGGCCAATCCAGCCTGCAGGCTGAATAAGAGCAAGCAGGGAACCCAGGTAATGGCTGAAAGCAGCAAGACCAGGACGGCGAGCTTTCCAAGAACATAGTCGGACCTTTTGAAAGGGCGGCTCAGGAAAAGAGGAAGGGCACCGTTGGTCAGATCTCCGGCGATCAAGACAGGGCCAACCCAGCAGTTCAAGAGAAACGCGACCTGCGTTTGCACGATCATGATGAGCGTGAAGAATTTGGATTCCACTGAGAACATATCAGCAGGGCCCGTGGGCAGAAGCAATTGCAGCGTTTTGTTATTGGCGATGAATATGTAGCCCGCGAAAAGCAGGATTGGAACGAGACTCAGAATTAAAAGAAGAACGAAAAAACGGGATTTGAACAGCTCGGCGAACGCATAACGCGTTGTGACGAAAAACCGTGCCCATTCCGGCGTCAAAGAGCCGGTGTACGGAACGTATCGACGCTTATATATGGCCATCGACCGCTCCCGTCTGTTCCATCGCGTTGAGGAAAATGTCTTCCAATGAATCGCGCCGGTGATTCATCCGCCGAATCTGCACGCCGTTGTCCGCCGCGACTTTGAACACCTCCCTGATTTCAACTTTGTCTGGCATGACCACCTTAATGCGGCCGTTGCTAAAAACCGCGCATTCACAGCCGAGACCCTCAAGGGTGGACGTAAATGATTGCTCGGCGCCAATCGTTTCGAGCTCCAGGAACTTGCGATTAGCGCGCCGCTCTTCAACGAGATTGCAGATCGAGGCGATTTGCCCGTTGCGCAAGATCAGCACCTCGTCGCAAGTTTCTTCCACATCGCGAAGAAGATGCGAGGAAAGCAGCAGGCAGATATCACTTACCTCCCGGATTTCGCGAATCAATTCGATCAGGCGCTTGCGGGCAGGCGGGTCCATGCCATTTGTTGGTTCGTCGAGAATGAGGACCTTGGGGCCGTGTGCGATAGCCTGGGCTAGCTTGGCCAGTTGTTTCATGCCGAGAGAATATGTTCCTACTGGCCGATAACGCGCTTCGCCCAACCCCACGTATACGAAGGCTTCGTGCGCACGCTCCATCGCTTGAGCGGGGGGAAGGCCGGAAATCTCTGCCATGTAGCGAACAAAGCGGACCCCGGACATTTTTGAAATAAAAGCATCGTTCTCCGGCATATATCCGACAAGGGACCGGAGCGCCTGACCGTTGGTATGGGAGTCCAAGCCGAGCACGCGCACACTTCCTTTGGAGGGGGAGTGAAAACCTAGAAGGGTGTTGATGAGGGTCGACTTGCCAGCGCCGTTGGGTCCGAGCAGCCCAATGGCGCGACTCTTCAAAATGCCGGTCAGACCTTGAAGAATCGTTCGGCCGCCGAGTTGTACTTCGAGCCCATTGAGCTCGATGGTTGGATTCATCATGTACCAATCATTACGGTTTGGCTTGGCGCGAGGTTCCGTGGTCGGTGAGATCCAGCAAGTGGATCAAGGTAGGAAGGCCTTGACTAGAGTCAAACAAATTGCCGGTGCTGGCCACCTCGATGCGATCACTTTCCCCGTAAGCACAGAATACGCTTGGTTTGGAGTCGGCAGCTAACTGTTGCAGAGCCGCTAGCTGCCCGGACGAAAGCTGAGAAGCGAGCGGTTTCAGTATCGGGCTGAGATTCTGATAAATCATCGCCGAGAAGTTCGCCTGGTTGTCGCTGGGGAAGAGAGCGCGAAACGACGCGGATCGAGCCAGCGAAGTGCCGCTTGCATGAGTTTGCAGTGCGGCGAGCAGCAGCGCGCGCGAAGGCGCCATGATCATATATCCGTCCGCAAAGATGTAATCATACTCGGTCGCAAGCCCGCCAATTTGCGACTGGATCGTATAGAACGTTCGTCCATCAACTTGTGCCTGATTGAGTGTTATCTGAGGCTGTTTTTCCTTTTGCGCGTGGAGGTTGAAAGTGCTCACGAGTTTATCTATCGCCACCTGCAGCGCTCCCGAATTGTTAACCTCGATAACTGCTTTCCACGAAGGCGTCGGAAGGACCGGGCCATCGAGCGCCAGAGTCACTTCTCCGCCCAGCGCGCTTGCCAGGTCGTTGCGAAGGTCCAGGCCGAGTTCTGAATTTGTGTGTGCCAGGCCCTGTTTGAAATTGGGGTCGGAAGCGCCGATGGTGTTGAAGATGTCATCCAGCATGAGCGCGGGTTGTTTCGCAACGAAGGAAACCGCTGCGCCGGCGTTGGAAGAAACATAGTCTAGCGAACCCATAGGAGACGGAGCGGCCAGCCAGGAAGCCATGCCGTGTCTCTGGCCGTCAAATTCCAGCGTTATACGGGTGTCGCCCTGACCGGCAGACCCGCCGCGCGTCGCGATCAAATACTTTATGTCATTGAAGCCGCTGTTCCGAAGGGCCTGAGATGCTTCTTGTTGGGTGTGCACACTTTTTACGATCTGGCCGAGATTCGCAGCAACGACAGTCTCCGTGCCGCGGCTGTAGACGTTCGCGATCCGTTGCCCAAAATCCGTACCGGCGAAGAGAGTTGCTCCGGCATCGAGCTGCGCGCTCATTTGCCGTACCGAAGCGGCGTCGCCACCGACGACCAGCGTCTTCGGTGTGACCAGCATTATCATCCCGCGCTCCTCCGCGGCCAGGGACGACAGCGATTTCGGATCCACGACCCGTAGATTGCCAGTGCTTCGCCCACTCCTCAAATTGTCCGCAAGGTGTTGCTGCAAGTAATCCTTCAGTCCAGGCTGCCGTACCTCCGCTAGCAACAGTGGACCGTGCGAATCAGAAACGGAGCTGGCCCAGGCCGTAATCACCACTTCATCGCCCAAATACTGGCTTATCGCGTGAATTTGATCGATCAACTCCTGAGGAGTGGGATGCTGGTTCGACTTGCCACCTTTGTTCCACCAATCTTGCAGGACTGTGCTCTGCGCAACCTGCTGCTGGAAGATTCGATTGGCCTGCTGCAGCGTGTCTCCCAGATTGGGAATGCCGATATAGAGGACAGTATCCGCCGGCAGCGACGGTAGGATTTTGCTTTCATACCGCGGACCCGGCGTCTGGATTTCCTCCAATTTCGCGCGAAGCTTTGAGAATTGCGCAAGCAATGCCACTTCGTGATCGAGGTCTCTGCTCCATCCAATCTCTTCGCGGATGGGTACCACACCAACGCTCTGCGTTGTCGCCACCAGATCACCCGAGTGCAGAATCGATTCCGATCCCGCGTGTTTAACGTGCACTTCCCCCTCAATCACGGCCACGCGCGACCCTTTAGTGCCGGAATTCACGGAAAAGACCGTTCCGGTGACGGCCACCGTGCAATCCGGAGCACGAACGTATAGGTGCCCGGTGTGACGCTTCGCGGCTTGCACGATGATGCTGCCCTGGTCGAGATGGATCGTTGTATCGCGACGGCTGGCGCTGACGGCCAATTCCGCGCGCTGATTCATTTCCACTTGTGAGCCCTCGAAGACCCGCACCCTGGCATGGGAATTGGCACCCGTTCGAATGAATTCACCCTCGCCGATTTCATCAGCCTCTTTCAATGCCCGCTCACCGGTAGGGCCGATGCGATATGCTTGCCCTTCGATGGAATCGATCCGCGCGCGACTGCCAGGAGGGCCTGCGACGTACCAATTGCGTCCAGCCCAGACCGCGGCGACCAGCAAGGCGACAGTTGCCGCCGCGAAGGTCAGTCTGACAAGGCTCCACTGAAACCCGCGCGCCCCCTGCTCCATCCGCCAGGCGACACTCGTAGCGCCGTCGACCCCGAGGCCATAAGCATACGAACGGCACAATACACATTCCCGCAGGTGATTTTTCACGATTAGTGCGCGAGCCGGAGGAAACTCTTGGCGATTAAAGGCTGGCAGCAGAGAGCGAATATCGGCACAGCCACGAATAGGTTGCGCAGAATTGGTTGCGACTGCCTCGCCTTCGCCTGTTTGCAACCGCGCCCAAACGCGCTCCGTTGATGCAGCGAGCGCCTTAGCATCGGGCTCTTCGCTGCGAAGTTCGGAAATCGCTTGATCCAGGTCGGTGTCTTGCTTCGATCGAAATAATTTCATAATGCACCCTTCCTAAAGGCACGAAGATGCTTCTTCAGTCGTGCCCGAGTGCGATGCAGGGTCACGGCCACTACGGCCTGAGATGTGTTCATTATTTGGGCAATTTCGGGGTTATCCAGCCCTTCCAGATAGCGGAGAGCAAACATCTCGGCAGTGCGGGGATTCAGCGTGGCAAGCTCCCTGCGAAGCCAATTCTGGATTTCTAAGGAGGAGAACACACGTTCAGGGGAAAGATTGGAATTGGATTGGAGTTCGTTGGCCGATTCAATCGGCACTACCTCTCGATGGCCCCTCGACCGGATCAGATCCAGGGCGGTATTGACCGCCGACTTGCGTAAATAACCCTGGAGATTGGAGATACGGTCGGGATTGATCGCCCCGCCGGCCAATCGGAGAAATACGGATTGCGATACGTCTTCCGCGTCCGCCATGCTGCCCGTTACGCGGTACGCAGCCTTGAGGACACAGACTTGGTGTGCTCGAAAGACTTCCTCAAGCTGCGTGACCGCTCGCGTCACCATGATGGGTTCTATCGCGGCCGCCAAGCATCCCTCCTCGGCTCTCTACAACCTAAGACGCGATAGCTTGAAACTTCTTAACACACAATCTGAGCTTCGGAGACCCCTTGAATTGGGTCGGTGCGGCCTAATTTCCCACAACCCGCTTGTGGCCAATGATCGGCACTTGTCCGATAACCCGACTTACCAGGAGTTGACCCACAAAGCGGTATTCGGGATGGCCGTGTTGAACGCCCTAATCGGATACTTGAAGCGTGCGGTATCCGGATTCGGACCAATAATAGAGCTGAGCACCTTTTTCCATCCACTCCACCTGGATGCCGTCCAGTTTCAACTGGACTGACCTCTTGTTCTCCCAGTCCGAATACTTACCAGGTTCCGTTTTAGAAATGACGAGACAGGAGCAAGTCTGCCCCTCCGCATGGTCTAGCAGTTTCCACGTAAAAGCATCTTTGGTTGGCCCTTTGCTGAACACCAATAGTTTGTAACCACCACTCGTGTCCGATTTTCGCACAAGCAAAACGGCGTACGAAAGTTCATCGGGAAACTCAAAATGCCCAATGGCAATTCCGGGGACGTCTTTTCCGTTTGGTCCATTCAACCAGAGTTGCTGGTCATCGGCGCCCATATCGGAGAGCTGCTTTGGTCTCCACTGAGGGAATTTAGCTTTTAGCAGCGTGTCAACTGGAACGGCTAGCGCTGCCTTGCCCGACGCTTGAGCCGCAACAACTGGCGCACGAGGAGCCGTGCTCAAAGGACTAGTTGCGACCAACGCGAGCAAAGTCAAGACGTGAAGGATTCGCATTCTGCGATTGTCGGACTTTTGAGCGGCCAGAGTCGAAGTTTCATTTCAAGCCTGTGGTTAATAGGTCAGCGAGATTTCTCAGCGCCTGATTAACGCTGCGGGTTCAGACGGTCGATGCAACACCATCTGGTATAAAGCTGATTTCAAAGGTGGTGTTTATGAAGCCAGGGAAGCGGTTTGGACTTTCGGCGGCGCAGAAGCTTGAGGTGTGGTCCCGTTGGAAGACAGGGCAGACGTTGCATGAGATCGGGCGGGCTTTTGGCAAGCCACATACTTCCATTCGCTGTCTGGTGTCGCTTCACGGAGGGATTGTTCCGGCGGCGCGGCGGCGGTCGCTCCTCGCGCTCACGCTGCGTGAGCGCGAGGAAATCTCTCGAGGGCTCGCTTCCGGTTCGTCGATTCGCGAGATAGCTAAACGCCTGGAGCGGGTTGCTTCGACCGTGAGCCGAGAGATTGTGCGTCATGGTGGCCGTCCTGCGTATCGAGCCAGTCAAGCGGACGGCGAAGCCTGGCAGTCGGCCTTGCGGCCCAAGCGCTGCCTTCTTTCCATCCACGTGAAGTTGCGGAACATCGTTGCGAGTAAACTGATTCTGGACTGGTCGCCGGAACAGATTTCCGGATGGTTGAAAACCCAGTATCCCGATGACGAGAGCCTGCGCGTGTCCCACGAGACTATTTATCGCAGCCTGTTCATTCAAGCGCGCGGAGTGCTGAAAAAGGAACTGCTGGAGCACCTGCGATCCAAGCGCCGGATGCGCCGCTCGCAGCACTCCCGTATCTTTAAGACGCGCGCGGTCAAATCCCGGAGGCCATCTCCATACGGGAAAGGCCCGCTGAAGTGGAGGATCGCGCCATTCCGGGTCACTGGGAGGGCGATCTCCTGCGCGGCTCAAGCAACAGTCACATCGCGACCTTGGTGGAACGCCATTCGCGCTTTACCGCGCTCGTAAAAGTCCCCAGCAAAGACACTGCGGTTGTCGTCGGCGCACTGACCCGGCATGTTCGTAAGCTGCCCGCGGCCTTGCGTCGTTCCTTGACGTGGGATCGCGGTCTGGAGATGGCCAAACACAAGAGCTTTACAGTGGCCACGGACGTGAAAGTCTACTTCTGTGATCCGCAGAGTCCCTGGCAACGCGGCTCGAACGAAAACACAAATGGGCTATTACGACAATACTTCTCGAAAAAAACAGACCTGTCCGACTATACCCAGTCGGACCTGGACAAAGTGGCGCTGCGCTTAAATCAACGCCCCAGAAAGACTCTAGGTTTTCAGACTCCTGCGAGTAAACTTCAAGAAAGTGTTGTGTCCACCCATTGAGACCACCGCGCTTACCGGACAAGTGGTTTTGGACAATTCGATGAGTCCGGTTGCGCGTTAATCAGGCATTTGGATTGCCCACTTCGTGAAGGGCGACTCCACTCCTGGTCGTAATTCGGATGGGAAGGTCTCGCGTCCGCTCCCTCTTTCCGGAATCACGGCTGCGGGATGGCTGTTTTTCGGTGCCTAATCCACGTGACATTCCGTCTCGCCCGTCGTCTGATACAGCCAGGGGGATGCTATGACCTCGTTTTGGCGCGACCTTCGCCATGCTTTGCGGTTTCTTCGCCTCAGTCCTGGCTTCACCCTCGTCGCTGTCCTCACCCTTGCTCTCGGAATCGGCGCCAATACCGCCATCTTCCAACTCATTGACTCCATCCGCTTGCGCACCATTCCCGTCAAGAACCCTCAAGAGCTGGGGACGATAAGAATCGCAGACCGCCACTGGGGCTCCGGCCAGTTCTCCAGCCAGTACTCCCAACTCACCTTTCCCATATGGGAGCAGATCCGCAAGCGCCAGGAAGGCTTCGCCGAAATTGCCGTTTGGTCCGACCAGCGGTTCAATCTGGCCACGGGCGGGGAGGTCCGCAAAGCAAAAGGCATTCGCGTCAGCGGCGATTTCTTTCACGTCCTTGGCGTCGAGCCGATTCTGGGGAGGCTGCTCGGTCCGGCGGATGACCATCTGGGTTGCGGCATCTCTGGAGCAAACATCAGTTACGCCTTCTGGCAGCGAAACTTCGGCGGCGACCCTTCGGTGATTGGAAAACGCCTCACCCTGGATGGCAATTCGTTCCAAGTGATCGGCGTCACACCGCCTGCTTTCACTGGTATTTCCATAGGCGACACCTTTGACGTTGCTGTGCCGATCTGCGTTGAGCCGATACTTAGTCCGCGCAACAACCGCCTAACGCGCCGTCATGCCTGGTGGCTCGCCACCATCGGCCGCTTGAAACCTGGATGGACCATTGCGCGCGCCAACGCCCAAATCCTCGCGGTCACGTCTGCCATTTTGCAGGAAACCATTCCTACGGTTTACGATGCCGAAGGAACGAAGAAGTATCTCGAATATAAGCTCGGCGCGTTTTCTGCCAGCACCGGATTTTCGGAATTGCGCTCGGATTCCGAGACTTCCCTGTGGTTGCTCCTGGGAATCTCCGGACTAGTCTTGCTCATCGCTTGTGCGAACCTGGCGAACTTGATGCTCGCGCGCGCCAGCGCTCGCGAGCGGCAAATCACCATCCGCCGTGCCCTCGGAGCCACACGATGGCGAATGGTTCGCGAATTGCTCTCGGAAAGCCTGTTGCTCGCAGCAGCGGGGTCAACTTGCGGACTGTTTTTGGCTTTCGCGATAAGCCGCATGCTTGTGACTTTCATTAGTACAGAGCAGAATCAGATTTTTCTGGATCTCGGAATGGATTGGCGCGTCCTGGCGTTCACCACTGGACTCGCGGTCCTGACGACCGTTTCCTTTGGGTTGGCACCTGCGCTGCGTGCCACGCGAGCCGAGCCCGC
>WNFQ01002997.1_pt1 | contig 12271 bp, 11 predicted proteins | sample 5400171 | NCBI WGS metagenome assembly WNFQ01 (sample SAMN13153356, study PRJNA577476) | soil metagenome | isolation source: 20 cm soil under Madrone tree | place: USA:California | collected 2016-06-14
CGCACAATTTGATGCCGCCGCTTTGCGGGTGGGGCCAAACTCTCGTTCGAAGACCCGCTCGTAGCCCTGGTCGTAACCAACCCCGAGATAAGTCTGTCGCCTGAAGCTGAACTGAATTTGTGATTCGTTATTGAAAACCTGAGAGCGTCCCTGCCAGTCAAAGTTGGTCGAAATGTTGTCGTACACGCGCCAGGAGATCAATCTCGCTTTGGGCTTTGGCTCTGAGTTGTAGCGGAAAAACCCGTTGAGGTTATTGGTATTGGCGCGGCGATTAAAACCGACGTCCGCGCGATAGTAAAGAGTTCGGCCTACCGCTGAAAGATCGTATCCGAAATGCCGGCCGTCCTTGTTGTAGTCCAGGGCGTAGATGAATCCATTCTTCTTGCGATCAAACGTCCCACCCTCATCCGGAAAAAAGAACTGACGGCGAGTATGTGTCGCCAGCACCTGGGCGGTAAAGGTCGTTTGTTTGTTCACTCGCAGACGCGTGTCAAAGCCGCCCAACTCGTTATATCGATCCACAAATCGATCGTAGGTTGCCAGCAGCCCGATGAAGGAATCTTTCTTTCCGATGTCCCGCTTGAGACGCAGAATACCGACGGAAGCATTCTTTCCGATCAGCCTGGGATTTGCGGTCAGCCGCTCTTCCGCGCTGAAATTTCCCGGGCCGTTATCTGACGCCAGCAGCAAGCCGAAGGTGTTCCGATCGACTTTGCCGGTGAGCTTGACCGCAAAATCAGGATCGATAATGGCCCGCGTGTGCACCGCCGCGATCTGAGTTTGAAAAATATCGATGCCCTCAAGAAAGAACGGACGCTTCTCGGCAAAGAAGATCGGGAACCGCTGGTTGGCCGTAACCACCAGCTGATCAGACTCGACCTGGGCGAAGTCCGGATTGATGGCAAAGTCGAGAGTGACGTTTGGCGTAATCGTGTATTTGCCGGTCAGGCCCGGATCGAACTTGATTGGGTCGTTTACCATCCTGCCAGGATCAAGCATTCCAGCGGCCAGCTGGGCGGAGCTTAAAGTAGCGTGTCGCTTTCCGGTCTCAGACAGGGTAAGACTGGGAATCAACTCCAGCGTGCGCTCAGCCGAAATTCCTTCCAGACCCGAGAGATGTCCCTCCTGCGCCAGCCAGCTCGAGATGTCGCGGTTTAGCGGCATCCACATATCGAGTTCGTTGTTGAAGCGCTTGATGCGCCGCCAGAAATGCGCGCCCCACAATTTGTCCTTGCCCGCGACGTAGCGAAGCGACTTAAACGGAATCGCTGCCTCAACGGTCCATCCGTCAGAGGTCAACATGCCCTTTGATTCCATCACGATATCAGGATTGAAGTCTTCATTCTGGCCGTCGGTCCAGATGCCGTCCGCCTGCACGCCAAGCGGATTGAAATCAAACTCGTAAGCTTTGCGATGGTCGTTGAAGGTATCGAAAAGAATTCCGACGTAGTCATCGTCAAAAATGTTATCGCGTTTGGGTATGTTGGCGCGCACCTTGTCGGGCTCGTCATAGCAGTGAAACGCGACGTAAAGAAACTTCGAGTCATAACCCAGCAGCACTTCGGTCGGCTTGGATGGTGCAATGTTGTCGCCCGGCTGGACCTGATAGAAATCCTTGAGCACCTTTGCTTGCTTCCAAACTTCATCATCGAGCTTGCCATCGATAACGGGGGGCTTATCGAACTTCGGCATTTTAACCGCCTGCGCCTTTTCCGGCGGCAGCACCAGCGCGGGTTTTGCGCCGCCTGCTGGTTTCGCCGGTGCCTCATCTTTTGGAGAGCTGGAGGGCGTAGCGCTCGGGGCAGCCGACGGCTGACCAAAGGCCGCGACCGAACTCAGCGTTAATGTGATGAGAAAGAGAAATGCTTTTTTCATGGGTCCAGCTCTTGCAAAGGCGTTCCTCGATCAGGAAACGTTTCTGGTTTTACTTCTCGGTATCTAAATCTAACGAAATCAACACCGATTGGTTCCCCATTTAAGACGCTTCGAAAAGGCTAAGTGTTAATTGACTCGGCACTATAGTTCTTGTCGGCCGGATTCTTTGGTTGCGAGTTCCGCAGGTTTGGGTCCTGCAAACGAACACAAACAAATTTCACCGCTAAAATCTCGGATAAATCCCCGAAGTTTTGCGTCCCTTTCAAACCTCCGAAATTAAAACCAAAAGTTCGAAACGGCCGGCTCGCCTCGTCTTACTCACGCAGCTATTTCATGCTCGTCGCTATTTTTATCGGCTTCGAATCCATTACCAGAACGAATTTGGTAGCGTTTGATCTTTGCATGCAAGGTCGTGTGTTTGACGCCCAGGAGTCGAGCTGCGCGCGCTTGATTGCCTCCGGTCCTTTCCAGGGCAGTACGAATGAGCTCGCTCTCAAAGCGTTGCACTTCGTCGTGGAGTCTTACGTTGTGATCGCGTGATTGCTCGGCCGTTCGCATTGAATCGACGGCCTGCAGCAGCGTAAGGGCCACGTCCTTCAGCGCGTCGAGCCGATTATCGAGCGTTGCCTCGCGCAGCAGAATTCCACCCTCCCCGATCTTCGCTGTTGAAAGAGCTGACGCAAGCACTTCCCCTCTCCAAATCGCCGCACTACTCATTGGTCACCTCCCTGTTTCGTTAGCTGCAAAATGTTCGAACTTACAATTGATGCTTTTTCGCTCAAGCGTCTCGCCCGTGAAAGAGGAACACCGCCGCCTGACAATCTGTGCCAATTGATTCACTTGGCGAGCAGTTCCCTGAAGAAGCCCACAGCCCGTTCATCACCGGTTTGTCCCAGCACCTGAATCGCAATCTTGCGCACCTGCATTTTCGGATGGCTGCGCGCCGTGCGGATTAGAATCGGAATGGCTTCATCCTTTGGACGACGACCAATTGCGATGACCGCCTGCTTTTGGATTTCAGTTTCCGGATCAGAATCGAGCGTATTAGCCAGAGCCCCCAGACTCTTCTCGCCGGCGATCCGACCCAAACTCGCTATCGCGCTCTTACGCAACTCGAGCTCTTTCTCGCTCTCCGCGACTCGAATCAAATAAGTGGCGGCCCCATCGTGGTTGTCATTTCGAGCAATCCCTCCAAGCGCCCGGCGCTTTAACTCGCGCGAGGTCATGGTCTCGAAAAGGTTCTCCAGCAGCGGCAAGGTCGCGGCCCCGCGACTCATTCCGAGGGCCGACATTGCCTGTTGACGCGAGTCACCCGCCTCCTGATTGTTGCGCACGATTTCGGCCAGCAGATTATTCTTTGACTGGCTTTCAGGCGTGTAGCCAAGCCAGTAGATGGCCCGCGATCGTATCGGTTCCGAGATCGGCCGCCGGATCAATTCGGTAAGCATGGATTCGACTCGCGCATCATCATGCAGAGCAATCGCGAATGTCGCGCGATCGGCGAGCCGATTAATTTCGGGCGCGCCGGAATCGATAAACGACTTCAGATAATTCAAACTCTCTTCATTGCCGGCCCGGCCGGCCCAGTAGACCGGATAACCGCTGAATTCGTGTGTGCGACGCAGGTTGTACACTTCGGCACGGGTAAACGAATCGCGTTGCATGTCAAAGAGCAGAAACAATCCCAACTCCCGAGTCTCGTAACGCGAATCGAAAGTCATCGCCGTCCCGTCCATCGAAAAGTAGACGCCTCCATTGCTGTCTACTACTTCAAAGTCAACGGCAACCCCGGGTCGCGCTTCGAACTGATAGCCGACCCAGAACCGGCTCGCCTGTGGACCGGCACGGCCCTGGGTAACCGCGTTGTCGATCTTAACTCTGAGACTGGCGCCTTCAACCGGGATGAAACCTTTCGTTTGTCCCGGGACACTGATTACCAACGCCAACGCGATTGACGAAGCAAAGACGATTTTCTTGAGCTTATTCACCACAGCGGCTCCGCCCTCCATCTGGTTGATGACCGGCCAAACCTAGGCTCGGCCAAAGTCCAATCGCGATCGTTTAGAGTGGGGCCACTGCCCCACTGGCACGGGCGATAGCCGCTTCTAAACGACAGTTCTGTTTAGTTACTGCTTCAACAAGTTCTCGAGGAACGTCAGGACTTCGGGATCCTTACTGCGGCTAAGCCAGCCGATGGCGCGTTTACGTCGTTCGATCGGGGTCTGGGGATTCTTGGCGATATCGATCAGTTTGCGGGTCACGCGTGGGTCGTTTGAGCCGGCCAGCGAACCGATGATTTGGTCCTTCAACTCGTCGTTCTTTTCGTTGTCATAGAGGCCGAGCAGAATATCCACCGCCTGCTCTCCGCTCCGGCGCGCGATGGCGTTGATGGCCGACTTGCGCAACTCAATGTTTTCGGAGCCCCTGGCGATCTCGAGCAGCTTGTTGCCGGCGCGTTCGCTCTTGCGGCGAGAGAATCCGCCGATCACTGATTTGCGAATCTCAATATTCTGATTGGCGTCATATATCTTCAGCAGCGTGTCGACGGCCGGCTCGCCGGGCCGGCTTGAAATGTTGGCGATGGCCGCTCTTCGCAAAGGCACCGGCCGATTGCTGGTGGCTATTTCGGCCAGCACACCCATGGCGCGCTCGCTGTTGTGTTGACTCAAAGCGTAGAGCGCGGCTTCAGAAATATCGGTCACCGTGGAATTCAGGGCAAAGTCTCTCAGCGCATCGATCACGCTGTCGTCATTGGTCGCGCCCAAAACCGAAATTGCTTTAGTGCGCAGCTTCAGATCTGTTTCGTTGCTGGCGACGCCGAGAATCACCGGGGTCGCCGACTTGCCGGCGTGGCGGGCGAGAAGAGTAAGCGCCGCTCCCTTGCAACGCACAGTCTGCGACGATCCGGGTTTAAGCCAATCAGTAGCCACGGCGATTCCTCGGGGAGGGTCATTCTGAATGAGCGCCTGGAGCACCACGATTTTGAATTCGCAGGGATCATCGTCGGCCGATTGTGAGTTGCCGCCGATCACGCCCAGACCGGATCCCAATCCAACGCCTTTGCCGATTCCGACGCCGCCGATTTTCGGCGCGAACAGGCCCTTCAGGTCGTCACTCCAAAGAGGTTCCTGATACTTAAACGTGTATTGAAAGTTAGTCAGGACATCGTTAATAGTGTTGCCCGCCAGGCTGTATTTGCTCAGCTGTTCGTCCGCGAAGGCCACTGCTTCCAGCGCCGACTCGAAAGTTTCTTCGCTTGGATAGGCGAGAACTTCCGGCCTGGCTTTGGGGGCTGCCTGCTCGTCGCCAAGCAGGTCGCGTTTGCGACTTGCGGCATCGTCAGCACTCTTCTGAGCGCGTGGAGATGGCTTTTGGGCGGCGGCAGATCGACCGAACCCGCTAACGGCGACGGCCAGGGCAATCGCGAACCAGAACATCCGTCGCTGCGATATATGCTTATTTGATCTCGAATTCATTGTCTGTGTCTCCAACATGGTTTGCCTCTTGTCTTGGTTAACAATCTTCAATCGTCGGGCGAGTCTTAGTAACTCTGTAAGGCCGCCACGATCTCAGTTTTTTGCACGCGGTCCTTGATAGCACGCAACTCGGTCGGTGTCGTCTTGTCCGGCAGATTAGCGATATCGATCAGGAAAGGCTCTAGATCTCCCAGCAAAGATTTGACCGGAAATTTTCCGCTCGTCTCGGCATCTCGTCGCAGCACTACATTCTCGTCCAGCAACCGCCGCGACATCGCCTTCTCATACGTCACATCGATTTCCTCGTCATTGTCTCCCGGATGGATGTTCCTGATTGAGCGCAGAAGGTTCTGGGCCTGCGCGATGTGATCCGCTGTGTCTTTATTTTCAATGTCCGAGTAAGCAATATCTGAGAACAATACGTCCGATTGATCAGCCGACCCGGTCCCGACCCGATTAGATTTCGACGATTCCTTCACAGAGACAGTCTCCGTTGGCTCCACAGGTTTCATCGTTTGAGGCGGGACCGGCGGGTTCACCACGGCGACCCGGATGTCGGGCGTCCCGGGCGGCGTCTGGCTCTTCCCTCCGGCGATCCGCTCTGGCGTTTTAGTCTGCGGTTGGTTTCTGAGATACATAACGCCAATCATCACTCCGACAATCAAGACCGCCAGCGCTCCTGCAAGTCCATATCGTGGCGCTGCGAACAATCCAGTTAACCAGGCTGGCAAGCTCAACCGCGAAGTCGAATCCGGCGGCCGTCTCTCCGTCGTGCGCGCCTCGATCGCGTGCCACATCGCCGGCGAGATATTGAGTTCCCGATCGTAACGGGCAAAGACTTCCTGCTCTGCCGTCAGGGTCTCGAATTCGTGTGTGCATTCGGCGCAAGTGATCAGGTGCGCGCTGACTTGCTCGGCATCGCTTTCGATTGCTTCACCGTCAATGTATTCTGCCAACAGATTCTGACAGTCGTCACACTTCATAACTAAAACCTCACGTACGGACTAATTCGTCGCCGCATTTCCGATCGCGCCCGGTGCAGATCCGACTTCAATTTGGAAATCGAAAAGCCGGTTATGTCCGCGATCTCTTCGTAACTGCATTGCTGAAAAACTTTCAGTGTAAAGACGAGCCGCTTATCATCGTCGAGCAAAGCGAGGGAGCGTTGAATCAGCTCATTCAATTCTTTGTTAAGAAGCTGATGGACCGGCACTGGACTGCGGTCGCTCAAGTCGAGCACCGACTTGTCTTCCAGATCCACCTGCCGGCTGGCTCGCATCCGTGCTCGTAACGATTCCCGCGCGACGTTCTTCGCGATCCCAAACAGCCACGTTGAGAGCTTGGTTTCCTGGCGCAACGCACCCAGATTCCGGAAGGCCCTCACAAAAGTTTCCTGGGTCAACTCTTCCGCCAGTCCTCGATCGGAAACCAGATCGTAAATAAAACTGATCACGGGTCTCGAATACCGTTCAAAGATCAGACGAAAGGCTTCCTGTTCGCCCCGGCATGCGCGCGCAACTAGGTCTGCTGAACTATTCATCAGAGATGCCGCGAACGCTCCGGGCTGCCCTTCCAGGGTTAACTCATGGGACAGCCGTTTCATCATGTTCCGGTGTGTTAGTGACCCGGGACGAACTAAGGTTTCAGGTTTTTTGGACCCGCCCGAAAGCTTGCCTCGGACTGACAAGTCATTCCGGGACCGAATCCGCCGGCTCTCGCTGTTGTTAAGATAGTTCGGAGAAGTTGATTTAGGCGAGGAGGAGGGCCTGATCTCACACTGCGCCGGGGCGGAGACTGGCGGGCACGTGTTTGCTCTTTAGAAGTAAATTCGCTGCGTTTGTTCTGACGGGCAGAAATGACCTGAAGCTGGATTGCAGGAGTACTTAGTACCTAGGCGGCTTGCAACGAGTTCCGGTCGCTCAGCAGACGCCGGACCGTCGAGAGAAAACTTTCCGCATTGATCGGCTTCGGCTCGTAAGCATTGGCGCCTAGTTGTAAGGAGAAAGTCGCAGTACCGGTACCGAACGCCGTGGTCACGAGAATCGGTGTCTTTTCCAGTGACGCAGTGTTGCGCACGCGACGAATTACATGGACGCCGTCCTCGCCTGGCATTTGAATGTCGGTCACAATCAAATCAGGTTTGAGGAAAAGAGCAGTGTCATAACCGCGTACTCCGTCCTCAGCCACGGTCACCTGATAACCGCGCTTCTCCAGTGCCATGCGCAGTAGCTCGCGCGTTTCATCATTGTCTTCGATAACCAGAATTCTTTTGGACATACGAATACCCGAATTCAACCTCACAAGTATTTTTCTGTACCGCTAATAAACTCCTATTGGCGCGCTCATTCCGCGATCCAGAAACAAAACAATTTGAAGACGCGACGAGGACAGGCAACAAAAAAGCGGGGCAGAAACCAAAGGTCTCCGCTCCCGCTTCGTCGTTTCGGTTACGCTTGCGCGCTAAGGCTTAGTAACCGTTGTAGCCATCCGAGTAGCCATTTTCAAATGCGGCCCGGAAATACTGCTGGTATGCGTAACGATCTCCCATGCGCGAATTGTAGTCCTTCAAAGCATTTCGATAGGCGTTGCTGCGCGTGGGGTCATACCGTCCGCTGCGGCGATCATTTCGGCCTGCGCGATTACCTTCATTGTAACCGGCGTTCAATGCCGTCTGACGCAGCTCGTAAGAGCCACCGTAGTTTGGGTAGCCATCCGAGTTCCGCCCACGACGACCCTGTCGATTCCACTGACCGTTGTTCCACTGGCCATTGTCATATTGTCCGTTGCCCCACTGGCCATTGCGCTGCTGGCGTTGTCGCTCGATCTCAGCCTGCCGCTGGATCTCTGCCTGCCGATCGCGCTCACGCTGTCGTCGATATTGATCCTGATTAGGATACGGATATTGATACTGCGCCTGGGTCGTTGTGCCCGACACCATCATGGTACCCAACAACAACAGCAGCCCCAGGATTGACCCTCCAATATTTCGTGCGCTAAAAATTTTCATCTTCCCTACCTCCGCTGGACACCTTGGCAATGAACATGCCACGCAAAGTTAATCACGAAAAGTTAGAGCCCACGCAGAGATCCATCCCATATCGTGTTGGCTTAAACGACATGGGAAAGGAGAAGATGAGTCGTTACCATGCATTGATCGGGCATTGATCGGGCATTGATCGGGTTGACTCTGGACCGTTAAATGACGTAGAAGCCTCGTGTTCCGCGTTTCTACCGAGGATTCTCAGATGGATAAGTCAGACAAACTCCCGCATGAAACGATCGACGTCGCGCAACACGTTCGTCAACTCAATGATGATTGGGTAAAGGCAATGATGCGCGGTGACGCCGAAACCCTTGACCGGATAATGGCGGATGACTTTTTCTTCACCTACCCGCTGGAGGGGGACGACAAGACGCAATTCATCGCCGACGTCACTTCCGGGGATCTTAAGATCGAACACATCAGCCGCGAACAGGTCAGCGTGCGAGTTTTTGGCAGTACGGCCGTTCTCACGGCCCGCGATTCGGCCACCTGGCTTTATCACGGACGCGAACTCTCGGGTCAATATAAGATCATCAAGGTTTTTGCTGAGCGCGCCGGACGCTGGCAGTTATGTGCCGTCCAAGCGTGTCCGATGCAAGAACTTTAGCTCCAGAATCACAACCAATCAGATAATGCCACTTTCGCCAGCCCGTCGCGCCGCATTCGATATCCTGCGACGCGTCGAGGACGAAGGCGCATACGCGTCTTCACTGCTTGCTACGCTGGATGAACGCCTGCGAGATGACGACCGGGCTCTTTGTCACGAACTCGTGCTGGGAGTATTGCGGCGGCAGTTGTGGCTGGATTGCGTGCTTGAGCATTTCGCGCAACGTCGTCTGGAAAAAATCGACTTACCGGTCAGGTTATCGCTGCGCATTGGGCTCTACCAACTGCGTTATCTTTCTCGCATTCCAGCCGCGGCGGCGGTTAATGAATCGGTAAATCTTGTGCGAGCGGCGGGTCTGAATTCCGCGGCCGGATTCACAAACGCAATCCTGCGCCGGGCGGCCCGCGAAGCTAATTACGATCCCGCGAAAAACGTTTCTGATCCCATCGAGAAACTGGCCATTGAAACTTCTCATCCTTCCTGGTTGATCGAACGCTGGGCTATCGCCTTAGGTCTCGCAGACGCCGGTGTTCTGGCGCGCGCGAATAACGAACCTGCGCCCGGCTCCTTTCGTCTGACGGCCAAAGCGATCGCGAAGGATGACGCAGCGCAACGAATCATTGGGGAGTTGACCACCGCGGGAGCGGACGTGCGGCCGTCGAAGATTACGCCCAACGCCTGGCGAGTGGTCGGACCAAGACCTGCGCGTTTTCGCGATCTGATCAGCGCCGGTCTGATCTACTTGCAGGACGAAGCATCACAACTCGTCGCCCACTTTCTTGATATCCAACCCAATGATCGTGTGCTCGACGTCTGCGCTGCGCCTGGGAGCAAGGCGACTCACATGGGCGCGCTCGCGCCGCGGGCGATGATCGTCGCCGCCGATATCTACGAGCATCGTGTGCGCATTTTGCGCGAATTGGCCGCGATCCAGGGTAGAGATTTCTTTCCGGCGGTCGCCGCTGACGCGACCATCGCGCTGCCGTTTGCTCCGGGTTCGTTTGATCGGGTTCTGGTGGATGCACCTTGTTCAGGCACCGGGACGCTGCGGCATAATCCCGAGATTCGCTGGCGACTCGGGCCTATGGATTTAGCCGGTCTGGCGGAAAAGCAGCGCCTAATTCTGATCCGGGCGGCTGAAATGGTGCGGCCCGGCGGGAGGCTCTTGTACTCGACCTGCTCGCTCGAAAGTGATGAAAACGAAGCCGTCGCCGTGGGCTTTCTGACCGAACACAGCGAATTCGATCAGTTGCGCTTAGCCAATCGGCGAACCTCGGATAGCGCGGCTGATTTGGCAACCGCGAGTGGCGCCATACGCACCTGGCCCCACCGTCACGACGTGGACGGCTTTTTCATGATCGAGTTTCAACGTCGGGCTTAATCCCGCATTGGTTGCGGGTGTTTGCGCGCGGGTGTTAGACTTCGCCTGACCTTGGCCCGGTTTGATTTGCTCCGCGAAAAGAGACTGCATTTATCGTGTCTTTCACAGCCCAGGCGCTTACTGCGCTAAAACGAATCTTCATCGTAGTCGGGATCGCCATCGCTTTTACCCTGGGGCTGTTGGGTGCTATTTATCTTTCCCTGCGGAGTTCTGAGACCAAAGTACCCGACATCGTGGGCAAAGACAGAACTTCCGCCGAAAGCACGATCAGCTCAGCGGGTTTGAATTTTCGCGTGCGCGCCCTGCGGCCCGCCGGTGACGCTAGGCCTGATACGGTTCTGATTCAGCTTCCCCATGCGGGAGAGATAGTGAAAGTTGGTCAGACGGTGGCGGTGGATATTAGCCGCCCGACCAAAGAGGGCGAGACTCCAACTTCTGCGAATTCGAACGAGAACTCCAACGCTGAAAAGAAGCCGGAGAACAACAACGCCGCGAGTTCAAATGCCAACGCAAACGATAACAAGCCGAAACGGAAGCCGGCCAACAAGAACGCCAATGACAATTCGAACGCGAATACCAACCGCCCGGCCAACCGAAACCGAAACAGCAATGGCAACGCTAACCTCGCTACGAATGGCAACGTGAATGTTAATTCGGGGGGGAATCCGGCGCACAGCAACCCGAATTCGAATACCGCTCCCAAGGGAAACGTCAACCGCCTTCCCTCCGTTGCCGTACCGACACCTTAACGGCTCGAAACGTCATGATCGAAATTGCTCCATCGATTCTTTCCGCGGATTTCACCTGTCTTGGCGAACAAATCAAGACTGTCGAGCGCGCGGGAGCATCTTTGCTGCACGTGGATGTCATGGACGGACGGTTTGTGCCGAACATTACTGTTGGCCTCCCAGTCGTAAAAGCGATTTCACGTGGAACCCGATTGCCCATTGACGCGCATCTGATGATTGTGGAGCCCGGCCGGTACGCGGAGCAGTTCGTCAAAGCCGGGGCGCAAATGGTTTCAATCCACATCGAAGCCGACCCGCACGCGCACCGAACGCTGACGGCAATAAAATCTGCGGGAGCACGGGCAGGCATCGCGATCAATCCGGCGACGCCCCTGTCGGCTTTGGATGAAGCTGTTAAGTTTGCTGACTACGTCTTAGTGATGTCGGTCAATCCGGGTTTTGGCGGCCAGGAGTTTATTCCCGCCTCGCTCGATAAGGTTAGGCGTTTACGAAAAATGATCGACGAACGCGGTTTGAAAGTCCGCATCGAGATTGACGGCGGTATTGACAGCGAGAATATTGCCGAGGTCACCAGCGCAGGAGCCGAGATAATTGTTTCTGGATCAGCGATTTTTGGGGCCCCGGATCCGGCGATCGCCGTGCGTGAGCTGCGCGAGGCGACAGTTTTGTGGGTCTAGGCCTTGCCGATTAGCTATTTTTGATTTGCGATTTTGCGTGGCAGCTCGAACCTGATCAAGCCAACGCTTTCCGAGTGGTAACTGGGCGCTCATCAGTTTACAATCCCGGCGGTCAAAGAATTGTTTTTGGAGGAGTTTTCCATGTCTTTTCCCTTAGTGCGAGTTAGTCCCCACGGCCGGCTTGGTCTCACTTGGCTGTTAGTGGTCGCGCTGGCTTTAGCGACTGCTGGACTCGTGGCCGGCCAGGCCAGCAAGAACCAATCGTCGCAAAACGGGCTGTCGAACCTGCAACGCCTGGACATCATGCGCTCGAAGCTCGAATCACTGCGGCGCTCGCTCGACAGCGCGATTGCTGCCGTGAATTCCAAAGACACGGGCACCAAGGAAAAAAAGAATGCGGACGATCCGCGCGAACGCCTGCGCGGCCTGGACAAGGAAGTTGGTTCAGTGCTGAGCGAGGTAG
>WNFQ01003851.1_pt1 | contig 12269 bp, 10 predicted proteins | sample 5400171 | NCBI WGS metagenome assembly WNFQ01 (sample SAMN13153356, study PRJNA577476) | soil metagenome | isolation source: 20 cm soil under Madrone tree | place: USA:California | collected 2016-06-14
GTCTGGCTTATCTCGGGCAAGGTGAGTTCGGTCTTGAGCAGCGCCGCGGCGGCCGCATAGGCCGGGACGCCGGGAATGACCTCGTAGGGAATGCCCAGCGCGTCGAGCCGGCGCATCTGCTCGGCAATGGCGCCATAGAGCGAGGGATCGCCCGAATGAACCCGGGCTATGTCCTGGCCCCGACCCGCTGCCGCCGCGATATGGGCCATGATCTCGTCCAATGTCAGGGGCGCAGTATCGATCACCTCGGCCTGCGGGCCGGCATGGGCGACCACTGCCGCGGGTACTAAGGAGCCTGCATAGAGCACCATTGGGCAGCGCGCGATCAGATCGCGCCCGCGCAAGGTCAACAGTTCAGGATCGCCTGGGCCAGCACCGATGAAATAGACCGTCACACGGCGCCCTCCGTCTTGGAGGCATACCCGCGGGGCGTATAGACCCAATGACCGCCGTCGGGCCGGCTGACGGCGCGGGTGGCGCTGGCGCCGATCAGCACCACCGTCAGCATGTCGACATCCGCCGGATCGAGCTGGGCCAAAGTGGTGATACGGAGGCTTTCCCCGGAGCGCCCCAGATTGCGGCCCAGCACCACGGGCGTCTCGGCCGGGCGCGCTGTCCGCAGGATATCGCGGGCCGCCGCGAACTGGCTGCGCCGGCGCTGGGAGACAGGATTGTAAAGCGCCACGACGAAATCGCCGTCGGCGGCAGCCCGCAACCGGCGCTCGATCACCGGCCAGGGCGTCAGGAGGTCGGAGAGCGATATGGCGCAGAAGTCGTGACCCAGCGGTGCGCCCACGCGCGCGGCGGCAACCTGCATTGCCGAGACACCCGGCAAACCCAGAATTTCCACCCGCGCCCAATCGGCGTGGCCGCCGCGCTCGATCAGTTCGAAGACAAGGGTCGCCATGGCGTAGATCCCCGCATCGCCGGAAGAAACCAGGGCGACGTCGCGGCCTGCGGCAGCCAGATCCAAGGCATGGCTAACGCGCGCCTCTTCGGCGCCAAGATCGAAGGGATGCTGCACCTTGCCCGACGCCAGCGGTTGCAACAGGTCGAGGTAAAGGCGATAGCCCACCCAATCGGTCGCCTCGCGCAAGGCGGCATCGACTTCCGGCGTGCGGCTATCATCGGCGCCCGGCCCGAGGCCGAGGATGGCAAGCTTGCCCCGGGACCGGCCCACGACCGATGGATCGACGATGCGGGGCGAAAGACCAATGGCGCAGGTCGCGCGTGCCGAGCGCCGCTTGGCCAGCGCCAGATGGCCCTCGGCGCCGACGGCGGCCAAGGCCGCGCCCTCGGCCACGCCGTGACAGCCGGTCTCGCGAAAGACCAGGTCGGAAGGGTTCGCCAGTCGCGGGGTCTCGCGCTCCAGCGTCGCCGCATCGAAGAATCGCGCCGGCACGCCCAGGTGTTCCGCCAGGGCATGGACCGCCGGTTCCGCTGCCTTGAGTCAATTCACCGGCTGTCGCCAGACGCTCGCAGCCCACGCCAAGGGCGATCGTCGCCGGGTGAAAGACCAGATCGTTCACCGCGGGCTGGGATTTTTCCGTCACGAGCACCCGCACCGCGGCCTTCGCCGCCCACGGCAACGACGCGAGCCAGCTTGCATCGACTGAGGTCTCGTTTTTCAGGCTAACCGGCTCGCCCGCCAGCAGGGTTGCCATGATTGTTTTGGCTGCCGCCGGATTGCCCAGCCGCCAGCCGGGCGGCGGGGCGTCGAGAGCGACGCCATGGCGCAGGTCGCCCGCCGTCGTGACCGCCGCCTTGCCGCCTGTGATCTCGGCAATCCGCCGCGCCAGATCGTTGGCGCCGTGATGGCCACCCAGCAGAGGCACGGCGACACTGCCGTCTTCGGCGACGGCGACGACAGCTGGCTCCATGCGTTTGTCGGTCAGTAGAGGTGACAAGGCGCGGATCAGAACGCCGGCCGCGCAAATGCCGACGATGGGCCGTTCTTCCGTGAAGAGCCTGCGCAAATGCGCGGCGGTCTGGCCGAAAGCAATGGCGCCCTCAGCGACACGCGGGGCATAGCCATGCAGATCGCCGCCGATTGCCGCGGCGATGCGCCGGCCCAGGTCGAGGGCGGAAGGACCGAGGATAACGACGGCCGGGCGCATCAGCCTTGGCCCCGGATCAAGATCATCGAAAAATACGGCGCGCTGTCTTCCTTGAGTTCGCTGAGCGGCCTGTAGCGTTCCGTCGGCAAGGTCGCGCGCTCGACATAATGGGCGCGATCCTCCAGGCCCAACTCGCGGATGACCCGGCGTATCTTGGCGAAATGCCGCCCGACCTTGACGATGGCAGCGGCATCTGTAGCAGCAAGCCGGGCCATCAGTTCGGCCTCTGGCAACGGACCCGGCAGGATCGTGAGTGTCTCGTTGCGCAGGGCCAGCGGCCCACCCGACGCCCCAGCGCAGGCCGTCAGCGAGGACACGCCCGGCACCACCGCAACCGCGCAGCGCCCGGCAAGGCGGGCATAGAGGTACATGAAAGACCCATAGAAAAAGGGATCGCCCTCGCAGAGCACGGCGACACGCTGACCCGCCGCAACCTCGGACAGAATCGCATTGGCGGCCGAATCGTAGATATCCGCCTTGGGGAAGGCGCCATCGCCCAAGGACATGCGGATGGCGATCTCGTTCTGGCCGCCGGGCAGATGAGGATGGACGATGGCGCGCGCAAAGCTTTCGCCCTCCTCCGGCGCCGGATAAGCGATGACGTCGGCGGCGCGGATCAGGCGCAGCGCCTTCAGCGTCAGCAATTCCGGGTCGCCCGGCCCGACGCCGATGCCCCAGACCTGCACGGCGGACTCCACCCTCATGGCTTGACCACCACCCATTGCGTCACCGGCATCAAGGGCCGCCAACCGAGATAAGGCCCAATGGGCTCGGCCCGCGATATGGCAATCCGACCGAGGCTGCCGCCCATCTCGCCGCGGCATTGCAGCAACCGGCTTTCGCCCTGAACCGTGACGGCGTTGGCGACCAGCCGCCCGCCTGAGGGAAGCGCCGCCCAGCAGCGCTCCACCAACCCGGGCGCCGTAATGCCGCCGCCGACAAAGACGGCGTCCGGCGGGGCGAGGCCTTCCAGCGCCGCCGGCGCCTCTGCCGCCACCAGCTCGATGTCCGGCGTGCCCAATGCCGCCGCATTCGCGGCAATGAAACCACGTCGCTGGGCATCGCTTTCGATTGCAACGGCCCGCATCTGCCGGCCCGAGCGGAGCCATTCGATGGAGATGGACCCGCAGCCGGCGCCCACATCCCAGAGTCGTTCCCCGGGTAGAGGCGTTAGCGCCGCCAGTGTCATGGCGCGGATTTCACGCTTCGTGATCTGCCCGTCATGGACAAAGACATCGTCGGGCAATCCAGGCAGGCGTGGCAGGCTGAGCGTACCCGTCACGGGATGGCATTCGACCGCCAGCGTGTTGAGGTCCGCGATGGTCGGGGCATTCCAGCCCTCCGCCGTGGCCTCTACGACGCGTTCATGCGCGCCGGCCATATGTTCCAGAACCACCAGGCGGCTCGGCCCCCAGCCCTTGCGCGTCAGTTCGGCGGCGACCTTCGCGGGCGTCGATCCATCGTGGGAAAGGAGCAGGAGACGGGCGCCGCGGGTCAGGAATCCGCCGAGCTTTTCCAGGGGACGGCCATGGAGGGTCAGGCATTCGCATTCGGCGACCGGCCAGCCGAGCCGGGCCGCCGCGAGGCTGAAGGCCGACACGGTGGGCAGGATCAGGATCTCGTCGCCCGCCACGGCACGTGCCAGCGTGACGCCAACGCCATAATGCATGGGATCGCCGGTCGCCAGCACGGCGACGGGCCGTCCGCGCCGGCGCAGGATCTCCTCGACCGTCAGCCGCAGCGGCGTCGCCCAGGTCGATCTCTCTGCGCTGATGGTTTTTGGCAGCATGGCGAGGTGCCGCTCGCCGCCGACAACCAACTCGGCCGCCTCGACCAGACCGCGGCCCAGCGCCGGCAGCTCCGCCCAGCCGCCCTCGCCTAGCCCGACGATGGAAAGCCAGCGATTCATGCCGCGCCCTCGCCAATGAGCAAGGCATTGACGGCCGCCGCCCCCAGGGCACTGCCGCCGCGCCTGCCGCGCAAGGTGAGATAGGGAATACCCAGCATGCCCGCGGCCAACAATTCCTTCGACTCCGCCGCGCCTACGAATCCCACCGGAAACGCCAGAATCGCCGACGGGCGAAAACCATCGAGATCGATCCGCTCGATCAGGCGGAAGAGGGCCGTCGGTGCGTTGCCGATAGCCACCACGGCGCCGTCCAACCGCTCGCCCCAGAGATCGACCCCGGCCGCGCTGCGCGTATTCTTGATCTCCCACGCCCGCTCGGCCACCTGCGGGTTCTCGGTTCCCGCAACCACGTCGTTGCCGGCGGGCAGATGGCGCCGGATGACACCAGCCGCGGTCATCGCCGTGTCGCAGAGGATCGGCGCGCCCTTGGCCAGGGCATCGCGCCCGCTCGCCACCACGTCATCGCTGAAGGCGAGATGGTCTACGATATCGGGCATGCCGCAGGCGTGGATCAGCCGCACCGTCAAAGATGCAATGTCCGCCGGCAGCCGTCCAATCCCCGCTTCTCGCCGGATGATCTCGAACGACAGGCGGTAGATTTCCGCCGGGTCTTTTAAATAGGCCAGCATGACCCTCTTCTACTCCAGATCGTCCGGGTTGCGCCTTCCCGGCCCGTGGGGGTGGCCCGCATGGGGATGCGGCGGGTGATGATGGTTGTGCCCATCCGCATGGTTGTGGTTGTGGTCGTGGGCGTGAGTGTGAGCATGGTCGTGATGATGATCGTGATCGTGCCCATGGTTATGTGAGTGCGGATGGTGGTGATCCTGGGAATGAGCATGGCCGTCGCCGAGGCGATGGCCATTCGTCGGCGTTGTGGCGCTGTCGGCATCGGTGCCGATACCCTCCACATGATGGTGGTGGCTTTCCTGAGGTAACCCGACCTCCGTCTCGAAACCCAGAACCTGCGCCCGGTATTTGCACAGGCCGCAGTTCATCTTGTTTTCCCCTACCAGAATCTCCTCCACCCGATCAGCGAAGGCGTCGAGCACCAGGGGGTGATCTTTCAGATACTGGGCATGGAGAAATTCGATCGCCGGATGGCGCGCGGCCATTTGATCGGCGATGCGGTAGATCCGCTTTACCAGTACCCCGGTGAACAGGAAGTAGGGGAATACGATGATCCGTCGGTAACCCAGTTTCACCGCATGTTCCAGGCCGGGGCCCACCAGCGGAAAGGTGACCCCGCTGTAGCAGACCTCGCTCCAGCCGAATCCCATCCCCTCCCACAGCATGCGGGCGACCTTGCTGATATTGGAATTGGCGTCCGGATCGGAAGTTCCGCGGCCGACCACCATAAGCAGCGTCTTCTCCCGCGCGATGCGCTGCGTTGAAGCTGCCTCGGCCGCCTCGATGCGCTGGCTCGCCACCTTCAGCAACCTCGTATCGACGGAGAGATCGCGACCGTAGTCGATGTGCAAGCCGGGGTGCTGGGCCGCATAGGTGTTCAACACCGACGGGATGTCGTTCTTCACATGGCCGGCGGCAAACAGCATGCCGGGCACGGCCAGAATGCGGTCGGCGCCCTGCAGGCGAAGTTTGTCGAGGCCATCGCGGATGATCGGCTTGGCGAACTCGAGAAACCCCGAGGCAATGGGATATTGCGGCAGGCGCATTGCGATGCCCGCGGCCACCGATTGGAATTCGGCGATCGCTTCCACATCGCGGCTGCCGTGACCGCAAACCATGACACCGATCTTGCCCATGCGCCTACCTCTGTTGTTTCTGCTCGTTGTATGACGGTGATTGCATTGACGCGGACGCAGAGCCCGGCCCAATCTGCCGCCCATGTTCGTGACGCCAAAGACTCTGGTGCTTGCCCTCGCCCTCGATGCGGCGCTGGGCGATCCCGCCTTCGTCTACGCCCGCATCCCTCATCCCATCGCCGTGATCGGCCGAGCAATCTCCTGGCTGGAGCGCCGATGGAACCGCGAAGATCAGGCCGACTCCGCGCGTCGGCGCGCAGGCGCGATCGTCTGCCTCGTCCTGATTCTGGCAAGCGCCGGCGCTGGCTTTGTCATCGAACGCATTCTGCTCGGGTTTCGTTTCGGCTGGATCGCCGATTCGGTCCTTGTGTCGCTTTTCCTGGCCCAGAACAGCCTGTATTTTCATGTCGCGGCGGTTGCTCGCGCATTGACGAACGAAGGTCTGGCCCGCGGGCGCAAGGCCGTGGCCAAGATCGTTGGCCGCGACCCGGAGAGTCTGGATGAAGCCGGCGTCTGCCGCGCGGCGCTGGAATCCCTGGCTGAGAATTTCTCCGATGGCGTCGTGGCGCCGGCCTTCTGGGCGCTGGTTTTCGGCCTGCCCGGGATCCTGGTCTACAAGACCATCAACACCGCCGACAGCATGATCGGCCATAAGACACCGCGCCATCTTGCCTTCGGCTGGGCGGCGGCACGCCTCGACGATCTGTTGAATCTGATCCCCGCGCGCCTTGCCGGTCTGCTGATCGTCGCCTCGTCCGTTGCCGTTCCAAGCGCCAGGTCGCGCGACGGCTTCCATGCCATGATGCGCGACGCCGCTAAGCACCGCTCGCCCAATGCCGGCTGGCAGGAGGCCGCGCTGGCCGGCGCGCTTGGCGTCGCGCTGGCGGGGCCGCGACGCTACGCCGGCAGGCTGGTGGAGGATTATTGGATGAATCTGGGCGGACGCAGCGAGGCAACGGTCGACGACATCCGCCGCGGCTTGAACATCTATGTCGCCGCCTGCCTCTTGCAGGCCGGAAGCGTCGCCATCCTTACCCTTTTCTAGATCAACGCCCACGGGCCACATCCAGAATTCGCTCAAGGTCAAGATGCGCCGCAAGATGGTCGGCAAGGTCGTCGAGCACGGTATCGATTTCCCGCTCATAGGCGACGCCGCTCACGCCACGCGAGCGGATGCCCGAGAGAAACGCGTGGCGAAATTCATCGCTGGCGAACAACCCATGCAGATAACACCCGGCAACCTTTCCGTCCGCCGAGATGGCGCCATCGGGCCGCCCGTCGACGAAGGTCATGAACGGCCGGTCGCGTGCCGGGCCGACGGTTGCGCCGATATGCATCTCATAGCCGCGGAGCGCCGTACCGCTGGCGTTATGACGACCGCTCGCGACGCTCAGGGTTTTGTCGCCGCCCATTTCGGTTGAGACGTCGAGCAAATCGAGGCCCGCGACACCGCCGGTCGGCCCCTCGATACCCTGCGGATCGTCGAGGCGCCGCCCCAGCATCTGATAGCCGGCGCAGATGCCGAAGACATGGCCGCCGCGGCGCAGATGCGCCGCGATGTCGATATCCCACCCCTCGGCCCGCAATTGAGCGAGATCGGCGATGGTCGATTTGGAACCAGGCAGGATGATCAGATCGGCATCGCCGGGCAGCGCCCGGCCGGGGGGTACCATATCGACTTGGACGTCCGGTTCGGCGATCAGGGGATCGAGATCGTCGAAATTCGCGATCCGCGGAAATTGAGGAATGGCAATCTTGATGGCGCCATTGCGGGCCGCGCTGGCCGAACCATTCAGTGACTGGGCGTCTTCCGCCGGCAGGCGACCCGCTGCCGGAAAGAACGGCAGGACACCGAGGCAGCCCAGGCCCGTTCGCTCGGCGATGATCGCAAGCCCGTCATCGAAGAGGCGCAGGTCGCCGCAAAATTTGTTGATGATGAATCCGGCAAGCCGCTGGCGTTCGTCTGCCTCAAGCAATTGAACCGTGCCCAGCAGGCTGGCGATGACGCCGCCGCGATCGATATCCCCGATCAGGATCACCGGCACACCCGCGGCTTCGGCGAATCCCATATTGGCGATGTCGCCCGCTCTGAGATTCGTCTCGGCCGGACTGCCGGCCCCTTCGATCAGAACGACATCGGCGTCCTGGCTCAAAAGCTCGAAGCTTTGCAGAACGCGCGGCAGGAATTCGGGTTTGAGGCGCTGCCATTCCTGGGCTTTCGCCGTGCCCCAGACGCGGCCCTGGATCACGACCTGGGCGCCGATTTCGCTCTGCGGTTTCAGTAGAACCGGATTCATATGGACCGACGGCGCGATGCCGCAGGCTCGCGCCTGCAAGGCTTGAGCGCGGCCGATCTCGCCACCCTCGGCCGTCACCGCCGCGTTGTTGGACATGTTCTGGGGCTTGAAGGGACGCACTCGCAAGCCCCGGCGGCGAAACGCCCGCGCCAGCCCGGCGACGATCAGCGACTTGCCGACGTCCGAGCCTGTGCCTTGAAACATGACGGCAGGCGTTCGGGTCAAAATTCGATTCCTGCCTGCGCCTTCACGCCGTCGCGGAACGGGTGCTTGATCATGGTCATCTCGGTCACCAGATCGGCGGCGGCGATCAGCTCGTCGCGCGCATTGCGGCCAGTCACCACGACATGAAGGCCGGGGCGGCGGCGGCTGAGCTTCTCCACCACGTCCTCGATCGGCAGATAGTCGTAGCGCAGCACGATGTTGAGTTCGTCGAGCAGAATCAGGCGATAGGCGGGATCCTCCATCATTCGGATCGCCTGATCCCAGGCGGCGCGGGCCGCGGCGATGTCCCGCGCGCGATCCTGGGTCTCCCAGGTGAAGCCCTCGCCCATTGTCTTGATGGTCACCAGCTCGGGAAAGCGGGCCAGGACCCCGCGTTCACCGGTCTCCCATTTGCCCTTGACGAATTGCACCACGCCGACCTTGAAGCCATGGCCCATGGCGCGCAGGACCAGGCCAAAGGCCGCTGTCGACTTGCCTTTGCCCTTGCCGGTATGGACGATCAGCAAGCCCTTCTCGATTGTCTTGGTCGCCATCATGCGGTCGCGCGCGGCCTTGCGCTTGGCCGATTTTTCATTGGCTCTGCGATTGATCTCATCTTCGCTTTCGATGGTCATCTTGCATCCCTCAGCGCGGCGAGATCCTCGAAGGCAGCATTGGCGCGGGGCCGCCAGAGGCCTCGCTCCATCGCTTCCAGCAGGCGCTCGGCCATCTCGCGTGCCGCATCGCGGTTGGCCGACAGCAGGAAGTTGCGCACGTTTGCATCGCCCAGATAGGCCTGATAGACGAGATCGAAATGATGATCCGCCACGGCGCCCGTCGTGGCCGCGAAGGCGAACATGTAATCCACCGTCGCCGCCATTTCGAAGGCACCCTTGTAGCCATGGCGCATGACGCCCGCGATCCATTTGGGATTGACCACCCGGCCGCGCACGATCCGCGCGATCTCCTCTTCCAGCCGACGAATGCGGGGGCTTTCGGGCCGCGAATGATCGTTGTGATAGATCGCGGGGCGCCGGCCGCTGAGTTCGGTGACCGCGACCGCCAGCCCGCCTTCGAACTGGTAATAGTCGTCGCTGTCGAGCAGGTCATGCTCGCGATTGTCCTGATTGTGCAGGACGCCCTCGACCGTCCCCAGCCTGGTTTCGAACAAGCGGTGCTCGGCAACCCCGTCCGCTCCGTCGCCATAGGCATAGCCACCCCAGGCCACATAAGCCTTCGCGAGATCGGCCGCGCTGTTCCAGCCGCGCTCGTCGATGAGCGCCTGAAGCCCGGCGCCATAGGCACCGGGCTTCGAGCCGAAAACGCGCAAGGTCGCCCGCTTGGCCGCCTGCTCGGGCGAGAGTCCCGCCAATTCGAACTCGGCCCTGTCGCGGCGCGCGCGTTCGGCCAGCGGGTTCAAGGCCGGCGGCTCATCGAGTTCGGCGACCGCTCGGGCGGCGCTTGCCACCAGATCCACCTGCTGGGGAAAGGCATCGCGGAAGAATCCTGAAATGCGCAGAGTGACATCCACCCGCGGCCGATCGAGGATCGACAGCGGCAATATCTCGAATCCCGCCAGACGGCCGGAATTGGGATCCCAGTTCGGGCGCGCGCCCATCAAGGCCATCGCCTGGGCGATATCGTCGCCCCCGGTGCGCATATTGGCGGTGCCCCAGGCGCTCAGCGCCAGGCTCTTGGGCCAATTTCCGTGTTCCTGGCGATAACGGTCGAGCAGCAGGGCGGCGGATTTCCAGCCTAGATGCCAGGCCGCCGGCGTGGGCACCAGCCGCGTATCCACCGAATAGAAATTGCGCCCCGTCGGCAGCACTTCCGGACGTCCTCGCGTCGGCGCGCCCGAAGGCCCCGGCGCCACAAAGCGCCCGTCGAGCCCGGTCAGCAGGCCGGCGATCTCGGCCGGGCCGCAGGCTGCGATCCGGGGCCGAAGGTCGGTTGCAATGCAATCGAGCACGGCGCGGGTCGCTGTCCAGGTTCCGGCTGGCAAGGCCTCGCCGCCTACCAGGCGTTGGGCCAGTATCTCAAGCCGCTCGACCGTGTCGCCGTTGCTTCGCCAGGCCTCCGCCCCCATATTCAGAGCGGCGGGTCGCTGGCCCGTCCAGACTGCCGCCATGTCGCAATCGAGGGGGTCGAAGCCTTCCAGGAGATCGAGGTCCAGCGCCAAGGCACGGATCAGAGAGGCCGCACCCCCCTGTCCGTTCCCGCGCGGCAGGCGGCTGAGGGCGACGAGAAGGTCGGTCGCCCGCCCGCCCGTGGGCGAACAGCCGAAGATGTGCAAACCATCGCGGATCTGCAGTTCCTTCAGATCGCAGAGATGGCCGTCGAGCTTTCCAAGCGCCGAATCCGCGCTTTCATCCGCCGCAATTCCGCAATCTTTGTCCAGGCCGCTTGACGCGGCCAGTTCCAGAATCTGATCGCGCAACAGCTTGCAGCGCCGGGGATCGAGGCCCGCCGCCTCGTAATATTCGTCGACCAGTCGCTCGAGATCGCGCAACGGCCCATAGGTCTCGGCCCGGGTCAGTGGTGGCGTCAGGTGGTCGACGATGACCGCAGCGCTGCGCCGCTTGGCCTGGCTGCCCTCGCCGGGATCGTTGACGATGAAGGGATAAAGATGGGGGATTGGACCGAGGGCTGCTTCCGGCCAGCAATCGGCGGAAAGCGCCAAGGCCTTGCCGGGCAGCCATTCCAGATTGCCATGCTTGCCCATATGGATGATCGCCTGCACCCCGAAATGAAGCCGCAGCCAGGCATAGACGGCGAGATAGCCGTGGGGCGGAACCAGGTCGGGGTCGTGATAGCTGCGGGCCGGGTCGATGTTGTAGCCGCGCGCCGGTTGCACGGCGATGGCGACATGGCCCAAGCGATGGATGGGCAGGATGAAATGGCCGTCGACGAAGAAGGGATCCTGTTCGGCTTCGCCCCAGCGCTCCCGCAATTGGTCGCGAAGCCGCGCTGGCAAGGTCGCCGAGAAGGCAAGATAGTCGGCGAGCGGCAGGCTCTCGCCACCGATCCGGCTGCGTCCGCTGTTGGTCGGCCCCGCCAGCAATCGCGCCATCAGAGCCTTGCCCTCCGCCGGCCGATCGTCGATCCGGTATCCCGCGGCCGCCATGGCCTTCATCGCTTCCACTGTGCCCGCCGGCGTATCGAGGCCGACGCCATTGCCGAGCCTGCCGTCGCGGTTCGGATAGTTCGCCAGCAGAATGGCAACGCGTCGTTCCGCCGCCGGCGTTGCCCGCAGGCGCGCCCAACCGGCCGTCAACGCGGCCACGAATTCGATGCGATCGGGCATCGGTCGATAGGCGACGATGGAGCATTGGGTGGCGGCATCGAAAGCCGACTCGGCCTTGAAGCTGACCGCGCGCGACAGGATCCGTCCATCCACCTCGGGCAATACCACCTGCATGGCAAGATCGCGGGCCGAAAGCCCCTGGCTTCCCGCCCGCCAATCGGCCTCATTGCCGCCCGAGAAGACGACCTGGAGCACGGGCGCGTTTGCCGAGTCGAACGGTGTCGCGCTTCGCGCGGCGCCGGGCGAGGAGAGCGCGAAGGCAGTCGCGTTGAGCACGACCGCGGGATTCGCCCGCTCCATCATCGCGCCGACGAAATCGGCCGCGACGGCTTCCTTCAGGCTCGTGGCATAGATCGGCAGCGCGTTCAGCCCGGCCTTGTCCAATGCCTCGATTAAGGCATCGATGACCGCGACATTTCCGGCCTGCATCAGGGCGCGATAGAAGACCACCGCCGCCGCCGGGCGCCCGGGCGGCCAGGCGCCGGCCACATCCTCGAAGCTCGGCATGTCGCGACCGGGCCAGTAAAGTCCGGCGCGCAACAGCGCCATCGGTTCGCGCCAGCTTGCTTCGCGGCCGATGATCGTCGCGGCAAAGCCCAACAGGTTGCGCGCATTTTCGACCCCGCCTTCGGCGCAGTAGCGCCACAGGCGATGGGCCGCTTCGGCCGATACGCT
>WNFQ01003649.1_pt1 | contig 12266 bp, 7 predicted proteins | sample 5400171 | NCBI WGS metagenome assembly WNFQ01 (sample SAMN13153356, study PRJNA577476) | soil metagenome | isolation source: 20 cm soil under Madrone tree | place: USA:California | collected 2016-06-14
CAAACAGTTGCAGGGGAAGGACTATCTCATGGGCGCATTCAACGTGGCCGATGCCTATCTGTTCACGATCCTGAGCTGGAGCAAACATATGAACATCGACCTGGCCAAATGGCCAGCGCTTGCCCAATACATGGAACGGGTCGGGGCTCGCCCGGCGGTAAAAGCCACCTTGGAAGCTGAATCGAAGGCCAAGGCCTAGCACCTGACCAACCCAGTAACCGGCCCGGTCCTGCCGCGGAATCCCGCGGTGGTCGATTGGGCCGGTTTCTTTTTTGCAACGGTGGACGAGATATTATCGCATCCAAACTTGACAGCCTTGACTGTAAGTAAGTAATCACTTAGTTCCATCGCCATGGCTGTCAAACGCATGGATGCGGCGGATCGGCGCACGGCGATCGTTGAGATCGCAACGCCCCTGTTTGCCCGCCGGGGCTTCGCCGGCACGACCACCAAGGAGATCGCCGAAGCCGCCGGCGTATCCGAGGCCCTTCTATTCCGGCATTTTCCGACCAAGGCTGCCCTCTACGAGGAAATCCTGCAGATCGGCTGCCAGGGCGACCCGGATCTGGCCCAGCTCGAGGCCCTGCAGCCCTCCACGGCGACCCTGGTCTTTATGACCCATGCCATGTTCCGCCACCTGGTACTCGGCGAGTTCGGTGACCGGCCGACCATCCAGACGCGCCAGCGGCTGAATCTGCAAAGCCTGGTGGAAGACGGTGAATACGCCCGAATCCTGATGTCGCATGTCGCCAAACGGATCATGCCGGTCTTTACCGCCAGCATTGCCGCCGCGCGCGCCGCGGGCGACATGCCGGCCAATGGCATCGATCCGGCCAACGCCTTCTGGTTTGCCCAGCATGTTGCGGCCCAGATGGCCTATGGCCGGCTCTGCGGCCCGTCGGTCTTCCCCTATCGCGGCGATATCGAAGCCGTGACAGCGGAGGCGGCGCGCTTCGCCTTGTTGGGCATCGGCTTGAGTCGCGAGGCGATCGACGCGAATTACGACTTCTCCCGCCTGTCGGCCTTGTGCCAGGCCGAAAAGAGCGACCAGGCGCAGAATGTCGACGCGGCGGTCGGGACAGCGACGGTGGGCGCCGGCCCCCTGTCATCGGCCGACTGGCCGACGCGGCAATCCGGCTGAAGCAGGGACCGCCGATGAGGCGCACCAGCGCCCGCCTCGGCGCAAGCTGATCCTGCGCCTGGCGATCATGGCGCTGCTGCTGCTGGTGGTGCTAGGCGGGCTCTACGGATACGATTTGTTCCGCCAGAAGATGATCGCTCAATTCTTCGCCAGCAATGCGCCGCCACCGACGCCGGTCAGCGCCGTGGCGGTCACGAGCGAATCCATGCCCGAGTACCTCGAGGGCATCGGCAGCGTCGTTGCCGTCCATCAGGTCTCGGTCGCCCCCGAGGTCAACGGGCGGATCACCAAGATCCTTTTCGAATCCGGGGCCGCGGTGAAGGCGGGAGATCCGCTGCTGCAGCTTAACGACGATCCCGAACGCGCCGACCTGGCGAACTTCCAGGCCCTGGCGAATCTGGCCCAGATCACGTTCGGCCGCTCGCACAAGCTCGCCTCCCAGCAATTCATGGCCCAGCAGACCGTCGACCAGAACCAGAGCGAACTTCAGGTGGCGCAGGCCAATATCGCCCGCATTCAGGCGATGATCGCCCAGAAGCTGATCCGTGCGCCTTTCGGCGGCCAACTCGGCGTACGCCAGGTGGATGTCGGTCAGTATCTCAGCGCCGGCACGGCAATCGTGACATTGACGGACCTCGACACCCTGCACGTCAATTTCACCATTCCGGAACATGCGCGCTCGGCGCTTGCCGTTGGGCAGCCGGTGGAATTTCGCGTCGACGCCTTCCAGAATCGCACCTTCAAGGCGACCCTTACTACGATTGAGCCCCAGATCGACCCGGCGACTCGCAATATCAAGATCCAGGCGACCCTCGACAATCCGGGGCACCTGCTGTTACCGGGCATGTTCGCCGACGCCCGCGTCCAACTGCCGGCCCAGTCCGACATCCTGACCGCGCCGGAAACGGCGATCGACTACACGGCCTATGGCGAGTCGGTTTTCCTGCTTCGCGAGGACGGCACCGGCAAGGATGGCAAGCCGAAATACAAGGCGGTGCAGACCTTCGTGAAGACCGGCACGCGCCAGGACGGCAAGGTCGCCATCCTCGAAGGCGTGAAGGCCGGCGACCTGGTGGTGAATGCCGGACAAGTAAAGCTGCAGAACGGCGTCGAGGTCATCGTCACCGGCCCGGGCGAACTATTGAAGCCCTCGACGACGCCTATTAATTGAGCGAGCGCGCCGCAGCGGGCGGATAAATATCCGCCGTCATCGGCGCGCGAACAGGGGTTTCGCGCATGCACTTCACCGACCTATTCATTCGCCGCCCCGTACTGGCAACGGTGATCAGCCTGCTCATCCTGCTCATCGGCTTGCGTGCCTTGTCCGATCTGCCGATCCGACAGTATCCGCGGCTCGAAAACACGGTGATTACAGTCACCACGAGCTACCCGGGTTCCCCGGCCGCCCAGATGCAGGGCTTCATCACCCAGCCCATCGAGCAGGCGGTGGCCACGGCCGAGGGCATCGACTACATGACCTCCTCCTCCACGCAAGGCAACAGCGTGGTCACGGCCTATATCCGGTTGAACTACGACCCCAGCAAGGCGCTGACCGACGTCATGTCCAAGGTCAGTCAGGTGAAATACCTGATTCCCAAGGAATCCAACGACCCCGTCATTCTGAAATCGACGGGCGAAACCACGGCCATCATGTATATCGGCTTCGCCAGCACCAAGCTTTCCGGGGCGGCGATCACCGACTATCTGAGCCGCGTCGTACAGCCCGAGTTGGCGACGGTCGATGGCGTGGCCTCGGCCGATATTCTGGGCGGGCAGACCTTCGCCATGCGCGTCTGGGTGGATCCCCTGAAGATGGCGGCGCGCGGGGTCACCGCCGACGATCTGGCGAATGCCATCCGGACCAACAATTTCCAATCCGCGCCTGGCGCGGCCAAAGGCTATTTCACCGTCACCAATGTAACGGCCGATACCGGCCTTACCAGCCTCGATCAATTCCGCCAGATGGTGGTCAAGGCCCAGGGCGGAAGTCTGGTGCGTCTGCGCGACATCGGCACGGTCGATCTCGGCGCCCAGAGCAGCGATTCCTCGGTCATGATGAGCGGCCAACGCGCCGTATTCATCGGCGTGCAGGCGACGCCCACGGGCAACCCCTTGAATATCGTGCGCGACGTGCGGGCCCTGGCGCCGATCATCGAACGCGGTCTGCCCCCCACCGTGAAGATGAACATCGTCTACGACTCGACGAAGTTCATCAACTCCTCGATCAACGAGGTTATTCGAACGCTGGTCGAGGCGCTGGCTATCGTCGTGGTCGTGATCTTCCTGTTCCTGGGCAGCGTCCGCTCGGTGGCGATCCCCGTCGTCACTATTCCGCTGTCCCTTATCGGCGCCGGCATCATCATGCTGTCTCTGGGCTTTAGTCTGAACCTGCTGACCCTTCTCGCAATGGTGCTGGCCATCGGCCTCGTCGTCGACGATGCCATCGTCGTGGTGGAGAACATCTATCGCCATATCGAGGAGGGCAAGACGCCGATCGAGGCGGCCGTGATCGGTGCGCGCGAGATCGTCGGTCCGGTCATCGCCATGACTATCACTTTGGCCGCCGTCTACGCGCCCATCGGCTTCCTGGCTGGGCTGACCGGCTCGTTGTTCCGCGAGTTCGCGTTCACGCTGGCGGGCGCGGTCATTATCTCCGGCATTGTCGCAGTCACGCTCTCGCCCATGATGTGTTCGATATTGCTGACGCGGGAAATGTCGCAGGGCTGGTTTGCCCGGCGGGTCGACCGATTCTTTTCGGCGGTCACGCGCTGGTATGGCCGCCGCCTCGTCTCATCCCTCGACTACCGCCCGGTCACGGTTCTGTTCGCGGTCGCCATCCTGGGCAGCTTGGCGTTTCTCTATACCCACAGCAGCGCCGAACTGGCGCCTCCGGAGGACCAAGGGGTCATCTTCGCCGTCGGCAAAGGCCCGCAATATTCGAACCTCGACTATACCGACATCTACAGCCGGCAACTCGACCAGATCTATGCTTCGTATCCGGAGACAGAAGCGACATTCGTCGTCAGCGGCTTCACCGGGCTCAACAGCAGCATCTCCGGCATGATCCTGAAGCCCTGGGACGCGCGCAAGCGCAGCTCCAGCGTCCTCATTCCCCTGGTTCAGGCGAAGCTCTCGGAGATCGCGGGCATGAATGTCTTCGCCTTCAACCTGCCGCCGCTGCCCGGCTCCACCGGCGGCCTGCCCGTGCAAATGGTCATCAGTTCGACCGCCGGCTTTGACCAGGTCTTCAAGAAGATGGAGGCGATCAAGGAGGCGGCGCGCAAGAGCGGCAAGTTCATCGTCATCGACAGCGACCTCGAATACAACAGCCCGGTCGTGCATGTGCGGATCGATCGCTCGAAGGCGAATGACCTGGGCATCACCATGCAGACCATCGGCGATACGCTGGCGCTCCTGGTGGGCGAGAACTACGTCAATCGCTTCAATCTGAATGGCCGTTCCTACGAGGTGATTCCGCAGGTGCCGCGCTCCGATCGCCTGACGCCCGCGCAGCTCTCCCGCTATTTCGTCAAGACCGGCAGCGGCGAGTCCGTGCCGCTGTCCACGGTGGTTTCGATCGAAACCGGAATCGATCCGAACGCGCTCTCCCACTACAACCAGCTCAATGCCGCAACCTTTTCGGCGGTGCCGATGCCCGGCGTCACCATGGGCCAGGCCGTGGCGTTCCTGGAGCAGACCGCCAAGTCGGTGTTGCCCGCCGATTTCAGCCACGACTACCTCTCGGAATCGCGCCAATACGTTCGCGAAGGCAACCAGCTTGCGATAACCTTCGTCTTCGCCCTGGTCATGATCTATCTCGTGCTGGCGGCGCAGTTCGAGAGCCTGCGCGACCCGCTGGTCATTATGGTCAGCGTGCCCATGTCGATCTGCGGAGCACTGATTCCGCTGTTCCTGGGGCTCGCGACCATAAACATCTATACCCAGGTCGGCCTCGTGACCCTCATCGGCCTGATCAGCAAGCACGGCATCCTGATGACCGAATTCGCCAACCAGCTTCAGCGCCATGAAAGACTGGACCGGCGCACGGCAATCGAGCGCGCCGCCCAGGTCCGCTTGCGCCCCATCCTGATGACGACGGCGGCCATGGTGGTCGGCCTTGTGCCCCTGCTGTTGGCCAGTGGCGCGGGCGCGGCCAGCCGCTTCAGCATCGGCATTGTTATTGTCGCAGGCATGTCGATCGGCACCTTGTTCACGTTGTTTGTTTTGCCGGCCGTCTATACGCTGCTGGCGACGGATCACCGGGCCGCGACCACGAACCAGCGGGCCTCCACATTTGCCTCCATGGAGGCGGCGGAGTGAGGGCTCGCCGGGATCGGTCGGCCAGGCTGGGGAATCAAGCGGTGGAACAGGAGATGGGTTGGTAAACATGCGCGCGAAATTGCTTCTGGGCACAGCCCTGGCTCTTCTGCCCCTGGTCAGCGCTTCGGGCGAGACCATCGAGGAAACGATGATCAAAGCCTATTTGACCAATCCCACGCTGGCCGCCGAACGCGCCCAACTGCGGGTGACGGATGAAAATCTGCCCCAGGCCCTGGCACTGCGCAGGCCCACTATCACCGGGCAGGGCGACGTGGGCGCCACCTATCAGAATACAACCAACACAGGCAGCGACCTTCTGAATCCGCGCGATGTCTCGATCGGCGTGACGCAACCGCTGTGGACCGGCGGCCGCGCCGATGCCGCGATAAGTCAGGCGGAATATCTGGTCCTGGCGCAGCGCGCCAACCTGTTGAATACTGAGGAACTCGTGCTGCTGCAGGCGGCCACCGCTCACCTGGACGTGGTGCGCGATCAGACCCTGCTCGATCTGGCCAACAACAACGTCAAGGTTCTTGCCCAGTCGCGCGATGAGGCCAAAGCGCAGCTTGCCGCCGGCGTGGCCACAAAGACCGACCTCGCCCAGGCCGAGGCGCGATTGGCCCAGGGCATCGCCGATCAACGCCGAAGCGAGGCCAATCTGACGAATTCGCGCTCGAACTACCTTCAGGCGGTGGGCGATATGCCCGGCACCTTGCAGCCGCCGCCGCCGGTGCAGGCGATGCCGGTGAGCGAGGACGTCGCCGTCAAACAGGCCACCGAGCTCAACCCCCAGGTCCTGACCGCCCAGGCCAACGAACAGGCCGCCCGCGCCGGTATCGACGTCGCCCAGGCGCAGCTCATGCCGACGCTGGGCGTCAGCGGTACGCTCCTACACGAGAAAGACGTGCTGATTAGGGGGACCAGAGACGACAGCGCCCAGATTTTACTGACCCTGACAGTGCCGCTCTATCAGGCCGGCGCAGAATATTCAAGGATCCGCGCCGCCAAGGAGAGTTATGGCGTGAGCCAGAACCAGATCGAGGCGTCGATACGGGTGGCGACGCTGAATGCGACGCAGTCCTGGCAGAATCTCGAGGCGGCGCAGGCTAACGTCCTCTCGTTCACTTCGCAGATCGAGGCCAACACCATCGCCTATAGTGGCGTGGTGGAGGAGCAGCGCGTGGGTACGCGCACATTGCTCGACGTGCTGAACGCCCAGCAGGAACTCTTCACTTCGCAATCCAACCTGGCGATTGCCCAACATGACGAGGCTGTCAGCGCCTATCAGGTGAAGTCCGCGGTCGGCGAGATGACCGCGCTGGCATTGAACCTCCAGGTCGAGCGCTACAACCCGCAGAAGCACTACGACGCCGTGCGCGAAAAATGGATCGGGACCGGCCCGGTCGCGCCCTGAACCGCCTAGAGCGAGATTCACGCCTCAAGCCGAAGCGGCTCAGGACGGAAGATCAGGCACTAGCTCCTCGGCTTATTTTCCCCGGCTGGGTTGAGGCGCGCGCTGGCTTGGCATCTCGCGTTCGGCCAGCCATTCCCCCAGGACAACCAGAATCCCGCTGGTAGCGATCAGGGCCGCGCCCAGGAACACGCCATGCTGCGGAACGTCGCCCCACACAAGGTATGAGAGAGCGAATGCCCAGATGAGGGAGGTGTATTCGAAGGGCGCCACCAATGAGGCCGCTGCCAGGCGGAAGCCCTCGAACAACAGATACTGACCCGCAGCGCCGGCCAGCCCGACGCCCGTCATGAGCACAACCGCCGTCCAGCTCGGCGTCGTCCACGCCCAGGGAAGTGCCAGGGCGCAAGCGATGACGAAGGCGCTGTTGGAGAACAGCATCTGCATGATGGTGGTCTCGCTGCGGCTGATTTGGCGCACCAGGATGTTGGAATAGGCCCAGAGCAGTGCCGCCATGAGAACGAGCAGCACTGGCCAGGAGAAACCCACGCCCCCCGGCGCGCAGGCGACCACCACGCCCACGAAACCCAGCGACGTGCCGGCCCAACGTTGCCAGCGGACATGTTCATGCAGGAGGAAGACCGAGAGGACGGTGATCATCAGCGGGGCGGCGAAATAGATCGTCACCATCTCTGCCAGCTGGAGCTTGCGCGAGGCCGAGTAATAGCAGAGCCAGGCCGCCAGGATGACGGCGCCGCGCAGCAGCAGCGGCAGTTTGTTGCGCGAGGCGATGACCTGGCGCAACAGCGGTCCGCGGCCGATTGCCAAGCAAAGCAGCATGATGGTGATGCTGCGCATGAACAGAAGCTGGGGGATGGCATAATCGGTCGCCAGCCATTTCACCGCGGCGTCCTGCCAGGAAAACATGAAATAGGCGCCGACGGCGAGCAGGATTCCCGTCATGCGCGGCGAGCGCGCGCCGAACCGGTCAGCGATCATGGCCGCGTCGCCGAAGCCGCCGCGAGCGCTTGCTCGGTGAAAAGGCGCAGGCCCAGTTCCGGCCGGTAACCATGGATCTCCTTGACGTCGAGGGCGGTCATGAAGGCGATCAGCGCCTCGCTGACCACCTGGCCCGGCACCAGGATCGGGAAACCCGGCGGATAGGGAGTCACGAAATTGGCCGAGACCAGCGCGCGGCCGGATGCCATCTGCCGGCTGGCCTCGGCCAGATCGACATATTCGACGCGCTCCTCCTCATAGGCCAGGAAATAGGCCTTGCGGATGTCGCCCTCCCGCGTCGTGCCGGCGGGCAGCAGGCGGAAGGCATCGTGGAAGCGGCTGAAATGGGGCAACGGCGGCAGGTCGCGGCAGAGCTGGGCCACCCGGCGCTCATGGATGCGCCGCTCCACCGGACTGGAATCGGTCAGCCGCTGGCGCAATTCCTGGGCGATCTTCACCAGCACCTCGATCAGATAGGCGATCGAGCTTCGCGTGGTGCCGATATTGGTCATGAACAGCACGGTGTTGCGTGAGGTCTTGTTGATCTGGATGCCGAATTTTTCCATCAGGTAATTCGTCTTGAAAGTATTGCCGTCGATCCCGGTCGGCCCGATGGCAAGGGTGAGCCGCGTCGGATCGAGGACGAATTCGTCGCTGGCCCAGGCCTGGCCCCAGGGCGACCAGCCGCGCTCTGGGCTGTAATACGTGGCGATGCCCGAGGTGCGGTACTCCGCCGGAATCAAATCCTCGATGGTGAGAAAGCGGAGGTAGTCGCGCAGCAAGGGGTGGGTTGCCACGCGCTCGCGCAAGACCATGGCCATCTCGATCTGCTTCTGGACCAGCTCATAGCCTTCCAGCTCGACCTGTCGGCGGCCGACGTCGAGGGAGGCCAGGATCTGGTAGTTCGGCGATGTGGAGGTGTGAGTCATGTAGGACTCGTGGAATGTCGCCTCGCTCTTGGCGGCGAAATCCTGGTCATAGACATGGATCATCGAGCCCTGGCGCAGCGTCGTCAGGGTCTTATGGGTCGACTGCGTGCTGTAGACGCGCAATCGGGCCGCATCGGGATCGGGCAGCAGGCGCGTCATCAGCCAGGCCTCCTCGTCACCGGCCGCGAAGCTTTCCTCGAATTTCCGATAGCGCGCGCGATAGGCGGCCCCGGCGAAGCGCTCTCGCAGGCGCTCGGCCGTGGCCATGGCGGTGCGCTGGCGATAGCTGGGCACGAAATGGGCGAAGGCAAACCAGGCCTCGTCCCACAGGAAAATCAGGTCGGGCTTGATGGCCAGGCACTCTTCCATCACCCGCTCGACGTCGTAGACGATGCCGTCGAAGGTGCAGTTGGTGAGCAGGATCAGTTTCACGCGATGGAGCTGGCCGATGCGCCGGTATTCCAGCAGGGCCTGCTTGATCTCCCGCAGCGGCACGGCGCCGAACATCGAATACTGGTTCAGCGGATATGAATCGAGATAGCGCACATGGGCGCCCACCAGCACCAGCCCGTAGTGGTGCGACTTGTGGCAGTCCCGATCGATCAGGACGATGTCGCCCGGCTGCAGCAGGGCCTGGACTACGATCTTGTTGGCGGTCGAGGTGCCGTTGGTGACGAAGAAGGTGCGCTTGGCCCCGAAGGCCCGCGCCGCCATCTCCTGCGCCTTCTTCAGCGGGCCGGAGGGATAGAGCAGGGAATCGAGCCCGCCGGACGTGGCGGAGGTCTCGGCCAGGAAGATGTTCATGCCATAGAACTGCGCCATATCCCCGATCCAGTGGGATTTGACGATGGACTTGCCGCGCGAGATGGGCAGCGCATGGAAGACGCCGGTCGGCTGGCGGGCGTATTGGCGCAGCGCGTTGAAGAAGGGTGCCTCGTAGCGCGCGCTGATGCCGCGCAGGATGCTGAGATGAAGTTCGAGATAATCCTCCTGGCGATAGAACACGCGTCGGAACGCGTGGCCGAGATTGCCAGCGATGGTCTCGACCGAAACGTCGGTCACCAGATAGAGGTCGATCTCGGGCCGCAGTTGGCCGATGAGGCCGCCCAGCGAGGGGCCGCGGTCGCTGTCGGGCTGTTCTTCGAACTCGGGGCCCGCGATTCCGGCCAGATAGCCCTGCAGCAGATCGAGCTGATTCTTGGACTTGAACGCGAATCCATAGCGGATGACGCAGACCTGGATATTGTAGTTGAACAGGACGGCGATCAACGCGTCCTCGAAACTGGGAACGACGACGATCTCGTAAATGAAACTGTCGTCGGCGCGGCGCATGCGATGCAGGCCGGCGCGAAGCTCGCGCTCCTCTCGCGCGCTGATGTCATCGACGATCAGAACTTCGAAATACGGGCGCGTTGGTGCCAGGTCCTCGGCCGGCGGGGCCTCCTCGGGCTCAGCCTCCTCTTCCTCGTCGTCCAGCAACGAGGCTTCGCCTCGGCCGACGCGGCTGCGATAGGATTCGCTGGCGAGCGCCCGATTGAGCCGGGCCGTCGCCTGGGCCAGGCCCGGGTAATTGCCCTGGCGGAACAGCTGCCAGAGCCGGGCCATGCTCTCCTTGCCGGGAAAGGCCCAATAGCTTTCCACCGGTTCAAGCAGGTGCAGATCGTCGTCGACCGCCGTGCGCAGGGAACCAATCTTTCCCTGTCGCCCGGCGGTTTCGGCCAACCGCGCGGCATTGTGCTTGAGGCGATTCCAACCGTCGGCCCGAAGCTGCGAGGCGTTGTGGTAGGCGCTGAGCGAAATGCCGCTGGCGTCGGATCCACGCTCATCGGGTTGCTGCACTCTATGACCTCGCATGCCGGCGGGATCGCCGTCGGAGCGATGTTACATGGCCGTTTGGAGCTTGTAATCCATCGTAGCGTCACACCACGTCACACCGCATCCCTCCCGGTCACTGCCGGTCACGCAGAATCCCGCACAGCGAGGGTGGGTAAGACGGAAATTGAGGCTGGGTCTGAGGGCCGTAGCCCTTTTTTCGTACAGCCCTCTGAACAGCCCCCAAACATCGATGTGGAGCATGCACGATAACCGAAAAACGAATTCGGAAGGTTATCCGTGATGCACCGGCGAGTGGCAATCGCTCGCTCGAGCTAAAAGACCACGGTGAACGCAGCGCAGGCCGGCTGACGCTTGTCATTCGCGCGATGGCAGGAAGGTATCCGCTGAATGGTGCGCGCTTTTCCACCGCCGCTGGAAGCGCGTCAAGGCCAAGTTGGGATCGTACCCAACAATGACAGTGGCCGGGTCGGGTCACCGAGGGCGGCCGTGCCGATTCCAGGGAACTGGGCCGCTGCCAGCTTCAGCGGTGCCAATGACCACGGCCACCGCGCCAGCCGCCGTATCCGAAGCCGAACGAACCGTATAGTGGACCGCCCGGGACGACGACCGGAGGCACCGCATAGACTGGCGGAGGCACCGCATAGGCTGGCCCATAGGCTGTCGGCGGCGGATAGACAACGGTCGGGGGCCCGGCATAGACCGGAGCTGGCGCGCCGATCCCGAGGTTGACGCCCACATACGCCTGTGCCGGAAATGCCGCAGCAGTTGCTGCGCCGATGGCTAAAGCGGCGACGCTGGCGAGCTGGGTAAGACGAAGGCTATGCATCGAAGTCCTTCCTATATTTCAAGTTAACCTGGATGAACCGCACCGAGAGCAGCCACAACCGTCATCTCCACCTGCTCCGCACGATCGGTCTGGATCGAAGATGAGGATAGCGGCGCCGTCGGTCTTTCCGCCGAACATGAGGTATTTTGATTTTGCACGATCGGATTTACCGGCTCGTTGCATCTCCGAGAGCTGCGCGAGAGCGCCCGAGGGTTCATCCTAGAGAAGGTCAGCGGGGAGGGGTCACGGGACGATCCCTTTGTGTTGGTCGAAAAGATGATGGACTCCAACGGCGACACGCCGTCATTTCGGGTTCAGTCCGAATTTGGCAACCGTATCGATTCTCGGCGCGTTATCGGGTTTGCGACAGGCAAGGTGATCGGGAGCGCGACCGACCTTCCCTGGACTTCTTTCGATCCTGAGCTTCAATCACGGCTGGGCCGGGTCAGGCCGCTGCCCCATGGGCCCGACGAAGAGCCGCCGCGGCGCCCGGCTTGTCGCCGAGCTTCTCCAGAACCTTCGCGTATTGGCGCCAGCTCGGCGCGCTCGCCGGTTTGAGGGCCACCCGTTCGGCCAGCAAAGCCCGGGCGAGCGGCCAGCGTTTGTCCGCGAAAGCTGCGGCAATCAGGGTCTGGGTAAAGAGATCGCGTTGGGCATGGCTGCCCCCGATACGCCAGATCTCATAGCGCAGCGGCAGCAGCAGGTCGACGGTACGGGTGAAATTCCCATCGGCAAAGGCGGTGATCGCGCGCACCACTGCTTGGCCGACCTGCCGGGTAATATCGCGATTGGTCCCTTGGCTTT
>WNFQ01006485.1_pt1 | contig 12265 bp, 17 predicted proteins | sample 5400171 | NCBI WGS metagenome assembly WNFQ01 (sample SAMN13153356, study PRJNA577476) | soil metagenome | isolation source: 20 cm soil under Madrone tree | place: USA:California | collected 2016-06-14
TGCACAACACTCCGAGGTAACGGCGGTCAAAGTGGAAAAGGAGTATGTTCTCGTTTTTCGCTTTTCTCCTTAAATACATAGATTCAATCGGTTTAACAGCGATACAAATGAAGCCGACGCCGAGACTGACACCAGAAAATCCGGTTTTGCAGGCCGCTTGCAGAATTTGAAGGCGAGTATAGAGCCAGATTGGGAAACAATTGTATTCTTAAAGTTGCCGATTAGAATGGCTTGTCCGATCTCGTCCCTCAAGAGCATAAAGAAGAGGCACGTGGTCAAATAGAGCAAGGCCGCAAAGTCCTTGCAGAAGATTATTTCCCTGAGGATCGACGCGACCAATTCATTTATCGCATTAAGAAGGTATATTGTCTAATTTTATGACCATGTTCAGACATTAATCTGTTGAGAAGGCCATTCTTGAGTGCCAGAAACACGGTGATTATCAGGACAGTATTCGCTGGCTTCTTAGTATATTCGAGGAGTACGGCAAACATGGCAGGCACATCACTGGCGCGGTGAAAGAAGCTGGGGGTCAAGTTGCATCTGTATGTTATTTGTGGGGAGCTGTGACCGTAACTCACCATTTGTTTCACGCGTAGGATGATGGCCTTCGGACATCAACAACCCAAATCCGTACCCTGCTTGAACGCTTTGCTGACGGGAAGAGCATGAACATCATCATTGATCCCATAAACCAACTTATCGACGATGCGAAGAATGATGAAGAGTTTCGTCAATGGTTCCAATCAGTTGACGCTTACACGCGCAAGCTGTTGTTGGAACCTGGGTATGTTCTTGAGTCGGCATGTAACTCGGAAGGACATCAGGTCCGCGAGTCCGGCAGACGCTTTTACGAGGAATAGTATAAGGCCCAATTTGATTGCCTCTTCGATTCGATTGGCACCTGGTTTAGTGCCATGGGTGAAGATCCGCTGAACAAGCGCTTCGGCGACGACTGGGCGCGCCTCACTCATGACCTACTATTTGATAGTGAGGGTAGTCTCAAATTCAAGCCGGAACTCTGGATGGATATTCGGAAGGTTATCCTCCCGTCAATTGTTGATCGCGTACGCCCATGTTTGCTCGATTCGCTGTTAATTAACTTCCTGACGCGTTATGCAGGTCGGACACGTACCTATTCCTCGAATAGAGTACACAGACGAATCTTTGGACCTCGTCGTCGAAAATCTTACCCTTCAGGGTCGCAATTTGTTCCCGAACATCGTGTCGATCGAGGTGCACAACTTCATGAAATTTTCACCCTATAATGCCATCGACGATCTCAGTCATCACGAATTCACACTGACATTGGGACAAATCCAAGCGGATATGCGCGATGTCTCCTTCTACTTCCGTAAGAAAACTGGCATTCCGAAGTTGGCAGACCGGGGAGTAGCTGACGTACTACTCGGCGGGCAGGGGCTTACGGTTCGTGTCCCCCTTTCCATCCTACGCACGCTGACAGCATCGCAGGCCACTGTTCACCTCGTCTCTGCGGATAAAGACAAGTCGTCCGTCTTCAAAGTGAAGAGCGTCCGCGTTAAAGTGGACTCGCTTAAGTTTTCTATCCGTGACTCGAAGCACGATCTCCTTTATAAAACCCTCCGTCTGTTGGCGTCCAATCTGATCAAGAAGCAAATTCAAAAAGCGGTCGTAGACGCCATTACGACTGGCATGGAATATGTTGATGGTCAGCTTGTCGCCGTACGAGATCGCGTAAATGAGGCGCGTGCTTCCGCAGACAGCTCAAGGACGGGTGTTCTACGTGCCGCGTTCCAAGGCAGGAGAGACGACGGCGAGAAGCCTGTTAGCGGGAGCCATTTCAAGGTCGTTGCGCACCGTGATTCTGCCATCCTATCTGGACACGGTCATTCTTCGGGCTGGGTGGGCAGAGTTCAAGAACGCTCAGAGGCTGCCGCAACCGGTGAAAGCTGGCACTCAGATGCGTGCGTATCGTTCCCTCACATGCGTCTACGTCACCTGATTGTTGCTATCATCAGATTCACTATCGTTTAACATTCCCCGAGTGATGGTTTTTCGGGGTTTTTCCCCATATTTTACGACGTTGTCCTCCTGTACTACTTGTACTTTATAATGTTAATGCATTAATGGCCAAGTACCGGGTGAGGAGAAAGTGAATCTAACTTGGTTAAGATGTACGTATATGTACGTATGTTTCCACTAAATACTACTAGACATCATAGCCAAGTGGTTACGGCGATAGATTAGAAATCTATTTCCCTTTGGGAGCGCAGGTTCGAATCCTGCTGGTGTCGGCTCTTTTTTGGCCTCAGCGTGCACGGCTGAGATTGGATTCAACTATTCGCCATGAACAGCACTCATGCGACAGTGACGATAGACATCGTAAGCTTACTTTTGAACAGTTACAATAATGATATTTTAAGCTCACTACCTGTGCGCAGGTGCTTGATCGCCAGAATACCCGTGAGATCTTGTGCGCCCTGCTCCATGCAATTCTCTTTCACCGCCTTTTCGGGACAATCAGACCGCAAACATTTGAGGTACTCGATATAACTATGGTTCGTCCCTATATTGGCGCCATTGTCACCTCCACATTCTCACTACGAGGGCGATGTGTCGTAGCCCGGTGTCGCTGATCCGACCATGGAAAAACTCGTCGAAGAAAAAGTAGATGCGTTCTGGAAGGGTCTAGAGAATGTTGCGCTCAAGCGAGGAGAGGTTTGTTGGATGCTGTAATTTTTTAAAGGATAGGCTCACATATTGTTCAAGATTTTAGTCACACTCTCGAAAAAGGATCAAAAAAAGGCATGGCTTGGGATCACTACGTATGAGGTGCGTCAATACGGGGTTTTACTGTACTGCGGCTAACATCGTCTGTTCCTGAATACAGGAAGAAATTGCATGGGAACAGTGGTGCGTAGTCCTGCCTTAAACCCTCAACCAGCCCCGTCCTTTTTCACTGACAACTTGAACATTGACCGCGTTGACCACTGGCAGGATAATCAACGCAGAAATCCGTCAACCAAAGTCAGAAAAAGGTAACGCCCATCTCCCTCCCCCCTTGCCTTCCATGATCTCGGTATGACTGAGAATATCCAGAACGGCAACAATTCAACCAAAACCTCGCCGCTACGTTATCGAAGAGCCTGCGCGTGATGCTCGCTCACACGTCCTCCGAACAAGGTCGCGGTGCTGTGCCTCCGATCACAAATTCTGATGTATCGCCGTTTCCTCTCAAGATCTCGGTGCGTGTCGGTGGGGTCGAGCTCGGATGAGTGGGAGGTCGGCGGGTCCAGACGAGAGCTCAGAATTTTGTGCGCCCTTCGCCTACTGCTCGCTGGGGCCAGTGGGACGCACATTCCCTGGCAGTAGTCTTATCGGCACCACGCACAGACTGCGACGGACTATTTGCCACGAGGACAGACCATCATATTGAACTTGGGACGCTCGGGGAGTAGACCATGAGGTCCTCGACGTCGGCATCCATTTTAACTTATAGACAATAAAAAATACAGTTGTTTGCAATATGCGTGCTGGACGGGCGTATCCTGACGGAACCTAAGTATCTCATCACACCTTGGTACACCTTATCTTCGACCAATTTTCCTCCTTCCGGGCAGTACACAATACTATTTCCTCGTGGATGAGTGCTTGTATTGCCTGTCATACGCTGGCACGGAGATCAGAAACATAGAGCTCGAGATCGAAGTCTTGCCTTGGGAATTGAGCTCGACCTTGTCATACCCATTGCTCGTCGAACGAGGGATCCCCCCGTATCTTGGATTTATAGCCAAAGCTACCATCGTACAACCACTGGCGCCGGGTTCAGAATCCGTTCCAATAACTTTTAGCCCTCCTTGGGGTCTTGACGTCATGATTATGAAAATTTCGAACCAAAGCTCTACACGAATGATTTCCGAGTTAGAGCCTATTGTGAGGTCTACGAAGAGTTTGCGACCATCTACTCATGCCGTCAAAGCAGAGAACAGATCCTATAGTCACAAGAGACCGTGCATACAATTACGCAAAACTCACGAGGCAGGGTGCAAATCATTAGGGGTAGGGGACGCCAGCGGCCTTCATAAGCTCGGATACCTCAACATCTATATTATGGATGTTAGGATGTTAGGAGGGGACAGTGCAGTTCTGTCAAGACGCACGGTCTCCTGTATGCCTCATCCGAGAAATAAACGAGCACGTCACACCTAACAGTAATGTTCAGCGACGTATGATGGGTTGGGTAATGAGAACGCATGCCAGGCCCTAAAATTAACTCTCCACCGAGCTGCGATATATTCCCTTGCTTTCCTATGTGCGACGGATTCTTGAGAGGGCCACGCTACAAGGTCGGGAAAATGCTCAGGGATGCAAGGGCCACGCAACCAGCAGGGGCCGTACCCAAATGCTCCATATAGTATTATTAAGGAAACTACGCTTGAGGTAGCTACGTTTCTCCTCGCCTTTTGGTGTCAATTGGAGGTTTGAGACCATGCCAAGAGTATCGTAAAGCTTCCTATCTGGGTTGGCATAAACCTCTCCTTTGAATTCAGTGTCTTCTGCACGAGCGGAGAGGCGAGTGAACACAGGGAGTTCAGTTATAGGGTGAAAACGCACTCTTGTAATTCTCAATTAGTTTCCAGTCTCCGCAACCTACAAGAGTCATCTTTGTAGACGCCTCCTTCAGGGCATCCTCTCGGACAGTGGTGAGCTGGGAGACATATTGCTATGGGGTGTGTGCGCGCATTACGATTCCAGAGTCTGCGAGGCAATTGAAGGACGCACTATACAGCTCTAGGGCATATCACGCAATGGCGAACAATTAGGGATGTAGACAACGACAAAGCCACGATGCCTTACCCCACAGAAGAAATGCCCTTGGAACAAACAAAGTAGTCAATAGGAAGCATAGGAATATGCGGGTTGCTGTGCGCACGAATGAATATTACGATGGTCTTCTGGTCAGCAAATATGTCCCCAAACCGGACTATGCGTCCATCACTATTGAACACTTGAATATCTACGGCGGTATCTAACACTTTTGCTTCGATTGTTGGTGGGCTTTGTTCGGTAGACATGATGGTGGTCAGAATTGCGCTCGCCACAGGCATCAACACGTGAGACAGTTCAGGTCAGGAGAACGCGGCAAACCTACCACTCGCTCGCTCGCCTCTGTGGACGTGCTGCCAGTGAAAACACGCTTTCCTCGATTCACACCTCAAAGCCCCAGCTCAATCATAGAGGAACTTCGGGAGTAAACTCCTGTTCTACCAGACCGAGGAACCAGCATCGCAGACACCTTATCACTAATTGTCATGTCGCGGTCTGTGCTTGATACAGACGAAAACGTTTTCATGCGCAACCCATCTGAGGGTTCCGGTCCTCCAAAGAACGTGGACATTCCTAACTCGCTTCAGAGAGCAACACTGAGACTTGGCTTTCCTCCGTCATATGTCATTGTCGGCGTATACCGTCTCCTTTCAGATAAAGCCTTATTTTCTCCTGTCTGGCAAAGATGTCGGAGTGGCTTCTTAGGAGGTGCTGCTATTGGTAGCGTCTGGGTACCGGTTGCAATATTCATTTAGCCGTTAACAGAAGGCTAACGTTACTTCGTCCCCATAGTCGTTTCTAACCTTTTCTATTCAGCGTGGGTTTATCAGGACCTTCTGGATGAAGTAAGTGAAGCCGTTTGAGGTTCTCTCTTTATCCCTTATTCATACCTACCCCTCAGCTCCCCAAATGTTGTTGGCCACGCGAGCGACACCGTCCTCGGTTTTAGGCCACCATTCGATGTCCCAACATGTTTGTTGTCGCCTTCATTGTCCGATTTCTCACCATTGTTAACCATTCACTTTTGCTTTTAGGGGCCACACTGATAATCTTATCCTCACAATTTACCTTCCTTCTCAATTTCTTCCTGTCTCGCAACATTCGCATTGCCCGTGAACATGCATGGGACCAGACTATTGTATCACGTGGTAAAGGTCCCTCATTCTGGCAACCATACGTGGAAGAGTGGGATTTGCCACCAATGGTTGATATTAACCAATGGGCAGGACTTGAGAAAGTGAAGAGCAAGTTGCTTGGATTTGCTGTGAAGAACTGTGAGTTGACACATAGTTTCAAGATACAGTAATTCAGACATTGACCCACATCAACAGTAATACTAATCCCACTGCATGTTGTTCCAGTTGGTGGATTATTTGTTACAGCAGCCTTTAAAGCACTTGACACTGCCCATCACCTTCACAAACCAGTTTGTGTCCTTTATGACTTCTGCCACTTTTTTTCATTTATAGTATGGTTTTTTTACAGTACTTTAAACTGAAGAAAATGACAAAGGAGCAAGTTGCAATTTTTATTGCAGAACATAAGTGGGACTATCAATGTGAGTTTTAAAATGTGTTCCTATGATTGTTTTCTTAAATAGTGCAGTTTTTGGTTTTGCTGCTGCACTTTTGGAAACCTTGCCATTTGTTGGCTTGATTTTTTCAATCTCAAATCAAGTTGGAGCTGCTATGTGGGCCCATGGTATGGCAATATATTGTATATGAATGAATTTAACTAACACCAAACTAGATTTGGAGAAAAGACAGCACTGGTTTGCAGAAAAGAAGAGAAGTTCTTTGTAAATTTCAAGAATTGAAGCTTGTTTCATGCATGCAATTTTGATACTGTATCTTGTGTAGACTTGTCTTGGCTGATGCAATAGTTTTTGAAGTAAGGAACTGATCTGAGTTACAATTTGAAAACAACACAAAAACAGCTCAGAAACAGCTCAGAAATAGCACTGTAGGTTACCTTAATATTAAACATGATTGTTGAGATCATTGAGATTAGAGTAGTTTTATAAACTGCTTCCTTTATGTGTGTGGTGTGTTTGAGTGTTCGACTAGAGGGGTTAGGGTTACTCGTTATCAAACCGTCACGCTTGGCCTTGGCAGACGCAGACGATTTCTCTTCTCCCCTCATGTCCATGTCCGATTCCGAGGTCGTCATCAACGTTAAAGGTTCAATTCTTTCTCCTGAATCAAATGATAAGAGATCGCATTAACAGGCCCATAGGTCCCAGTGAGCTTAAGCTGCAACTTACCATAAACATCGACAAGACTGTGGCCGACCTTAAGCAGGCTATTGCGGAAAAGTCTGATGTGGAAGCTGATCGCCAGCGGTTAATATACTCTGGTCCGTCTCTTATTCCCTTCCATTTTCCATAATCTAATTTACGGTCTTTAGGTAGAGTGTTAAAGGTCGGCTAGGATTGCGTCATCCATCCTATGCTGACCGAGATGTGTTGCTGGGGATGGTATCCCTTACAGGATGATGATAAACTTTCCGTGTACAAAATTCAATCAAATCATACTATTCACATGGTCAAGGGTGCTGCCAGGTCGACGAATGCCTCCTCATCGGCGCAATCCTCGACTCCGCAGCCTCTGCCAAATATGCAGACAGGGCAGAATGTAAACGACCCGCTCACTCAACTGAATAGCCATCTGGGATATGGGCTTATGGCCGGTCTCAACCCATTCGCAGACATGGGAGTTAATCCAAATGACCCAAATATGGTGCGCCTCCATATCTTTTCCCACAGTAGTACGGAGGTTTGACAAATGCACAGCTGCAGACGATGATGAACTCCCCTGAGTTCTTACAACAAATGTCTTCCTTGATGGCGAACCCAGCAGTCCTTGAACAAGCCCTGGCGCTAAATCCCCAATATGCTTCCATGGGTCCTCAAGCCCGTGAGATATTCCAGAGCGAACGGTTCCGTCAAATGATGTTTGTGCCGCTTCACTTTGGGTTGCCATCCCGTGCTAAATCTTCAAGCAGGTCGAACCCTGAAACCTTACGCGGTATGATACAGATGGCATCAATGATGCGCGGCGCCGGCCTGGACCCACAGGCAGGCCCCTTTGGGGGAGCGACCCCTGTCGCGCCAGGAAACCCAAACGCCCCAGCCTTGAACATCACTTCGACAACCACACCACCTGTAGGCGGCCCGGCGCCTGGTGGGACACCGACGCCGAATCTGTTCGGTGGGGATCCAAGTGCATTGCTACAGCTTCTCGGCGGTGCATCCCCTTCTGCGGACGCCCGTCCTCCTGAGGAGCGGTTCCAGGTTCAACTCCAAGTGCGCCATTTCGTTGTGCCATGCGCTTTTGAAATGACATGTATTCGCTTTATAGCAATTACAAGATATGGGCTTCTCCAATGCTTCCCAGAATGTGCGCGCCCTGCTTGCGACAGGCGGGAACGTGCATTCGGCGATTGAGTATATCCTCGGTGGTGGTGGATTGTAGTACAGGAAGTATTTTAGTAGAAGTAAAGAGACATTCGCCTTCTGCTGAGTGCTGGGCCCTGTATTAGCTTAATGTGTGCATTCGTACTCTTGTTCCGAATTTCTCGACCGCTGAATCGCTTAATGAGGCGGTTATCGTCACTACTTGAAGGTAACGATGAACTACAAAGAGAGTCTATGTAGCCATGCGTGCCTAGTAGGTACAGTATATAGTGATCTCAACATACCTCCCTATATACAGAGACGGAGCCATGAACAACCTCCCATCGGCGGTGCTTATTAGATACCAAGGACAACGCGACTTGTTCCGGGAGATTTAATGTCTTCTCGCTGGCCGTCGCTCGAAGACACCCAGCCCCAAGTTCTTTTCATTACCCGGTTAGCAGGCTAGAGAATGAATGGGTTTTACAGACTTGCCATTTCGACAACAAACTCGTCCGTCTCTTCAATGCGTTCAACGTCGATGCTCTGAGGATCCATTTGCGACAATAATTCCACATTGGATCGCTGAAAATTCGTGAACTCTCGCAAGCACTGCAGGTTGACGCGCGATATGTTAGACAAGCCGCACGGAAAGGTCTGGTTAGGGTTACGCGGACTTTGTCAAAATACTCCTCCGCACAGTCAACAGCGCATTGCGCGCGCCCGTCCCATCCATGGAGGGTTTGGCTCATAACGCTAATCCTGCGCGTAAAAAGTTACAAGGTTATGAATTTTATCGCGAAGTGCTCGGAAGTCCCCGATACGTCGTCGCGCCAATGGTAGACCAGAGCGAGCTCGTACGTGATACACGTCTCAATTGTGTGACCCTCTCTTAGCGCTGATCGTGCGCAGGCTTGGCGGATGTTATCCAGGCGATATGGTGCTCAAGTGAATTACGATGTCTTTGCAAAGTGATCGTTTTTTTTGACTCCTTGGACACTTCTAGCTCGCATACACCCCCATGATCAATGCCAAAATGTATGCGAACAACAAGCGCAACGGCTATCGTGAGATAGCTTTCAACACCGTATCTGGGGAGGAAGGAGGTCCCGGCGACCGACCACTCATAGTCCAGTTCTGTGCGAATGATCCTGATCAACTCCTCGCTTCTGCACAGGCACTAGAGGGCCATTGCGACGCAATAGACATTAATCTAGGGTGTCCGCAAGACATTGCCCGTAAGGGTCACTACGGGAGCTTTCTACAGGATGAATGGGATCTTATTTTTAAGCTAGGTGCGTTTCTTTTCGTAATGCACTATGCGCTGACAGAGCGTACTCAAAGGTGGATTTTGAGTTCAGTAAACACTCTGCATGTGAATCTGTCCATACCAGTCACTGTGAAGTTCCGTGTATTCTCTTCGCTGGAACAGACAGTTGAATACGCGAAAATGCTTGAGCGCGCTGGAGCACAAATCCTTACATGCCACGGCCGGATACGCGAACAACGCGGCCAGAATACTGTGTGTAGGCTCTTCTAATATCCCCTTGAGAGCCATTTAAATTGCAAGTTGTAGGGCTTAGCCGACTGGGCGAAGGTACGCGCAGTGAAGGAGGCGGTTTCGGTGCCGGTCTTTGCAAATGGCAACATTCTTACACACTCTGACATCGCACGCTGCCTCACGGAGACTGGTGCGGACGCAGTTATGTCTGCAGAGGGTCAACTATACAATGTCGCGCTCTTCATGCCCTCCCAGACACCATCTACTTCGGGCGGGCTGCATCCTCCCCATGCAGACCTCGCGCTCGAATACCTGGACATTGTTTCTAGTCTAAGGACGCCTACTCCGCCCAGTGGGATCAAGGGACACTTATTCAAGTTGTTGCGGCCTGCGCTCTCACGTGAGACGGACCTGCGGAGTGCTCTTGGAGAACTTCGTGGCCCAAATCTCGCACCTTACTACGAAGTTGTTTGGGAGATGAGACGGAGAATGGATAGGGATGCCGAAGCAGCAAGAGGGTATGTCGCAGAGGCGGAGGGAGGTTTTCAACACTGGATGGCGCAACCATATGTACGGCCGCTACCTGCCCTGCCGAATCAAGAAGGTAAGCGACAAGTACGTCTCCTTTCGAGAGTATATGTATCTGATACAGTTGACTGCGTGAGCAGCAGTGACTGTTGCGAAACGTCCGCACTCAGATAGGACACCCGAGCCTGCAAATGGTGATGAGGCCAAACGCTTTAGACACGACATTGGACAGATTTTTGCCTCGATAAAGACGGCTGCATAATACTATGCCTTAGTTCATCCCGTCATTTTAGACAGACATCCTTTGCATAGTGTTTATGGGTAATTGGTATTCAATTCAACCTTACTGTCTAACCTCCTTGTAGCTATTGCACTCTATTTCCTGTGATGTACTATGATCCAACTTTGCGTCTATCGTACTTATGTGCATCACCGGACTGCTTGTACACACCTACCAGACACTCAGAACCACTTAGGTGACTGGTTTGGCCTGGAGATACGGTGCCTGGCCTTGCAGAGGCTACTAAGTATTAAAGTATCGCTCTCACTGCATCTCCTGAGGCATCTGAGAGCACAGCTCCTCCTCCCTGAGTTGGATGCTCTGGTGATCATCCACTTGTGCTTTGGATGGACGAGTGAGTCGACATTGGCCGCCGTGCCACATGGCTGTGAACAACCGGATTTTGACCGGTTATGCTGCAGTTTATCTGATGTGCATGAGTACATGTAGTGATGCCGTGCAACACCTGATGGGTGCTGTGTTGCGCCGCTCACCAGCACCGGATAGCCAGCCAGCCAGCCACCACCCATCGCCATCACTGGCAGTCGCAGCTCGCCGGCTTGGTCCCACGACGGTGCTTCGCGTCCGTCCATGTATCCAGCAACTCACTGCAACCACACTCGCATCTCACTTAGCCCTGCAATCAACTCAGCTCACTGCTGTAAAAGTGTGCTTCGGATCCACGCTCGGATCGAACGGAACAATACCGGAGCGCCCGTCAACCACGCGTTCGACAAGTCGTGTTCATTATTTTTCTTCACCGCCCCTCTCGCCCATCGCCCCCTCTTGATCACCAGCGCAAGATGATGACGGACGAATCACACTTCTTCCCGCCTCCACACCCTCCCGCCTTTCCTTATTTTTCTTACAGTTTATTCGCACATTAGGCAACGACGATCAACGCTTAGCCGCAGCCGCGCGGCACCAGTATGCTCTCAATCCATTCTTTAGTGTCTCTTTTTTCACTTTTACTGACATTTTCTTACTATTTTCCTGTACACACAACGACGACGCGTATACTCCCTCCTGACACCGCTCCTTCACTATCACCGGACTCAGTTTACAGTAGGGACTCCGATGTATATAAGCAGCCTCTTTGCTCGTCAAGGATGGCATCGTGTGTGTTATCACATCGTGTGTTCTCCTTTCCTCTTTTCACATTTGTGTGCGCTGTCGTCTCCTATCGCCTCCTAGCACTCGCGTCTGGAACTGCTGTCCAGAACGCGTTCCCCATCGCCTCGTCTATCCCAATCCTCTCGGTATCTCACATATCTTCCTGTCACTCTTTTCTTGGACGACAATTCACTCTCGCAGCCTCTAGCAAAGTTGCACTGCCACCCTCGTCTTCCACGACCTGACCGCTCCCAAGGCGCCGAGACCACCGGCTGAACTACGGTAGTACCACACGGTCCTGTAGTACTAAATGATTATGTCAGTACTCTGCCTACTGCTCAAACTTCCCTGCACTGTATCGCCTACGCTGCACCCTCCTCACCGCGCGCTGGTTTTCACGCACTAGTTGATTCGTCCATCATTTCGGAGGTCCAACAGGCCTGATGTCGACAAAGTACGACAACAGCCATTATTAAAGTTTGCATAAACCTCCTCCGAGGGACCTCGGCGGATCCTACGATGATTACTCTGCTGCTTGCTGCCAGATTGAACTGCAGCGCGGAACAACTACTTCATCACACACACTTGAGCTACTACCGCTGGGATTGGATTGGATCTCTCTGATGTAATCTTTGTTGTA
>WNFQ01004093.1_pt1 | contig 12264 bp, 10 predicted proteins | sample 5400171 | NCBI WGS metagenome assembly WNFQ01 (sample SAMN13153356, study PRJNA577476) | soil metagenome | isolation source: 20 cm soil under Madrone tree | place: USA:California | collected 2016-06-14
CACGCCCCGGGAGCGGTGCACGAAGCCGCCCGCCACATCCCACTCGTAGATGACCCCGTCCACCGCGTCCGCCGCCAGGCGGAACAGTTCCTCGCGCTGTGCAAGCCGGCGCTCCGCCATCTTCCGCTCGGTGATGTCCCGCGAATTGACCACCACGCCGCCGATCAGCGGATTATCGAGCGCGGAGGTATAGCTCGATTCCAGCCAGCGGTAGGAGCCGTCCTTGTGCCGAATCCGAAACTCGCGTGAATAACCCTCGATCTCGCCGTTGACCAGCCGTTGATAGGTAGCGCGCAGCGCCTCGCGATCCTCGGGGTGCACGTGCTCGAACAGATTGTTCGATTGCCGCTCCTCGGAGGTGTAGCCCAGGGAGTTTCTGACCCCGCCGCTCACGTACTGCAGCGTGCCGTCCGGCGTGGCGACCACGATGATGTCGCGCGCATGCTCGGTGAGCGCCAGCAGGCGGCGGTCGCCGCTGCTCTCCGGGGCCGGGGCGGGGTCGGGCGCCGGGGCAAACGTCAGCATGACCAAGCACTGCCCGGAAGCCGAGGCCAGCGGCTTGATGTCCGTCATGACGGAGATCTCGCCCGCGGCACAGCGCCAGTCGAGGACGGAGCTGACGGGCGGCGGGCCGGAATCCGGTTCAGCCAGCATGGTTTCGATCAACGAGACCGAAGCGCTTCCCAGCCAGCGTTGCAACGAGGATTCGATCAGGCCAAAGGCCTGCGAATCCGGGGTGAGGCAGCGGCGCGCCGCTGCATTCGCGAGGACCACCGGCAGGTGTTCGTGGTGGGCATCGACCACCACCACAGCATCACGAAGGCTATCGAGCGCCGTTTCCGCCAAGGCCCGCGTCGAACTGGTCGCAAGCCTGAGATGATCCGGAGATGATGCCATCCTTTACGTGACTCCGGGCCGTTCGAAATCTCGACGCCTGTTTATACACCCTTCGGATGAAGGGAGTATCCCGTACTGTTGTATGGGGGTTTCCCTGAATTTCATCAGGGGGCGGCCCACGAGGTCAATAGCAGCCGGCGTGAAGGTCGGTGACGGCGACTTCGCCCGAAGTGGCCGACGAGGCGCGGTAGGTCACCGCACATTGGGCGGCGGCCAGCGCCCCGGCTTTTGAATAAGTGACGGATGTCGGGGTGGAACTCACCATGAAGTCGGCGCGATCGGGCACCGCCAACCGAATGCCCATTGCGGTCACCTGCCCGCGAGTGATGGTTAATCTCTGCCATACTGTCGGTTATCGCCATTTTAGCGATTAATTGACATTATGGATGCGCTGCCGGACGAGCGGGGTCGGCGCTTACTCGCCGCGGCGATCACCTCCGATGGCGGTACGCCGACATTGCCTGAGATGCTGCTGCGCATGCGCGGCGGCGGCACCGGGCCACTCCTGTTTACGGTGACCGATACCACCCCTCACCCCGATCAAAGCGTTCAAAGCACCGAACTGTCAAAGCTCCTGGCGGCGGCCGCACGATTCGAGGCCGGGACACTGCCGCCGGGATGCTGGTGCGTCCTGGTGGGTTTCGTCTTGCGCCGGCGTTCGATTTGGTGCCGGACATCAGCGGACGAGGCGAGCATAGTCGTCCTTTCAGCAAGGCACCGCCTGCCCGACCGACGCGGAAATGATCGCGTTGGCGGCTGAATGGGGCGTGACACGCGCCGCGGACATCGTTGAGGAGGTCGTCAACGCCACCGGGGGCTTCGCGACAACGGCCCGAAGGCTCAAGGTTCGCCATCCGGGCAGCTTGCGGAAAGTATGCACCGATATGCGCCGGCGCACTGGATTGCTCAGTGCCTTGAGCGGTGGCCCGCGATCGTCACAGCGGGCCGCAGCCCCGGTAATGAATGCTGGCGACGACAGACGAGAAATCGTCACCCCCCCAAACTAGAGCCCATTACTTCTTGAATAGATCGTCGAGCGCCGACTTCGCCCGCGCCAACTCCGCAGTATCCTTCGCGACATAAGCGCCCGCCTTCGGCTTGAAGTGATCGCAAAAATTCGCCTCGTCCTTTTTGCGCACCTCCTCCGCCGTGGGCTCTTTGCAATGCTTCGCATACGACGTGTCGTACTCAACGCACATCTTGCACACGTGCAACTCCGCGTTACACGCCTTGCAAACGTCGAGCCTTCGTAGCGGCAAACTGAGCGCGGCGAGAGACGCGCCGCAGCGCCAACAGACTAGGGAGTGGGCCATATCGAATTAACTCAATAATTGCGTGTTTACGTCAGATATGTCCATACCCGAATGCGCCGAAAGGCGTTACCTATAACTCGAGCAGCTAATTGTAATGTCCTTCGGGTGCGCTGTCCCTCTCGTTCCAGCCGACATTCTAAGTTCGCTTCCCATTCAAGCGGTCATTCAGCTCACCCGCCGATTTATCGCTGGCACGCCGGATGCGCTGTGCAGCAGCCCACAGCCAATTTCTGTGTTCAACTTTTTTCACAAATGATATCGTTTCAACCATTAATGCCAAGAACAACAGCGCCACGCAGATCACGTCTCAATGATCCTCTAAAGGAGGCCACAATACTTGCGCTGAAGCGCGTAGTTGATCCGCTCGTTGACCTAATGTTCGACGCCGGCGTCACCGTACGCGAATTAAATCAAATAGTGAGGGAGAGAGCGGTCCGGACCGCCGCTAGGCGCGTGTCCAGGGAAACCGGTCGCGACAGTAAATCCAGAGTTGCAATAATTACGGGGCTGCCGCGGCCTGAAATTGCGCGGATACTTCGATCAGGCGATTTATCTTCGAGTAAGCGATTAGGGCAACATCCCGGGAGAAATGTCTTGGCCGCTTGGTTCGACAATCCTCGCTTTTTGACGGCAAACGGGGACCCGGCGGTGTTGCCCATATTTGGCAAACGACGCAGCTTTGAGCAATTAGTGACGATGCATAGTCGCGGGATTCCGGTGCGTGCCATGTTAGATGAACTGACGCAAATCGATGCAGTGGAAATGCTTGAGGATCAACAAGTAAGAATAAAATCCCGCATTCCAATTCATACAGGAATGACGGACAGTGCGATTACAGCGATAGGAGAACGGACCAGGGATCTACTTGGGACTCTAACGAAAAACCTGCGGCGCACATCGAAACCCCTCTTCGAGGGGACAGCCCTTTCAGATGATACCGACCGTGAAATGGTTTCGTTAATTCGTCGGGAGATCGCTGAGCAAGGAGCTAATTTTATAAATAGCGCGAATTCACTATTTGGTCGATCCTCGGTTACGGCAAAGCGATTAGCCCCGAAGAAGTCGACCAAGTATCGCCTAGGAGTTACGGTTTACTATTTTCAGGATGATATTGAAGTCCCGACGGAATCAAAACCCGGGACAACGTACAGGAGTCGCAAAAATCTGCGGCGGCAAGGTCGTCCGACTCATAGCAAGGGAGCCCCCAGCACAATGAACCGGTCGGTTACACGAGGTCGGCTATGACCAAAAGCTCGCTACCTTCTCTGGCGGAACTCGCGCAGCAGCAGGGAGCTGTGGCCCTGCTAAGAGCTACGTTTGCGTTTCTAGTTGAAAATGACATTCCGAAGAAACTTATTACTGAGTCCGCGCAACAGCAACGCGGCCGTCGGAAATTGGGGAGAAGCGTTCGTGAATACAGGAAGCTAGTCCGTGCGTACGAAGACATGGGCATAGTCATATCTACGTGGTTTTCGCTGCCAATATTTTTGGACTCTGAGAGTCGTCCGTTACCGCTGGCTGTCGGTCGAGGCCGCCAGTCCATCCAAAGCCTCGTGCGAATGTCGCGTGTAAAAATTTCCGCCGCACTCGCTGTTGAGTTAATGCGACGATCCCCGAGCATCCGAATCGACGCTCGTGGGAATTTTGTTGCTCTTACGAGAGTATTCGTCCTCCCTGATTTCGAGGTCCCGAGGGCAGCCCTTGTTATTGAGCGATATCTGGATACGTTGCGAAAGAACTCATCGGCGCAGAGAACTGGCACAACCCTGTTGCTAGAGAGAAATTGTTATGTGCCAGAAATGGACCTCAGAGAGATCAATCCAATCCTCCGGGACATAAAGGGTCGCGGTACAGCGTTTATGGACTCGGTAGACGGAGATATTGAAGCGCATCGGATCCGCGGATCCAAACGAAGGGGCGTTGGAGAGTTGGGCGTTCTTATCTTTGCGTGGACTCGACCTTCAAAGTCTCGCGGGCGCTAATTTCGAGCGCGTCACTGCTGGCATATAGAGAAGCGCCGCGACCCAACGGGTGCGGCGCTTTAATTACCTCTTCCAGCTCGCTGGATCCCCGGCTGTTCCAACTAGTGGAACGGCGTCAACTCAGTAACAAAGCGCTTAGGTTCCTGTCGTTCCAGCGATCGACGACGTCCCGACAATCAAAGTCGGTGCCGCCTTCGAGGTTCCCACAATCGATGATGTGCCGACTATCGAGGAAGTACCTACGATTGAAGTCGGCGCTGCCTTTGACGTCCCCACGATCGATGAAGTCCCAACAATCGACGTCGGTGCTGCCTTTGAGGTTCCCACAATCGATGATGTGCCGACTATTGACGAAGTACCAACAATTGAAGAAGTGCCCACGATTGATGTTGGCGCCGCCTTCGAGGTCCCCACAATCGATGACGTGCCGACAATCGACGAAGTACCAACAATTGAGGAAGTGCCCACAATCGCAGAGGTACCCACTGTGGAAGAAGTGCCTACGATTGATGTTGGCACGACCTTTGAAGTTCCGACAATCGAGGTCGGCGCCGCCTTTGAGGTCCCAACGATCGAGGACGTGCCCACAATCGACGAAGTCCCCACAATCGATGACGTACCAACGATCGACGAAGTCCCAACGATCGATGAGGTACCGACGATTGAACTGGGCGAAACGCTATACGCCAGCAATAGTCCGCCCGCACTCGGCTGAGTGCCGACCGCCTCGATGACTTGTCCCTGCTCGACTTTGGCGAACTGCGGATCCGCCATGGCGGGAGTCAGGTCGACCCCCAACTCATCGACTGTCACCCGGCCTAGGGACTGCTGGACCGAAAGCACCTTGGCCTTGACGAAAATAGTGGTGGCGCCTGCGACGTAAGCCTCCTTTAGCCGGTTGACCGAGGTCACGGGAACGTTGAGCGGACCGAGCACCGCGAGCAGGTCGCCGGGCTGGATCATGTGCAGCGCATGAGCCTGGTTCTCCACCGGAACGCCGTCGTACGAAAAGGCCGTGTCCTTGGCGATCGAGATATGTTGTCCGGTCACCAGCAGCACGCCGTGAGCGAGGTCGACACTCTCGACGTTGCCGAGGACTTGCAGTTCGGCGCCGTACAGATTCTTGAGCTGTGTGGCCGTCACCTCCGCACTGGCGGGTGCCACCGCCGCGCAGCACATCGCCGTGACCGTACCAACCGCAGCCGTTATCCCTAGCTTCCTTCCCATCATCCCCTTCTCCCTTCAGCATGAATCAAGTCAATGAATCGGTTGTGTGAACTCAATCGCGTCCCGCAACTTTGTGTCGTCGGGAACCGATTCAACGTATAAATAGCACTGCAGACCGGCGCGAATGTCTGCGACATCGCCGGGCCTAACACCCATGTTTTGAAGATCGACCGCCGCGAACGTGTCAACTCGCTGCAAGAATTGGCCGCCGACGACCTTGAGATATCCCTGCAGATCGAGCAGTTGAGCGTCGGTGAGCGGCGTATCGACGATCATCGTTCGTTCAAATAAATCCGTGCCGTCTCTTTTGCCGCGAGTATTGTTCTCTAGCGTCGACAGGAGCGATTCCACGAGACTCGCCATCCGCCCGAGATTTTCAGGTGAAAGACTTGGTTCGATGTACTCTTGCTTGAGTGGCTTCCAGACATTGAAGCCCACTTCCGTTACTGCGCCGACCCGCTTGAGTTCCTGCAATACGGCCTGGGGCGAAACGCCCGCGGCGTTGCGGTTCGTCAGATTCGTCACGCTGAGCACGGCATCGTCGAACGGCAGGTCCACGGGGAATCCGTACGGGCCAACGTATTCTCGATCGTTGTGCCAACCATGCAGAACGCGCGCGAACGGATTCGACACCTCAAGGACCTCGCTGGAGTTGAACCGCTCTTGCTCGATCAGCACGGCATTGACTTCCTGGGGTGTCATTCCGGTCAGTGCACACACGGATGAGATCGACGATTTCATCCCCTGTCCTACAAAATCCTTGGCTGCGGATTCCACGAACGCCATTTGTGCGATGCCAGCAAAATGCGAATATGTAAGACCTTCTCGCAACATAATCCTCACCAGCGGCCTCAGCAGCCGTACCAGCGATAGCGAGAGCGCAGTTTTTAAATTATCTGGCATTTGTGAAGGATTTCACACATTTCGCAAGGAAATTCGTGCTTTCTCTCAACTAGCAGTCCTAAAGCTTATGTCAAAACTTCAAAAATGTATGCAACAAGCCACTGAAATCACTGGTGTTGCTTCCAATCGACGCCGACACGTAATTGAATCGGTGAGGATTTTGTTGCGATGCTGGATGCTTGTTGCAGTAATGGCCTGTGTGGCCGCCTGCGGCGGCCCTGATCGACACGGCGTCGGCAGCGGTTCGGCGCCGTCGAAAGACGATAAGTCAAATGCCATACGGACCCTGAGGCGCGGATTGCCCGGCGAACCCCGTACGCTCGATCCCCAACTGGCCGAGGACACGTCTTCCTTCCCCGTCATTCGCGATCTCTACGAAGGACTGACCACAGAAGACCGCAGCGGACGAATCCTGCCCGGCGTGGCGGAATCTTGGACCGTGGATGCGACCGGCACTATCTACACCTTTCAGCTGCGGCCAAAGGCCAGGTGGTCGAATGGCGATCCGATCGTCGCAGCAGAATTCGTTCAAGGGCTGCGGCGTGCCGTTGACCCGCAGACCGCCTCAGGATCCTCTGCGTTGCTGGCCGTCATCAAAGGCGCCGACGACATCATCGCCGGCCGGAAAAAAGCCACTGACCTCGGCGTCGCCGCGATCGGCGAGTCCACGGTGCGCATCGAACTCGAGCACCCGGCTCCCTTCGTCCTGCAGATTCTTTCCGAGCCCATCGCCTCCCCTGCGCACGCGAATCCGAACGCACGAATCGCGGGGTCCGCCGACGACACCAAGGTCTCCAACGGCGCGTACACCTTGGTCAGTAGGGTTCCTGGCTCATTCATCGAGCTGGCCCGAAACCCGAATTACTGGAACGTATCCAACGTCTCGATCGAACGCGTCCGCTATGTCAACGCAGAGTCCGAAGCAACGGAGATAAGGGCATACGTTGCCGGGCAAGTGGACATGACCTCGACCATTCCGGCGCCCGATCTGGATCGAATGACCCAAGAGCACGGCGCCGAGATACAGACGGCGCCGATACTGGGGACGCTATACCTCGCTCTCGATGTCACCGAGCCGCCGCTTCAAGACAGCCGCGATCTTCGCCAGGCGCTGTCCATGGCCCTCGACCGAGAGTTGATATCGGAACACGTCACGCTCGGCGTGACCCCCGCCTATACCTTCGTCGCAAAGAACATCACCGGGTACATCCCTCCCGCGTACGACTGGTCTGGTTGGCCGCGCGAGCGCCGGCTGGCGTATGCGCGAGCCCTGTTCGCCCGCTCCGGATATTCGGAAAAGCATCCCCTCCACCTCGTTCTGTATTTCAACAGTGGTGAAAGCATTCAGCGCATCATGATCGCGGTCGCCGCCGGCTGGAAACAAAACCTCGGCGTGGTCACCGAACTCGTCAGCGACGAATTTCGAGTATTTCTGGCCGGCCGGCGGGATCACAGCCGGTGGGACGTCGCCCGCCTGGGTTGGTACGCGGACTACAATGATCCCGCGAGCTTCCTCGAAGTCTTCTCGAGGAACAACATCCAGAACGATCCGGGCTACAAGAGTTCGGAATTCAACGGCCTAATCGACGCCGCGCGAATCGAACCCAATCCCGATCGCCGAATCCTCCTGCTCCAAAAATCCGAAGCAGTGCTTCTCAACGACTACCCGATCATTCCCGTGTACTTTTACTCCGCACGCCGACTGGTGAAGCCGTATCTAGGGGGCGCCGAAATCACGCCGTTGAATCACACGCTCTCGAAGCATTTATTTTGGAAAGCGGCATCCTAGTCTCCCCGGGCTCAGCACTTATACGTCGCCCATACCTTGCCGTCCACGACCACCATCATCTCCCACCTCCTCCGCCCCGCCCGCGGCGGAGCCGCCGCTGTGGTGATCGTCTTCGCCCTGCTCCTCTCCATCGCCGCGCACGCCGGCCTTTTCGGCATCCCGCTCACCGTCATTTTGACGTCCTGGTTCTTCAAGTACGCCTACATCCTGTTTGACCACACGGTTCGCGGCTTCGACGAGCCGCCGACTCTCGATATCCAGATGCTGAATCCCCTCGACGAGCAACGCCCCCTCGCGCAGGTAGCGATCTTAGGCCTGATCTATGCCGCCGTGTATTTCGTGCAAGTCAAGATGGGCCCCATCCCGGCGCGGGTCATCGCCGTCGCGGCCGCACTCTTCCTCCCCGCCTCCGTCGCCATCCTCGGCTTGGAGCGGAATATTCTCAAGGCCGCGTATCCCGTGGCCTGGGTCCGTATGGTCTTGGGGTTGGGTCCAATGTACGCCCTGGTTCTAGCGATCATCGGCGGCTACTCATTACTTATCGCCTTGTTGGGTCGATGGGAACTTTGGCTACCGGTGCAAATCGCGATAAATATGTTTTGCATTCTGTCCCTCTTCAGCGTTCTCGCCGGCGCCCTGTACGAACGCCGCCACGAGCTCGGCCTCGAAACCTGGGCCTCGCCCGAACGCACCGGAGAACTCGAGCGCAAGGAGGACCTGCGCGGCAGCGAGAAAGCCGTGACCGACGCCTACGGCAGCATGCGCGCCGGCTCCCACACCCAAGCCTGGCAGCAACTGCAGGCCTGGCTCACCTCGCGCGGCAGCGCCCCTGACGACTACCTCTGGCTGTGCGGCCGAGTCGCCGCCTGGGGCGATCCCCGCTACATCACCCGCCTCACCGAAGACCACGTCGACCGCCTGCTCACCCTGAAGCGCACCGGCGAAGCCCTCGACGTCGTGGCCCGCCGCTTGGGCGACGACCCCGCCTTCCGCCCCAAGACCGCCGCAGCCACCTTGGCCGTCGCCCGCCTCGCCGTCGCCGGGGGCGCAACTCCGCGCGTCGCGCGCACCCTGCTCTCGGATTTTTCCGCGCGCTTTGCCGGCGACCCCAGCGTCATCGCCGCCGACGCCCTTGCGCGCCACCTGGGGCCTTGACGCACCAAAGTCGGGCCCGGCCCGCCCGGGCCGCGCTTTGACTTGGTGCAACATTGCGGCGCAATAGCTGTAAGTACATGATTGGGAGCATCGAGCCCGATGGCAGGGAACTTGCTCCAGCATCAAACGGAGGGGATTTTTGGGCAATAAACCGTATAACGAAATGGCCTTGGCCGACGGCACCACGCGCGCGCACTACCTGCGCTATGCAGAATGGCTCGCCCATCAGCCCGCCGAACGCCTCGCCCAGAAGCGCGCCGAGGCCGACGCCCTCTTCCATCGCGTCGGCATCACCTTCGCCGTGTATGGCCAGGACGAAGGCGCCGAGCGCCTCATCCCCTTCGACATCGTGCCCCGCGTCATGCCGCTCGAAGAATGGATCCGCCTCGAGAGCGGCCTCAAGCAGCGGGTGCGCGCCCTCAACGCCTTCATCCACGACATTTACCACGACCAGCAGATTCTCAAGGCGGGCGTGATTCCCGCTGAACAGGTTCTCTGCAACTCGCAGTACCGCCCTGAGATGCAAGGCGTCGACGTGCCCGGGGGCATCTACGCCCACATCGCCGGCATCGACATCGTGCGCGACGACGCCGGCGAATTCCGCGTGCTCGAAGACAACCTGCGCGTCCCCTCCGGCGTCTCCTACATGCTCGAGAACCGCAAGATGATGATGCGCCTGTTCCCCGAGCTCTTCTCCGGCCACCGCGTCGCCCCCGTCGACCACTACCCCGACGTGCTCCTCGACAACTTGCGCAGCGTCGCCCCCACCGGCGTCGCCGACCCCACGGTCGTTCTATTGACTGCAGGCTCCCATAACAGCGCCTACTTCGAACACGCCTTCCTGGCGCAACAAATGGGCATCGAGCTGGTGGAAGGACAGGATCTCTTCGTCCGTGACGAAGCCGTATTCATGCGCACCACCCAGGGCCCGCAGCGCGTGGATGTCATCTACCGCCGCATCGACGACGACTTCCTCGACCCCCTGGTGTTTCGCCCCGACTCCATGCTCGGCGTCCCCGGACTGCTCACCGCCTACCGCGGCGGCCACATCACCATCGCCAACGCCATCGGCACCGGCGTCGCCGACGACAAGTCGATCTACCCCTACGTCCCCGAGATGATCCGCTTCTATCTCGGCCAAGCCCCCATCATCGGCAACGTCCACACCTGGATGCTGCGCCGCCCCGAAGACAAGGACTACGTGCTCGCCCACCTCCCCGAACTCGTCGTCAAGGAAGTCCACGGCGCCGGCGGCTACGGCATGCTCATCGGCCCCGCCGCCACCCAGGCCGAGATCGACCTCTTCCGCAAACAGATCATCGCCACCCCCGAACGCTACATCGCCCAGCCCTGCGCGATGGATCGCTGGTCGTCAACTCCTCGCAAGGCGGCGGCACGAAAGACACTTGGGTACTGGAGACTTAGATGCTCAGCCGCACCGCCGATCACCTGTACTGGATGTCGCGCTACATCGAGCGCGCCGAAAGCCTGGCGCGCCTGGTCGATGCGCACTATCGAATGTCCCTGCTGCCCCACTCCGGTGAACCTGTACTGGATGTCGCGCTATATCGAACGCGCCGAGAGCCTGGCGCGCCTGGTCGACGCCCACTACCGAATGTCCCTGCTGCCCCACGCCGGCGCGACTCTGGCGCAATCCCTGAGTTCCACCATGACGGCCCTCCACATGGAGCACGCCTACAAGGAAAAGCACGACGCCATCGAACCCGATTCCGTGTTCGAGTTCGTGAGCCTGGACCGCGACTACGGCGGCAGCATCTTCAGCTGCTTGGCGGTCGCGCGCGAGAACGCCCGCGCCGTGCGCGGCTCGCTGACCTCCGAGCTCTGGGAGACCCTCAACTCCACCTGGCTGGAAGCCAGATCCATCGCCGCTCTGCGCTCATCGCGGCCGGACATCGGACAGTTCGTCGAGTGGGTCAAGGAGCGCTCCCACCTCATACGCGGCATCACCATCGGCACCATGATGCGCGACGAGGCCTTCCACTTCACCCGCATCGGCACGTTTCTCGAGCGCGCCGACAGCACCGCCCGCATTCTCACGGCGCATCAAATCGACCTCGTCCCCGGCGCCAGCGTCGTCCCCGATCCCTATCAGTGGAGCGTATTGCTTCGCGCCCTCTCCGCATTCGAAGTCTACCGCCGCGTATTCCGCGACGTGATCACGCCGCTCAAAGTGGCACAGCTCCTGATCCTGCGCGACAACATGCCGCGCTCCCTGCTGCGCTGCTGCAAGGAGGTCTACCACAACCTGCAGTCCGTGGCGAACGACCAGTCCGCCGAGACCGAACGGCGCGCCGGCGAAATGCACGCCATGCTGCACTTCACGCGCATGGAGGAAGTCACGGCAGTCGGCCTGCCGCGCTTTCTCGAGCAGTTCCTGGCCCGCCTGCGCGATCTCGGCGACCGCATAGCGTCTGACTTCCTGTTATCCCCGGCGGAGACCTGAGCCCATGCAAATGCACATTCGGCACGAGACCCGTTATCGGTACGAGCGTCCCGTCAAATACAGCGTGCAAAGCCTGCACCTCACGCCGCGCCGCGACCTGAGCCAGCGCGCGCTCGCCTGGAGCATCACCGCTCCCGGCCGGCGTCTCGAGCAAGTCGATGCCTACGGCAATATCTCGCACCTGCTCACCATCGAAGAGCCCCACCGCGAAATCCAGATCGTCGTGCGCGGCGTGGTCGAAACCGTCGACACCGAAGGCCGCCAGGACGACGGCCCTCTCTCGCCGCTCGCCTATCTCGCCCCCACGCAACTCACCGCCCCCAACGACGAGCTGCGCGCGTTCGCCCAGGGCGCCCTGCACTCCCTCAGCGACCCCCGCGCCCGCGCCCAAGCCCTCGCCGAAGCCGTGTTCGACGCCGTGCGCTACAAATCCGGTACCAGCGACGTCCAGGACAGCGCAGCCGTCGCCTTCAAGAGCGGTGAAGGCGTTTGCCAGGATCACGCTCATGTCTACATCGCCTCCGCCCGTGCGGT
>WNFQ01003002.1_pt1 | contig 12263 bp, 5 predicted proteins | sample 5400171 | NCBI WGS metagenome assembly WNFQ01 (sample SAMN13153356, study PRJNA577476) | soil metagenome | isolation source: 20 cm soil under Madrone tree | place: USA:California | collected 2016-06-14
ATCATTTGCCCCGCGTGCAGCGATCGGGTCTCGTCCGGATGATATTTAAGCGACACGCTGCCGCGGCCTTCGAGGATGATGAATTTGAGCCCTGATATCGGATAATACTCCGCCATCGCTGTGAAGCTGGTGCCGGCCACTGTCGCGAGCTTAGTGTTGATTCTCGCGCCACCGGAATTCTTCGCTGCATACAACAACATGCTGCCACCGGCTAAATCGAACTCTCCATCGCCGAAACCGAAGACGCTGTTCGCGCCGAGCCGCGCCAACGTTCGATCCGTGAAAGTAAGCTCCGCGCGCGAATTGCTGCCGGTTCGTACGGCCGTGCCTGGGCGGACGTTGTCGTTCACTGAAGCTGGGCGCGTTGCAGTGTGCGATGCGAGGAGTCGCACGTCGCGAACTACTTGGGTGACGCGAGCTTCTTTCTTCTCGGCTGCAATCGCGAATGTGCTGAGGCCAATCGCAACGGCGAAAACGAAGAGAATCCCGATGACGCGAACGCGATGGCGAAGCCGTTTCTTCATGATCGGTGAAACCCTAGAGAAAAATAACACTGCGCACGCGACAGTGAAACTGCGCGGGTTGTGACCATTGGCCGGCATCGTGTCGCGTACGTCGCGCTTCAGCGCTCGCCGCAGCAAGCGATGTTCACTGTGTCAAACGCCCCGCTGAAAACGAGGACGCGGTCCGGATACCCAACGCGCGAGGATCTGCGTTCAAACGCTCAGCGGCATTCAAGCGACCAGCGGCATCGATCCGACTGGGATTTCTCGAATTGCTCGCGATCTTCGAAGCCGGAATCGTGATCTTCCCGCCCGGACCGGGAGCAGCACCATCGAGCATAGAAAGCAACTGGTCTGTGCTATTGATGTTGATTCCGGTGCGGGTCGTCTTCCCGCTGGTGATCTTCAGGTCGCTGCCACCACCCTTACCTGAGGTCACGTTGGTGCTGGACAGAGTTTTGGTATTAACATTTTTGTTCGCCGTGCCGCGGGTCGTGACAGTAGGGGACGCGCCAGCCGGACCGAACGGCGGTGCGTTGATTAGCGGTTGAGGATCATGCGCGCCGGCGCCAGCAAACGTCCCGGTGGTCGAGCCGTTGCCGCCGAACCCTGTGTAGTTCGCGTTAGGAGCGCCGCCGACGAAGTTTACATAAACGTCAGCCGGATTTGGGCCGCCGATAGTGACTACAACATTATTGAAAATGGTGATCGAATTAGCTGCCAGAATCTTTAGACTGTTCCCGCCAAGCGTGACATTGGAAACGAAGTTGAGCGCCCCGTTGCTGCCCGACGCGTAAAGTTGAAGCGTCGTATCAGCCGAGAGAATTCCGCCGCCGATATTGAGCACACCGTTTGTCCCGAACACGCCTGCTTTGAGCACATCCGCGTGAGCGCTGGCATTATTGAATGTGATCGTTCCGTTGCCGTCGATGGATGAAAGGAATGTCCCGCCGGCATTGTAACTGCCGCCATTAAAGTTGATCGCCGCAGACGCCCCGCCGTCGCTGCCAAGAATCTGAAAAGTGGCATCGTTGGTGAGACTGGCCCTGCCGGAAATGTTCATGTTGATGGCAGCGTCACCGCCGATGGTGCCGCCGGCGTTATTGATCTGAGCAGATAAAAAACCCGCAGTAATGGTTGCTGCATTTACGTTGATCGTGGCATTTCCGCCGATTGTTCCGCCAATGGCCCCGGCTCCGAGGCCGGTCGAGTTGTCGATAAACGCAGAAAGGCTTCCGGCGGTCGAAATGTTGTTCGCGCTTACGTCAATCGTCGCATCCAAGCCGATCGTTCCCGTAGTAACCCCGCCGCCGATGGAGGAGTTGTTGATTGCAAAGAGCACGTCACCGGCAGTAGTGGTGATGCCGCCGGACGCGCTGAAGTCAATCGAAGCGCTCCCAGCAATGCTACCGCCTTCGTTAGAGATAGCAGTCTCGAGGGCACCAGCAGAAATATTGTTTGTGGCCACTACGATAAGGGCGTCTGACCCGATGGTCCCTGCTCCACTCCCGGCGTCGTTGTTATAGATATGGAACACGCCAAACCCAGCGGTGATGTCCCCGAATGCGCCAATGAGAATATCAGCGCTTCCGCCAATGTTGCCATTTGCAACGCTGAAAATCGTGGAGCTTAAGGTGGCCGTGGTGCTGATGTCCCCTTGTGTGTCAACGAAGACTATCGCGTTTCCACTGATGTTGCCGCTCCCGCTATAAATTGAGAAGTCCGCGTTGTTGTGACTACTGATGGTACTCGAAACATCGGGGTCGATGACACGGATAAACGCATCCCCGCCGATCGTCCCGCCATTGGAGTTATCAATCCTAAAGTTCGCGTCGCCGCCCGTGGTAACATCACCTGACCCTGATAGAGCAAGCGTTACCCTCGCAGCGCCGGCAATATGCCCACCTGTACTGTTGTCAATGAATTCATTTAAATTGCCGCCAGTTGTGATGTTCGCTGCACCCAGCTGGACTGTTGCATCCGAGCCGATGATACCGTTTGTGTTGTTACTGATCGTGAAGTCAAGATCCCTACCGGCCGAGATATTTCCGCCTATTGACGCGGAAATGCTTCCGCCATTGCCGATGAAGCCTCCATTGGAATTATTGATGAAAAACCCGGCGTCTGTGTTTTGAGCAGCCGTGAGATTTCCTCCAACGGTAAGGTTGAAGTTTCCCCCGGTATTAATCATTCCCCCGTCCTGATTCTGAATGCCCGCACTAATGTTGCCGGTGGAAACGTCTCCGCCGACCGAAACCGCAATATTTCCACCATTGTTGATGAACCCTCCGTTGAAGGTATTGACGAAAAGAAAGAGAGGCTGTGCGGTTTCGGCAACTGTTAGGCTTCCGCCGACATTGAGTGTAACATTACCGCCCCCCATAATCACGCCGCCATTGTAATCTTGGATGCCAACACTGGGGTCGGTGGTACTAAAGTTGCCGTTGATTGAGGCAAAAATACTGGCGTCCCCGCCAATGTGGCCAGCGTCGTTGTTAAGGATGGCTAAGGCGAACGTTTGCCTCTGCGCAGTCGTTAGATTTCCTCCAACGCTAAGATTGATCGCGGCATCCCCGCCTATCGTCCCGCCGCTATTAAAGATTAGGAAGTGCGAGTTCGCTTGAGCTGTGAGATCGCCGGTGAGATTGAAATTGATAGTCGTGTTCCCGACAATGCTGCCGCCGCCATCGTTATAGATGTTAGCGAACAAAGAGCCCACCGTCGAAACGTTGGCCGCGTTGAGGTTGATCATCGCATCGGAGCCGATACTGCCTCCAGAGTTAAAAATTCCATCGAACAAAGAACTGGCGGTAATGTTGTTCGCGCTCACGTTGATCGTTGCATTCCCGATAATCGCACCGGCGCCGCTCCCGTTGCCGATGTCGTCGTTCCGAATGTGGAAGATCGCAAAGCCCTGAGTGGTAAGATCGCCGGTGAGATTGAAGTTGATCCCGGCGTTTCCGCCGATATGGCCGCCTCCTTGATTGTCGATTTCGACATCGAGGTCGTTGGCAGTGGAAGTACTCGTCGCGCTGACAGCAATACTGGCGTCACCGCCAATGAAACCGCCGGGAGAGCCCGCAACACGCCCCTCGTTCAAGATAACAATGCTGGCGAGGCCTGGAGTGCCCAAGCTATTAGGATCGCTCCCGGGGGTGCTGAGATTGCCGGATATATCCAGATTTATCGCGGCATTTCCGCCGATACTCCCGCCGGTGCCGCTGCCGCTGCCGTTGTTGAAATTGTCGATCTCCACATCAAGTTCACCGCCAGTCGAAAAATTCGCAGTCGTGATATTTAAAGTAGCATCGAAATCGATGGTGCCGCCCCTCGAGCCCTGCTCCTGGAAATTGCGTTGATTGGCAATGTAGATTGCGCCGTCGCCGGCAATAGTCAGATCTCCCCCAATGTTCAACGTCAGAGTCGCGTTTCCGTGAATCGTTCCACCTGATGGGGTCCCGAATTGATGATCGGGCGGAATGTCGTTGAAGATGAACCAGTCAGCGCCGCCGCCACCTGTAGAGGTGTTTACAGAGGTACCTTGAATGTTCACGTTGCCCGGAACATTCCAGGTAGCGGTGGCGTTGCCGTTAATAATGCTGCCTCCTCTATTACTGATGCCGGAACCGAAGAGGTCTCCGGCCATGTCAACACTCGCTGCGTGGAAATACAGCGAAACGTCCGATCCAATAGTCGATGGCGTGGTGTTATCCCCGATATCGTCGTACCTTGTGGAAACGACAAACTCCGCACTAAAACCGTCGCCGTCGGCGTCGCCAATGGTAAGAGCGCCGCCGATATTGAACGTTAGATTCCCGCCTGAATCGATCATCCCGCCGCCGCGATTGTTGAGGAAGACGTCGACGTAAGAGTTGGCAGTGACGTTTCCGGCAATTTCGACGTCAATGTTCCCGCCCGTGCCGACGTGCCCCGCCGGGTTCATTGTTTCGTCATAGTTTTGAACGTACAAAGCGAGACCGTTAACGTGAACATTGCCACCGACTGTGAGATTGAGATTCCCACCGTTGTCGATCTGCGCATTTGTGTTTTGAACTACCACCTCAAAATCCCCCGGCTCGGGGAACTCCGTTGTCGAGCCTGGGCCCGTACCAGTGAGATTCCCACCGATGTTCACCGAAATATTTGCACCGGTGCCGATGTGGCCCTGGTTTGTGACCTGCAAGCGAGAAAACTCAGTGGCCGAACTGTTCGTGTAATCGCCCGCGACGTTGAGTGTGAGATTGGCTCCGCTGGCGACTGTGGCGCCGGGCAAAACCATTGCGTCTAACCTCACCTTGCCGTCGAGTAAGAGCGAACCGCCGATTTGCAGCGTCAGGTCGCCGCCACCGGTGACCGCATCGAATGCGCCCACGCTCATCGTGCCGGGGTTGGTAAGCTGAATCGATCCTTCCGCGGCAAGCTCGAGAATCCCGACGTTGGAAATTGGGGAATGAAGAAAAAGATCCGAGCCCGCCCCGCGCGCGTACATGGCAAGTATGCTGAGACCCTGGAACGAGACGTTCGACGTGAGATTAATCGAACCGTTAACAGTCGCCAGCGCTAGCAGATCAAGCCCCGTGAACGTCAATATGCCGCCCGGTGGGCCGGAGGTGATGCCGTCCACACCTATTAAGGCAAGCTCTCTAACGCCGCCATTGCTCAGGTCAATCGTTGGATTGCCGTTGAGCGATAGGCTCTGGAACTTAAAGGCCGCGAGCGGAACATTGTTTGGGAAAAGATTATCAAACCCCAACGCAATATCGAAGGGTGAGGTGGAACCGAAAGCCCACAACGACAAAGCCCCATCGACCGCTGGTCCGCGATAGATTTTACCATAATCGGTCACGCCATTGGTGGTGATGCTTGGATCGGTAGTAATGACTGTGCCGCTCGTTATCAGATAAGGATTCGGCGAAGTAATTGTGCTTGGCGTACCGAACTTGCTCGGCGTTGGCGGTGGCGTTATTGACGGCGTTGGCGTTACTGGTGGTGTTGTTGATGGTGTTGGCGTTTCTTCAGCGACGATAGCTTGATTGATCACGTTGACGATCGTCAACGGGTTGAGGGGATTCGTAGTTGTATCAATGAACTGGCTGGCGAGTAGTAACTCTGCCTGCCTTTGTTCTTCCAACGCGATCAAATCCAGAACGTCGCGGGGAAGCGGTGTGTCGAAACCGATGAAAAAGAGCGAGGTCGCTGCTAATTTTGCAATGTCAAAAGTCGACACTTTCGAGAAGCTCTTGCCATCGGTGGTGACCATTTTCCCGGGACCCAGTTCCACGGATTCACCGTTGGCCAAAATGACCCGGAACGTCCCTTCGAGGCAGAGCCACTTGCTGAAGAGTTGAGGATGACTCGTGGTGGCGGGGTGAAACTCGCCGATGCCAGTGGTGCCTGTTATTGCGGCGGTGACGGCAATGGTTCTGATTGTCGCGCCGCCGCTTCCTTTGGGTACGTGAAAAAGAATCGCGCCATCAACCAAATTCATCTCCCGCGTGCCTTCGTTGAAACTGAAGATCGTGTTCGCGCCGAGGCGGGTGATGGTTAGATCGGGGAACGTCAATTCGCTGCGCGACTGCGTGCCGGTCCGCACAGCGGAGCCATAGCGGACAAGCTCGCTGACTACAGCCGGGCGCGGCGCCGCTTGTTGTAACAGCACTTTAACGTCATTCACTATCTGGCTGACGCGCGCTTCCTTGAATTGTATCGCGTTGGATGAAGTGGCGACAGCGATGAGACAAGTAAAAGTTGACGCGACCGCGATGAATCGTGTCCTCACGGCCCTTGCAAATATTTTTTTCACGGTTGTCGGAATTTTAGTCATAAGGAATGGCGCCGGTGTCGGCTCGTTAATTGTCAGTTTGCATCAGTTAAAAATTAGGATGTGTGGACTAGTCGCCGGTATTGGTTTGTGGCCTTGGGTGGGGCGTCGGTGTGGAATTAACAACACTGACTAGCGTGCCGCGCCCGAAGATGACGAGGTTCGAGGGGATATACGTGCCCTTAGCCATGAGGTTTACTTGCTTCTGTTCTTCGGACTCGATCAAGCGTTGACTGAGGAGAGGTGGAAAATCGCGGACCAGCAGGCACGTCTTCATGACTCGTGCGATGTCAAAGTGCGCCGGTTCCGGGAGTGCGGTCACGTCCGGCTTGGTAATGAGAATTTGCCCGGGCTGCACCAGGAGCGATTCACCGATGCGATTCGTCAAATAACAACGGACTGTCCCTTCCAAGACAAGGCACTTGATGTAGAAGTTGGCGTGACGCTCGATTATGCCAGTGGCGCCTGTGCTCGAGGCGGCGATCGCACCGGTCTTGATCCGGGCTTCTCGGGCGCCTTTCGGTATCTGGAAAAGGATTGCACCTTCGCCAAGCTCCATGGTGCGCGGTCCGTTGCTGAAACTGACAATTGTTTTCGCGCCGAGACGCACGATCGTTTGATCTGCGAACGTCAGTTCGCTGCGTCCGGCCGCGCCGGTGTTGATAACATCGCCATCGCGAACGCTTTCGCCGACCGCGGCCCGGTGTCGCGTCGCTTGCGGTGGACCAAGCTTCACGTCTTTCGCCACTTGGGTGACGCGCGTTTGGGGCAATTGCGCGGCACTCAGACAGCTGGCGGTCGCGATCAGACAAATGACCAAACCGCGGCCCCAGTTATCCGCTTGGAGCACTGGAGAAGGGGGGCGATCGCTCATGGCCTTAGAATTTCAGCGTCAGCGCTATTCCGCCGCCAATGTTGGCCACGCTGTATTCGAAGACGCTGTGATTGGACTGATTCCAGGAGAACGAACTCAGAGCGCTCAGTGTAAGCCAGTCGCGAACCCGGTAGTTTGCGCTTAGGGAGAGTGTTTCGTTAACGTCGGTTCGATCGCCGGAATAATAATCGCGCACCGCCAGCTGAAATGCGGCATCGAGTGAAAAGGAGCGACTCAAAGCGAGATCGTAGTAGCTGTAGAGCGAGTAGCTGTTTCGCCGCGGCGATTCGGGATTGCCGGCAAAACTGAGGTTCAAAGCCGTGCCGAGGACGATCTGTTGCGCGCGGGCGATTCGAAACGGCAGTTCCGCCGTTAAGATGATGGAATGATTGACGAATAACTCGTCGAAATTGTCAGTATCCGTGAGGCGGTTGTAATCGTAGACCGCGCGGAGGCTCAGATTGTGAAACTGTGGCACGTAATAAGTTGCGCCGGCAATGACATCGAGGCTGGCAAAATTAAGTTCCGTAAATTGGTCGTAGAAGAAGAATTGCTGCACGACTCCGAATTCCAGGTAGAAGTTATTCGTAATGCGCGGCCGATACGTCAAAGTGACCCCGGGAGCGACGAGGACATCATCCTGTTCGCCCCTGCTAACGAGCGCAGCGTTCGAGGTCCAGTAAAACGGAGAGTAAACAGAAATGGTGAACGGTTTGTACTCTTCCATCCGCTTCAAGATCTCCTGTTCGCCGATGTCTTTCTCGTTCGGACTCGTGACTGCGTAACCTTGAGCTTCGGCGCCGGGCGTAGCTGTTGGCCCCGGTAAAGGGCCCTGGCCCAATAACCGCGCGCGCTCTTGCGCCGAGCCGGGCGGTGCCTGGCCTTGCGTTGGCTGATCTATGAGAATCAGCGCGGCGCATATGAGAGCGGGCCATCCCGGAAGAAATTTCGTAAAATATCGCAAATTCGTCGTCAAAGCTGAAGCTTTTCTGAGGCTTTGCAATTTCCGGGTCAAGCAGATTAATCCGTATCGAGATCAATCGTTTTAACGTGTCAGGGACCCAACGTTTTAACGGCCTAATAATTTAACGGCGGCGTCTATGCCGCTGAATGAAATTTTTAAAATTCGCGTATTGCAGGTATAATGCGCGCGTGCATTGGCTTGGTCGCTATCGGCTTTTGATCCTGGCGTCGATCTGCGTTTTTTGGACGGCCGTAATTTTTCTCGGCCATTTTTACCCCGCAACACCGTTTTTCTCGATTCCGTGGGACGGCGAACAGAGCTTCGAAGATTTGCTCCGGAAAGAGGGCCGAAAAACTGCGGTGCCTCCCGATTTCGTTTTTCTCGGGATCGATCAAAGCACGTTGCAATTGCCGCCACTGACGGCTGAGGAAATCGAAAATAACCGCGCGTTTCAGCTGATGACGGAGCGGCCATTCCCGTGGTCACGCGAAGTCTGGGCGCTGTTGCTCGATCGGCTAGTTGCTGCGGGCGCGCGGCTTGTGATATTCGACATGATTTTCAGCCCACTGGACGCTGGTGATCCAGCATTTCACGCCGCGCTGGACCGTTACCACGACAAAGTCGTCGTCGGCGCCAATTTCGATATGCAAAATGGCGCGCAGGCCGTCACACCAAACGACACGCTGGTTCCGCCACCGCAACTGCAGGATGATCGCGTCGGTTTCGTCAATTTCTGGGCGGATCGAATCGACGGAAAAACCCGCGCTGCATTTTATCTCCTGACCAATCGTCAACTGGCCGGGTTGCCGCCGCACCCGAGCCAGGAAGTTCATGAATCTGTTTCCGCGCGCGCCCTGACCAAAATCGGCCGCGCTAATGACGTCCCGCGGGACTTTGGTGGCCATATGATTCGCTTTACAGCCCTCGACGCATTTGAACCGCGTGCGCTCTACGAAGTGTTCGATCCGAAATTCTGGCACGCCAATTACGGCGATGGGGCGTTTTTTAAAGATAAGATCGTAATGGTGGGACCCTCTGCACAGGTGATTCACGATTTTGTCGAAACCCCCTTGAGCCCAAACACACCCGGACCGGAGCTTCATTTGCAGGCGATGGCTGCGGCGCTTGGTCACGAGTTTTTGTGGCCCACGCCGCCGAAGATCGACCTGACGCTCGTGGCCGCAGCGGGGCTCATTGCGTGGTCGCTCGTCGCTTTCTTGCGCAGGCCTTTGCTTTGTCTTGGCATGCTTGTTTTAATCACGGCGACATATCTGGGAATCGCGCGAGTGTTTTACGATAAGACCGGGCTGCTGCTGCTTACCGTTCCCGTCCTGTCTGCTCTATTACTAAGCGGATTATTTTCGCTCGGCTTCGAATACGCTTTGGAACGGCTGGAGAAATTGCGGACCCGGCGCACGCTCGAACGCTACGTCTCGAAGAATCTGGTCAAGGAGGTTCTCGAAAATCCGGACAGCTACTACAGTACGCTCCGTGGCGCGCGTGTGCCCGTGACGATCCTGTTCTCAGACCTGGTTGGTTTCACCACGCTGTCCGAAAAAGCCGATCCCGAAGCATTGGTAGCCCACCTTAATGAATATCTCAGCCGGATGACTTCGGTCGTGTTCAACAACGGCGGCACACTCGATAAATTCATTGGGGATGCGATCATGGCCGTCTGGGGGAACGTGCGCAGCTTTGGTGTGGCGCAGGACGCGAAAAATTGCGCGCGCGCGGCGCTGGGAATGCGCAGAGAACTGCGACAGCTCAATGAAAAATGGCGCGGCGAAGGCCGTATGGGCTTGGGCATGGGCATCGGCATCAATCAAGGCGAAGTGATCGTTGGCAACATCGGTTCGCATGAGCGAATGGATCCGACTGTAATTGGCGACTCGGTCAACGTGGCATCGCGACTGGAAGGGCTTACCCGAATTTATGGCGTCGATATTCTCGTTGGCGCTTCAGCGGCCGAGCTGTTGAGAGAGGAAGTTCATCTTCGCTCGGTGGCCCGTGTCCAGGTGAAAGGCAAATCCAAACCCGCGGACGTTTTTACTTTCGTTGGTGCACGAGACGAAAAGGTCGATCCGGAATTTCTAAAATGGCTGGAGACTTACGAAGAGGGACTGGAGAAATTTCGTACCCGCGATTTTACTGACGCGAAGATCCTGTTTTCACGATTCCTGGAATTTTATCCGGACGATCTACTAGCCAAGATGTATCTGGATCGCGCCCTCGAATACGAGCACCAGCCGCCCGACGAAGCGTGGGATGCGGTGGAGGTGTTCACGAAGAAATGACGGTGTGGTGTGTCATCCTGAGCCGCGAAGACGGCGAAGGACCTCACACTCGCGCAGACGGTCACGCCAATCACACACAATTCCTCGGCAACGCGAGGATATTTGTGCGAGGTCCCTCGCTCCGCTCGGGATGACGCGCGTTTAGTTTCGCTGGCGAAATTTCGCGGCGCGGCGTAACACTTCCGCGTGAAGGAAGCGCCGAAGAAATTTCATTTCCTCGGAATTTGCGGGACTGCGATGGGATCGGTCGCGGCCGCGCTGCAAGAGCGCGGTTTTAAAGTCACTGGTTCGGATGAAAACGTGTATCCGCCGATGTCAAAGTTTCTCGATGAGAAGGGCATCGCGCTGAAGGAAGGCTATCGCGCAGAAAACATTCCGGCCGACGCGGACGTGGTGGTGATCGGGAACGCCATGAAGCGCGGCAATCCGGAAGTTGAAGCCATCTTGAATAGAAAACTGTTTTACCTCTCATTGCCCGAGGTGCTGAAAAGTTATTTTTTGCGCGGCCGTCATAATCTGGTCGTTACCGGCACTCACGGTAAAACAACCACCACGGCGTTGCTTGCCTGGATTATGGAGAAAGCCGGGCGCAGGCCCGGTTATGTCATCGGTGGCATCCCAAAAAACTTTGGCGAAGGCGCGCGCCTGAACGATTCGAAATATTTCGTGATCGAAGGCGACGAGTACGACACTGCGTTTTTCGACAAGCGCTCGAAATTCATTCATTACCTGCCGGAATTGCTGATCGTAAACAACATCGAATTCGATCACGCGGACATCTTCAAGAATGTCGACGAGATCAAGCTGAGCTTCCAGCGTTTACTCAATATCGTCCCTCAGAATGGGATGGTGGTGTTAAACGGCGACGATCCGAATTGCGTAGAAGTCGCCAAAGATTGCCTGGCGCAGATGATCGAGGTCGGCTTCTCCAAAAATTGCGCGCAACGAATCAGGGACGTTGCTTACTCAGGCGAGAGTTCCCGGTTCAAGCTCGGGGAAGAAACTTTCGAAATTCCGCTCATTGGCGAATTTAATGTCCGCAATGCTGCGATGGCGGCGATGGCGGCGCGATTTTATGATGTGCCGGGGAAGAAAATCGACAGCGCATTCAAGAGTTTTGCCGGTGTCGCGCGGCGGCTAGAGCTTCGAGGTGAAGCGCAGGGCGTGAAAGTGATTGACGACTTCGGCCACCATCCCACAGCAGTCGCGCAGACATTGCAGGCGCTTCGCCATCGGTATCGAGGGCACCGGCTCTGGGCCGTGTTCGAACCGCGCTCGAACACCACCCGGCGCGCCGTCTTTCAACAGCAACTTCCTGAGGCGCTAAAATTGGCCGATGGAGTTTTCATCTCTCAGGTAGCCAGGCTGGAACAGATCCCCGAAGATGAGCGATTAAAACCTGAAAAAGTTGTGGCTGCAATTGCCAAGGCTGGCCTGCCTGCATTTTACGAACAGAACGCCGATACCATCGTGGACCGCATCATTCCGATGCTGCGGCCAAAAGATGTGGTGGTGGTTTTCAGTAACGGCGGGTTCGATAACATTCATGAGAAGTTGCTCATGAGGTTAAGGAGTTAAAAGCGGTACAAATGTTACAAAAGCTTCCGATTTAACGGTGTAACTTTTTCACCAATTACTTACTCGGCGTCGCCGATGTATGATCGTGGGCGATTCGCCAGCCTTCGGACAGGCGTTTGAAGATCAATGTGAAGCGTCCGTGCGGGCGATCCTTGGCGCGCTGCAAGCTCCAGCGGCCGAGCACTACAGCTGAATCAGATGACAGGAGTGAGATTTCGATCTCGGAAAA
>WNFQ01034094.1_pt1 | contig 12262 bp, 10 predicted proteins | sample 5400171 | NCBI WGS metagenome assembly WNFQ01 (sample SAMN13153356, study PRJNA577476) | soil metagenome | isolation source: 20 cm soil under Madrone tree | place: USA:California | collected 2016-06-14
GACTGCAAAGCCCAATCCTGGTGCGGCAGGACGGCGAACGCTTCGTGCTCGTGGAAGGGCTGCATCGCCTGGAAGCGTGCAAGCAGCTGGGCGAGAAGACGATCGCCGCGTACCTCGTGCAGGTGCGCAAACATTAGCGATTGGATGCACGTACGCGCCGCGGATTTCCCTCGCCCCGCGAAGCGGGGAGAGGGTGGCCCGAGCGCAGCGAGGGCCGGGTGAGGGGCAGCGCGCAAATGCATTAGAGTACGGCCTGCCCCTCACCCGGCTCGCGCCTTTCGGCGCTCGCCATCCTCTCCCCGCAAGTGCGGGGAGAGGATGTTGCGGTTGGCCCTAGTTCGCGCCCAGCAGTCGCCTGATCATCGGCGTCCAGCGGTCGATCTCGCTCTGGATGAAGCGGGTGACCTCGGCCGGGCTCATCGCTTTGGTTTCGATCGCGTCTTGCTCGATCTGGCGTTTCAGCTGCGGCCGCTCCAAGGCACTGACGACTTCGCGGTTGGCGCTCTCGACAATATCCGGCGCAAGGCCCGCGGGTCCCGAAAGCGAATACCAGGTCGTCGCCACGAAATCGCCGTGCCCGAGCTCGCGCAACGTCGGCACCTCCGCACGGTACGCGAGCCGCTGTCCCGAGGTGGTGGCGAGTGCCAGCAGCCGGCCCGCGCGCACGTGCTCGGCCGCGATCGACCACGTGAGCATGCCGACTTTCACGTGACCGGCGACGAGATCGAGCACCGCCTGTGCGCCGCCCTTGTAGGCGACGTGCACCAGCTTGATCTTTTCCTTTGCCGCCAAGAACTCGGCGATCCAATTGCCCATGGTGCCGAACCCCGCCGACACGTATTCGATGCCTTTGGCCTCGCGCGCCAGCGCGAGAAAATCCTGGTAGGTCGTCACGCCGAGCGAGGGATGCGCAAGGAGCACGTTGGGCGTGCCGCCGAAATACGCGATATGGGTGAAGTCGCGCATGGGATCGAAACCGACGTTCTTGTTCATTGCCGGTCCGAGCACATGGGTGGGGATGCCCGACACCATGAGCGTAAGCCCGTCAGGCTCCGCCCGCGCCACCGCCTCGGTGCCGAGAAGTCCGCCACCGCCGACCCGGTTCTCGACGTAGAACGGCTTGCCGAAGGCGGCGCCGAGCGCCTCGGCATAGAGGCGCCCGATCGTGTCGGCCGCGCCGCCGGCGGCGAACGGCACCACCAGGCGTACCGGCTTGCTCGGCCATTCCGCGGCAAGCGCGGCGGAGGCCGCGACGGCAGCGGCGAAAAAGACGGCGACGCGGTGCGCTGCCGCCATTCAATCCTCCTTGATATTCTTCTCGCGCACGATGCGGCCCCAGCGCGCGAGCTCATCGCTCAATATTTGGCCGAATTCGGCGCTCGAGGTCGGCGCAGGTACGGCGCCGGACTGCAACAGCGTCTCGCGCACGTCTGGGGCTTCGAGCACGGCAACCACCGCGTCGTGCAGTTTCGCCACGACCGCCGGCGGCGTCTTCGCCGGCGCCAACAGGCCGTACCAGTTGTCAGCGACGGTATCGGGAAAACCCTGCTCGGCGAGCGTGGCCACCTCGGGCAACAACGGATTGCGGCTGGCGGCGGCGGCGCCGATCGGCTTGAGCTTGCCGGCGCGGATGTGCGGCAGCAGCACCGGCGTATCGGCGAACAGCGCGGTGACCTGGCCGCCGAGGAGATCGGTCAAGGCCGGCGCGGCGCCGCGATAGGGCACGTGCAAAAATTTCACGTTCGCGGCCGACTGATAGAGCTCGAGCGCGAGATGCGTCGTGCTGCCCGAGCCGGTCGAGGCGAACGGGATCGCCCCGGGCTTCTCCGCGGCGAGGGCGGCCAGATCCTTGGCCGAATTGACCGCCGTCTCCGGCTTGACCACCAGGATCGTGGTGGGACGCACCACCAGGGTGACGGGCGCGAAATCGCGCAGCGTGTCGTAGGGGGGCTTGCTCAGATGCGGCGTGATCGCGACCGCGCCGACGGTGGTGAGAAAGAGGAGGTGCCCGTCCGCCTCCCCTTTTGCGACGTAATCGGCGCCGATCGCGCCGTTGGCCCCGGGCCTGTTCTCGACGATCACGTTCTGCCCGATGAGCGGCTTGAGCTTGTCGGCAAGAAGACGTGCGACGAAATCGGTCGGTCCGCCGGCGGGAAACGCGACGACCACGCGCACGATGCGGGAGGGAAAGTCCTGCGCGCGGGGCTGCGCAACCGCGAGGCAAGACAGCGCAACGAGCGCGAGGGCTATCTTCGACCGCATCGGAACCCGCATATCAATCTCCTCCCATGACTTTGAACGAGGCGGTTCATTGCTGGACAGTCTTCTGGTCCGCCGCTCCATTGGGTGCCGCACGCACGCCCTCACGAAGCCTTGATCGGCTGTTCAGCGCCCATTCATCGCCCCTCACCGATGATCGCGGCAAGGGCGCGACGGCCGCCCAGTCCAACCCGATTGGATGGTGCGGCTCGACATCGAAGGAGAGGAATCATGAGATTAAAACTGGCTGCCGCGGCGCTTGCACTGCTCATCGCCACGCCGGCATTCGCGGCCGAGTACTACATCGTCCACGGCGCCAACAGCAAGAAGTGCAGCGTCGTGAGCAAGAAGCCGACATCGGACAAGATGACGCTGGTGGGCGATACCGGTTTTAAGACGAAGAAAGAGGCGCGAACCGCGCTCAAGGCCGCCGACGTCTGCAAGGCCTGATCGCTCCGATGTGACTGCGCGCGTAAGTAGGCGAGCCGGGTGATACCGAGTCCGACCCGTCATTTCATATGCTGTCGGCGAGAGCAGGGACCCATAACCACCGCCTCTGGACGATGGGTCCCCGGCATAAGCGCGTTTACGCGCGTCCATAGCCCGTCGAAGACCGGCGTGAATGCCCTTAAGGACACGCTATGCGCGGGGACGACGAGTACATCACGAAGCGAATGCCCGCTAAATTGCGCGAATCGTCAACAACGGAAAGGAGGTGATCCAGTGTCTCATTGTCTATCGCCGCGATTGGCGGCACCCGTGAGCTGGATCCTTCCCGCAATGGGGGTCCACGCGATCTGACGCGTCGCCCACGCGATGCGTTACGGGATCAGCCGGATCACGGCTCGACAATGGAAGGGCTGCCCGAAAGAGCAGCCCTTCTTCATTTAATACGGCCAGATTTGAATACGGCCAAGTGTGAGGCGCCTCATACACGCCTCGAGACGCGCTGCGCTAGCGTCCTTCCCGTGCGGTGCAGGCGGCCGCTGCCCGAATGACTCGGGTGGCGGCCAGGCGGCTCCTGCGGGAGGGCCGAAATGAAGCGGTTGGGGGAATGGCGCTGCGCTCGCCTGCTCGCGCCGGTCTTGGTGGGAGTAACCCTCGCTGCGGCCAACGCCGTCGCTCAAGAGCATCTCCTCGCGCGGTCGCCCGCACCCCATGCCAGCGCTGCAATCGAGCTTCCAATTTGGAGAACGATGATCCTCGGCACCAGCAAGGGCGTGGATGCATATCGCGACGCGCTGGCCGCCGAAGGAATCAAGATCGGCGATTCCGCCGACGAAATTCTTGGCCGACCGGCGTTTGCCTACGCGCGCACACAAACGCAGCTGGAGCTCGTTGTTCTATCGGCTGCGGAGCTTGGCGTAGAAGCGGATGCTGCATCCCATGCGGACGTCTATCGGCGCGCGAAGCAGATGGGTTTCGAGCTGTGCCCTGCCGAGATCGGACCGCAGTTGCGGCTCGAGTACCGCAATCAGCCGCTCGGTGAAGCGCTCGATATCGCGATGGAGCCGGTAGCGACCTACGCCGGCGAGCCCACGATCTTGACCCTGGCGAACTTCGGGGCCGGTCTCGCGCTCATCGGCGCCGACGGGCGCTCCGAGTCCATGGTGCCGCGCGCGCGCCGCTTCGTCTTTGCACGGCCCGCGCGCGAGCGCTTGGAGGCCGGGCTTCAATGATAGGAACCCGCACAAATCCTGACGCGTCATTCCGGGGCGCGGGCGAAGCCCGCGAGCCCGGAATCCATAACCACCGCCGGTGGGTATGGATTCCGGCCCTCGCCGCTATCGCGGCTCGGCCGGAATGACGAACTGAAAGAGCTGCAACGATTCGGATCGTTCCAAACTGAATACGCCACCGTAACCGACCCGAACTGCCCTCCGGCCAGCGACTCCGCCCCTGCAATTGTTGCCTCCGTCTGCGCGATGCGGTCTTATCATCGCCCGGCTGTCCACGCGCCTGCGCGCCCCATCGCCTCGGCCGCCGATCGCGCGAACGGCCGCGGGACGGAGGGAGGACATCCATGCCGACAAGACGTGTGCTCGCTCTCGCCATCGCGGCGCTTGCCTTAGCAATGACCGGCGCGCATGAGTCAACGGCGCAGAGCTATCCGTCGCGGCCCATCACGATCATCGTGCCGTTCTCCGCCGGCGGGACGACCGATGTTATTGCCCGCATCCTCAGCGAGCACATGTCGCGCACGCTCGGGCAGCAGCTTATTGTCGAGAATGTCGTCGGTGCAGGCGGCACCACCGGCTCGACCCGGGCCATGCGCGCGAACCCCGATGGCTACACCGTTGAATTGGGCAATATGGGAACGCACGCGGCTTCCGTCGCGCTCTATCCCAGCCTCGCCTACAACCCGGAAATTGATTTCGCGCCGATCGGCATGGTCGCCGGTCTTCCCGTCGTGATCGTGGGAAAAAAGCAGCTTCCGCCGAACGACCTGAAGGAATTCGCAAGCTACGTGCAAGCGAACGCCGAGAATTTGAACATGGCGCATGCCGGCGTCGGCTCGATCACGCATTTCACGTGCCTGCTGCTCAACTCGATCCTCGGCGCAAAGCCGACGCTGGTGCCCTTCAACGGCGCCGCGCCCGCCATCACCGCGTTGATCGCCGGCCAAGTCGATTACATGTGCAATGTCACCCCCGACGTCGTCCAGCACGTTCGCGCCGGGGCGTTCAAGGCCTATGCAATCGGCAGCGGCACGCGCAACGCGGCGGTGCCGGAGGTGCCGACGTCGAAAGAGGCCGGGCTTGCGCAATTTCAGGCGTCGGCCTGGAACGCGCTGTTTGCGCCCAAAGGAACGCCCAAGCCGATCCTCGATTCGCTGAGCGCCGCGCTGGACAAGGCGCTCGACGACGCAGCCACGCAAAAGCGCCTGCTCGAGCTCGGCAGCGAAATTCCGGACAAAGGCCGGCGCGGCCAGCAGCCGCTTGCCGCGCTGGTCAAGGACGAGATCGCGCGCTGGAGCCCGATCATCAAGGCGGCGGCCGACAAAAGCGAATAAGCTACTGCATCACATCTTGTGAATGCGTTGCGAGTGAACGTGCGGCAAGCTCGGTGTGCTCTCTCGCCCCGCCATAAGCGCGTTTACGCGCGTCCATAGCCCGTCGAAGACGGGCGTGAACGCCCTTAAGGACGCGCCATGGCGGGGAGAGGGTTGGGGTGAGGGGCGCCGCAGCTTCGGAGGGGAGCCCGATGAAACTTCCACGCCGCCGTTTTCTGCATCTGGTCGCGAGCGTTTCCGCTCTGCCGGCCCTCTCCGCGACCGCCAGCGCGCAAAACTATCCGACGCGACCGATACGGCTCGTGGTCCCGTTTCCTCCGGGCGGAGCATACGACACGATCGGCCGCCCGTGGGCGGAGCAGATGAAAACTCGGCTCGGCACGCTGGTGATCGAGAATATCGGGGGTGGTGGCGGCTCCCTCGGCGCGGCGCAGGCCTCGCGCGCGCGGCCCGACGGCTACACGCTGCTGCTTGGCGGCGCGACGACGCATATCACCGAGGCGCTGCTCAAGAACCGGCCGCAGTTCGACTCGCTCAAAGACTTCGAGCCGATCTCCGGCATCGCGATCACCGCCTTTGCGCTGGCGGTGCATCCCGCCGTGCCGGTGAACGACCTCAACGAGCTGATCGCCTATGCGAAGGCCAATCCGGGCAAGCTGTCCTACGGCTCCGCCGGTACCGGCTCCTTGAATCACCTCACCGCCGAAGCCTTCAAGCTGCGTGTGGGCTTGCCCGATCTCATCCACGTGCCATACCGCGGCGCGGGGCCGGCGATCGCCGATATTCTCGCCGGACAGATTCCCATGATCGTGCCGGCCATGACCAACCCGGTGCTCGAGCTGCACCGCGCCGGCAAGCTCAGGGTCCTGGCGGTGACCCATGGCACGCGGCTCGCTGCGCCGAACTTCGTCGGCGTGTTCGCGCCCGCGGGGACGCCCAAGCCGATCATCGACCAGATCGCGACAGCGAATCTCGCGCTGCTCGCCGATGAGGATTACCGGCAACTGCTGGTCTCCGGGACATTCGAGCCGCATGGCGGCTTGAATCCGGACGCTTACCGCCGTTACGTGGAAAACGAGTTGGCGCGCTGGACGCCAATCGTGACAGCGATGGGCCTGAAGATTGATTGAACGCACGGCGGCCCACTCGGTGTATTCCCTCCCCCGCTTGCGGGGGAGGGCTAGGGAGGGGGCATGCAACAAGAACTAGCTCACCCTCTCCCCAACCCTCCCCCGCACGCGGGGGAGGGGGCAGACCGAGTTCGCCGCCCCGGTTCATTCCATTGCACCGAAGAGAGGCGCGCCAGCGCAGCGGCTTTCGCTTGCCAGGAATGACCGCGTCCACCGCAAAACACGTTCTTAGCGACATCTGGCGCGCTGCCGGGCATCCGGAGGCGGCGCTCGAAACCGTCGATCTCACCGGCAGCGAGCCGGTGCTGCCGTCCTCGTTTCGCGTCGGCACCGCTGCACAGACGACCATTGCCGCCGCCGCGTTGGCAGCGAGTGGACTGTGGCGGCTGCGCACGGGTCGCTCCCAGCGTGTCAGCGTCGACATGCGCAGCGCCGCCATCGAATTCCGCAGCGAACGGTACCTGCGCGTCGATGGGAAGCCTCCGTCCGAGTATCACGACCCGATCGCAGGGCTTTATCGCTGCGGCGACGGCCGTTGGCTGCGCCTCCACACCAATTTGCCGCATCACCGCGACGGCGTGCTCGCGCTGCTCGGCTGCCCGCATGAGCGCACCGCGGTCCAGCGCGCGCTCGATGGATGGCAGGCGGAAAAGTTCGAGACTGCGGCTGCCGAGGCGGGCCTCGTCGTTACCGCGTGCCGGTCCTTCGCCGAATGGGACGCCCACCCGCAGGGCCGCGCGATCGCTCGCCTGCCCCTCTTCAGCATCGATCAGATCGGCGACGCCCCGGCTGAGCCCCTGCCCGCGGCCGAGCGCCCGCTTGCTGGGGTGAAAGTCCTCGACCTGACCCGCATCATCGCCGGGCCGGTATGCGGTCGCACGCTCGCTGCGCACGGCGCCGATGTGTTGCTGATCACAGCATCGCACCTGCCGTCGATGCAGCCGCTCGTCATCGACACCGGGCGGGGGAAATTGTCGGCGTCGATCGATTTGCGCCAAGCCAGCGGCCGCGAAGTTTTGCCCGCGCTGCTGCGCGATGCGGACGTCTTTGTGCAGGGCTACCGTCCAGGTGCCATCGCCGCGTTCGGCTTCGGCCCGGACGATGTCGCGCGCATGCGGCCCGGGATCGTCTACGTGTCGCTCTGCGCCTACGGCCACGAAGGCCCATGGGCGAGCCGGCGCGGCTTCGATTCGCTGGTGCAGACGGCGAGCGGCTTCAACGCTGCCGAAGCCGAGGTTTTTGGCGCGAGCGAGCCGCGGCCCTTGCCGGCGCAAGTGCTCGACCACGCCACCGGCTACCTGATGGCGTTTGCCGCGATCTCGGCGCTCGCGCGACGTGCGCAGCGCGGAGGCAGCTGGCACGTTCGCGTCTCGCTCGCGCAGACCGGCTTGTGGCTGCGCCAGCTCGGCCGCCTCGATGGCCTCGCTTGTCCCGATCCGGGCTTCGACGACGTGCGTGACCGGTTGGAGGAGACGGTCTCCGGTTTCGGCCGGCTCACTGCTGTTCGTCACGCCGCCGTCATGACGCAAACGCCGCCGCATTGGGCGCGGCCAACCGTTCCGCTCGGCACGCACGCGCCGGCGTGGCCGTAGCCCTCGAACCCTTCAGCTTCCGTCGGCCTTGATGCCGGCCGCCTTGATGATCGGCCACCATTTTTCGATCTCGGCCTTCTGGTGCGCGCCCAGCGCCTGCGGCGTCTGCTGCGCCGGCGGCGGAATTTCCTGACCTTGGTCGGCGAACCGTTGTTGCACCGTCGGGTCGGCCAACGCCGCCCGTGCCGCCGAACTGAGCGTTGCGATCACTTGCGCAGGTGTCCCTTTCGGCAGCCACAGCCCGTGCCAAAACGAAGCGTAGAGTCCCGGCACGCCTGCCTCTTCCATGGTTGGAACATCGGATGCTGCCCACCAGCGTCTTTTCGCCATCATGGCGTAGGCCTTGATCTGTCCGCTGCGCACGAGCGGATAGCTGGCCGCCGCCATTCCCAAGTTCAGATCGATGTGACCTGCCGTCAAATCCTGGTTGAGCGGGGCGCTGCCGCGGTACGGCACGAACTGAAACTTGGTGTCGGTGACGTTCTGGAAATAGACGCCGGTGACGTCGGAGGCCCCGCCTACTCCCACGGTTCCGGCCGTGGCCTGTCCCGGATTTTGCCGCAGCCACGCAATCAATTCCTTGAGGTCATTGGGCGGCAGCGTCTTTCTCGCCACCAGCCAGATCGGAGTATCGGCCAAGAGCGCGACCGGCTCGAAATCGTTCAAGACATGGAACGAGAGATTGAGCGTCGCGCCGTGCACGACATGCGTGTTCCAATGGCCGATGCTGACGGTGTAGCCGTCGGCAGCCGCGCGCGCGACGCGCCCCACGCCGATGCTGCCGCCGCCGCCGGTCACATTTTCAACGATGATGGATTGGCCGAGCGAAGTCCGCATGTGATCGGCCAAGATGCGCGCCAGCGTATCCGTGGGCCCGCCCGCCGGATATGGCACGACGACCGTGACCGGCCGCGCCGGATAGGTCTGCGCGCCGGCAACGCTTGTCGTGACAAAGGCAAGCGCGATAGCAATGAGCTTCTTCATGGGCTCCCCGCAAGACTCAGCGCGTAGGGCGCAATAAGCGAAGCGCATTTGCGCCATTCGTGCCCGGCCAATTCCACTGACAGTATCGAATTCCGGCCGCGCAATCTTCCGGAAAATTCCCGCCGCTATGCCCGCGCCGCAAGGCGCAATGCGCTTCGCTTATTGCGCCCTACGCGCTATGCTGCGCGCGGAGGCTCGTGCCATGGCAAACATTCCCGACAAATATCTCGACCTGCTGCAGCGCAAGAAAGCGTTTGCGATTATCGCCACCCTCATGCCGGACGGATCGCCGCAAGCGACCCCGGTCTGGTTCGATTACACCAACGGTCTCGTTCGCGTGAACACCGCGAAGGGCCGGGTCAAAGCGCGCAACCTGAAACAAGGCGCCGCCGTGGCCCTGGCGATCGTCGATCCGGACAATCCGTATCGTTACATCCAGATCCGCGGGCGGGTCCGGCGCGTGACCGAAGAGGGCGCGGCTCAGCATATCGATTCGCTCAGCAAGAAATATCTCGGGCAGGACAAATACCCGCACGCGCAGCCGGGCGAAGTGCGCCTCCTGTGCGAGATCGAGCCGGCATCCGCATCGGGAATGGGCTGAGCGGCGAAGCGTCGCAGTCGGACGCGCGGACGCCCGCGACTCGCCCGTCATTCCGGCCGAGCCGCGATAGCGGCGAGGGCCGGAATCCATAACCACCGCGCTGTGGTTATGGATTCCGGGCTCGCGGGCTTGCGCCCGCGCCCCGGAATGACGGGAGAATTCGGCACTGGTGCGGCGCCGCACCACAACCGGGCGGCATGAGACCGGTCGTGCCTGCTTCCATTTCTCGAATTCGGAGCGGGTGAAGGCCGCGGCTTGCTCGGGGCTGGTGCCGCGCGGTTCGATGCCGATCTTGGCGAACGCCGCCTTGAGTTCCGGATGCTGCAGCACCTTGTTGATTTCGCCATTGAGCTTGGCCAGCACCGGCGGCGGCAGCCCGGCCGGCGCGTAGATGCCGATCCACAGGTCGACATCGAAGCCGGGCAGGCTCTCCGCGACCGTGGGCACGTCGGGATAGACCGGGCTGCGCACTAGTCCCGTCGTTGCGAGCGGCCGCACGCGGTTGTCGCTGGTGAAGGACACGGCGCCGGCGATGCTCGAGAACGCGAGCTGCACCTTGCCGCTCATGACATCCGGATAGGCCGCGCCGATCCCGCGATAGGGCACGTGCATCATGTCGATGCCCGCGCGCAGCTTGATCATTTCGCCCGCCAGATGCGGCGCGGTGCCGATGCCGGCGGACGCGAAGTTGAGCTTGCCGGGATTGTCCTTCGCATAAGCGATCATTTCGGGGAACGTCGTGACCGGCAGCTTCAGCGACGCGACGATCACCGCCGGCGAGGAGCCGACGACCGAGACCGCCTGCAGTCCGTTGAACAGATCGTAGGGGACGTCCGATTGCAGCGTCGGATTGGAGACGAGCGCGGGATCCGTCAGCAGGATCGTGTAGCCGTCCGGCGTCGAGCGCGCGACCACGTCGGCGCCGACCATCCCGCCCGCGCCCGGACGGTTCTCCGGCACGACCGATTGTCCAAGGCTTTCGCTCAGCCGCAGCGCGAGGTGTCGCCCGGCGGTGTCGATGATTCCGCCGGGAATGTAAGGCAGGATGAAGTGGATCGGTTTGCTGGGATAGGTCTGAGCCTGCGACATAGGCGGCGCGAGGACGGCCGCGCAGATCAACGCCGCCGATGCAAAGCGGTACATGCTCATTTCTCCTCCGGCTTTATTCCCAATCGGGCGACCAATTCCTTGACCGCCGGAATTTCCGAGGCAAGGCGCGCGGCGAGTTCTTCCGGCGTCCCGCCGACGATCTGATACCCGGCGCGGTGCGCCTGCTCGCGCGCCTCGGGCGTCTTCAGCGCCGCCCGGACGGCGCTCGAGAGGAGCGCAATGATCTCAGGCGGAGTTCCGGCGGGTGCAAACAGGGCGTTGAACGTGTCGGAGACGAAGCCGGGGAAGCCGGATTCGATCATGGTCGGCACGTCCGGCAGCGAAAACCAGCGCTCGGCTCCGGTGACCGCGAGCGCCGTGAACTTGCCGTCCTTGATCAGCGGCTCGACCGGCGCGAGCGCGACCGATCCAAGATCAACGGTCCCTTCCAGCACTGCCATCGTCGCGGGACCGCCGCCCCGGTACGGGATGTGCACCAGGTCGATGCCAGCGCGCAGCTTGAGCTGCTCGGCGGTGAGATGCGATTTCGTGCCCGCGCCCGGGCTCGAATAGTTGAGCGCGCCGGGGGCGGCCTTGGCGCGCGCGATGAGATCGGCGATCGACCTGATGCCGGAATCGGCGCGCACGAACAGCACGTTCGGCGCGTTGACCAATTCGCAGATCGGCGCGAAGTCGGTCAATGGATCGTATGGCAGGCTCTTATAAAGCGCGGGATTGACCGCGATGGCAGTTGATGTGAGCAGCAGCGTGTAACCGTCCGCCGCCGCGCGGGCCGCAATCCCCATGCCGGGATTGCCGCCCCCGCCGCCGCGGTTGTCCACGATGACCGATTGGCCGAGCGATCGCTGCAGGCCGACGGAGACGATGCGCGCAATGATGTCGCTCGGTCCGCCGGCGGGAAACGGCACGATCAGCGTGATCAGACGTTCGGGATAGGCCGCCTGCGCGAACGTGCAAGCAAGGCAGGATGCGATCGCCAGGACCGCAAGCACGCCGCGGCGGCTCGCGATGCGAGGTGCCCTCCTCGCTCTCATTCGCTTGCCTCCGTGCCCCTCCGCATCTGTTTGCTCCGGCCCTCGTCCTGAGGAGCAGCGCATCGGCGCTGCGTCTCGAAGGACGGCCGCACACACCTGCCTTTGGCCATGCTTCGAGACGGCGGCTTCGCCGCCTCCTCAAAATGAGGACCGAGCGCACCGCCCGTACCGCCGGGATCGCGGCGGCTAGCGCTGCCAAAGCTTTTGCCGAATTGTAGTGGCGTGAGCGTAGGGCCGTCCATGTCGGGCACTCTAAGCTGTCATTCCGGGGCGCGGGCGCAAGCCCGCGAGCCCGGAATCCATAACCACTGGCCGGCGGTTATGGATTCCGGCCCTCGCCGCTAGCGCGGCTCGGCCGGAATGACGAACCGACGCGATTGTTTAGGCCAGCGAAAAACCGCGTCGCGGCGCCCTACTCCGCCGCTTCGCGCAGCGGCCGCGGATAAATGCGGTCGTAGAGCTCGGGCCGTTGCCATTGCGGGCCGAGCACGCCCTGCTTGGCCGCGCAGGTCTCGGACGAGCCCACCTGGTCGCGCGTT
>WNFQ01002792.1_pt1 | contig 12259 bp, 10 predicted proteins | sample 5400171 | NCBI WGS metagenome assembly WNFQ01 (sample SAMN13153356, study PRJNA577476) | soil metagenome | isolation source: 20 cm soil under Madrone tree | place: USA:California | collected 2016-06-14
CATCTAACCACAAAGGACGCAAAGGAACACCAGGGAATTTGCCTTGGAAATAGCGCTGGCATCCTGCCGGCTGTCTCGAGGGCGTCCCGCCCTCGGTAGAACCAAGGCACCCGGCCCGGGATATTGCGCCAGAGATACTAGGGCCTGGGTGGAATCTGTTCGCTCGCCTCGGCCGAGAGCGCGCTCTCGTTTCCGCGCAGATCGGCCGCCGAAACCGAATACCAGTACGACTTCCCCGATGCGACGTTTTCATCGCGGTAGGCGGGAGTCTTTACGAGTTGGGTATTGATTTTGTGCGGCTGACCGTTCTCCTCGCGGCGATATACGTTGTACCCGGCTAGGTCGGCATCTGTGTCAGGTGCCCAGAGCAGGTCCACAAAGGGTGGCTGACCCGGACCCGAGAACACCGCCTGGAGGCCGCTTGGCACTGCGGGCGGATAGATATCGTTTGCCAAAACCTTTTGCACGGGGGAGTCATCGCCTTCGACCGTAGCCACATTGATGCAGTCCGCAATCCCGACGACGCCGTCGTCTGACTGAGCCCGTTGGCAAGGCCAGGCCCCCTTTATTAGCTTCGAAGAGGTGATGACAGCGATCCGGTATTCATAAGCCTTTTGCCACTCAAAAGTATGGTCCTCGAAACGTGCCGGCGGGCAATCCACGTCACCCAGTCTCAGGTCCGTCCCCTTTTCCACCGAACGCCGGTAAATGCGGTAACGGTACGTAATATCCGGGATCGCCTTAGTCGGCTCCACGCAGCTCCAAGTGAGGGCCACACCTTCGGGGGTGACCTCCGCCCTGAAATTTTCCGGAGGAGGCAGCGTCGGGGCCAGTGGCACGCGGACCCGATTGGACAGTGCGGCGCTCCGTCCGCTCCGGTTGAGGACTTCGACTGCATACGTGACCGTTCGGGTGGGATTCTGCTGCTCCAAGTCCGCTGGAAGCGTGTCCGTGTGGTCAGCTTGCAGCTTGAGATTGGCGTGCTGCTTGTGAAGCAAGGGAAACGCGTCGGGGATGATCGAACCCACGGGCGTCCCGCACTCTTTGATCAGGTCCTCGAGACTGCGGCAGATGTCGGTTCGACCCAGATGCCGCACATTCTGGCGGTCGATGGTCTGGGTTGGGACCGTCCAGAACAGATACACATGGTCGCCCTTGCGGACCGCCCGCAAATCGTTAGGTGGCTTAGGTAATTCAAGGGAAGGAGGAACCGGCGCCCCGATCGACGCACAGCCCGCGAGAAAACAGCTGAGCACGCAAGTAACGCCCAGCATCAAAAAATGTTGGGGTGATTTCATCCGACCCGGCTACGAGCGTAACACGACCCGGATGCGTTTTCCCCTGAAGCGGGCATCCTCGGGAAGGCGCTTCAGCCTACGAGTTCCCTCGCCCCATCGCGAAACACTTTCGTGTGCTGATCGACATCTTCCTTGGAGGTCATGGGCGACATCAACGCCATGTTGTGGAACGGCGTTAGCAGGACGCCGCGATTCATGGCGTATAAATGCATGAAACGCTCGAGTTCAAAATCCATAGCGTCGTGCGCCTCGCTCCCATTTTTTGGCTTTCGCGACGCAAAGAGATACTCGGCCCGGCAGCCCAGGCGTGTCACGTCCCAGGGTAATTCGAAATCGGAGATTGCCTTGGCGACTCCATCCGTCCAGCGCTCAGCCATGGGGATCATGCGATCGAATGCTTCCTTGGTCAGAACTTTTTGCAGGGTGGCCCGCATGGCTGCGAGCGACAGCGCGTTCCCGGCGAGCGTCCCGCCGATTCCACCCGTATCGCAATCTTCCAGATTGTGCTGCGCAACGATGCACTGCGCTGCTTCCTCGGTGAAGCCATAGGCCGCGCCGGGAACGCCCCCGGCAATCGGCTTACCAAATACCAGGAAATCGGGCTCCAGATTCTCGGCGCGCGTGTAACCGCCGGGCCCTGAGCAGATGGTATGGGTCTCGTCGATGATCAACAGCGTCCCGTGCTTACGAGTGAGATCGCGCATTGCCTGATGGTATCCGCGCTCGGGAAGAACGATACCGACGTTGGTCAACGCAGGTTCGGCCAGCACACACGCCACGTCTTCTGCACCGAGCGCGGCTTCCAATGCGCTCACATCGTTAAACTCGACCACCCGTGTGGTCACCGTCGGATCCACCGGCGGACCAACATTCCCCCGCCGTGCCTGCGCTTGGCCGTCTTTGAGGGTGATGAAGGTCTCATCCACAGTACCGTGGTAGCACCAGTTGAACACCAGGATCTTCGGCCGCCCGGTGATTTGCCGAGCCAGCCGGATCGAGAAGCGATTGGCGTCCGTGGCCGTAAGCGCGAACTGCCAGTAGGGAAGGCCGAACCGCTTCTGAAGTTCTTCGCCCACCACGATGGCGTCCTCGCTAGGCAGCATCAGCGTGATCCCACGGCGCGCCTGCTGCTCGATCGCCGAAACCGTTGCCGACGGCGAATGTCCCGTCATTGCCCCCGTATCTCCCAGGCACAGATCGATATAACGATGGCCGTCGACGTCGAAGAACTCAGATCCCCGTGCCTCTCGCACGAAGGGTGGGAAGGCACCAGCCCACTTCACCATCCAGCTCATAGGCACGCCGCCCAGCAGCGATTTGCGCGCGCGTTCGAAGAGCGCGGCCGATTTGGGCCGCCCTGAGACAAACTTCTGCTGCTCGCGCTCCATTAAAGATTTGAGGCGTTGACGATCGATAAGTCCCATGAGGTGGTGTTAGTGAAGTTGGGAGTGTAAGCGGAAGGCGACGAAACCTTCAAGCGGGGTGTGTAAAATAATAAGGGAGAGACCCACGCGATTGTAGGGTGGCCTACAGAATGTAACGCGACAGATCCTGATCTTTCACGATGTCCGACAGCATCTTGCCCACGTAATTGGCGTCGACCGTGATGTGCTCGCCTTTCTTCTCGGGAGCTTCGAAGCTGATCTCATCGAGCACCCGTTCCATGATCGTGTGCAGGCGGCGAGCCCCGATGTTTTCCGTTCCTTCGTTCACACGGAAGGCAAAGCGCGCCACTTCCTCGAGCGACTCGCGAGTAAACTCGAGTTTCACGCCCTCGGTCTCAAGGAGTGCCGTGTACTGTTTCACCAGCGACGACTTCGGTTCCGTCAGGATCTTGATGAAGTCCTCCATGGTCAGCGACTGCAATTCGACACGAATGGGAAACCGGCCCTGCAGTTCCGGAATTAGGTCGCTGGGCTTCGAAACGTGGAAGGCCCCGGCTGCTACAAACAGAATGTGATCCGTGCGGACCATGCCATAACGCGTATTGACGGTGGTGCCTTCCACGATCGGCAGAATGTCACGCTGCACGCCCTCGCGCGAAACGTCCGGCCCGTGACCACTCTCGCGGCCCGCAATTTTGTCGATCTCGTCCAGAAAGATAATGCCGGAATTCTCCACCCGGTCAATGGCCGTGCGCGTTACCTGATCCATGTCAATCAGGCGCTGTTCTTCTTCCTGGATCAGGTATTCGAAGGCCTCGTTGACCTTCATCTTCCGCTTCTTGCTGCGCTGTCCGAAGATGTTCGGCAACATGTCCTTGATGTTGACGTCCATCTCCTCGACGCCCTGGTTCGAAATGATCTCGAAAGACGGAAAGTTCCGCTCCCGAACGTCCAGCTCGACCATCCGTTCATCCAGCTTGCCTTCTCGTAGTTGCTGGCGCAGTTTCTCGCGCGTGCGCGATTGCGACTCGCTGATCTCGGTTCCCGAACTATCAAGAGTCACCCCGCCACTCGCTGTTTCCGAGGGACGTGGGGCGGGAGGGGGAAGCAATAGATCCAGCAGGCGTTCTTCCGCGTTCAACTCGGCCTTATCGGCGACGTCTTCGAGCTTCTCCTCGCGGATCATGTCGATCGCAATCTCAACCAGGTCACGGATCATCGATTCGACATCGCGTCCCACATAACCAACTTCGGTGAACTTGGAAGCCTCAACCTTCAGGAAGGGCGAGTTCGTGAGCTTGGCCAGGCGGCGGGCAATCTCAGTCTTGCCCACCCCCGTGGGCCCAATCATGATGATGTTCTTCGGAATTATCTCTTCCGCAAGGTCCGGCGTCAGCTTCTGCCGGCGTGTGCGATTGCGGAGAGCGATCGCGACAGCACGTTTAGCCGCGTTCTGGCCGACGACGTACTTGTCCAGTTCGGCCACGATCTCGCGCGGCGTGAGGTCGTCCAGTGCCAACTGCTCTTCTTCGGCGGTAGGGGGTAAATAAATTGCCATAACCAATCAGTTCTCGGTTCCCAGTTCTCAGTTTTTCAACTCGGAAGGATTCCTAATGTCAAGACTTGACAGACCATCAAAACTCGTATTCACCGGTCCCTCGCTTCAACGGAGAACTGAGAACGGGGAACCGGGAACTGAGAACTGAGAACTTCCCTCATAACTCCTCAATCGTCACGCTATCATTCGTGTAGATGCACATCTTGCCCGCGATCTTCATTGCTTCTTCAGCGATCTCGCGCGCGGAAAGCTTGGTGTGTGTGGCCAATGCCTGTGCCGCGGCCTGAGCAAAAGGTCCACCTGACCCGATTGCGGCGATGCCACCATCCGGTTCAATCACATCGCCTTGGCCGCTGAGCAGGAAGGTCTGGTCCTTGTCACAGACCAGCAACAGTGCTTCCAAATGGCGCAGGAACTTATCTGTGCGCCAGTCCTTGGCCAGTTCGACGGCCGCGCGCCCGATGTTCCCATGGTACTGCTCCAGCTTCGATTCGAAGCGGCTAAAAAGGGAAAAAGCATCCGCTGTGGACCCGGCGAAGCCCGCCAGGATCTTGTCCTGATACAGGCGGCGAATCTTCTTGGCGGTGTGCTTGATAACCGACTCGCCCAAGGTAACCTGTCCGTCGCCGGCCAGAACCACTTTTCCATCGCGGCGAACGGATAAAACCGTCGTGGAGCGAATCAGTCTCTTCATCGTCATCAGCGTAATTTCTCATTATAACAGCGCAGGAGTGAAAGCTGCCTCGTCGGCACCGCCCAAAGCCGCATTTTTGGCGCCGATCAGCCCATGTGCGTAGGCACGCTCACTTTAACGTACCGCCCGAAGTGCCACCAGCACGCTCGTACGGCTGCGGGCGCTCTGCAGGAATGCTAGAGTTTCCAAAATCCCCGCACCGATCAAGCCGATCCTAACCCAGGAGCGCTGTCGATGCTGTTTCTATTGGGTGTGGGTTGCAAGGAAAAGCCGATTGGTCAAGTGGAACGCGGTTGTTCCAAGTGCGCCGGGCAATCGTTCCCATGGCTCTGGAACAGAAGAGCTGGGTTACCCTCTTTTTCATTTCCTGTGATTCCGTTCGGGGCCAGCTCCGGAACCCGCTGCAATCTCTGCGGCATGAGATTCAAGGCTGCCGACGAATTGAAGTCGCAAGTCTCTGGTCTGGCCATGGCGGCGAAGGCCTAACGCCGCTCACGCGCTACCGAACGCCCCCTCATCACACGCTGACAGCCTGCGGCGTAGTCTTTCCCGCCAGCAGCTGCCGCAACACATATTGCAGGATTCCTCCGTTGGCGTAGTACTGCGCTTCCTGTGGCGTATCCATGCGGACAATCGCCATGAACTCGATCGTCTTGCCATTGGCGGTTGCTCGAACCTTGATCTGCCGACCCGGAGCAAAGTGTTCGACGAGGCTGCGAATGCCGGCGATTTCGAAAACTTCCTCGCCCTTCAGCTTGAGAAATTCCGCCGTTTCGCCTGGCGGAAACTGTAGCGGCAGAATTCCCATACCTACCAGATTCGAGCGGTGAATCCGCTCGTAGCTCTCGGCGATCACCGCCTGCACGCCCAGCAGGCGCGGGCCTTTGGCAGCCCAGTCGCGAGAGGAGCCCGATCCATACTCCTTACCCGCCAGAATCACCAGCGGAACGCCTTCCGCGATGTATTTTGCCGAAGCGTCGTAGATTGACATCTCGGTTCCATCCGGCAAATGACGGGTGAACCCGCCCTCCAGGTTGGGTACCATCCGGTTGCGCAGGCGAACATTTGCGAACGTGCCTCTCACCATGACCTCGTGATTCCCACGCCGTGAGCCATAGGAATTGAAGTCTGCCGGCTTAACGCCGTGTTCGACCAGATACTTTCCTGCCGGGCTGTCTTTTTTAATCGATCCGGCAGGCGAGATGTGGTCGGTCGTCACGCTGTCTCCCAACACAGCCAGCACGCGCGCGCCCGTAATGTCCTCCACCGCCGATGGAGTCAACGACATTTCGTCGAAGTAAGGAGCCCTGCGGATATAGGTCGAGTCCTTTTCCCAGATGTAGGTTTGTCCCTGCGGCACCGGCAAGGAACGCCAGTGAGAATCGCCGTCATACACTTTGCCATAGCTCTTGCGGAACATGTCGGACGAGATCCGCTGAACGGCGTCTTCCACCTCCTTCTGCGTGGGCCAGAGATCGGCCAGATAAACCGGCTGGCCGTCCTGGCTGCGTCCGATCGGATCTTTCTTTAGATCAATGTCGACCCGTCCAGCCAGCGCAAAGGCCACAACGAGGGGCGGAGACATCAAGTAGTTTGCGCGCACTTCTGAGTTGATTCGTCCCTCGAAGTTGCGGTTCCCCGAGAGCACCGAAGCCACGACCAGGTCTTTCTCGTCGATCACCTGCGAAACTTCCGTGGGCAGCGGCCCGGAGTTGCCGATACAGGTCGTGCAACCATATCCAACGAGGTTGAACTTGAGTTTTTCCAGGTAGGGGAGCAAGCCAGCCTTGACGAGATAGTCCGTCACTGCTTTCGAGCCCGGTGCCAGAGAGGTTTTTACCCACGGCGGCGTCTGCAAGCCACGCTCCACGGCCTTCTTTGCCAGCAGCCCGGCGGCCATCATCACCGACGGATTCGAAGTGTTGGTGCAGCTTGTAATCGCTGCAATCACCACGCTTCCATGTTGCAAGGCGCGTTTCACATCCTGCGGAACGTGCTTTTCCACAAGATGATCCTCAACTCCGACCGCCGCAGGATTACCGCCCTCCTGTTCCCACCGACCTACCTGCTTCGCATTGCTGTCGGTGGACGGAGCGGCCGGCGCCTTCGCCTTCGGCTTGATGAGCGAAGGCAATGCCTGCTGGAATGATTCGCCCGCTCTCGAGAGTGCGACACGATCCTGCGGTCGCTTTGGGCCCGCGAGGCTCGGCTCTACCGTGTCAAGATCGAGCGCCAGCAGTTCCGAATACGCTGCTTCGGGAGTCTTCTCGTCGTGAAAGAGACCCTGCTCACGCGCATACGCTTCTACCAGTGCGATCAGCTCTTCGGACCGCCCGGTCAGTCGCAGGTAACGCAGGCTTTCCTTGTCGATCGGGAAGATTCCGCAGGTCGCACCGTACTCCGGTGACATGTTCGCGATGGTTGCTCGGTCTGCCAGGGGAAGATCCTGCAATCCGGGACCGAAGTACTCGACGAACTTCCCCACCACCCCATGTTTGCGCAGCATCTCGGTGATGGTGAGGACAAGGTCGGTCGCAGTCGCGCCTTCTGGCAGACGCCCCGTCAATTTCATGCCGACCACCAGCGGGATCAACATCGAGACCGGCTGGCCGAGCATGGCGGCCTCGGCCTCGATCCCACCCACCCCCCAGCCCAGCACACCGAGTCCGTTGATCATCGTGGTGTGCGAGTCCGTTCCCACCAGCGTGTCGGGATACGCTAGGCGCTTCCCGTCCGACTCCTGCACGAATACAACGCGCGCCAGATATTCGAGGTTCACCTGGTGAACGATGCCCGTGTCGGGTGGAACAATCGCCAGATTGTGGAAGGCTGTCTGTCCCCAGCGCAGGAACGCGTACCGCTCTTTGTTACGCAGGAACTCTAACTCTGCATTCAGCCCAAAGGCTTTTGCCGAGCCGAACTCATCCACCTGCACCGAGTGATCGATCACCAGTTCGGCCGGTTGCAGAGGGTTGATCAACTTCGGATCGCCGCCCAGCCGCTTCATGGCATCGCGCATCGCAGCCAGGTCCACAACCGCCGGAACACCCGTGAAATCCTGCAGAAGCACGCGGCTGGGCGTAAAAGCGATTTCTTTGTCCGGTTTCGACTTGCTATTCCAGGCCGCCAACGCGCGCACTTCCCCCTCGGTTACATTGCGGCCGTCTTCGGTGCGCAGCAGATTCTCCAGCAGGATGCGCAACGAGTAGGGAAGATGCTTGGTCGAGATGCCCTGTTGGTCGAGCGCGTCGAGGCGGTAGATTTCGTATTCTTTGCTGAGAATTTTGAGAGTGGAGCGACTGTTGAAGCTGTTCATCTTAACTGTTAGTTTAGTCGTTCTGTGACCGATTGCGTAGTGCCGCTTGAAAGGGAACAGGGCGACCGTGGAAGCATGGAGTGCGCTAATGCTGCCATTCACCTCGCCCGAAGCAGCAACACAGGTACTCTGATGCGATGCTGGACGCGGCTCGCTGTGGTGCCGAGAAACACATCCGCCAAGAAACGGTGGCCGTGTGTGCTCATGGCAACCAGGTCACACCCTTTCTGCTCAATCCACTTGACGATCTCATCCGCCGGGTCGCCGTACGCCAACTCCGCGTCCGCGGAAATGCCCGTGGACTGAAACTCCTCACGGACCTTCCGCAGGTAGGCCGTGTCGTCGGCAATCTCGGGACTGACCGCGTCCGGGCCATAGGTTCGGGCGGCCCATCCATCGGCGACATGAAGCAATACCAGGCGGCTGCCCGCCAGCTTGGCAAGTTGTTTGACGTGTTCGATGATCGCGCGATCGGTCGGAGTGCCGTCCAAGGTCACCAGAATGGTGTTATACATGGTCGTTCGCTCCGGTTCCGCACTCATCGGCCAAGGATCACCTGCCACGCGGCTTTCAGGGAATCCGGCAAGCCGTAAACGTCCAGGGTTGTGATCAGGACAGCGCTCGCCCATCCGGCGGCGAGAAGAAACCAGCCATTCTTCCACTGCCCCATGCGCTTCTTGGAACTGGTGAAATGCAGCAGGGGGAACATGGCCAAAGGAAGTTGTAGCGCGAGCACGACCTGGCTAAGGGTGAGCAGGTCGGTGACGCTGTTATCTCCGCGGATGCCGATCACCAGGACCGCCGGCAAGATGGCCAGCGAGCGCGTGATCAACCGCCGAACCCAGGGCCGGATTCGCCAATGCATGAAGCCTTCCATGACGACTTGGCCAGCCAGTGTGCCCGTAATGGTGCTGCTCTGCCCGGACGCCAACAGGGCCACGGCAAATAGCGTACTGGCAACCGCTGTTCCCATCAGCGGGGCCAGGGTCAGATATGCGACTCGAATCCAATCGCTGTCTGCGGCAAACCGGATCACCTGACCTCCCGCAACCACCACACTCTCCTTGCCAAAGAACACCGTCGCAGCCAGCACCAGGATCGACGCGTTGACACAAAAGGCTACGGACAAGGCTACGACGGAGTCGAGAGTGTTGAAGCGGATCGCGCTGCGAATCGAAAGAGCATCTTTCTGGAACTTTCGGCTCTGCACCAAGGCTGAGTGTAGATAGAGATTGTGGGGCATGACGGTCGCGCCAATGATTCCGATCGCGACGTACAGCATACCCGCCTGGCGGAATTGGGGCGTCAGCAGAGCCCGCCCCATTTCGCGAAAACTGGGCTGAGTCTGAGGCAGAACGAAGATCTCGATGAAGTAGCTGACCGCAATGGTTGCCACCAGGACCACCACCACGGCCTCGATCGCGCGCATCCCGAAACTCTGCAGCGCCAGAAGCAGGAGAACGTCGAGCCCCGTAATGATGACAGCCCAGAACAATGGGATGTGAAACAGCAGATTGAGGGCGACGGCGCTACCCAGTACCTCCGCCAAGTCGCAGGCCCCAATGGCCACTTCGCTCATCAGCCAGTTGGGCCATCGCGTCCACTTCGGATACCAGTCGCGGCAACATTGTGCCAGGTCCTTCCCGGTCACCACACCGAGCCGGGCCGATATTACTTGCATGAAGACGGCCATCAAACTCGATAAGGCGACGACCCATAGCAAGCCGTACTTGAACTGAGCACCGCCTTGCAGATCGGTACCCCAGTTCCCCGGATCCATATATCCGACACTGACCAGAATTGCCGGTCCCACGAAAGCCCGCCACTGCTGCCAGAAGCCCGCCGCATGATGGGGGACGCCGACCGAACTGTGAACTCCTTCGAGCGACACGTGACTGCCGGATTCTCCAGCGGTGCCGATCGCTGTCGACTCGTCCGGACGAATCCGCGCAGCCACGTCCCCGTGCGCGTCTGTATGCTTCATGGGCAAGGCTCCGCCGGCGACTGCATCCCCACGCATGCAAGCCGAAAGCGCAAGAAACTAGTGTACACTATAACAGGTTAGCTATAGTTAATCATGGAATCAGCTCCCGGATCGGGCAGCCGGCGAAAGCCAGATCTTTTCTGCGGACAGCCGGCCGAGAATTACCGCGCCAGCGGACGTGCGAACCGAGAGAGTCTGATCGTAATTGCGCTCCAGCAAGTCGAGCTTTACTCCCGGCCGGATGCCGCGCGTCTCCAGAAATTCCAGCAGTTTTCGGTCTCGTTCGTAGATGCCGCTCACCAGGTAGTGTTTGCCCGCTGCAGCCTCTGACAACAGGAGTAGGCCTCGGCGACGGCGGCTTTCTGGGCTCTCCTGCTCGCTGAGGTTGCCGTGTGGACATGCCCCGCCTCGCCCCAATTTGGCAAGCAGCTTGGTCTCAAAGTCGGGGGAAACCGCATGCTCCAGTCGCTCGGCCTCATCGTGCACCTTGTACCACTCCATGCCGAACATCTCCGATAGCATGCGCTCGATCAGGTGATGGCGCAGCGTCAGTTTGCGAGCGATCTTCCTGCCCGCAGCGGTCAAGCGCACAATCCCGTCCGCTTGCACGCGCACGAACCCATCCTTTTTGAGGCGGCGCAGCGCCATGGTTACCGCGGGCGGTGAGACTTTCAAGCGATGGGCCAGGGTCGCCGAGATCACGGTTTCGCCCTCGCTCTCCGCCTCGAGCACGGCCTTCAGGTAGTCTTCCTTGGAAACGGTGATCATCATGAAAATTATACGGTGTAGTTAAGCATAGTTAACGGGTCGATTGTACTCGACAACCAGGCGATTCTGATTGCTGGTAAGTTTGACATCGCGGTCAGTGATCCCTACCCTTGTGTGTCCTGAGTTATGAAAATTCTCGTCATCGGTGGTGGCGGGCGCGAGCACGCTCTGGTCTGGAAGTTGCGCCAGTCTCCACGCGTGAGCCAGATCTACTGTGCGCCCGGCAACGGCGGGATCGCGCAGGAGGCCGAATGCCTCCCGGCTGATGTAAAAAGCATGGACTCCCTCGTGTCCGTCGCCGAGCGCGTGAAGCCCGACTTGACCGTCATCGGGCCGGAATTGCCTCTTGCCTTGGGTGTGGTCGATGAATTCCAGCTCCGCGGATGGCGCACGTTTGGCCCCACGCGCGCCGCTGCTCAACTCGAGTCGAGCAAGAGCTTCGCCAAAGAATTCATGCAACGCCATCGGATCCCCACAGCGCATTATGCGATTTGCCAAACGGTTGACGAGGTACGCGCCGCCCTTCCCCATTTCCATGCGCCTCTGGTTGTAAAGGCCGACGGACTGGCTGCCGGCAAAGGCGTGGTCATGGCGAAGACCAAGGAAGAAGCGGCTTCGGCTGCGTCCGAAATGCTGAGTGGCCGAATGCTCGGAGAAGCCGGAAACCCGATCGTGCTGGAGGAATGCCTGCAAGGCGACGAACTCTCGTTTCTGGTCATCAGCGACGGAGAAAGGGTGGTTCCCCTGGTCGCAGCTCAGGATCACAAGCGCGTCGGCGATGGCGACACGGGACCGAACACCGGAGGCATGGGCGCGTATTCCACGCAAAGCATCATCGACGACAAAATGCGGGACTGGCTCGTGCACCACATCGCACAACCGGTGGTCGCCGGGATGAAGACGGAGGGCGTGGAGTACAAAGGAGTGCTCTACTGTGGTCTCATGATGACGGCGCGCGGTCCGATGGTGCTCGAGTTCAACTGCCGCTTCGGCGACCCTGAGACCCAGCCAATCCTGATGCGCCTCGAAAGCGACTTGCTCGATACGCTGGAGGCTGCAGTGGAAGGCCGATTCATAAATGATGACCTCCGCTGGACCTCCGACGCCTCGGTTTGCGTGGTGGTTGCGTCCGGCGGTTATCCGGGTACCTTCGAGGCTGGGAAAAAGATCGCAGGCCTGGAGCAGGCTGGAGAACTCGAAGGAGTTAAGGTCTTTCATGGCGCGACCAGCAACCGCGATGACATTTATTTCACTTC
>WNFQ01010390.1_pt1 | contig 12255 bp, 11 predicted proteins | sample 5400171 | NCBI WGS metagenome assembly WNFQ01 (sample SAMN13153356, study PRJNA577476) | soil metagenome | isolation source: 20 cm soil under Madrone tree | place: USA:California | collected 2016-06-14
GGCAACACGTTCACTTTCGTAAACTCTGAATTCAGTTTTGACAGACTGGTCAAAGGCGCGCCGTATTCGGCTCAGGCTATCACTGAGATGACCCAGATCCTGAGTGACGGCAATCGCATAGTTAACACCAGCTCGGCCGCTGTCTATCGCGATGGCGAAGGCCGCACGCGGCGTGAACAAACCTTGAAGGCGATCGGGGGATTCTCTGCCGCGGGCGAATCATTCAAAACGATTTCAATCAACGACCCCGTAGCGGGAATCGCCTACGTGCTCGAACCGCACAGCCATACAGCCCGAAAGATTCAGGGGTTGGTGGTAGGAGCAGGCCATTCGGCGGGGTTCAAGGTGGCCGGCGCCGGTGAAGGAAACGTCATTTTCAATCGCACTCCGAACGGTGAAGTACAACTCAGGCGAGGAAACCCGGAAACCAAGATGATCGAGGAAAAGCAGCGAACCGGTTTTCGCAACGAAGACCTGGGCACGCAAGCCGTCGAGGGAGTCAACGCCCTCGGCACCAGAACCACGATCACGATCCCTGCCGGGCAGATCGGTAATGAACGGGCAATTGAAATCGTTGACGAGCGCTGGTTCTCGCCTGAGTTGAAAGCGATGGTGATGACTCGCCACTCTGATCCGCGCTCGGGCGAAGTCGTGTACCGCCTGACCAACATCAATCGCGCGGAACCGGATCACTCGCTCTTCGAAGTCCCTACGGATTACGCGCTCAGGGAAGAATCCGAGCCGATGCGGTTCAGAATGGAAAAGCCCGTTCCGCAACAGTAAGTTAATTGTTCGCGATTATGCTCGAAGGGCTGCTCGAAGAAATTCGAGCGGCCCTTTTGTTTGAAGTCAGTACCGGGAGCAGTAGCGACCGGGTCGTTGCGACATTGGGGATGCTATCAACCGTACAGCCCGGTCGACTACCGCTTCCGGTACCGACCTCATTGGGAGAAGGCCTCTACCTCTGGGCCAATCGTTTTGACGAATGCACCACAGGCGAGTTAGCCTCAGACTTCAATCATGACCTTCGCCACAACCCAGATTAATCTACGTGATGTTTACGCCGTCTGGCGGCGTGACGTAGAGGTTCATCTGCGTCTCTGGAAAATGAATCTCATCGCCCCCGCCATCGAGCCCGTCTTTTCCGTGCTCGCTTTCGGTTGGGGTCTGGGCGCGCTGGTGGCCGGCAAGGTCTCGGGTATTTCTTATCTCTCTTTCGTGGGCGCGGGTATCCTGGGTCTCACTGTTCTGATGCGCGCCATGTTTGAGACGACTTATGCTGCTTATTTTCGCATGGTCTATCAATCGACCTACGATGCGATATTGGCGACGCCGGTTGATGCCGAGTCGCTGGCTTTCGCTGAGATCCTTTGGGCCATAACGCATGCAGCCTTCGACACGTTGGTTATCATGATCGTGCTGGTGGTGTTCGGCGCCGCTACTTCGCCCTGGGCGGTCCTGGCGCCAGTGCCGCTGTTGGTCGGCAGTGTCTTCATTGCCGGGTTCTCGCTCGCGGTGACGGCGCATGTTCACGACATCGACGCTTTCAATATTTACATGGCTGCGTTCTTTACCGTCATGCTGATCTGCGGGTGCTGGTTTCCGGTCGACGTGCTGCCGGCATGGTTGCGCATCGTCGCGTACGCGATCCCTTTAACTGAATCAATTGATTTGACGCGGGCGTTCCTTACCGGCCGCTTCCTTTCGCGGCACGTCTCGGAGGCGGCTTATCTGCTAATATTTGCGTTGCTGGCTTGCGAATGGGCCATGAAGAGTTTGCGAAAGCGAATGGTCAGCTAGTAAAGAAGGTCTCCAGTGAACGAGATAAGAGATTTAACGCAAAGGACGCGAAGGCGTCCGCAAGGTTCCGCAAAAAGAAAATCCTTTGCGTTCCTCTGCGAGAACCTCTGCGTCCTTTGCGGTTAAACGATCTCGCTTGAGAATAAAGACTGATGTCACAAGAAAAACCCGCGAAACTTTCCAAGCTCGATCAACTTCGTGAGCGTGAGCAACGCGCCGCAGCCGGCGGCGGTCCCGCGCGCGTCGAGAAGCAACACGCCGCCGGCAAGATGACTGCGCGCGAGCGGGTCGAGTTCCTGCTCGATGACGACAGCTTTCAGGAGTTCGACAGGTTAGTCGAGCATCGTTCGCAGGACTTTGGAATGGAGAAGGAAATCTATCCCGGCGATGGCGTCGTTACCGGTCATGGCTTGATCGACGGCCGCAGAGTCTTTGTCTTTGCCCAGGACTTCACAGTCTTTGGCGGTTCTCTTTCCGAAACGCACGCGGAAAAAATTTGTAAGGTGATGGACCTGGCGATGAAGGTCGGCGCGCCGGTGATCGGCCTCAACGATTCCGGCGGCGCGCGCATACAGGAAGGCGTGGTCAGCCTCGGTGGTTATGCCGATATTTTTCTGCGCAACACGTTGGCATCCGGGGTTATTCCTCAAATTAGCTGCATCATGGGCCCATGCGCCGGCGGCGCTGTGTACAGTCCGGCGATCACCGATTTCAATATCATGGTCAAGGACACGTCCTACATGTTCATTACTGGTCCTGACGTAATCAAGACGGTAACGCACGAAGACGTGACTAAAGAAGAACTCGGCGGGGCATCGACGCACAATCGTAAGTCTGGCGTAGCGCACTTCGCCGCGGATTCTGACGAGCATGCTTTGCGCATGGTGCGCGAACTTCTGTCATTCATTCCTTCGAACAATCTCGACGATCCGCCACGCGTCACGCCAACAGATTTGCCGGACCGGGCCGAGACAGAACTAAATTCAATAGTACCGGAAGCTTCCAACCAGCCTTACGACATTCGCGAAGTGATCGATTTGATTGTCGATGAGGCATATTTCTTCGAAGTACATCGCGAGCACGCGCCCAACATCGTCGTTGGCTTCGCGCGGCTTGATGGAAAGCCTGTGGGCATCGTTGCTAATCAACCCGCATATCTCGCCGGAGTGCTGGACATTGATAGTTCCCTGAAGGCCGCGCGCTTTGTCCGCTTCTGCGACTGCTTCAATATTCCGATCGTGACCTTCGAAGACGTGCCCGGATTCTTACCCGGCATTTCACAGGAACACGGCGGCATCATCAAGCATGGCGCGAAACTCCTCTATGCTTATGCCGAAGCGACCGTCCCCAAGGTTACCGTGATTACTCGCAAGGCCTACGGCGGCGCGTACTGCGTGATGGGATCGAAACATATTCGCACCGACATCAACTTCGCCTGGCCCACCGCGGAAATTGCCGTGATGGGAGCCGAAGGCGCGGTCGACATTCTCTATCGCCGTGAAATCAGCGAAGCTTCAGACAAAGCCTCCGCTCGGCGCGCGAAGGTGACTGAATTGGAAGACAAATTCGCCAATCCCTACGTCGCCGCCGAACGTGGCTTCATCGACGAAGTGATCGAACCCGCACAGACCAGACCCAAACTCATCCGCGCCCTTGCTTTGCTTGAGAACAAACGCGACACGAACCCGCCGAAGAAGCACGGGAATATTCCGTTGTGAGCCAGATGGATCCACAGAAAGCGTACAGATGCCGCGTTCAGTACGCGCTGCATCTCCGAGATCTTGCTGATAAGGATTACATATCGGCGAGAATGAGCTACCGAGTCGATCTTACTGACCAGTTCCTTTGGTCCGGTCTCCAAGCATTAGAAAAATACCTCAAGGCGACGCTCCTCTTTAACAACCTAAGTACGCTCAAGCTATCTCATCACTTGGACAAAGCATTTCAAAGGCTCTTTGACATAAAAGCCGCGAAGTTTGACTTCCCGCCGGGCATGGCGGAGTTTATCGAGTACTTAGGCAACTACGGGAACAATCGATATTGGGAGTTCCCTTCTTACACAGAGGGATATGAACTCAGTTATTTGGACCTTAGTGTGTGGAACGTCAGACGGTATTGCCAGCCTATCACTGATCCTAAGGTCTGTGAGTCTTTGAACGGCCCGGAAGCGATGCGGAACCGGCACAATATCCGCCTTGATGGTGGCTTTTTGGAGAGTGTCCTGATCGAAGCGCGGAAAAAGAAACTGCGTGTGGCTCTCGTTTGGAAGAACGGTTGTTACGGTAGCCGAAGCAGGGATCTCATCAGGAACTATCCTGTACGAATTGTTTCTACGAATCCGGTCCAGTTTAGAGGTCCGTCATGTTACCCTGCTTTGAAAGGCTATGTTCAATTCCCGAATGACGTAAAACAAGAGTTGGAACAGTTAGCTTCTTCAGCATCTGAGTAAACACCTACCGCGCAAAAGGCGCGCAATTCGAAAAGGTGGCGCGCTGAAGGCGCGGGATGCGGTAATTCCCTTCCCGTTATGTCGCACCTTCAGCGCTCAAAATAATTTGTGCGGCTATCGTTCCAGGGGCGTTGCCCCTGGCTATTTACATTTCACGCCTTCAGCGTGAAGAAGCCACTCGGTACAGAACCGGGAGCGGTAGCGACCGGATCATAGACTCAACTTGAGTGGCAGGATCCCGTCGCTAACGCTCCGGGTTCTGTAACGGGCTCGCTTTGATCGAGCATCCGTACTCGGAGGTAGCGACCGGATCATTGACTCAACTTGGATGGCAGCATCCCCTCGCTACCGCCTGGGGTTCTGTACTAGCGCGTCCTGATCGTAAGTCACGCGCCGCCATACCAACCCCTTTATAAGCTCAACTCGAGTGGCGGGATCCCGTCGCTACGCTCCGGGTTCTGTAACGGGCGCGCACTGATCGAGTATCACGTACTCTGCGGTAGCGACCGGATCATAGACCCAACTTGAGTGGTAGCATCGCGTCGCTACCGCGCCGGGTTCTGTAACGGTTCGCCTTGGTCGTACTTCACATACGCTATGGCATCGTTCAATTCTTTTTCGGTCCATAGATATCTCTTGCTGCCGCGGTAAACCCAGGGGCTACGATCGCTTCTCCAACATCCGGATTCTCTCATCGAGCGTGTCGCGTTCGCCTTTAGCGCGCTTAGGATTCGTTCGGGTTTGCAGTCAGCCGATACGACCGTATGGACATGATTTGTACGAATGTTGAAGGCCCACAGAGACCAGTTGCGGATAGTGCAGGTTTCTAGAATGCTGGATTCGATGAATGCTCTCTTTCGTAAATCAAGATTGACGGGATGCTGCTTGCGTAGCCGTCGTTCATAGTTTGCTCTTTGGACGCTAGCCGGGAGCATGGGTGTGCCATAGGTTCGGTGAAAGCGATCAACTGATCCACGCTCGTCACCGTGTAGCCAAGTGCCATAAGCACGAAATGTAATCAGATATCCCAGCGGCGTGTGATCGTAATTGAATTCAGTAGGAAGTCGATTCATATTGAGGCGGATTGTAATTAGTTAAGCGTTGGAATAGTAGGTAATGTAATTTGCATGCTCAGCACGAGCCACTCGGTACAGAACCGGGAGCGGTAGCGACCGGATCATAGACTCAACTTGAGTGGGCGCATCCCGTCGCTACCACTAAGGGTTCAGTAATGGACTCGCTCTGATCGAGCATTACCTACTATCCGGTAGCGACCGGATCATAGACTCAACTTGAGTGGTAGCATCCCGTCGCTACCGCTCCGGGTTCTGTAACGGGCGCGCACTGATCGAGCGTCACGTACTCTGCAGTAGCGACCGGATCATAGACTCAACTTGAGTGGCGGGATCCCGTCGCTACCGCTCCGGGTTCTGTATCGCATTCCATGGAGTTACCGCATGATCTGACGCACCGTAACCTGGCGATGACAATGAGAAAACAATTTATCGATCTGAGCCACACGATCGAGCACGGCCTGATCACCTACAAGGGTCTGCCGGCGCCGATCATCTGTGACTTTCTCAGCCGTGAACGGTCCCGGCAGCATTACGCTCCCGGAACGGAATTTCAGATTGGTAAGATCGAGATGGTTGCCAACACGGGCACGTACCTCGACAGTCCGTTCCACCGTTACGAAGAAGGAAAGGATTTGTCTCAACTTGAACTAAGTTCTCTTGCGGATCTGGATGGCGTAGTGATAGGCGCCGACGGCACACAAGGACCTGCGATCAGCAGTACCGCGCTTGATGGTATCGACGTCAAAGGCAAAGCAGTCCTCATTCGAACAGGATGGGATGCCCGCTGGAAGACGGACAGGTATTTCGAGGGACATCCTTTTCTTACAAAAGAATCTGCGCAGATTCTCGCCGATCAAGGCGCGGCTCTCGTCGGCATAGACTCATATAACATCGACGATACGGCTGACTTGAGCAGACCCGCGCACAGCATTCTACTTGGCGCGGGTATTCCGATTGTTGAGCACATGTGCAAACTCAAACAACTGCCCGGCAGCGGTTTCAAGTTCTTCGCCGTGCCGGTGAAGGTGAAGGGCTTTGGAACGTTTCCAGTAAGGGCCTTCGCCATTGTCGATCGATAGAGCACGACCCCCCTTACGGTCGGGCTACTGCCCCGAACCCGCTAACGCACGCGTCGGCGAAATGCTCCGCCCTCGCCGCCAACGAAAGAATGCGGTCGCCACATCTCCCGGTTCGGTAACGGGGCGCCTCGCGACAAACTGCTTGTAGCGATTAAACCGATCGAGGATATGGGTGACGTAGTTGACCGGCTCGAGCCCGCGGCAGAAGCCGAATTTCACTACTGGGTCGGTTGAATATTCCTGCGTCGATTCCTGCAACAACCAATACGAGACGTCTTCCCACACCTGAGAGTTGCCGCCATATCTGTCGGTAAGACGTTGCGCGTCCCGGACGTGGCCCGCGCCAAGACGTTGCGCGTCCCGGACGTGGCCCGCGCCACAGTTGTATGAAGCGAGCACGAACTTGAGACGCTCCGCATCATTCGAGACGCGCTCTAACCAGAAATTATCCAGCCACTTCAGGAACTTAACTGCGCCCTGGACATTGTCAGCCGGATCGAGCGAGTTCTTTACTCCATATTCCCGCGCCGTACCAGGCATGAGTTGCAGCAGCCCTGAAGCCCCTGCCCACGAGTGCGCGCCGGGTTTGAAGCGCGATTCCTGGAAAGCTTGCGAAGCAAGCAGCCGCCAATCCCAGTTAATCTCACTCGCATGCTGTTTCAGTAGATCATCGTAAGCAGAGAGCTTGCCGGTCGTCGAGGTGAGGAAGCCACTCTCGACTCGCTCAAGATAATTGCGACGGTCAATGAAATACTTTTGGTAAAGCTTGTCGAAGAGCGCGCCGTTTTGTTTTTCTTCAATCCAACTATTCAAGGCCTTCATTAATTCCGGCGAGTTCTTTCTTACAGCCCACGCGACACTGTGCGATTTGCTGATGATGGGGCGAACCTTGAGGTTCTTGAATTCGGCCTCTTTCAGTTCCGCCAGGTTTTTCTGCATCACAGTGAACTGCACCTCGCCTTTGGCCACCTTCTCGGCCAACGCCTCGTCCGGCATCTGGCCGCCTATCTCGACGACGTGAATATCGCCTGCGATTTCGTCACTCAGCTCAATCAGTGTCCGAGTGTAGGGGGATTGCTCCGGCAAAGTAACGGTCTTGCCCGATAGCTGCGCCGGTTTGGAGATCAGCCGTGCCTGGATATCAATTTCCGGCAACTGGTCGGCAGGCCCTGGCGCCAACGCTTTCTCTGTACCTTTGCCGGCCTTCGCCGGCGGCTCCTCTTGTTGCACCAGGACCGGCTCAGTGCGATAGAGTGCGCGCGTAAAAGAGACGTCTGTTTCATTGTCAGGCGTGGGCACGATACGATTCGCGGCAATGTCTCCCTCGCCGCTATTTAGTATGCTGAAGAGGCTCTTGGAGTCCGCAACTACGACCATCTTCAAATCCAGCCCCTGCGCTTTGGCGAACGACTGAAGCAGCTCGTACTCATAGCCGAGCGGCTCCCCGCGATAAATGAAATATGTGGTTGAGTTGTAAGGGGCGAGGACGGTCAGAGTGCCGATTTGCTTGATGTCTGCCAGATCGCGGTTGATGGGGCCAACCATGGGCAGATTGGATCGGCGGTCAATCGGATCAACCTGCTCGAGCTCCGCATAGGCCTTTCTATGGCAAGCCGCAAAGATCGGAATAACGATCGCCAAAAGAATTGCTGCCGCGAGTCGAGCTGATCGAATGTTCATTTATGCCTTCGTTGGCGGGCAAACGTTCCCGCATTTGCATTGGCTATTGGGGGTTTTGCAGGGGGTTCGGCGGGGACAAAAGGTGATAACTGTTTATGCTAAAGGCGCGGGTAAGTCAATCTCGCGATTGCCTTGAGCCGTTTCATGGCCGCACCGCGGCGTTCTTTGTTATCCGCCACGATTCCGATCACAGCCGTGCAGCGTGGGCCATTGATATGTCGGGCTCCTGCGACTCGAGCCAGCAACTCAACGGACGCTACGATTCGGTCAATTGAAATGCCTCGTGACCGCAACCGCATTGCAACTCAGCGCAGTCTTCGCGCATCTTAATATTTCCCGACAAATTGCTTCGCGAAAGAGCAGCAGCGGCAAACCGGCCGTCAAAGTTCTGATGCGCCGCAATTCTCCCGGCAGTCCTGAAATACAATAAACGAAAGCTGAAAGCCGATGAGAAAAAGTTTTATTTTCCTCTTAACGATATTCGTGTGCGCGGTAGGATCAGTAACGACTTCAGCGCAGACAGAACTCAACAGTTCATCTATTGTCATTTCACAAGCATCTTCAAATACAGGTCAGCCTTCGGAACTGACTGCTCTTTCCGCCCCCAATATTGTTAGTCAGATTAGCGAGGCGCGACGCCTGTTAAGCTCGCGACAGACATCCGGGCGCGACCTGGTCACCGTCGCGGCATTCGACCCGGAAACGTCTCAGACAAGCCTGTTTTCGCTCGCGAAAAACGAGTTTCTGGTAAAAGACGCTAACCTTTCAGCAAGCGCCGAACCGGGCCGCAGCATACGCATCCATGTTGTGCGGGCCAACGGTGTGAACACGGCAATGACTGTCACCGATGAATCGACCGGCCGCTCGCTGGTTCCCCTGATGGTTCAGTTTCCGATCGTCAAGGGTGGCGCGGTGAGCGAAGTCGCCTATTACACTTCGGCGCATCCGGCTCTACTCTCGCCGTCGTTAACTTCAGCAGGGCAAACGTACGTGCGGAAAATGCTCGATGCGGCTGCCGCCCGGCTGGCCCAGGACGGAGTCAACATCTCGCCCGACATCGTCGATATCGCCGAGCATCTCTGCATTGTGGAGCACACAGATCACAAGCGCTTCATGAACGAAGACCATACCGTCCTGTTCCCTGAAATTCTTTCGCTCTACGCGCTCAACGAGGGAAATACGTTCCGATATTCGGTAAGCACCGCGGGCGCCGGCGGCATGATCCAGATGATTCCGCAAACATACAAGGCCATTCGGCAGCAGCATCCGAGTGTTGCGCTGCAGACGGATTTTGTCAGCGGCATGCGCGACCACGCCAACGCGCTCGAGGCAATGCTTCTCTACATGAACGATACCTGGAACAAGCTGCAGCAGAGCTCCGAGATTCAGGACGCTTTGCGCAGCGGCATAGCCGCCAAGCCGGAACTGTTGGCCGCAGGCTATAACTCAAATCCGCTGCGGTTGGGGGGCTATTTGAAGACTGGCGGCGCTGGATGGCGGACGCTGATCCCTGCTGAAACTCAAATCTATCTCAAGATCTACAGTGCTATCGATACAACGCTTCAGCTCGGATCAAATTTGGGCCGCAGCGCTGACCCGGCGAGCGACGCGACAGTGGCGGTGGCAATTAGCACACCTTCCAGCGCCGCCATGGTGTTGTCGTGGCTGAGCCGGTCGCTGCCGTTTAGCGGATCGTTTTTAGGCAGGCTGCTGGACTAGGGCCTAACGAATCCTTCCTCTCGTTAATTCTTTTGCTTGAACTCGAGCAGAATCCGCCGCAGAGAGCTTTGCCCCAGAGCGACTAAAAGTCCGGTACGGAACAGGTAGCGGTAGCTGCCGGTTTCCTTCGACACGACACCCAATTGCTGTCGCGAGCGGTTTCGTACCATGAGGCATTAGCCCAACCATCAGGGAGCACTCCGATGGCATTTTATTGGGCTCTGCCTGGCGGTCGCGCCAGTGCCTTGGCATCACAACCTCGTAGTTAACACACTACTACCCCAGTACCTGGTTTATTGCCGCTACACAATCATTGACTTAGACTACGAATTGGCATAAAAGCCTTCGACACGAAGACAGGAGAACGAAGATGGCTATTTACATGGTCGACCGCGAGCTGCCTGGAGTCACGATGGATCAACTCGGAGCTGCTCAAAAAGCCGCGATCGAAACCGGGCAAAAGTTTACCGAAGCTGGAAAGAACGTACGCTACATTCGTACTACGTTTGTCCCAGGCGAAGCGCACTGCATGTGCCTGTTTGAAGCGGACAACGCTGACCTGGTGCGTGAGGTGAATGAGGCCGCGCAGATCCCTTTCACTCGAATCGTTGAAGCTATGGACTTGACGCCTTCAGGTTGAAACCAGGAACTTTTAAGAAGACGGGTCATCATGCGAGGAACTCTCCTCCTGCTCTTGCTGACGGCAGGATCAGTGCGGCGGTAAGAAACGACGTGTCGCAATAGGCTTCTGTGGGTGATCAACTTCAAAAATAAACCGCCGGCGTGCGGCGGTAAGAAAAAGTACGGCAGGAGAAGTCGGCGAGTCAAACTTAACCCCCAGGGACTTCCCCCACCTGCTCAAAGTTTCCTTTGAGCAACTAGCCCAGAGTGCAAGGCCCATTCCATCTGGGCTGTCTAATAATCTCGAAGGTGAAGGGGAATTCTGCCCGCCAAAATACCCAGGTCATGGGGAATATTGGGCCGTCAGCGCCTGTTTCCCGGTGCAATCTCTATCAATCGGTGCAAGGGATCGAACCTTAGCCTGAATGGTCGGAGCGCGCTGAGGCCCAGCAGAACGGGTGCGTCCGCTTCGGTCCCCGAGACCAGATCCGTTGGAATTCGTCGCAGCGTGAGCGAACCCACGGAGATTGTCGTCGCGGCAACCCGCCTCGATGAGATGCGGCCACCGCCAACGTCGCGCACGGAATAATCCGGGCCCTTCCGATCAGGCGCGGCTGGATCCCGGATTGCCAGACCCAGACTTGAGCCAGTGTCGAGTAACGCCCGATCGCCATTGTCGAGCTGCACAAACGGTCTGCGACTCAACCCCTCGCGAAGCCAGCGCACGACCGTGCCTTGATCGGGTTGTTCGTTGATCCGTATGGGATCCGTTTGGGGATCGAATGCTGACAGTTCACGCTGCGGCAGATCGACAACATAACCAAGCGGCGAAAATGCCTCGGTCGGATCGAGCACGCCATCAAGATCGCGCGGTAATCCACTGACAATCATCGCTTCACCTTTGGCAGGCAAATAATTCTCGCTGTCGCCAATTGCAAGTCTTTGAATGGAAGCTCCGCGAGCTGAAGTCGCGATCCCGCTGAGCCCAGCAACTGATGTGCGACCGCCTTTGGTCACGACCCGCGCTTCATCCGCGACTCTTTGAGATAAGAGCGTCGCCCCCGCGCCAGTATCTATCGCAAAGTCGAACGGCCCGGCGGAATTGATCCATGTTCTCACGATCAGACCTCGCCCCTGGACTTCGCGAAACGAGACCGGCGCCGGGATTCTCAGTCCCGCGCTACGCTCGTTTCTCGGCTTGCCAAGACCGCGAACAACAGAAAGGGCAGCCTCAAATGAAGCTGCCCTGGCGACTGTTGTCAGGCCGAAGAATACCGCAAACAGAAGTCTCGCCTTACTGCTCATGCGACAAATCCTTCAGGGCCCGATCAATTAATAGCGACGACTTCGCTTGCGAAGCTTGTAAGTATAGAGCGCCGAACCGCCGGCTCCGGCTAATGCGCCAATGCCCGCGCCCCTCTTGCCGCCAATCAAACCGCCGAGTAGAGCGCCGCCGCCTGTACCCATGGCCACCGTCAGCTTATCGCGATGCTTCTGCCAGAAGGTTCGTCCGCGCGGAGCCGAGCTGTAGTCGTAGTAGGATCTGCGGCTGCTGTAGTACCGTCGACCCGACGTCCGACTGGTCGACGCATAGCTCGCGGGATACGTGCCCGTCGTCGTACTGGTTTGGTTATTAACCGCGGTGCTGCAGGTTGAGTACCCCTGATCGAAGCCCTGCCGGTATGCGGTCTTTTCTTGAGTCGTGCTGAACTGCGAACTGTTCTCAGCCGCTATCTGGTCAGGCGTCTTATCGGAGGAAGTGGTGGTCGTCGTCTGAGCGTTGTTGTCATAACTCGTTTTTGGCGCAGTCGTATTTGCCGCGCTCGTGCTC
>WNFQ01011555.1_pt1 | contig 12255 bp, 10 predicted proteins | sample 5400171 | NCBI WGS metagenome assembly WNFQ01 (sample SAMN13153356, study PRJNA577476) | soil metagenome | isolation source: 20 cm soil under Madrone tree | place: USA:California | collected 2016-06-14
TCGTCTCCTCGGCCCTGATTGATCTCGAATTCCACACCCAGCCGGCTTCCGAAAGCCGCGACGTGCGGGCGTTCGAGCGCAAGGAGCTGGAGAAAATCGGAATGCCCGCGGAAATTTCGCTGCGGCACCGGCCGCAGCACTTCGGCCATATCTTTTCCGGCGATCACTATGCCTCGGGCTATTACAGCTACATGTGGTCCGAGGTGATGGATGCGGACGCGTTCGGCGCGTTCGAAGAGGCAGGCGACATTTTCGATCCCGAGGTCGCAAAACGCCTGCACGATGACATCTATGCCTCGGGCGGCTCGCGCGATCCCGAACAGGCCTATGTCGCGTTTCGCGGCCGCGAGCCGGAGCCCGACGCGCTGTTGCGTCGCCGCGGCTTGCTCGAAACATCGGAGGCCGCGTGATGAAGACCTTGATGCACAAATGGGTGCTGCGGTTGCTGCTTTCGAGTGCGCTCGCGCTCGGTGCGAGCGCAGGCGTGGCGCAGGCGCATCCGCATGTTTGGATCACGGCAAATAGCGAGGTGATTTACGCCCCCGACGGCTCGGTCACCGGCGTCCGTCACGCCTGGGTCTTCGACGATATGTTCTCGACCTATGCGTTGCAGGGCCTTCAGACCAAGACCAAGGGCGTCTACAGCCGCGAGGAGTTGGCGCCGCTGGCGCAGACCAACGTCGAATCGCTCAAGGAATTTGCCTATTTCACCTTCGCCAAAGCCGACGGCAAAAAAGAGAAGTTTGAAGAGCCCGTCGACTACTACCTTGAATACAAGGATGCGGTGCTGACGCTGCACTTCACCTTGCCGCTGAAGACCCCGGTGAAGCCGAAAGAGCTCGCGCTGGAAGTGTTCGACCCGACCTTTTTCATCGATTTCAAATTATCCGACACCAACCTGGTCGGCGCCCCCGCCGCCTGTAAGGTGAGGTTCCAGCGGCCGAGTGACGGCACGGCCTCGGCCCAGAAGCTGGGCGAACAGAATTTCACGGACACCAATTCGAATTACGGTGCGATGTTCGCCAACAAGATCACGGTGGATTGTCCATGACAATGAAATCAGGTTTGGCGCGGGCTGCGGCGATTTGTGTCGCGGCGGCGCTGGTGACGTTGGCGCTCGATGCTGCCGTGAACGTGCTGATGGCGCAGACGCCGTTCGGCGGTCCGCGTCCGAACCTCACTGAGCCGCAGGTCGGCGGCATCGTCGGATGGCTGCTCGCAAAACAATCGGAATTTTATCGTGAGATTTCCGCCGCCATTCGCGCGGCGAAGTCCGACGGCTCGGCGGTGTGGACGCTGCTCGCGATCTCGTTCGCCTATGGCATCTTTCATGCCGCCGGTCCCGGCCACGGCAAGGCGGTGATCTCGTCCTATCTGGTCGCCAACCAGGAAACGGCGCGGCGCGGCATCGTGCTGTCGTTCGCCTCGGCGCTGCTGCAGGCTTTGGTTGCGGTCGTGATCGTCGGGGTCTGCGCCTGGCTGCTCAACCTCACCGCCAAGACGATGTGCGGGGCGGAAAAAGTGATCGAGATTCTGAGCTACGCCTTGATCGCGGCGTTCGGCGCCCGCCTGGTCTGGACCAAAGGCGGCGGCTTCATGCGCGCGTTGCAGGTGACGCAGCCGGTATCCGCGATGGCGCTCGCCGCGCATCACGATCATGGCGGGCACGGCTACGATCATCATCACCACGATCATCACGATCACGATCATTCTCATTCGCACGCGCATGTGGCGCACGACCACGGGCATTCTCACGATCATCATGAACATGATCACGGGCACGATCATGGCCACGGTCACGTCCACGACGAGCATTGCGGCCATTCGCACGGCCCCATGCCGAGCGAACTCGCCGGCCCCGGCGGCTGGGGGCGCGGGTTAGGTGCGATTTTCGCGGTCGGCATGCGGCCGTGTTCGGGCGCGATTTTGGTGCTGGTGTTCGCGCTGGCGCAAGGCATGTTCTGGGCCGGCGCGCGGTGTGGAATTCGGCGCGGCAGGCTTGGTGCTGCTGTTCGGCGTCGGCTTGTTGTTGGGATATATGGCCGCCGAGCGGGTGACGTGCTTTTAGTGGCTTGCTTCCGCTTCGCCCTCATAAGCGGACATCACCAATCATCGGCGTGAGGTCCGAAAAGTGCCAAGAACCGGCACCCTCTGCGACCCCGGTCTTTGCCCAATCGCAGGCCTGCAAGTATTGTCAGCCCGATGATGGCGTCGGTGGATTGTATCCCGTTTCCCTGTGGGAGAGTCGTGATTGTGAGCAATGAATCGGTAGTGAGGCACAACCCGGAGACAGTCTGGCCAATTCCGGAGAGCTTTCGGTCAATTTATGCCCATGGTGTAGAGCTGCGGTCCATGGCCCGGCTACTGTTCCTATCGGGCCAGATCGGTGTTGCTCCGGACGGGAGCCTCGCCACCCATTTCGAAGCCCAATGCGAGGTTGCGATGACGAACATCGAGACCCTGCTCGCCGCTGGCGCCATGAAGCAGGCTGATATTGTCAAGCTTGTCTTCTACCTGACCCGAGCGGCCGACTTGCCGACGCTCGGTGAGCTTCGGCGTAAGCGTTGGGCATCGCCAACGCCGCCGGCCGTAACCACGCTTGTGGTGGCGGCTCTCGCGCGACCGGAATTGCTGATCGAGATCGATGTGACCGCCGCGTCAACGAGCTGACTGCGGGCTGCACGCGGTTTGAGGCTCATTGCGTCGCGCAGGCAATCTTAAAGCCCGACCGTGCATCCCGGCGGCGGCCTTCTCGAGTGAACTCAGTAGCCCATAGGATGGGTGGAACGCAACGATACCCATCGCGTCACCATGTTAAGATAGCGACATGGCCGACTATCGCCGCAACTTCCTTGCCGGGGGGCAAGTAACAAAGGCGATGGGTTTCGCAAGTGCTCAACCCCATCCTACGGGCTGCCAGCAACCAGTTTTCATGCGACCGAAAGTGTCTTCCGGTACATCACAAAACCCGGTTTGTCGGCCAGTCTATCGTAAAGCGCCATCGACCTCTGATTGGTCTCGTCCGTGTGCCAATAGACACGATTGAGACCCGCATCCCTAGCGCGTTCGAAGACAGCCTCGATCAAGGCTCGCCCAACGCCCTTGCCGCGTGCCGCTTCGGCAGTGAAGAGATCATGCAAATAGCAACTGGCCTCCACGATGATTGTCGAGCGGTGAAAGAGGTAGTGGGCCAAGCCCAGCAAAGTCTTCCCTTCTTCCGCTACCAAAGCATGCATCGGTTCGTAGATATCAAAGAAGCGGCCCCATGTGGCTCGCGTAACCGCATCCGGCAGCGCCGTCTCACCTACGCGACCGTAAAAGGCATTGTAACCTTCCCATAACGGTAGCCATTGCGGAAAATCTTCGCGCATCACAGGTCGAATTATTAGCGAATTGGTCACAATTTGCCTCGTGCGTTGCCGGTCGCATTGGGGTTCAGATGTATCCTGCCCGACGGGTCGGGGCTATTGGATTTGTGCGGTTCGATGATCTGGGGTGTGACCGAAAGACATTAGAAACAGCGGCTCGAATTTGCTATAATGTTGCTATGAAGCGTGACGAAGCCATAAGCCGGTTGCAGCAGCACGAAGCCGATTTGAAGCGGCTTGGTGTCGAACATCTTTACATGTTCGGCTCGACGGCGCGGGGTGAGGCGACCAATGATTCCGACGTGGACCTCTTTTTCGATTATCGTCGGATCATGATTTGGCGGTTGCGCGTAAAGACGAAAATCTCCTGCAGGATCAATGTGATTTTACCCGTCCAGTCCTCTCGCGAAAAATATTTCGCTGTGCCTGTCGGGCAAGTCATCTCTACAAGCTCGCCCCGTCCCGTCTCATCATGAGGGGCGGCTCGCGATCGTCACGAAACGCGGGGCGGGATGCGGTGGACGCTTGTCGCGCTCTCAGACGAAGGGCGCGCGAGGCGGACGGCGAAGTCGTGTGGTCCTGACGCCCCGACGCTGGCGTCAAGTTTGCGAAAAGACTCGCAGGCGACAGTGGCAAAAAAGCCCGGTCACTGGGGAGAGCGCGAAGGAAACCGTTAAAACCATTGCGTAGGGAATGCCGGGTGATGCCGGTGTGTACCTGCGGTGACTACGCTCGTGTGCTTCCATATTTTCGCACGCGAGGCTGCGGGCGCATTGCGCGCCCGGCATTCCCTGCGCCCTTTGATTTCAGGGCGAATGGTTCATGCAAAACTCGGGCGCTATCCGCGCGGCGGGGATGTGGCTTCGCGTCGATGAGCGGATGAAGGCTGCGTGCCCCGGATGCGGCGCAGCGCAAAGCGGTGCGCTGCTGATCCGGGGTCCATTGTACGCTCCGGATCGCCGTGGGTCCCGGCTCTGCGGTGCATCGTGAAGAACGCTGCACCGCGTCCGGGACACGTTACTTCGTCGCTCTCGGGTTCATGCAAGTGGGTTGAATGTTCTGCTTCGATCATATCCTAAACCGGCAGAAACCCCCGGATCAACGGCATGAAGAAGATCGCGACATTGATCGCAAAGCCGATGTTCCAGAGGATCGAGCGCAGCCGCGGGCGGTTGCCGAGATAGGTGAGGACGTAGGCGATCCGCACGATCAGGAACAGCACCGCCAATTCGTTGATGAGGTTCTGGGGTGCGGCTCGAAATTCCGCGAGCAGCACGGCGACGGCGAAGAACGGAAACGCCTCGATGCCGTTTTGATGCGCGCCGAGCGCGCGGGCGCGGAGCGGATCGTCGTAGAAAGCAGGGTCGCGCGGTTTGGCGTTGTCGTAACGGTGACGTCCGATCCATTTGACCGGCACGATCGTCACCAGATAGAGCGCGAGCGCTCCGAAAATGCACCATTCGGCAATCGTCATGGTTTCCCTCAAAATAATGCACGACAATAACGAACCGGCCCTCGCCTTGACAAGGATGGTCCAACGCGCGAAGCCAAAAGCATCATGACAGCGGTCGATCGAAGCGCAAACGCAAAGGCTGCGGCCGAAATCGGGCCGGGGCGGGTCGGTGTGCTCCTGGTCAATCTCGGCACGCCCGACACCGCCGACACCAAGGGCGTGCGCGTTTACTTGAAGGAATTTCTCTCCGATCCGCGGGTGATCGAGGATCAGGGCCTGTTGTGGAAGCTGGCGCTCAACGGCGTTATCCTGCGCACGCGGCCGCGCCGCAAGGCGCGCGACTACCGCAAAATCTGGAACGTCGAGAAAAACGAATCGCCGCTCAAAACCATCACCCGCGCGCAAGCCGAGAAGCTCGCCGCCGCGATCTCGGACCACGACCACGTCGCGGTCGATTGGGCGATGCGCTATGGCAACCCGTCGATCGCCTCCCGTATCGAAAGCCTGATGGCGCAGGGTTGCGATCGGCTGCTGGTGGTGCCGCTTTATCCGCAATATTCGGCGTCGACCACGGCCACCGTCGCCGACGAAGTGTTCCGCGTGCTCGGCGAAATGCGCGCGCAGCCGACGCTGCGGATCACCCCGCCTTATTACGACGACCCCGATTATATCGACGCGCTCGCGGTCTCGATCGACGCGCATCTGAAGAGCTTGCCGTTTCAACCCGAGCTGATCGTCGCCTCGTTTCACGGCATGCCGCAGAAATATGTCGATCAGGGCGATCCTTACGAGAAGCACTGCATCGCGACCACGGAAAGTTTGCGCCAGCGCATGGGGTGTGACGCCGGAAAACTCTTGCTCACCTTTCAATCGCGCTTCGGCTTCGACGAGTGGCTCAAGCCTTACACCGACAAGACCATCGAGCGGCTAGCCAAGGAAGGGGTGCGTCGCCTCGCCGTGGTGATGCCCGGCTTCTCCGCCGATTGCCTGGAAACGCTGGAAGAGATCGCGCAGGAAAACGCCGAGATTTTCAAGCACCATGGCGGCGAGCAATTTGCCGCGATCCCCTGCCTCAACGACAGCGAGCCCGGCATGGACGTGATCCGGCAATTGGTGCTGCGGCAATTGCAGGGGTGGATTTAGGGACGGTGTGTTACGCCACGCCCCGCGAGCAAATCGCGCGAGATCGTCTTCGGATTTTTCGTCATGACGTCGTCGACCAGCGCGGTCATCAAATCGGAGCGCATGTGGCGGCGCAGATCGCCATCGGTGACGATGCCGACGATGTGTCCACGCGAATCGACAATGCCGACGCAGCCGAAACCTTTCGACGACATCTCCACCAAGGCGTCGGACATTTTGGTGCCCAAGGGCTTCAGCGGCACGGCATCGCCGGAATGCATCAGGTCGCGGGTGAATTTCAGCATGGCGCCGAGTTTGCCGCCCGGATGCAGCACGCTGAAATCGACCGAAGTAAAGCCGCGGCCCTCGAGCAGCGCGATCGCGAGCGCGTCTCCCAATGCCAGCATCATCAGCGAGGAGGTGGTGGGGGCGAGGTTGTGCGGGCAAGCTTCGCGGGCTTTCGGCAGCGTCAGCGCGACGTCCGCCGCCTGGCTCAGCGTGGAGTCGCGATCGGCGGTCATCGCGATCAGCGGAATCTTGAAACGCTTGGCGTAGGTGATGAGGTTCTTCATGTCCGGCTGCTCGCCGGACCACGACATCGCGAGGATGACGTCGTCGGCGGTGATCATGCCGAGATCGCCGTGGCTCGCCTCGGCGGCGTGGACGAAAAACGCCGGCGTGCCGGTGGAGGCAAAGGTCGCCGCGATCTTGCGACCGATGAGGCCGGATTTGCCCAACCCCGTGACGATCAATCGCCCTTTGGCGTTGCGGATGAGATCGGCGGCGCGGACAAAGGCCGGGCCGAGATCGGATTGCAGGGCGGCCGAAATCGCCGCGATGCCGCTGGCTTCGGTATCGAGCGTGCGCAAGGCCGATTGAACGGCGGGGTTTGCGGGATCGGTGCCGGATGATTTTGCCATCAGCGGGGTCGGATTTGCCATGCGTGGTTCCGAGGGAGGGTGGGCGTCGCTCGTTCGCGCCCGAAGCTCTCCTTAGCATGGGCAATTCCGCGAGGCGACGTGAGGCCTATGTCTCAACGCCTCATTAACCATAATTGTTTTAACTCCATTAACGACGTTTTTTTCGGCAAAGGCGCGTCCCCGCGCGGGCCGAAAGCGTTCTCTTAAGTAAATGAATTTGTTGGAGTATTTTTTTGTTGTGAGGTCGGGTCCAGCAACGGGCCGCCGCAAGCGCGCAACCATTTTGCGCGCCTTGTTGCCGTGCCTTGCGCTGATCGCGCTCGGTGAGACGCTTGCCCAGGCCCAAACGCTCACCTCCGATCTGTTTCGCCCGGTGCGCGACGGCTTCATCTCGCCGCAGGATTCGCCGCTGCGCCGGACGGCTGGGAGGAGCGATGACAACGCGCTCGATGGCGTTGATGCGCCGGCGCCGTCGCGGATCGGCCGGATTCCGACCTACGGCATTCCCGCCGCCAGCGGCGCGTCCGATTCCGGATTCGACTCGTTCAATCGCAAACGCAAGCGGCCGAAACCTTATCCGGGCCAGCCCAAACGGAGACTTCCGCCGGGCCCCGGCAGCGCCGCGCCGGCGATCTCGAGCGCACCGCTGCGCCTGTCGATCCCGCCGTCCGAGACCGCCAACAAGCCGCCGGTGCCGCCCGCGGTAGCCGGCACGGTGCCCGGCCAACCGCCGCGCAAGCGCTTGAAGGTCGATGACGATCCGTTCGGCGCGATCGGTGACCATGTCGGCAGCTTTCTGGTCAAATCGGCGGTCGAACTCAGCGGCGGCTACGACACCAATCCCAGCCGCCTTTCGGTGCCACAGGGATCGCCGGTCTATGTGGTCGCGTCGGAATTCCTCGCGGTCTCCGATTGGGAGCGCCATGCGGTTGTCGCCGATTTGCGCGGATCGTTCAGCGGCTATGGTAACACGCTTCCGCCGACGATCGACGGCGTGGCGTCGCCGGCGCCGACCGATCTCGACCGCCCGGATTTCACCGGCCATATCGACGGCCGCCTCGACGTCAGCCACGACATGCGTCTGACGTCTCAACTTCGTTTGCGCGTTTCGACCGACAATCCCGGCAGCCCCAACGTCCAGGTCGGGCTCGCCAAATATCCGGTGTTCGCGGCGCTCGGCGGCACGCTCGGCGTCGACCGGACGTTCAACCGTCTGCAGATTTCGGCGGGCGCCACCGTCGACCGCACCGCCTTCACCGATAGCAAACTCACCGACGGCACCACTTCCAGCAACGACGACCGCAACTTCAACCAGCTCGGCGGCCTTGCGCGCGTCAGCTACGAATTGACGCCGGGCGTGAAGCCGTTCGTGGAAGCGGAAGTCGACCGTCGCGTGCACGATCTGCAGTTCGATCGCGACGGCTTCGCGCGCGATTCCACCGGCGGCTACGCCAAAGCCGGCACGTCATTCGAATTCTCGCGCCTTCTCACCGGCGAACTCTCGCTCGGCTACGAGGCGCGCAATTACGCCGACCCGCGCCTCGACCGGTTGCAGGGCCTGCTCACCGCCGCCTCGCTGGTCTGGACGGCGACGCCGCTCACCACGGCGAGATTCGTGTCCAACACCTCGATCGACGAGACCACGCTGGCTGGCGCCTCCGGCATATTGACGCACACCTACACCGTCGAACTCGATCACGATTTCCGCCGCTGGCTCACGGCCATCGGCAAATTCACCTACGCCACGCTCGACTACCAAGGCGGCGGCCGTAGCGACAAAACCTACTCGCTCGAAGGCGATCTCGTCTACAAAATGACCCGCAACCTCTGGCTCAAAGGCTCGCTGCGGCGGGACATTCTCGATTCCAACGTCGCCGGATCGAACTCGGCAGCGACGGTGGTGATGCTCGGGGTGCGGTTGCAGAATTGAGGGGCGATGGATGGTTCCGTGCCCCGGATACTGCGCAGCGCCATCAGCGCGTTTACGCGCGTCTTTGACAGGCTATGCGGCACGCTGCTGAGCCGGGGTTCATCGCGGGTCCCGGCTCAGCGGTGTATCGTAAAAAACGCTATACCGCGTCCGCGATACGAGACGTGTAGACGCAAAGCACATCTTTGCATCCCTTTAAAAAAACGCGTCTCGGGACGTTTGATGGATACGCGGGTCAAGCCCGCGTATGAGTCGTGCGCTAAAATGATGAGTGAAACAATCCGAGAACGCAATCTTTCGCTCACTCAATTTCCGTATAAATATCAACATGTTTTCAATTATTGTTAGAATATTCGATAAATATTTGACAAAATAACATGCGGCTTTCATATTGAGCATCATGGATTGGGATGGAATTGAAGACGTCAAACATGGCCAAAGGGATAAGTAAGCGAGACCGTTTTCGCGGATTGGCAGAAAAGCGAACGAACAAAGCGCTCGATGCGATATTGCGAATCGGAAATCTCTCTAATCGCCAAATATACGAATATGACGAGTCGGAAATTCGCAAGATTGGTAAGGCCTTGCGAGATGCGATTAGTACGATCGAAAGTCGGTTTGAGAGTTCTAAGGGTAAAGCTGGGGGCGGTTTCAAACTTTGAGGTAATTCATGAGTAGAAATTCCGTAACGGCGCTTCACGTCGACGACGAAGATTTTCTAGTTGCGAGCCTTATTGAACGTTGTCCGAAGTCGATGATGCTTCGTGAATTAATGATGAACGCGTTGGAGGCTGCGCGGCAGGCCCCTGAAGATCAAAAATTCATTGAAATTCGATCGCTAGATTTCGACGGTGCGTCTAAGTTATCGATTTGGAATACGGGTCCGGGCATGGACGCCGCAGAATTACTTCACATTTCCAACATCGCCTCATCAATTGGAAAAGAAAAGAGTCTTACCGGAAATTTCGGGATGGGGGCGAAGGTTGCCTCTCTGCCCTCCAATCAGCTGGGAATGCGGTATCGTTCGTGTAAAGACGGCCGAGTTCACCAGGTTATTCTTTGTAAACGAGAAGGAGTTTATGGGCGTCTACGAATCCTTCATCCGGAGACCAACGAATATCTTGAAGTGATCGATGTAACGGAGATCACAGAAAAGGAGCGCTCTCTCTCAGCCGATTGGACGGAAGTTGTTCTATTCGGCAATGCAGAAGCCCAAGATACGGTAAGAGATCCCTACAATGGTGATCCAGAACAGGACGCTCAATGGCTCGCCACGTATCTTTATCATCGCTTCTATCGGATACCTGCCGGAGTAAAAATAACCCTATTCAAGGGTGCAAATAAGCTCGACGGCAATCGACAATTTCTCCCGATATCTGCTCGCTTGGGGCTGTTCTCAAAAATTGAGACGGTGGAGTTGTCGTCTGGTCTCAAAATCCATTACTTATACGACGCGCCTTATGACAAGGCGACAGGTCACAACAAATCAATAAGCGGCGCAATTGCGTCTGCCGTAAGCACTTGCGCGATCGTCTATCGAGATGAGATGTATGACCTCCGCAAGGGGAAAAGTTGGACGCTTGACGCGCCGATATTTGGTATTCCATTCGGAGCAAGGCACATTTCGGTTCACATCGAAGTGCCTAAAGATTTTTCAATTGTCCCAGACGCCTATCGTCAGTTTCTCCGACATGCTGGAGGCGAGCAATCACACGTAAGTGCCAATGATTTTGGCGAAGTTGTACGGGATAATAGACCGCAATGGTTGATTGATCTTATCCGATCGCTGGCCCCTGATAGTACGTCAGATAGTGAAATTCGAGATGAACTTCAAAAGCTGCTTAATCAGCTAAGAGTTCGTCGTATCAGTCCACGAGTTGTACCGAATGGCACTTTACTTCTCGGCGCGGGCACGGCCGCCGCAAGTGATGTTGCTCCTAGTAATGGGGACGAAAGTGGTGAGAATGCTCATCAGAAACCGACCGATTTGTCTATTTTACCGACGGGCGCAAAACGCGCTGAAATATTTAAGAATCTAGAAAGAGCGCCGGAAATTATCCTACTTCACGACGATTCCCAGATTGAAGAAAAAGGGCTGAAAGCTCGGGCAGCGAAATATTATGTGGAAGCTGGACAGTTATTTATCAACATGCAGTATCCTGCTATCGGCGAAATGCGGACGCTTTTGGAATCAGAATATGCTGATGCGCCTGATCCAGAAGCAATGCGGTTACTTGCAAAGCAACATTCAGAGCGCACGCTTATTCTCCGAATAGGTCGCACCGTTGTTTTCGCCTTGGCCAAACAATTAAATAAAGAGTGGGACCAGAGGGCGCTCGATATAGCTTCTTCTCCCGAGAGCCTTAGTATGGCAGCCGATAATTTCTTCGACTCGCTACAAAATGTGAGAAGGGATATTGGCAGGAAGCTACGAACTATTCGCTCTGCCAGCGAGTCTACTCAAGAGTCTGCGGTGGCGTGAGTTAATCAGAGGTCTCACCCCGGCAGATTCGTCGTCCCCATCAAGAACTGATCGATCGCGCGGGCGCAGAGGCGGCCTTCGCGGATTGCCCACACGACGAGGGATTGGCCGCGGCGCATGTCGCCGGCGGAGAACACGTTCGGCCGCGAGGTCTGGTAGTCGGCGGTGTTGGCGCGGACATTGCCGCGCGGGTCGAGATCGACGCCGAGCGTCTTCAACAGGCCCTCATGCACGGGGTGCACGAAGCCCATCGCGAGCAGCACCAGTTCCGCGTCGAGCACAAACTCGCTTCCCGGTATCGGCTTGAACTTGTCGTCGACTTGCACGCAATGCAGCTTGGTCACGCGGCCGCCTTCGCCGGAGAATTTCTGCGTCAGCACCGCATATTCGCGCCGCGCGCCCTCGGCCTGGCTTGAGGAGGTGCGCATCTTGAGCGGCCAGTTCGGCCAGGTCAGGCCCTTGTTCTCATGCTCCGGCGGCGCCGGCATGATCTCGAGCTGCGTCACCGAAAGCGCGCCTTGCCGCAACGAGGTGCCGATGCAGTCGGAGCCGGTGTCGCCGCCGCCGATCACCACCACATGCTTGCCGCCGGCGAGAATGTCGCTTGCGCTGCCGAGCGGCTCACTGGCGACGCGGCGGTTTTGCTGCGGCAGGAAATCCATCGCGAAGTGAATGCCGGCGAGATCGCGCCCCGGAATCGGCAGATCGCGCGGGGCTTCGGCACCGCCGGTTAGCGCCAGCGCGTCGTAGTCGTTGAGCATCTTGCGCGGGTCAATCGCGCCCGACGAATTGCCGCCGACAGGGGTGTTGTAGTGAAACGTGACGCCCTCGGCTTCCATCTGCGTCACGCGACGATCGATGATGTGCTTCTCCATTTTGAAATCGGGGATGCCGTAGCGCAACAGTCCGCCGGCTTTGGCCCAGCGCTCGAACAGATGCACGTCGTGCCCGGCGCGCGAGAGCTGCTGCGCGCAAGCGAG
>WNFQ01005193.1_pt1 | contig 12254 bp, 15 predicted proteins | sample 5400171 | NCBI WGS metagenome assembly WNFQ01 (sample SAMN13153356, study PRJNA577476) | soil metagenome | isolation source: 20 cm soil under Madrone tree | place: USA:California | collected 2016-06-14
GATCGTCGCCGCAGCCCTCGACCGTTGTCTTGACGCGCACGGGTACATTCTTCCGGGTCTCGGTGACGCCGGCGACCGTCTGTTCGGCACCAAATAGCTCTCAGGCCCAGCTCTATCTCGCGTCACCGCAATAGCATTGCCCATACCCGGACAAAGCGACGTTTCCGATGGCGCAGTGGTACGCTAGAACTAAATTGCGCCAGCCTTTCCCGCTATCCGGGAGGCCTCGCCACTGTCCAGTCCAGTGTCGGGGGCTTCGGCTGATGGTTAACGGCGTCGGCAAGCAGTGGATATCAGTTGTTTCTCCTGCCTGACCGGTCTGCTAAAATTTTGCCTAAATCCCACGTTGTGTGGAAAGGTTCACACATGGTGGGCGAGAATGCGGAGAATCTTCGCCGCACCTGAGGTTTGGTGCAAATTACTGTGTCAGAGCAAACGACAGTGCGCGCCAGGCGCCGACCTTCCGCGATCCTGGTTGCCGGCTACAGCCGGCTGTTCCCCGGCGACGAGAAGGAGGACTTCGCCGAGCTGAGGGCGTTCGGGTCCAAGCTCATCGAGCCGCTGATCCTCGAGTTCGGCGGAAATACCTTCAAGGAGACCGCGGAATTGGTGCTCGCCGAGTTTGAGAGCGCGGTCGAGGCCACGCGCTGCGCGGCCGCGCTGCGCGATGCGGTGGCAGAAATGAACCGGACGCTGCCGGACGAACAGCGCATCGCGATGCGGATCGGGATCAATTTCGGCGACGTCATTATCCAGGATGGCGACATCTTTGGCGACGGCGTCAACATCGCCGCGCGAGTCGAGGCGCTGGCCCGGCCGGGCACCGTCTATGTTTCGCAGACCGTTCATGATCAGGTCGCCGGCGACGTCGATTTCGATTTCGATTTCGAGGATCTCGGCCCTCAGGACCTCAAGAACATCTCACGGCCGATCAGGGTCTACCGGATGGCCGGCGACCTGGCCGGTCTATCCGAGGAACTCCTCGCGGCCGGCGTCAGGTTGTCGCGCACACCGCCGGCATTCGACAATCGGCGCGCCATCGCCGTCTTGCCGTTTGCCAATTTCAGCGGCGATCCCGAGCAGGAGTTTTTTGCGGACGGCATCACCGAGGACATCATCTCGATGCTCGCCGGCTGGCGCGCCTTCCCGGTCATCGCCCGCGCTTCGACCTTCACCTACAAGGGGAAAGCAGTCGACATCAAGAAGGTCGGCGAGGAATTGGGCGTCGGCTATGTCCTTGAAGGGAGCGTGCGCAAATCGGGCCGTCGCGTACGCGTCACGATGCAGTTGATCCAGGCCGATACGAACCATCACATCATTGCCGAGAAATACGATCGCGACCTCACGGATTTGTTCGAGCTACAGGACGAAATCACCCACGCTATTGCCGGCGCGATCGAGCCGGAACTGCTCAAATTCGAGCGCGACCGCATCGCTGAGCGGCCGCCACGCAGCGAAGATGCTTACGAAGTCTACCAACGCGGGACGTTTCACCATTATCGGCAGAACAAGGCGGACAACATCGAGGCGCAGGCTTATTTCCGTCGCGCTCTGAGGATCGATGCTCAATATCCGCAGGCTACCGCAGGTCTCTCGATCGCACTATCTGCGTCGGCTCAGACTGGGTGGGCTGAGGATAGAGATGCTTGCTTCGAGGACGCCTACGATCTCGCGCAGCAGGCTATTACCCTCGACCCGCGCTACCCTAATGCCCACTTTGCGCTCGGTCTGGCTTGCATGTGGACCCGCCGCTCCGAGCGCGGGATCGCAGCGTTCGACGAGGCGATCAAGCTCAACCCGAGCTTTGCCGCCGCCCACGTGCTGCTTGGACAGATGTACCTTTACGCCGGTCGGCCGGAAGAGACGATCGAGCTGGCGGAGAAGGGTATCCGCCTCAGTCCGAGCGATCCGCGCCTGTTCATCTGGCTCCCTGCACTTGCCGGGGCGCATTACCAGATGCGGCACTATGAACAGGCGGTCGAGATCGGTCGACGCTCCTGGACGCTCAACCGCAACTGGCACGCCGGTCTGCGCTATGTCGTTGCAGGCCTGGCCGAACTGGGCCGAATTGAGGAGGCGCGGGTCCCGCTCGCCGAGCTGAGGCGCCTCAACTCAGACCTCGCCTTTATTCAAGGCAGTTTCCAAAGGCTGTTCAACGACCGTGCTGCGGTCGATCACATCATCGGTGGCTTGCGCAAGGCCGGCTTTGAATAACGCTCCTCGACCTCGGCGCTGTTTGAGACTGACACTGAAATAGCGAATGACTCTTCTGAAAAGTTGTGTCAGAATATTTCGGGTTCTGATCAGTTAACGAACTCGTGATCGCCTAAATGACTGATTCTATTGTTGTGGCTTGATTTAATAGTTAATGGGCCAGCGGACAAGGGAGCGGGTATCCATGCGCAACAAGAACTTTCTGCCAGCGTTGGCTCTGGGCATCGCAGGCGCGATATCGGTGGCAGCCCCCTCGCTAGCTACTCCGATCACCTATACCGAGCAAGCGACGGGGACGGGCTGCCTGGGCGGTACGACGCATGCCGACTGTACGGCCAACCATGCGTTCGCCAATGCCCTCGTGACCCTCACCATGACCAACGATACCGGCAATGTTACTGGCGGATCGCCGATCTTCAGAAATTTCGGGACCGTGACGGTAAGCGTGAGTAGTGTGAACGGGGGTGCTCCGGTGACGTTCACCGACCCGAGCATGGAAGTCTTTTCCCTCCAATCCCCCACCCCCACCGTTAGAGGCGGCTTCGCAGATGTGAGCCTCGGCTTCGATATACTCGATACTTCCAACATTGCGTTCGCAACATACGACTTGAGGAGCTCGATCGGGCCGATAACCGACACGGCGATTTGGAGCGGGCCTATATTTTTCCCGGTAACCAGCGGTTTCTTCAATCTGGCCGTCGTCCTCGGTAACTCGACCTTTACCGCGGTGGCATCCTCGGTCCCGGAACCTTCTTCGCTCGCATTGCTGGCCGTGGCGCTTGCTGGCATCGGTGTAATCCGCCGTCGCAAAATGTCCTGACAAAATGGGCGCGGTCTAGCACTGCGGCGAGCGCGTTCGCCGAGCCCTTCCGAATGCGTGGTTTTTACGTCGGTTGGAGACATTTCGAACCGCGTTCTAGAGAGGAGACCTGGTGGAGATGAACTCCCCGGGGATCGGCTCGCTGCGTACCCGCGTCGTCGCGAAGAATAAGTCAAATTCACCCCAGAGGCACAGAGATCACAGAGATTCTTTGTGTTTGCTCTCTTGTGTACTCCGTGTCTCCATGGTGCAAATTTACGATCTAGTAAGCACTTCGATGGCCGAGTCCCATGCCTCGCGGGTATGGCGGATGTCGTTCGGCGTGTGGGCGAGCGAGACGTAGTATTTCGACTCGCCTTTGAGGATGCCGCGCTCGCGCAGCGCCGCATTGAACCGCCGCAGCTTGTCGGCGTCACCGCGCAGCGTAGCGCGGTAATCACGCACCGGCTCGCTCGTGAACACGACATCGAACAATGGCGGCTCGCCCACGACCTGCGCTGTCACGCCTTTTCGCTTCAACAGCTCGGAGAGTGCTCCCATCAATTCTCGCCCGGTGGCGAAGAGGCGCTCGTAGGCACCCGGCCGCCGCAGGATTTCGAGGGTCGCGAGCCCGGCCGTGGCCGCCACGGGGTTGCCCGACAGGGTGCCGATTTGCGTGAGAAAACCTTCGTCGCCGACCGCGTCGCGATCGAAATGGGCCATGATGTCGGCCCGGCCGGCGATCGCCGCCAGCGGAAAGCCGCCGCCGATCACCTTGCCGAGCGTGCACAGATCCGGCATGACGCCGTAATACTCCTGCGCGCCGCCATAGGCGAGACGGAAGCCGGTCACGACCTCGTCGAAGATCAGCAGGACACCGTGATCCGCGGTGATCTTGCGCAATCCTTCGAGAAAGCCCGGCATCGGCGGGATGATCCGCTGAAACGGCTCGAGGATGACGCCCGCCAGCTCGTCCTTGTGCTCGCGCACCAGGCTCGCGACGACCTCGAGGTCGTTGAACGGCGCCACCAGGATCTCGTCGCGCAGACTGCGCGGGATCCCGGCCGAATCCGGGATTGGCTGCGGGAAGTTGCCGGGCCGCTTCGGCGCCAGGCTCATCAGCGAATAGTCGCTCATGCCGTGAAAGCCGCCCTCGAATTTGAGGATCTTGTCGCGCTTGCGGAACGCCCGCGCGGCGCGCATCGCATAGAGATCCGCCTCGGAGCCGGTGGAGACGAAGCGCACCTGCTCGGCGCAGGGCACGGCCTCGACGATCGCCTCGGCGAGCTCGATCCCCCAGCGGTTGTTGGCGAAGAAGGTGGTACCCAGGGCGATGCGCTCGTGGACGGCGGCGGTGACCTCGGGATGGGCGTGGCCGACCAGCATCGGGCCAGAGCCGAGCAGAAAATCGACATATTCCCGGCCGCCCTCGTCCCACACCCGGCCACCGCGGCCCTCGCGGATCACCACCTCGGACGGGAAATTGCCGAAGGTGCCGCCGGGCAGCACGCGCTTGGCCTTCTCGACGAGCCCGCGCTCGACCTCGCTCTCGCTCACCGGGTCCATGGCAGCGCCTCCTCTCCTGTGGCGAGGCAGTTGTCTCGTCCCGGCAGGCCCCAGGTCAAGGCTGCCCGTGTGTTTCCCGGTTTTAACCGTTTATAGGCGCGGCCGCGCTAGCCTCCGCGAGGTGATGACGGAGATCGAGATCTGGCGGGCCGCTTACCTGATGCTGCGGTGGTACGGCGAGACGGCCCAGCAGGAAAGCGCCAGACGTGCCGACGAGTTCGTGACCGCCGGCGACGCTGACGGCGCAGCGAGCTGGCACCGCGTCATCGACGCGATCGACCAACTCGCCAGTAGAACCCCGCCCGGGCCGGTGCACTGAGCGGCCGCTCCCCCTCCGCGGCTATTGCCGCCCGCCGCCACCTTGCCGCACGCAAGCGCCCAGCTTGCGGATCGTTGGCGGCTTGCACGCAGCTCTGCCTTTTGCTGATCGACTCGCCCCTCGCTGCTATGCTTTAGGATATCGGCTTTCTGCGCCTGAGTTTTGCCCGATACCGGGCAAAATTCTTGCTCTTCGCCTCATCGCGAGAGACTTTGTCGTCCATGTTGGAGCCAGCGGAGCTCACGGATCTCGTCGCCTATCTGGTGCGCACAACGCGGTTGAGCAGGCCCGAGGCGGTTCGGCTGGTCGACGAGGTGCTGTCGTTCCTCGACGAGCGGCCGGAGGAGTTCGTGTGCCGCCGCCATCGGGCTTTGCAGGAAGAGGGGCTGTCGAATAGCGAGATTTTCGCGCGCCTTTCGGCCGAGCTCGCGCGCTGGCGGTATCGCGCGCCCCAGTACAGCGAGCGTCAGCTGCGCCGCCTGATCTACGGCTAAGGAGGATCCGGATATGTGCGGCATCATCGGCTATATCGGCAAGCGCGACGCGGCGCCGATCCTGATGGAGGGGCTGCACCGGCTCGAATATCGCGGCTACGATTCCGCCGGGATCGCGGTCGCCCATGCGGGCGAGCTGCGGCTGGCCAAGTGCAAGGGGCGGGTGCGCGAGCTCGAAAAGCTGCTGCCCGCGCGCTTCAAGGGCGCCCCCGGCATCGCCCATACCCGCTGGGCGACGCATGGCGAGCCGAGCGACAGAAACGCCCACCCGCATTGCGACGGCGCCAACCGCATCGCGGTGATCCACAACGGCATCATCGAGAATGCCGTGGCATTGCGGGCGCGGCTCGAAAGCGCCGGCGTCGTCTTCCGCTCCGAGACCGACAGCGAGGTGCTGGCCCACCTGATCGCGGCGATGCCTGAGCGCGCGCTCGACGCCGCGGTGCGCGCGGCGTTGCGGCTAGTCACCGGCACCTACGGGCTCGCCGTGCTCGACGCGGCGCGGCCCGAGGCGATCGTGGTCGCCCGCAACGGCAGCCCGGTGGTGCTGGGAGTGGGCGAGCGCGAAATGTTCGTCGCCTCCGACGCTGCGGCCTTGGTGCGGCACACCCGCCGGGTTGTCTATCTCGACGACGGCGAGGTGGCGCTGGTGCGCGCCGACGGTTACGAGACCGCGACCCTCGACGGCGGGCCGACCGCCAAGACCCCGTCGACGATCACCTGGACGAACGAAGCCTTCGACAAAGGCGAATATGAGCATTTCATGAGGAAGGAGATCGCCGAGCAGCCCGAGGTGGTCGCGCGTACCTTAAGCGGCCGGCTCGAGCCGCGCTTCCAGACGACGCATTTGGGCGGCATCGAGTTCGCTGCGCACGAGCTCCTCGATATCCGCCGGGTCAAGATCCTGGGCTGCGGCTCGGCTTACATCGCCGGTGCGATCGGGGCCCACCTGATCGAGCAGCTGGCGCGGCTGCCGGCGCATGCCGAGCCCGCCTCCGAGTTCCGCTACCGCAACCCGGTCATCGAGCGCGACACGCTCTACATCGCCGTCAGCCAATCGGGCGAAACCTTTGACACCTTGGCAGCGGTGCAGGAAGTGAAGCGCAAGGGCGGGCGCGTGCTCGGCATCGTCAACGTCGTCGGCAGCACGATCGCGCGGGAATGCGGCCGCGGCATCTACCTGCACGCCGGTCCCGAAATCGCCGTCGTGTCGACCAAGACCTTCACCTGCACCGCCGTCGCCTTCGCGCTGCTCGCGATCCATCTCGGCCGCATCCGCGATCTCTCGACCGCCGCTGGCGGCCGCCTGCTCACGGCGCTCGCCGCACTGCCGGAGCAGATCGACGGCATCATCGCGCGCGAGGCCGAGATCGCCCGGTTTGCCGAGCGGCTCGCCCTTTGCGAGCACGCCTATTTCGTCGGCCGCTCCGCGGGTTACGCGGTGGCGATGGAGGGGGCGCTCAAGCTCAAGGAGGTCAGCTACCTGCACGCCGAGGCCTATTCGGCGGCCGAGCTCAAGCACGGCCCGCTGGCGCTGATTTCGCCCGAGACCCCGACCATCGCGGTGATCCCGCGCGACGATCTCTATCCCAAAAACCTCTTGACGATCGAGGAAATCCGTGCCCGGCGGGGGCCGGTCTTCGCCGTGACCCACGCCGGCGAGGTGCTGGCAACGGCCGACGCAATGTTCGACGTACCGCGCTCCGAGCCAGAGCTCGATCCGATCCTGCTCAACATCCCGTTGCAGCTGCTCGCCTATCACGTTGCCCTGAAACGCGGCTGCGACATCGATAAGCCGCGCAACCTGGCGAAATCGGTGACCGTCGAATAAGTGTGACGGCATCGTCAACTTGACTGGCTGTGGTCAAAGAGATGGGCATCGTGAGGCGGCGTGGGCTAATGATGATGCCGCTGTGATAACGCTGCTGATTTCCGCCCAGACCCGGGATGTCTGCGTTCTGGAAGCTCTGTGCTCGGCCGCAGTGAGGTGATCGCGGCGGAGGTGAAACAGGTTATTGATCGGGTCGTGCGCTGAAAGAAACCGCCGGGCTTGGCCGGCAGATTTGAACTGCTTGATTTGCCGCTCTCGTCGGCGCCTCGGCTGGTGCGAATTCTCCGCTCGGTTGTTCAGTCCCTTGTGCTGGCGATCCCTTGTGCTGGCGATGCTCAACGCCGGGCATGACGTCCCGCTTCGCCGCGCCGTCGCTGGCGAGCGTATCAGTGATCATGACGCGTGGCGGTGGCATCTGCTTCTTCAGCAGCTGGCGCAGCATCCGCTGGGCAGCTGGCGTGTCGCGTCGGCGTTGGGCCAGGACATCGAGCACGATACCGGTCTGGTCCACCGCCCGCCACGATCCGAAGATCGCCGAGCGCCATGGCTGACGAGGGATGATCCGCTTCACCAAGCACGCTCGGGAAGCGATCAGCATACGCGACATCACTATAAACTGGATCGAAGCGGCGGTCAGCGCCGGATTGGATCGAGCCTGATCCACGCCACCCCGACCGGACGCGATCCTATAAAGGCAATCGCAGAATATGGTGCCCGCGTTCTGCGGGTTGTGCATCGACCGGAGGGCGATGATATCGTGATCATTACAGTGCATTTCGATCGCGGAGCCCGGCGATGATCAGAACTTCCTATGACCCAGAGGCCGACGCGATGTTTGTCTGGTTTGGCCCGGAAGGCGTCAAATCCGCCGTCACCGAAGAGGGTCGCCAGGCATCATGCTCGATTTCGACGGCGAAGGCCGGATGATCGGCATCGAGGTGCTCGACGTGAGCGAGCGCATGACGCGCCCTAAGGCGGCCGCCTGATCGCTCCAACTGGTTGACCGAGGTCTCTGCAGCAATCATGCGCGCGGAAGACATCAGCGAACGTCCGCTTACCTGCCAGTGGGGCCGTCCTGCTTAATGCGCGCCGGGCGCCGGACTTTGCGCCCTTTGCGTATGATGACTAGTTAAATTACTAGTTATAAGCGAGAACCGGTGATGAGTTGGCCGGTATGCTAAGGCACCGTTATTTCGTAACGCATTTGCACTTCTGATCCCAATACTTAGTTTCGCGCGTTTTTTTGTATGTCATGCCCGTGTGGGTTACGAAAAACCGGGTGATCGGCTTCGTGACATCATAGGAGCCGTCTGGATTCTTTCTCAGAGCATCACGGAACGTCATCCGGCCATTTCTCGACGTTGATCGCCTGTGCTTGCGCGGTCACCGACCAAGCGGCCACGAAGACCGCGACAACGCCCGCTGCAAACCGGAATGAAAACATCGGCACTCCTTTTGGCGCCAGGTGCGAGCGTCGCTACATATCGCGACCCGGTTTCCAAACCCCTACCAGGATGCCGGCATTTGCGGGTGACGCCGGCCCGCCCTTCGCCTAGGGTGCGCGTCCGGGTAGGGCTCGTGCCCGAGCGCAACCTATGGAGGGTGGCATGCTGGCGATGTGGGTGAAGGTTCGGGTGAAGCCGGAAGGGCGCGAGCGCTTTCTGAAGGCGATCGAGGTGGACGCCCTCGGTTCCGAGCGGGACGAGCCGGGCTGCCTGCGCTTCAACGTGCTGCAGGACGCGCAGGACCAGAACGTCTACTACTTCTACGAAGCCTACCGCGACGAGGCCGCACTGGAGGCACACCGGGCTGCACCCCACTATGCCGTTTGGCGCGCCGCCGCGGACACCCTCGACGGGCCGCCCGAGGCGACGCGCTGCCAGACCGTCTTTCCCGCAGCAGCCGACTACTGGACGCGAAACAAGTAATACGAACGCTCCGATCAGAGCGGCTCACCGGCGCCTGAGAAGGGTAGGCGTGGATCATTTTCGCGCTGCTGTTGCCTGCAAGCCCGCCCGATAGAGGGCGAGCGTCTCGCGGGCGACGATCTCGTCGGCGAAATGGCGCCCGACGAGTTGCCGGCCGGCCTGCCCCATTCGGGCGCGACGCTGTGGATCGGCGGCGAGGGCGGCGATTGCGTCGGCGAGCGCCTCGATATCGTGCGCCCGCACCAGGAGGCCGGTCACTCCCGGGCGGATTGCCTCGCGAGCGCCTGGGACATCGGCGGCGATCAGCGGCCGGCTGCAAGCGGCGGCCTCTGCGCACATCGGCGACCGCCCCGAGCCATTCGATGCCGGGCTCGCCAGCGAGCAAACGCAGCCTTTGCGCGGTCAGCGAATTGGCGTTGTCGAGATCGGTCGGGCCGGCGAGGAGGAGCTCGATGTTCAGACCGCGGGCCCGCAAGCGGCGGATTGCGGCGGCAGCTTCGAGCACGCCCTTGTCGCGCAGCATGCGCGATACGAGCGCCACGGTGACGATGCCGCCAGCGGGCTCCGGTAAGGGCGCAAAGTGGTCGATGTCGACGCCCGACCCTCTGATCAAGGCGATCCGCCTGGGGTCGATCCCGAGTGCCATGAGGGCGGCGCGATCCTCCGGGTTCTGCACGACGACCCAGTCGCGGGCATTGCCCGCGGCAAGCCGCAGCGCCAGGCTGAGCGGCGGCCGACGCAGCCGCGCGGCAGCCGTCGTGGCGGTAAAGCCGGAGCCGAGACCCATTATTGACGCGACCGACGCCGGGGTGTGATCCGAGCGTGCAAAGGCCAGATGCCGGGCGAGGCTGCCGAACAGCACCGGCTTCAGTGCCACGTGATGGAGGATGTCGGGGCGCTCGGCATGATAGAGCCTTGTGATCGCGGCAATCGCCCGTGCGGCGCCGAGCAGCCCGTCGCCACGGCGCCGCCAGGGAATCGGGCGCAACGCGAAGCCCTCCTCGCAGATCTGCTCGCCGTGCTCCCGCACCCGGGTCGCGACCACCACCGCGAAACCATCCTCGCGCGCCGCCCGGGCGACCGGCAGGCGATGCGAGCAGAAATACCAGTCCTCGGTCACCAGAAAAAGCAACTTTGGCCGCCCTGCGGCAGCGGCGGCCGGAAATGGCAGCGGCGGGACGGCGGACCGGATCGGATCGGGGTGGGCCACTGGAGTTGGGTCGGCCTTGCTTGGGGACCGCCGCCTCTCTAATGCATTTGCCGCGAGATCGCTCGCGCAAATCTGGAGGAGCCGGAGGTGGCGCGGGTTGTGGTGACGGGTGCCGCGGGCTTCATTGGCCGGGCATTGTGCGGCGGGCTCGTCGAGCGCGGCCATCGGGTCGTCGGCCTGACGCGCGGCTCGGCGGAACCGATCCCCGGCGTCGAGATGCGTCCGATCGGCGAGATCACCGCGCGGACGCACTGGCCCGAGCATCTCGGCGGCGCCGACATCGTCATCCATCTCGCCAACCGCGCGCATCGTTCGGTCTCTGCCGGGGCAGCCTCGCACGAAGCCGAAGCGGCGGCGATGCTCGCCCGCGCCGCGGCGGCGAACGGGGTGCGGCGGCTCGTCTATATGAGCTCGGTCAGAGCGATGGGCGAGACGACCCGGCCCGGCGCGCCGTTTCGTCCGACCGATCCGCCGTTGCCGCGCGAGGCTTATGGTCGGGCCAAGTTGGCAATCGAGCAGGCGTTGGCGACAGCGGCGCAGGAAACCGGGCGCGAACTCGTCATCCTGCGGCCGCCGCTCGTCTACGGGCCGGCGGTCAAGGCCAATTTCCGGGCATTGATCAGGCTCGCCGCGAGCGGGCTGCCGCTGCCGTTCGCCGGCATCGCCAACCGGCGCAGCCTGATCTTTCTCGATAACCTCGTCGATGCCGCGGTGCATGCCGCCCTTCATCCGGCTGCCGCCGGCCATGTCCTGCTGCCCCGCGATGCGGCCGATCTGTCGACGGAGGAGCTGATCCGACAATTGGCGGCCGGGCTCGGCCGCCCGGCGCGGCTCTTCGCGATGCCGCAGGCCCTCCTCGCCGCCGGTCGCCGCCTCCCGGCCCTCGGCGCGTTCTTCGCCCGCCTGACGCTGTCGTTGCAGGTCGACGACAGCGCTACACGTCATCTGCTCGGCTGGGCGCCGCCGGTTTCGCCCGAAATCGGGCTCGCGGCGACGGCGCGCGCCTTCCGCGAGGAGAGGTAGGACCTGGGTTTGCGCCCTCCGACACGCTATATCGGAAAGTCACGAACAGTTCGCGCAGGAGGCTGCCGTGCCGAGCTTCGACATCGTCTCGCGCCTCGACCTCGCGGAGGTCGACAACGCGCTCGCCGGGATTACCCGCGAGATCGGCACGCGCTTCGACTTCAAGGGCAGCAAATGCACTATCGAGCGGCAGGAGGGGCTGGTCACTCTGCTCGCCGATGATGAGCTGAAGCTCAAGCAGATGCACGAACTCTTGAAAGTGCACCTGACGCGGCGCAAAGTCGATCCCGCGGCACTCGATTTCAAGCCGCCCGAGAAGGCCTCGGGCAACCGGGTGCGCCAGACGATCGTGTTGCGTCAGGGTGTCGACGCCAATCTCGCCCGGCAGCTGATCCGCGAGATCAAGGACAGCAAGCTCAAGGTGCAGGTGTCGACCCAGGGCGACGAACTGCGAGTAACCGGCAAGAAGCGCGACGATCTCCAGGCGGCGATCGCCCTCGTCCGCGGCTTGAAGATCGAGCAGCCGTTGCAGTATCTGAATTTTCGCGAATAACCCCGCGCAGCCTCCGCGGGGCTTGATCGTCCACGCGGCGGGCGATATTAACCCGCGAGGCCTCGTCCCCTTCGTCTAGAGGCCCAGGACACCGCCCTCTCACGGCGGCAACACCGGTTCGAATCCGGTAGGGGACGCCACATCTGGTTTAATAATAGAAATCAATGGCTTACAGACCGCCGGTGCAGGCTCGCTGTATAGGCGGAATGTATATTCCTTGTATAGGAGCAGCGTGATCTTGATTGTGGGATGCGCTCTCACCGCGACCAGATGCCCCGTCCAACCAGCGGATTATCCGCGCAGCAAGCCGCCGTCGA
>WNFQ01003007.1_pt1 | contig 12251 bp, 14 predicted proteins | sample 5400171 | NCBI WGS metagenome assembly WNFQ01 (sample SAMN13153356, study PRJNA577476) | soil metagenome | isolation source: 20 cm soil under Madrone tree | place: USA:California | collected 2016-06-14
CGGATCGAACCACCGAATTCTCAACCCAGCCAAGCACTAGCGCAGTGATTTTCGAGCCTGTTCGTCCGAAGTTACAGCCGTGAACTTAATCTTTCTTGCGTTGCTGCAATTTGAGATTCAGGACGATGTCCATGCGGCTTTCAAAACTGGAAATATTGCGGGTTTGCGATTTCGCGTCGTCTTTTTCCGCATACAGCTCGTATTCGGCGTTGGGGTCCAGTCCGCTGAAGCGATACTCGCCTTGATCATTGGTGATGTTGCTGCGAACCTGATTGGAGTGAGTGTCTTTCAGAAAAACGACGGCGGAGCGGACGGGATTTTCGGACTTATCGAGAACAACTCCACGAACGGTCTTCAACTGCGAACTATGCTTCTTATCCTGAGCGCTCAAGGACAGCGCACAGAAAAACGCGATGCAACCGGCGACCAAGATTTTGTTGCGGCTGGTCATGATTTTTTGTTTCCCTGATGTTCCATACGGAAAACCAGATCCTTGTAGCGGTCGCCAGTTTTGGCGTCCACAGGCACAGACTGCTCTGCGAAACCCTTGGCGCGAACGAGCACTTCGTAGTCCCCGCCCATTTTGACGCGGACGGCAAAATCACCGCGCGAATTGGAAACGGTCTGCCAGCGGAATTTTTTTTCCGCAGAGCGGCGAATGCGCAGCTCCGCGCCGGGCAACGCGAAACCTTCCTGAGTGAAGACCGTACCGCGAACCAGAAAATCGTTGGAGTGGCGCGTGGCCGATTGATTGGGATTCTGCTTTGAGGTGGATTCTGAAGAGGGCGAGGATTGCGAGGAAGGCGGCTGAGCGGCTTCTTGCGCGCCGAGCGATGCAGCGAAGGAAAGGAGCAAAGCAGCAATCAGAACGGAATTAACAAACGAGGATCGCACGTTGCACTTTTCGGCGGTCTTGGGAGAAAGGTGTTTCACGCTATTGAGATGCCGTAGAGGCCGGTTTCGATGTACGGGCGAAAAAGACTATTCCTCGTCCTCTTCTTCGTCTTCCTCGATCTCGTCATCGTCTTCTTCTTCGTCGTCTTCCTCGGCTTCGTCCTCATCCTCTTCTTCTTCGTCGTCCTCTTCATCGAGGTCGTCGGAAATAGGATTGAGATGGACGGGATGCGTCTGGGTAACTTCCAATTCGGATTCACACTCTGGGCAGCTCAAGATTTCGCCCTCCTCGACTTCGTCCTCGTCCACATCTATTTCGGCGCCACAATCGGGGCAGCGAATCACGGCACGATCCTCCGTAAAAATATTCGCGGGGCGGAACCATGGAGAATCGCGACCGCCACCGACCATCGTATTATATACCGTGAATGCGGAAGTCAAAGTATAGATGAAGGAAAGCTGCGTCAGCGTACAGAGCGGGAGCACCTAAGCGTGGCGGGCAAGACGGAAAGCGGGGCGGAATGAGTTCGTGGAGGGAGTATCCGGAGCGGCCGATTGTGGGCGTGGGCGGAGTGGTGATTGAGGACCAGCGGGTACTCTTGATTCGGAGAGGAACCGAGCCGCTGAAAGGGCAATGGTCGATTCCGGGAGGAACGTTGGAACTTGGTGAGACGCTGATGGAAGGAGCGGCGCGCGAGTTGAAGGAAGAGACCGGGCTTGAAGTCAGCGTGTTGGGGATGATCGAGCTCTTTGAGCGCATCAATTTCGGACGCGGAGCGGATGAGACATGGACGACCATGGAAGAGCGAAGGCGTCCGCGATTTCATTTTGTGATTGTAGACTATTTATGTGAACGGATTTCCGGAGAAGCGGTGGCCGGAGGCGATGTGACCGATGTGGAGTGGGCGAGCGAGGACGAATTGGAGAAATTTTCTTTGACGCCTACGGCGACGCGGGTGATTCGAAAGGCATTTTCCTTGGCCCGAGCGAAGAAATAAGAAAACTGCCAGAGCAAATCCGCAGTTACACGAGAGAATCGCGAACATCATTTTAGGGTGCGCGGGTGATCTCGATGTTGCCGTTTGAGTTCGTCAAACTCAGCGCGCACGCGCCGTTACCGATTACGCCGTTGAGGGAATTGCCGCCAATGGTGCCGGTGGCAGTGATGGGCAATTCGGTGTTGATGTGGCCGAAAGATGTGTGAGCAGCCACTTTGTAGCCGGCATTGGTGGGAACGCGGACAGCAATGTGCGAAAAGGAAGTCTTTAGCTCAATGTCTTTGCAGCCGGAACTGGAAGCCGCGGTAACGTCGATAGCGCCGTTCTGATTGTTCACAAGAATCTTCCCACCGATATTTTCAAGAGTCACGCCCGAAAACGAGGTGTCAACCGTTGCGTCGCCTTCAATGGCTCTTGCGCTCACGGCGCCATTCGAATCCTGCGCGGTGAATTTCCCTTTCACATTTTCGACGTGCACGGAGCCGAAGGAAGTCTTGGTGTAAACGTCGCCCTGAATATCGGTAAGCTCGATGGCGCCGTTGCCGGTCACTATGTTGGCTCCGTTGTGTAGGTGGCTAGCGTTGACCGTGCCGAAACTGGTGGTCGCGGAAACAAAACCGCGCGCTTCGGAAATATCGACGGAACCATTGTTGTTATGAACAGTCAGTGTCCCGCCGATGCGAGTGGCCTCGACGGCTCCGAAGCTGGTTTTCAGCTCGGCGTTCGCGGACACGTCTGAGGCCTCGATTTTTCCGTTGCTGTTCGAAACCGAGAGACTGCCGTTAATGTTGCGAACCACGACTTCGCCAAAGGAATTGTTGATCGTAGAATTTCCGCCGGAGCCGGAAAGAGAGACGGTGCCGTTGCCCCCGGAAATCGTTGCCGCACCACTAATTTGCGAAACCTCAATTTCGCCGAAACGATTGCGTACCTCAAGCGTTCCTTTAACGTTGGAAACTTTAACGGCGTCGTTGTTACCGGTCACCGAACAGTTGCCGGACGCATTCGAGAGTTCGATGCGGCCAAAAGAGTTGACCAGCTTGGCGGCGCCGGCATCGCGAACCGTCAGGACTCCGTGGCCGTTTTCGATTTGCGACCAGCCGTGAACGCCGGAAACTTCGGCTGTGCCAAATTCATTGTGCAACCAGAGCGGAGCTTCGGCGGGCATGGCGATTTCGTAGTCCACGGAATAGGAAGTCCGGCCGCCAATTCGGATGGATGGCAGATAGGACTTTGTGTCCGGATAAATGGTGCGGACGTGCACGCCGTCGCTTGATTCGCGGACTTCAATCTGGATTTTTTGCGCGAAGTCCTGGGCGTCGGCGCTATTGCGATCCTGCACGTGGATTTTCGCGGAAATTCTCACCTCGTGGCCGGAATCGCCGTGGATGTGTACCTGCCCGAAGCGGTGGTCGAGACTCAAGCCCTGATTGCCGGAAAGCGCGACGGTTTTTTCGAAGTCGCGAGTGATTTCCTGCTGGACGGGATCTTTGCCGAGAGCGGGACCGCCTGTGGCGAGAACCAGCACGGCGGTACAGAGCCAAGCTGGATAACGCCGCGTGCTTTTAAATAAGTTGCTAGGAGCTGGGTGGCTCACTGTTTGGCCTCCAAAACCTGTTCAAGCGTGTCCTGCTTTTCGCGATACATGGCGAGCAACTCGCGGCGCAGATGGCCATTCGCGGGATTGATGCTGGCCTGGGATTTCAAATCGGCGATGGCGCTATCGAGGACCAGAAGTTTTTCGCGATAGTTGGCCATCAGCGGCGCGGAAGAATTCTGCAGCTGTGGACGGGCTCGCGCGTCAAGTTTGTCGATGGCCCGCTCGTAGACGGCTTCAGCGCGTTCAACGTCGTTCACCGCGCGGTCGTTCAGTAGAGCCTGATTGTCCGGAATTGTGTGCGTGCGCAGGTTCGCCATGAACCAAATTGAGGACACAGTCAGGGCGACCAGAAGCAGAGCCGCTGCGGCGGTTTGCCATTGCAATAATCCCAAATTCCATGAGCCGAAGAATCGCTGCCAGCCGGAATTTTTCGTCGCCGCCGATTGTTGCGCGAGCGCTTGTTCAATGCGCGGCCACAACGCAGACGAATCCCATTCCTGATGAAGTTCGCTGGCAGCCGAGGAAAGATTCTTCCATGCCCGGACTTCTTCAGCACACGCGGCGCAATCCATGGAGTGATTTTCGAGAGCGGTCCATTCTTCTGGTGTGCCGTCCAGGAAAATCCTTTCGCGGTCGTTGCATGAAATGGTCATCGGATTACCTCGCCTCCGCTGCGCTGCTGCGCGGAGCTTCGAGCATCTGGCGAAGAGTCTTCTTCGCCTGGAAGAGGGTGTTCTTGGAAGCCGCCTCGCTGATCTCCAGCATCGAAGCGATTTCGGAATGGCGGAATCCTTCCACTTCGTAAAGGAGAAAAACGTCGCGCTGGTGGCGGGTCAATTGAGATACAGCGCGTTCGAGGGCGATACGTAATGTCGGATGGGCCGATGCGGCGCGTGGTTCGGGCCGGGTCGGAGTTTCATCAGGCTCCTCGTGAGCGACTTCTTTTTTGCGCATACGACTACGGCGAGCGTCGTAACAGGTGTTCATCAAGATGCGGAATGACCAGGTGGCGAAACTGGATTGGCCGCGGAAACTGGCAATGCTGCGCTGAATTTTCAGGAAAGTGTCCTGCACTGCGTCTTCCGCTTCGCTGGTGCTGCCGAGCAAATTGCGCGCGACGTTCTTCATGCGCGAGCCGTGCAGCCGATACAGGCGTTCGAATGCCTGCAGGTCGCCCGCTTGGCAGGCAGTGGCGAGAGCGACGTCATCCATGGCCAGTGGCGATAAATCCGCGACAGGTGAGGAAGAACGCTGCGTAAATTCCGGTCGTCCCAATCTCACCTCCTGATGACGTGGCTGCAGTGAGATTTTAGCCTCCCAGGGCAGCGCAAGTCGCATGGTTCCCATGTGCGTCTCCTGAGGTATAGACGACGCAAACATGGGAAACGTCAGGGTGTGCGCCCAGGGTGGCGATGGGAGCAATCTGAAGAAAAGACGAGATTTATTGTGTGTCGGGCAGCGCGGTCGATGCGCTCTTGTTTAGTGCAAAGGGTCAAAAAGTTTCAGTCGCCAGTTCCTGAGGCAACGCGCCTCGCGTGCGTTCGCGCCGGGCGAATTCGGCGAGCGCAGCGCGAAGGTCGACGACGGTAAAATCCGGCCAGCGCTTGTCCAGAAAAATCAGCTCGGCAAAAGCGCATTCCCAAAGCAGGAAATCGGAGAGGCGTTGCTCGCCGCCAGTTCGGATCAAGAGATCCACATCGGTTGAGCCGCCGCGGGAAATTTCCGAAAGGACCGCCGAAAAGGATTCGAGCGATAATTCCGTGGCTTTGTAATAGCGGCGAGCGGCCAGATAAATAGATTCGCGCGCGGAGTAGTCGATGGCGAGGCGAAGATGCAGGCGCGTGCCGCGAGCGGTGGCGGATTCCGCGTCAGCAACGGTTTGCCGCAGCGTGGCGGGAATACGATCGCGCCGTCCGATGATGCTGATGCGAACGCCATTTTCGACGCAACGCGTGGTTTCCGTCAGCAGGTATTCGTGCAGCAGGCGAAGGATGCCATTGACCTCCGCAGCAGGGCGTTTCCAGTTGGCGGAAGAAAGCGCGAACAGCGTAAGCGTGTGGATGCCGAGCTTGGGAGCGGCTTCGATGATCGAACGGCTGGTTTCGGCTCCCGCGCGATGGCCCGCGGAGCGCGGCAATCCGCGTTGAGTGGCCCAACGCCCGTTGCCGTCAGTGATGATGGCGACATGCAGCGAAGGGGCTGGCATCACTGGAGGTGCATTGAGGATGTGTTGCAAAATTACGTGTTGAGTGGTCATGGTGGTGTTCCTTCTCCGCCGCGGAGAACATGTATAAATAACTTTGTACCATAAAGCTTGTAGACAAATTTTTTATCCCTCGCGCGTCGCGCGGATCAGCGCCTCCATGTGGTTGAGGTAACGTTCGAGAGCTTTGCGGCCAGCCGCGGTAAGGTGATATTCCGTCTTGGGCAAGCGGCCGTCGAAGGATTTGGTGCACACGATGTAGTCGGCTTCTTCCAGGCGCCGCGCATGCACACTGAGATTACCGTCAGTAGTTTTCAAGAGCGCCTTTAATTCGTTGAAGGTGAGCGAACGATTGACCGCGAGCGCGCTGACGATGCCCAGGCGAATGCGTTCGTGAATCAGGCGATCGAGGTCGGGAGAAACGGCTTCGCGATTCTGTCCCTTGTTAGAGCCGGCGGCGGCGGTGCGCTCACGTGCCGCGTGATCGTGTCGAATTGTGGATGACTTTGACATGCAAACTTACTTCAGCCTCCATACCGCTGAGCGATCCAAATCCCGAAACCGATCTGCACGAAGCCAAAGCCGAATGCCATGAACAGGTCGCCCATATGGCGCGGAACAAATAGCGCCGCAGCGCCCAACAGCATCAAGCATAGCCCCATGATAGGAACGACGCGCACCGAAAACGAACCGGCAGTCACAATCGCGGCTCCATAAAGTAGCAGCCACATTCCGGGAAGCAGCGCATGCAACCCGGCGTGCGCGAGGGCGAAGGTGAGTAAACCTCCAACGACGACCGGCGGCGCGAAACTCAAAAGAAATTTGCGGCCCGGGCCCGAGAGCAGCTTGGCGTTGGCGCGGTGAGCCTTGGTGGCGGACGCGGGAGCAGCAATGGCGACGGCGACAAAGGCTTCGATCAGCCAGATGGAAAGCCAGCGCTCGGGCGTAAGTTGGCGCGCAGCGAAATATGCGGCAACCAGAGCGGTAATGCCCATGGCTACACCGCCCCAACCGGGTACGGCGGTAAATTCGGCAGCGCGTTCCATGGTTTCGCGAATGTAGCGAAGATGGTCAGCGGCGCGCGCGTCAATGGGAATAGGAGCGCGGGACGAAGAAGAGCGAAGAGGACCGAGAAGGGCCATGGCAGGGAGATTAGCGAAATCGCAGATTATTGTCAAGTACTTTGTGATACAAAGTAGACAAGGCAGGACGACGCTATTTCCGCTTCGGGTAGCGGCCAAGAATTGAATTCCAGCGGATGGTGAACACGTCCACGAACATCAGAAAGCTGTCGCGCATCATGTTGATTTTGGTGGCCGGCGAATGCGACCAGCGCACGGGAATTTCGATGGACTTGAGCCCGTGATGGCGCGCCAGGTACAGCAGCTCGGGGTCAAAGCCGAAACGCTCGATGCGCTGTTGATCGAAAATGATGCGGCAGCGCTCGCGGCGGAACGCCTTGAAGCCGCATTGCGTATCCACGAACGGAAGCCACAAAACGATGCGCACGATGCGATTGAAAATGATCCCGGCAAATTCGCGAAATAGCGATTCGTGCACTTCGATAAGTTTTCGATTCATCGCGCGCGATCCGATCGCCACGTCGTATTGCTGCAGCGCGGAGAGAAGTTTGTCGGCTTCTTCGATTGGCGCGGAAAGATCGGCGTCGGTGAAGAGTACGTATTCGCCTCTGGCTTCCATCATGCCGTGGCGCACGCTGTAGCCCTTGCCGTGGTTTTCACCGTTTTTCAAGACGCGAAGATTCAAGATGCGATCGCGGAAAGACGCGGCGACTTCGGCGGTGCGGTCCGTCGAGCCGTCATCCACGACCAGGACTTCGGTGCTGCGGTTGGAGGCGTTAACGTATGCGGCGATTAATTCCAGAGATCGAGGAAGACGAAGTTCTTCATTAAAGGAAGGAACGATAATGGAAAGCTGAAATGACGAAGTCTGGCCTGCGAGCGGAGGACTCGTCATCGGTTCACGCCCGACCCGCGGCGATGGCGTGTTTTTCCCAGGCGCGAGTGTTCAGAATTTCCTCGATTTGCGCGAGCGCGAAGTCGCATTCTTCCTGTTGATTGTAAAAATGCGGTGAGATGCGGATTCCAGCCAGCGGGCGGTAGTCCACCAGGATGTCTCGCGCCAGCAATTCGCGGCAGACTTCGGAAGCGTGCGGACAGTCTACCGAGACCGTGCCGCCGCGTTCAGCGGGATTTTCTGCGGTGTTGACGCGCCAGCCGCGCGCGCGAGCGCCATCGAAAATGCGTGTGGTCATGCCTATAGATTTTTCGCGGATGGCCCGTGCGCCGATTTTATTGAGAATTTCGAGCCCCGGCTGGCAAGCGTAGAGCGCGGGAATGTGCGGCGTTCCGTTTAGAAAGCGGTAGGAATCGTCACGCGGGTCGATTGCGCCGCTTTCGAATTGGAACGGGCGGCGGTGAGCGAGCCACCCGGTCAGTGATGGGCGCAATTTCTGCCGCAAATCTTCGCGCACGTAGAGATAGGCTACGCCGGGACCGCCGCAAAGCCATTTGAGTACGCCGCCAACGGCAAAATCGCAACCCAGTTCGCGTACGTCGAACGGGACAGTGCCGGTGGCCTGAAAGGCGTCAAGAATTACATGCGCGCCGACGCGATGAGCTTTCTCGACGATGGCTTTAGCGTTGACGATGAACGAGCTGCGAAAAAGCACCAGCGAAATGGGAACCAGCAGCGTGGTTTCATCAATGCTGGCGAGAAACGCTTCGAGATCGAAGCGAATCGAGTTGCCGCTGGGTACAAGTTCCACGCGCGCGCCGTGCTGCCGTTGCTCGTGATAAAAATATTGTACCGACGGAAATTCCAGGTCGGTCATCACCACTTTGTTGCGCTGGCCGCGAAAATCAAAGCAGGAAGTAACGACCGCCTGCGTGGTGGTGACATTTTGATGTAGAGAAATCTCGCCCGGTCCGGCGCCGATCAGCGGAGAAATCTGGTCCGCTACTTTTCCGGGAAGATCCCACCAGGAGTCTTCCCAGGCGCGAACGCCGCGATCGGCCCATGCGTCGGCATAACCGCGCAGAGAATCGTAAACGGCGCGCGGCATCGCTCCCAGCGAATTGCTGATGAGATAGGTGGAGCGGCCGAGAATCGGGAATTCACTGCGCCATTTAAGCAGTTCATCCATGAGGAGCAGCTCCCGTCGGGGCTTTGGGCGAACGAAGTTTTCGCCAAATAAAATAACACACGGTCAGGAATAGCAGCCACGGCGGACCGGAAAGCAATGCAACGTGGAAGTCCGGGATCCACCAGGTGGAAGCGAGCACCGCCAGCAACGCAAGAATTCCGGCGATGGAACTCCAGATTCCCAGAGGAGCGATGCGCGCAATGACGCGATTTTCTTTCGCCACACGCAAGCGAAATGCAACGTGCGTCGCCAGCGTCATCAGCCAGATAAATGGTCCGCCAAAAAAAGCCACGCCGATCAGAAACACGAATGCGGTTTCTTTGAAAATCTGCGACAGCACCAGGGCCACGGCCATGCCGACGCTGGAAGCGAGCACCGCCGCAACCGGCATGCCCTTCTTGCTCAGCTTGCCCAGAAACACGGGAGCGAAGCCGCTGCGCGAAAGTGAAAACAGCATGCGCGCTGTAAAGTACAAATTGCAGAGCGCGCTGGAAAGCGCTGCCGATAGCACTACGAAATTCATGATATGGCTGGCCGCGGGAATTCCGACGCGTTCGAACACGCGCACAAACGGACTTTGCCCGAGGCCGATTTCAAGCCATGGAACCAGCCCAACTACTAGCGCGAGTCCTCCCAGATAAAAAAGCGCGAGAAAACCCAGCGTTCGGCGCAGCGCGCGAGGCACCGCTGTTTTTGGATCGGCGGCTTCGCCCGCTGTTACGCCGACAATTTCCAAGCCCAGAAAACTGAAGATAGCCATGACCACGCCGAGTCCGACGCCAGTCCAGCCATGCGGCGAAAATCCGCCGTATGCTGTGAAATTATTCAATCCAATGCGGGGAAATCCCACGCCGAAAAGAAGCATCGCGCCGAGAATCAAGAACGCGACAATGGTCACCACCTTAATCATCGCGAACCAATATTCCACCGAGCCAAAATCTTCGATGCTAAATGTATTTATCAGCACTAGAACGACGGAAAAGCCTGCGATCCAGGTCCATGCGGGCGCGTGCGGCAGCCAGAATTTGCAGTAGATGGCGGCGGCGACAACTTCGCTGCCGATGATCATCACTAGGCATAGCCAGTAGGTGTAGCGAACCGCGAACCCGGCCCAGGGATGGAGATACATTTCCGCGTATAAGCCGAACGAGCCGGCGGCGGGATGCTCCACCGCCATTTCAGCCAGCGCCCACATCACGGTGAGAGCGACCACCGCACCTGCGGCAAAACTTAGAATCACGGCCGGGCCAGCCAGATTCACACTGATCGCGCTGCCGAGAAAAAGTCCCGTACCGATGGTGCAGCCGAGACCGATCATCGCAACTTGGCGTGACGACAGGCGCTTGTGCAAGCCTGCCTCGCGCTTGGCGACGTCCTGCTCGATCGTCCGCACAGCGTTTCCCGCTTCGGGGGACGGCGGCGCAACTGTGAGTTGTTGGCCTTTCGGGTTGGCGCTCATTGCGCTGCATCGTAACAAACGCGCGGCACAAAAACCTAATTCGCACAATTCCCTCTCGTGACTCGTCTCGCTCCGCGCTAAGGTTTCGCGTTGGAAAAAAGCACCTCTCATCGCGAAACTTGCATCAGAGATACATGGCTAATACTGCCCCCAATCCGAGTATGACTTCGCGCGAAGTGCTCGCCGCATGGCGAGGAATCCTGAGCGGAAGCGCGCCCATGCTGTCCATTGAAATCACTCGTGAGTGCCCGCTCAGCTGCCCCGGCTGCTACGCCTATGGTGAGACGCACCTGGGGGGCGGAGGAGTTACCCTTCGCGAGCTGAATGACCTGCGCGGAGATGCGCTGGTGAATGGCGTGGTGGACCTGGTGCGAAAGCACAAGCCCATGCATGTTTCGCTGGTAGGCGGAGAGCCTTTGGTGCGGCATCGCGAACTCACCCGCATTCTTCCCGCTCTCAGCGAGCTGGGCGTATTCACACTCGTTGTCACCAGCGCTGTGATCCCTATCCCGATCGAGTGGATGAAAATCCCTCGTTTGCGGGTCGCGGTCTCGGTGGACGGGCTGCCTGAAGATCACGATATCCGGCGTAAACCGGCAACCTACGAACGGATTCTTAAAAACATCGAGGGCCGCGAGGTCAACGTTCACTGGGTCGTTACGCGGCCGATGCTGGCGCGCCCCGGCTACTTGGAAGAATATGTTGCCTTCTGGAACGCACGCGCCGAGGTCAATCGCATCTGGGTGAGCGTTTATACTCCGCAGATCGGCGAGCAAAGTACGGAAATGCTTACGCCGAATGATCGCGTACTTCTGGCGCGGAGCCTGCCTTCGTTATCTAAGCAATACCGGAAACTCTTAATCACCGAGGGCATGGCTGAAGCCATCGTCCATCCCCCGAGCAGTCCGGAAGATTGCCTTTTCTCCAAGATGTCTGCCAATTATTCGGCCGATCTGCAAAGCCGCGTGGAACCTTGCGTTTTTGGCGGCACGCCGGATTGCTCGCAATGCGGTTGTTCGATTAGTAGCGCTTTACACTGGATCAGAACGATTAAGGTAGCGGGTCCGCTCAAGGTCGATCACTTCGTCAGAGGTTCGATCGGCGTCGGTAAGTTGGTGAACCGCCTGCGAACCCGCTCGACACAGCCTCAGCGGTGGGATTCCGGCGCATCCAAGCCCCCGGCCGATCTGGTGCAAATCCAGCCCTGACCATATTTCGCCGCACAAAAGCTCCTCTCTAGCAAACCTCAATACAGCACCACCTGCACAAACGGACAGTCACCGGTGCAACACGGCTGTACTTCAGTCCCAATTCCCACCAACGCGCGAATTCGCGACAATATGGGCGTCGGGTGCGGGCGGTACTTGCAACCTGCGATATAGAACGGAGCCCGCCGTAAAGAAAGTCCCGCGATGGACGGGTGCGGGCGCTACTTGGAGCCCGCTAATGGAAATGAGGAAGTTCATGAAAGCCGTACTCGCGCTGATCGTCATATACGTTGGAACGTTCCTGGTTGCCATCCAGGGAGCATCGAACACATCGGTGGAAGCTTCGGAGCAGAACAGCGCGCAGGCCAGCGCTTCGATTGATCCCGTAAAAGAAAAAGAAATCCGTTCGTTGCTGGAACTGATTGGCGTGCGCGATGCCATTCAAGACGCGGCCAGCTCAGCCACCGAACAATACCGCCAGAAAATGCTGGAGACCTCGGCGAACAACGACCGCGCGCAAGTGCTGACGACTGCCTACCTCGCGGAATTCCAGAAGAAATTCGATGCGGATGCCGTCACCAACCAACTGGTGGGAATCTACGACAAGCATTTCACTGAAGACGAAATCAAAGACCTGCTGGAATTTTATGGCTCGCCGCTGGGACAAAAGGTGGCGGCAGAAATGACCAGGATCAGCCGCGAGGCGCAAGTGGCTACGCGGAC
>WNFQ01003015.1_pt1 | contig 12247 bp, 13 predicted proteins | sample 5400171 | NCBI WGS metagenome assembly WNFQ01 (sample SAMN13153356, study PRJNA577476) | soil metagenome | isolation source: 20 cm soil under Madrone tree | place: USA:California | collected 2016-06-14
CTCGGCGATGAGATTGGGAATTCCCCAGCCGAGATTGACGTACGCCCCATCCGGCAATTCCTGCGCGGCACGCTGCGCGATTTGCTCACGAGTAAGCCGCGGTTTTGCCGCCACTGCTTTTTCCTGGCTGGCGTCACCCGGCATAATGGAGTCCTTTTGCCTGCACAATGCGATGCACAAAAATCGCTGGCGTAATCACATTTTCCGGATCGATCGAGCCCACGGGAACAATTTCTTCCGCTTCCACAATCGTGGTTTTCGCAGCCATGGCCATGATGGGATTAAAATTTCTGGCGGCTAGGCGGTACGTCAAGTTGCCTAGCGCGTCGGCTTTTTGCGCCTTGATGAAGGCGTAGTCCGCGTGGATGGGCATTTCCAGGATGCAGCGCTCTCCGCGGATCACGCGCTCTTCTTTTCCCGCGGCAACTTCGGTGCCGACACCAACGGTGGTGTAAAAACCGGTCAGGCCGGCGGCCGCGGAGCGCATGCGTTCGCAGAGAATTCCCTGAGGCACAAGTTCCAGCGTCCCTTCTTTTGCGGCGTAGCGGTCCTGAAAATGACTGGCGTGCGGCCCGGGGAATGACGCGATGACGTGCTTGATTTGATCGTTCTTGAACATCAAACCCAGTTCGCCTTCGCGCGTGCCGCAATTATTGGTGATCGCCGTGATGTTTTTCGTTCCCTTGCGCGCGAGCGCTTGAATCAGATTGTTCGGAAAGCCCGCGCCACCAAACCCGCCGAACATGATTCGCGCGCCATCGGAAACATCGGCTACCGCCGCATCGAGACTCGGATAAACTTTTCGCTTCATCGTGCTCCCATCGCCCCTGCTCTGAGGTGTGACCGGAACCGCCCTTCAACTCCACTCTCGCGAAGCCATCGTCCCGTTTCGGTGCCGCTCAAATCATTTTTCTGCAGCAGCACCCGTAAATCGGTTTCATCGTCTACATCCATCTCCAGCCGCACGCTCCTGCGGAAAATCACGCGGGCACCGATGCGTCCCGCTTCCCTAACGTGTTTCGCAAAACTTCCCATGCCGAAATGTGATGGGAACAACGCCGGAGGCATTCGCAGAATCGCGTTGGTTCCCAAGCCGTCGCGCGACGGCACGATCACCAGCGCGGGTTCCTCGCACTCGACCGCCAGCAATTCATCGATGTCACCGGGCTGCACCAGCGGCACATCCAGCGGCATGCGCAGCAGCGCTTTCACTCCTCGGCCCTCGCAGATCCTGGATGCAGAATCCACGGAATCGCTCTCGGAAATCTGCTGCTCCTCGTGCAGAATCTCCCAGCCATTCTCCTCCGCGATGCGCAGCGCCGGATCGTAATTGGTCACCACGAAAATCTTGTCCGCCCGGCGCACGCCTCGCACCGCACGAATCGTGTCCGCCAGCATCGCGTGCGCCAACCCAAACCTCTCCTCTGGCGTCAACGCGCCTGCCAGTCTTTGTTTGGCATTTCTCAAATCTTTGATGGGGAGCAGGAGTGCGCGCATGGGAATCGCTCAGTAAGCGCCTTCGGTGTAGGTGGCGTGATGCGCCGCGCCCAGCGTGGGCAGCCGCGCTTCCGCCGTTTTGACTTCTTCGCTCACATCGAACATTCGCCTGATTTTGTAGGTAGTTGTGCGTTCCGCCGGCACGCGGCCGATCGAGCGAATCTTTGCGCGGAATTCTTCCGGTGAGACGAACTCGCCAAATGTCGCCCCGGCGGCTTTCGAAATGCTTTCTTCCATCAACGTTCCGCTGAAATCGTTGGCGCCAGCCTGCAAGCAGGCGAGCGACGTTTCGAATCCCAGCTTGACCCAGGAGACTTGCAGATTCTTGATCGCGCCGTGGAGCAGTACTCGCGCGAGCGCGTGGACCCTCAAGTGTTCTTCTCGCTTGGCGCCGGGCCGCGCTCCGCCGTGACGGTACAGACGAGTATTTTCATGGATGAAGCCGAGTGGAACGAATTCCGTGAAGCCACCGCTGCGCTTCTGAATTGCCCGCAAAAGAAGAATATGGCGCACCCAATCAGCGGGCTCTTCGACGTGGCCGTACATCATCGTGGATGTCGTGGGAATGCCAAGCTCATGCGCGGCGGTAATGATCTCCACCCAGCGGCCTACGGGAAGCTTGTTGGGACTCAGTTCTTGCCTCACGCGATCGTCTAAGATTTCGGCGGCGGTTCCCGGGATGCTTCCCAGGCCTTCGTCCTTCATCATTTGCAGATAGTCGCGCAGCGGCATCCCGGTCTTCAACACGCCGTAATCTATCTCCATGGGAGAGAACGCGTGCACGTGCATCTCGGGAATCGCGTGCTTGACGGCCCGCAAGAGGTCGCGATAGAAAAAGCCGTCGAGGTTTCGCGGCAATCCGCCCTGGATGCAGACTTCCGTGGCGCCGCGGTCCCAGGCTTCGCGCGCCCGGCGCACCACTTCTTCGAACGAAAGTGAATAGGCATCGGCGGCGCCCGGGCCGCGGCCAAATCCGCAAAAACTGCAGCCCACGAAGCATACATTCGTGAAATTAATGTTGCGATTGACGACGTAGGTGATCGCATCGCCGACGGTCTCTCGCCGTAGCTGATCCGCGACGGCCAGCAAGGCTTCCAATGCCGCGCCTTCCGCAGTGGCGAGGTGGAGCCCTTGTTCGAATGTCAGCTCCGCTCCACCCATCGCTGCTTGCAGGCAGTCGCGCGATTCCGCGGGGCATGCCTCAAGGGCAGCCGAAACGACTTCGTTCCTCATGCGCGTTGCCATTTCCTGCGTATCCTACCAGAGGAGGCCACTTGCGTGCTCGCGCGATAGCCGGGAGACACCCGAGGCTGGCCGGTGGGACCTGCATCCATTACCATAGCTGCTCGACGATGAGACGGGGCTCCATTCTGCTAATGGTCGGTGTTGCGGTCGTGGGCGTCGTAGTTGCTATTGCCGCATCTCTTCTCCATGATGGCCTGAGTTCTCGAGCCACTCCGAGCAAGCTGGAAGCGGCGATTGCGCGCAATGCTCGCCGCCTTGCAATTCCCGCAAACGCCAGATCCGCCCAAAACCCGGTCATCGCTTCCGAAGAGGACTTGCGCACAGCGCGGCTGCACTTCGCGGATCATTGCGCAATGTGCCACGACAATGACGGCAGCGGCCAAACCCTGTACGGCAAGGGTCTTTATCCTCACCCGCCCGACCTTCGCCTGCCGGAAACGCAAAACCTCACGGACGGCGAGCTCTTCTGGATTATCGAAAATGGTGTGCGCTTCACCGGCATGCCGGCTTTCGCGAATCCCGAGGAGCACGGAGGGCACGGCGGTGCACTTGACAGTTGGAAGCTGGTTCACTTCATCCGCCACCTGCCGCACCTCACCCCAGCGGAACGCGTTGAAATGGAGCGTTACAATCCGAAAGGGCCGGACGAGCGCGCCGAGGAACAGCAAGAAAACGATTTCCTGAACCGGGCAACACCGAAGCCCAAGCGTGAATCACAGAATCAGCATCCGCGATGAGGTGATGAAGTGTTAGGCTCTAGTTTTCCCGGGAGGATTGCGTGAAGACTCGTTGGATCTCCATTCTGTTGCTGCTCACGCTGGCGGCTGGCAGCGTCTCTGCTCACGGTGACAAAGTGCATATTGTCGGCACGGTCGAAAAAACGAACTCCGATTCGCTGGTGGTGAAAACGAAAGACGGCAAGTCCGTTGAAGTAAAACTGGCGGCTTCGACGGTCTACCTCGAGCGAAACAACAACCAGGACAAGCCCGCCAAGCTTGCCGACCTCGCTGCCGGCGATTTCGTCGTCATTCATGCAACGCCGAAAGACACCGGTCTCGAAGCCGGCCAGGTGCGGTTCTCACGTCCAGTCGCGCCCAAAGCGGCCGCTCCCGCCGCGCCGAAGCCGAAATACTGAAGAATTTTGAATTCGCAGGATTTTTTCTAATCGACCACATGGCAGGAGTGCGTCTTCAGCACAAGCCAGACTTTCCGCCCCACCGTCAGCTCCAGTGAGCGTACTGCCCCTGGCGTGACATGCGCCAAAAACGTTACGCCGCAATCCACCCGCGCGATCACCATTGTGCCGCGTCGCTCCAGCGAAGTGATTTGCCCCTCCATCACGTTGCGTGCGCTCAATCCGCGCGGCTGCTCCGTCGCCAGCAAAATGTCTCCTGCCCGGATCGCCACTCGCGCGCAGTTGCCCACCGCTGCGTAGCCTAGGGGCACCTCGATTTCGCACGCGGCTTCTCCCAGCCTCACGCGCATGACTCCATCAGCCTCGCGCAAGTCGAGCACCGTGCCGGCTAGCAAATTCTCAAATCCTGCGGCTTGCGCGAGCCGCTTTCGCCGTGGCGCGTCCAGCACATCCATCGGGGCGCCAGAGCTCACAACACGTCCGTTCTCAAGCGCAATCACACGCTCGCCGAGCGCATCCACTTCCTCCCGGCTGTGCGTCACGTAGAGAATCGGAATGCGCTTCGCCGCGTTCCACGCGCGCAAGTCGTCCACGATTGCCGACTTCAGCTCCGCGTCCAGCCCCGTCAACGGTTCGTCCAGCAGCAACGCGCGCGGCCCAGTCACCAGCGATCGCGCCAGCGCCACTCTCTGCCCTTCGCCTCCAGAGATTTCTCCAGGCTTTCGCGCCCGCAAGGATTCCACGCGAAACGCTTCCAAGATCTCCGTGACTTGCTCCTGCCTGACGTTCGCGGGCACTTTATCCAGCCCGTACGCAACGTTTTCTTCGACGCTCATGTGCGGAAAAAGCGCCGCCGACTGAAACAAGTAGCCCATCTTGCGCTGTTGCGGCGGCAGCTCCACGCGCGTCTCCGTATCGAACAAAATCCTTTCGCCCAGCGCAATTCTTCCTTCCTCCGGACGCACCAGGCCCGCAATGCAATCCAGCAGCGTGGACTTCCCCGCGCCCGATGGCCCAAACAGGATGGTGATCCCGGCAGGAACTTCCACGGAAAGATCCAGAACAAACGGAGGGGAGTTCTTGTTCCGGCGCGACGCGCGGATTTTTGCGATCAATGCGTCCGGCTTCAACTCGCTGGCCACAGCTTCCACACTCGCCGGTTCATTCCATACACGGCGCAGAGCACAGCGAACGAAATCAGCAGCAGCATCAGCGCCGTCTGATTCGCCGCCGCGTAGTCGAGCGCCTGAACATCGTCATACACCGCGATGGACGCGGTTCGAGTCACGCCGGCCAGGTTCCCGCCCACCATTAGCACTACGCCGAATTCTCCCATGGTATGTGCGAAGCTGAGCACCACGGCGGTAACCACTCCGGGGATCGACAGCGGCAAAATCACTCGCCAGAAAGTCCGCAACTTTCCCGCCCCCAGAACTGCCGACGCGTCCAGCAGCTTTCGATCCACACTTTCAAACGCCGCGGTCAATGGTTGCACCGTAAACGGCAAGCTGTAGGATACCGACGCCAGCACTAGCCCGCCAAACGTAAACGCCAATCCATGCCCAAAAAAAGCGCTCCACAATTTTCCTAATGGACCACGCGGCCCCATCGCCACCAGCACATAAAATCCGAGCACGGTCGGCGGCAAAACTAGCGGCAGCGCCACCACCGATTCCACCAGAAACTTTCCTCGCCATTTCGAAAATGCAAGCCAGTAGGCCGCCGGGACTCCCACCACGAGCAACAGCAGCGCCACCACCGATGCAAGCTTCAGCGAAAGCAGCAACGGCCCCGCCATCAAGCAGCCCTCCCTTTCGCTTGGCCGGCAGGCGGCGTGGTGAAGCCATACTTCTCCATCACCGCTTTCCCCGCAGCGCTTTTTATGTATTCGAGAAAGGCCTTCGCCGCTTCTTTCTTCTGAGAACTCTTCACCACCACCGCAGCTTGCTCAATCGGCGGGTGCAACTCCGCGGGAATCAGCCACATCTTCCCCGAATCCTTCATCGCCGGGGAAATCGCCAGCGACAGGGCGATAATTCCTGCCTGCGCATTCCCCGACTGCACGAACTGCATCGCCTGCGAAATATTCTCGCCGTATACCAGCTTGGGTTCCACCTTTTCGTAAATCCCAGCTTTCTTCATCGCCGCCACCGCCGCCCTTCCATACGGCGCATGCGCCGGATTCGCAATCGCGATTTTCTGAATCGCGGCATCCAGCAAAGCGTCCATGCCTTGCACATTCAAATCGACCTTTACGCCCTGCGGCATCCAAATCACGATTCGTCCCACTGCGTAGTTGTACAGCGTTCCCGGCTCCGCTAGTCCGCCCGCTTCCAGTTTCCTCGCATATTCCACATCCGCCGAGAAAAACAGGTCGAACGGCGCCCCATTTTGTATCTGCGAGAAAAAATTCCCGCTCGATCCGTATGTCACATTCACTTTTGTTCCGGTTTGCTTTTCAAAGTTTGCCGCCAGCTCTCCCATCGCGAACTTCAAGTCCGCCGCCGCGGCAACCGCAATCTCCTGGCCGCGCGCTCTCTCGCTGCACAGCAAAATCGCAAGGCACACCAATACAAGCTTCAGCACGGCTCTCATACCAGCCTCCTAGAACTTGTACGTAATATCAAACTGCAGCCGCTTCAAAGTATTCTCGAGCGTCGTGCTGGTCGCCGTTACCAAAGGCCGCCCGAAAAACCCCGTGAAGCCCAGTTGAATGTTGTTTTCCAGCTGATAAAACGCCTCAACCTTGTGTTGGCTTACGTTCGTAGCTTGGCGGATTTCGCTGTAGTTGAACGCTCCAAGCACCGCCTCGCGCTCTACAAAAATGCGCGCATAGGCAAAGTTCAGATCGCCCTTCTTCTGCGATTTGCCGCCTCGCGCTTCCAGCCAATAGGCCCGCCGCTGGTGCGGATCGCATGCGGCATTCCTGGACTGCGCGAACGTTTCCACCGTCGTATTTGCCGGGGCGGGGAGAACGTTGCCCACATTCGCGCAAGCTTTTGTGTTTTGCACAAAATCCCCAAGAATCGTAATGGGCCACTTTTCGGCGGGCGTCGTAATGTCAAACCGCCCAATCGTATCCAGCAATCCGAACTTCGACGAAAACTGCGCGTTCGTGATGATCTTTTGACCGGTCGCAGTAAAGGTGCCCGTCGTAGTCACAACGGAGTTCTGGTTTCCATTGTTGTTCAGCCGCAGCAATCCAAGGTCAGGGCCTGCCGCTGTTGCCGTTGCCACTGCAAGAGCCACGGGATCGGCAAGGTGCCAATTGTAAAAGGCCGTCGATGCGCTGAACTTCAGCCACTCCGTCAGCCGCCATTCGGTTTGCAGTTGTCCACCGTAAACCGCAGTCTGCACGATGCTCTTATTGTTGAGCGAGACGCCCCCCGTTTCCGCGAACGGCAGCTCAAAGCCCACAAGCGCAACGCGCTTCAGCACTGGCGTGCTTTCCAGATTGAAGCTCAGCGTCTGCGCCAGTCCTTCGGGATTCAAATCTTTGTCCCACACCAGTTCGGTGCTTACCCAGGGCTGCGATATCTTTCCGCCCGTCAGCATCAGCGGCTTGAAGTAGTGCGGCCGGTATTCCAGAAACGCGCGGTCCAGTTCAAACGGTTTGCGGGTGCTCATCTGATTCGTCGTCTGCATCACGGAAACGGGATTGTTGATGTCGCCCGATGCCAGCGTGAATCCTCCGGAGAATTCATCGTTCAGTTTTGCGTTCGCGTTGACTCGTAAACGAAACCGCAGTCGGTTTCGAACTTGCGACTCATCCGCGGGGCCGCCAAAGAAAGGCTCCTCGCGCAACCGGATATCTCCGCTGAACGAGAATGGCCCGACGTTTTTGATCCGTTCGCTGAACGAGTTCATGGTCTGCACACTCGCTGAAGTCTTCTCGCTGTCCCTGGCAATGGCGGTTTTTGCCTCGGCGGCGCTGAATTCCGCATGTTGCGCGTCTTTTTCGCTCGTCGCTGCCGCGGTCTGCGCTGTCTGAGCGATCTGCGACGCCTGGTCCGCCGCGCTCTGTGCAAGTTGCGCGGCCTCGCTCGCTTGTTGGCCGGCCGTTGCCGCGCGTTCATTCGCGGCTGCCAGCTTATCGACGATGGCTTTCAGCTCGTCGATCTGCTTCTGCTGCGCCGCCACAGTATCCTGCATGGCCTTCCATTGCTCAGCCGTTCCGCTGGAAGTTTTCTTCTTCGTCGCCGCCTTTTGCGTCTGGCCCTTCACGCTCGCGCAGATGACCAACGACAACAACAACGCACCCAACGCCTTGAGTCTCACGTCTCCCCCGTACTTCGATGAATTGTGTTCCCCTACAAGACCTTCTCGCTGTTCAAACCCGCAAAATCATTACCTCGGTCGATTTCACGAGAGCCGCTGCTCGCTCCCCGACTTTCAGCCGCATCTCTTTGGCCGCATCGGCGGTGATGATGGCCGTGATGTGCTGCTCGCCAATCGCCATCCGAATCTGCGCCAGCAGGCCGCTGTACTTCACTTCCAGAACGCGCCCAATCAGCTGATTGCGCCCGCTGATCTTGCGGAAATTGCCACGCCGTGTTTCGATACCGCCGCGTTCCAGTTTTTTCGGGATCATGCGGTCGATCTCACTCTCTGGAACGCGATGATGCCCGCCCGGCGTCTTCACGGACTTGAGCTTTCCGTGGTAGATCCACTGCTTCAAGGTGGGATAGCTGATGCCCAGAATATTTGCCGCTTCTCGCGGCGCCAGCAGCCTCTGCAAAGCGCACCTCCAGCTAGGCAGAATATATCGGATGGAGTCGCTATAGCAATACGTTTTAATACGCTATGGAAGAATCGCAACGGATTCCACGCTTCGCTTTGGCGCAGCCGTCTGCGTTGTCTCAATTACGGCTTAGAAGTTCCAGATATCGCTCCCGGCTGATCTGCGCCGTGCGTAGTACGTTCTTGATGATGAAAACAGGCAGGGCATCATAACGAGGCACCACCAATGGTCGTAGAATCCCCGGTTTGCTGAAAATCATGTGATCTCCGCGTTCTCGCACCAAGGCAAATCCCTCGGTCTCCAGAACGCGCACCAGTTTTTGATAGGGGATCGGAACAATTCGCGGCATCTGCGGAAACCGCTAAGCAACCGGGAGCGTTAGCCGCATTTTTTCACGCGCCAGCATCGGCCGCTGGCGGAAAGTCTTGCCGTGTCGCTCAAATCCGGCCTCCGCCAGAATCTCATCGAGCGTTCCCATCCGGTTGGCTTCTTCGATGAAGAGGGATACAGCTTCTCTAAGCCGCGACTTGGCCTGATTTGCAGTCTTTGCGCAACTGGAGATATCCAGTTCAGGAGCGTAGGCAACATAGCTCGCACCCTCCTTCCAAACCTGCACGGTCAGCATGATATCTCTCTGTCCGTTCCGGGTGGCAAGCGTGGATGTGACCATAACCCATACTAAACACTGACAGATATCTCGTCAATCGCATGTAGCCTACTTGATCTCAGCCGGCAAGACTCCCAACGGCTCTGACTCAGCCTTTGTTGCTTCATCCGCGCTTAAGCGTCCCTGCACTCGCATTCCCTGAAGCACTTCATTGCGTCGTCTCAACGCTCGGTCCGCATGCCTATACGGCGAGAGTGCATCCCCTGCTCGGATCATCCCCGCAAGTAGCGCGGCTTGGGCAACACTCAAGGAGCTTGCGTTCTTTCCGAAGAAATGCCGCGAGGCATCCTCCACCCCATGCATGTCATCGCCGAAATACACTTGATTCATATAGATCGTGAAAATTTGATCTTTGGAAAAATGCCAGCGAATCCGTGGGATTAACCGATATTGATCCAAAGCGTACTTCAAATTGCTGCGGCGCCACTCACCACAAAGAACTAAACGGGTCACGTGGAAAGATCGCATCTTCTCCGGCTCCACAGCTTGGATCGCCTCCCGCAATTCCTTACCAACTTGCGACGCAGGAACAACCGTGATGGATTTCAAGAGGCAAGGGACAGAAACGACTGCGGGAGCATCCGGTGCGAACTGTGCCAGGCGTCCAACGTCGGGTAAGTCACCCGTGTAGAGGAACAACCATCCAAAAATTCCAACTATCACCAGCGCGAACATGGCGAAAACTGCAACCCCAATCTTCATCAGGATTTTCATTGATTGAGCCCTTCCGAATATGTTGCAGCGACGTGCTCAGTCGAGTCAGTATCCCTAGTTCCGCAGGGGTTTGCCGGTTTTCAGTGTGTGGGCGATGCGCTCTTGTGTTTTCTTCTCGCCGCAGAGCGAGACGAACGCTTCGCGTTCGAGGTCGAGTACGTATTGTTCACTGACCATCTGCGGCGAGGTCAGCGGTCCTCCCGCGAGGATATTCGCGAGCTTGCGGCCAACGTGCGCGTCATACTCCGAAGCGTATCCGCCGCGCAGCATCATGTGGATCGCCAGCTTTGCGGCGGCGAGAAACTGCTCGCCCAGAACTTTGATCTGCGTACTCTGCGCGCCTTCCTGCCAGCTCGCCGCCAGCGGCTTGTACCCGCCGCGCACCAACGCCAGGGCCGCTTCTTTTGCGTCCGCCACCAGCCGGTCGCGGTTCATGGAGACGCCATCTTCGCGGCGTAGATAGCCCAGCTCGCGGCACTCCTCAGCGCTCGTCCCCACTTTCGCCAAGGCAATGGTTTCGAACACCGGCTTCAGCGCATGAAACAGATCAAAATCTTCGCCGCCCGCAGCGTGTTCATTGGCACGGATGAGCATCTCCTTCGATCCGCCGCCGCCGGGAATCAAGCCGACGCCCGCTTCGACCAAGCCGAGGTACGCTTCCGCGGCGGCCTGAATTTTGGTTCCGTGCAGGCTTACTTCGCAGCCGCCGCCCAGCGCCATTCCCTGCGGCGCCACCACCACTGGCTTTGGCGCATATTTGATGGCCAGGTTGATGTTCTGGAACTGCTTCACTGCCATGTGCAGCTCGTCCCATTCCTGCTCCTGCGCTCCAACCAGAACGAGCATCAGGTTTGCGCCAACGGAAAAATTCACCGCTTGATTGGCGATCACCATGGCCTCGAAATCCGTCTCCAGGCGCTTCAGTCCTTTGTGGATCATGGCGATCAGGTCGGCGCCGATGGCGTTCATCTTCGCGTGAAACTCCACGCAGGCCACGCCATCGCCGAGATCGATCAGGCTCGCGCCGGAATTGCGCTCCACTTCGCGCCCGGCCTCCTTCAGCGATTTCAGAAGAATGATGCCTTTCGGCTCTTCCACTTTCTTGGCCCCGCCAGTGCCAAGATCGAAAACCGTCGTCGTGCCTTTTTCCGATTCGTAAAAACCTTTGCGGCTGCTCGCCAGCACTCTTTCAATCACGGGCGGCAGCGTGCGCCCTTCTTTCTGCGCTTGCGCCGCGAACGCTTTCACGCCGATCGCGTCCATCATTTCGAAGGGCCCAAGTTCCCAGCCGAAGCCCCAGCGCATCGCGCGATCCACGTCCTCGATATGGTCCGAGATTTCCGGCACGCGCCGCGCCGCGTACAGACACGTCTCGGAAAGTCCGCCCCACAAAAACTGCTGCGCCTTGTCGCCCTTCTGCCCTTCCAGCACCGGCCCGATCAGCGCGCGCAGCCGCTCGCGCGTGTCCTCGATGGCTTTGCCCATTTCAAGCGACGCAAATTTCGCTTTCTGGCGCGGACGGTACTCCATGGTGTTGACGTCGAGCGTCAGAATTTCTTTTTCGCCTTCGCCTTTTACTTTCTTATAGAAACCCTGGCCCGTCTTGTCGCCGAGCCAGCCGCGCTTGGCCATTTCTTCCACGAGCGCAGGCACTTTGTACATTTCGCGGGATTCGTCATTCGGCGCCGTTTCATAGATATTTTTCACTACGTGCACCAGCACGTCGAGGCCGACGATATCCGCGGTTCGAAATGTCGCCGATTTCGGCCAGCCCACCGCTGGGCCGGTGCATGCATCCACTTCTTCCACCGTCATTCCCAGCGTCCCCATCAGTCGCAGCGCGTTGAGCATCGAAAACGTTCCGATGCGGTTGGCGATGAAATTCGGCGAATCTTTCGCGATCACTACGCCTTTGCCGAGTCTCTTGTCGCAAAAATCGTTCAGCGTCTCGACCACATCGTTCGAAGTCTTCGGCCCTGGAATGACCTCAACCAATTTGAGATAGCGCGGCGGGTTGAAAAAGTGCGTGCCCGCCCAATGCTGCTGAAATTCTTCGCTCATGCCCTCGGCGATTAAATGCACCGGCAAGCCCGAGGTATTCGTCGTAACGATCGCTCCGGGCTTTCGAAACTGCGCCACGCGTGCCAGCAAGTTTCGTTTGATTTCCAGATTTTCCGCGACCACTTCGATGATCCAGTCCGCCTCCCCGCAACGCGCGAGATCATCTTCAAAATTCCCAATCGCGATT
>WNFQ01014193.1_pt1 | contig 12246 bp, 16 predicted proteins | sample 5400171 | NCBI WGS metagenome assembly WNFQ01 (sample SAMN13153356, study PRJNA577476) | soil metagenome | isolation source: 20 cm soil under Madrone tree | place: USA:California | collected 2016-06-14
CCCATCCTGATCGTATTGAAGCGATCCTGCACCCCAAGCCACAGAAATGAGATCTCGGCCTCCTTGTACAGCGAGATGAGGAGCGCAATTGCAACGGGGAGCAGCACTGTGGAGCACGCACGGGAAACGGAATACCTCATAAGTATGGAAAGGATCGGCGGAATGTAATGAATTGCCCACTCACGGGGTATGCTAAATTTCATCACCATGTGCCATTGGTCGCCAGTCAGGCCGCACAGCCCCTGCTCGTCACCCGGCAAGGGAGACGGTGGAGGCGAGGGTAAATGGCGGGGGACGTTAGCAGACGATGATGGGGTTGGGAACATAATGCGAGAGAACGACAGCGGAGTCAGTCCACTCAGTTATATCTTCTGGTCTTCCTCATGCACAAACGTAAAAGTGGGGCGGGAAACAATGGCTCCAGCTCCTTCCCCTTCTAGAAATCATCACTGTCTGCACTGCCTCGTACAGTTGCTTAGAACTGCGGAAACCGCAGCCTGGTTGGTGGTTGTGAGAACTGCACTGCCTGTACTGCCACGTGGGCGATGAAATACGACAACTTTGGGGGATTAGTTCAAAGACCAATGGAGGCCCAAAGCAAACTGTAGTCCGGAGTGGGTCAATCACACCGCGGAATCTGAATGGATTACTAACCGAGTCATATCGGACGGGATCAAACCCCGGCTGAATAGTTCTTGTCGTTTGCGGATCGCGCGCTGATGCGACTCGCGGGTCACGCTATCATCGTCTGGTCAGAGAAGTGCGGGGCAGGGCAGTTGGGGCTCTCTATTGTTTTTCTCACGCCGGTTTCTATGGCCGATTGATCGGACTTGACGCCAATCAGTCAAGGTAGAACGGATCAGCAACACGCAACACGCAACATGGAGTCAGGGCAATACATATACACATTGAAGGAGGAACCGATCATATGTGCTACGAATAACTGGGTAGAAGGCCTCAAGTGGTTTTAGATGCGATAGGTTGGTCACGTGAGCGCCTTTACTCACCTTCGCTCAGCACCGCTAACAGGCCATGAAGCACTGCGAACACCTCCTGCCAACTCCATTTGCTATTCATGAACCATATGAACCCCGCAAGAAAACCCAAGAGACCTGGAGAGGTTTTTCTTTCTGCGGTGCAGAGTCTTTCGAATGTTTTCACGTACTCAATTGCAAAACAAGTTCGCATCCCTCGTCAAAGGCAATGTCACTACGATAGAGGGCCTGGGGAACGTCTGAATTTTGATACGGATGCATTGCGAGATTGGTCATGACCGGAAAGGGGGTTACGAGCTCGGATGAAGGAGGGGTAAAACAGAACCGTATTACAATTCACGTTAGTCGGGGCCATAGCAGCCCTCATATATGCCTATCAGGATCTCTGAATACCGCATAGAAAAATAAAGGCCGATAAACATAGCCACCATCATTTATGCCCTTGCCACAGCACTGTGTATTGGCCAGGGGAGCTCATTTGTTGTGAACGACGTAAAAGAAGACGAAATCTTGTTGGGAGGTCAAACTCAGAAATTAGCAGAACCAGAGAAGATAGAGTTTCATTACACAGATGAACGGCAACAGTCCTGATCTCGTATCGATTATCAGGGTGGTGCCCTGATGATGCTTTCCCATAGGGTAAGACGTTCAGCAAGGGCATCGAGGTTACCCTGAGAAAATACCGGCGCCGGGGGGCCAATCGGGTACCGGGACCGCCGCCAAACCAATTCATCGGTCCGGGAAACAAATTGGATGGCCCGTTCCACGTCAAAGCGATCCACCTTAATCGGCGCTGAATCCACCGACCCCGTTGCAAACGCCTATTTCGTGATTGATTTGATATGAAAAATAAAAGCCCCCGAACGAGGAAACTTACATTTTGCACGTTATTCAGGGTCGACTGTGCAGATCTCGGCGTATTGGCGATGTACCCACGAATGTCACCGACATCTCGACTCTCTAAAAAGAGCCAGGTCCACGAACATCGTATGGAGATATGATGTGAAAGCATACCTTGTGGAGGGCTTGATTCAAACAGCTTATTAGCCTGGGTTTGAAGCTGGGAGAGCTGGTCCCGGAGCTGCGCAACTTCCTCTTCGGCCTTGGACAGGGCAGCTTGTAGATGATGCACTATTGTGTCTCCGGATGCCTGTAGGCACCGAAAATGAGCACCCAGAAACACGTTGACAGGGGAGGGGAAGTAACCTCGGGGGGAAGGACGGATTGGGAATAATGAACATCGCCGTCCTTGGAAGGTTTTATTGTTGTAAGGTCAACGGCCATCCCATGATAGATAAATGAACACACCTTTGGAACTGCCTCAATTTCACTAGACTCAATGCCTCCTCGCCGTGACAAAGGCTTGGGTAATAAAGGGTCTCCTATCAAAGCTGTCGGTTCTTCCACCACAATCTAAGGTAGACTGAATATTGACGAATTTGCCCGCCCGACCGCTGGACTCACTGTTTCAGCGGGCGGGAAAATTCGTCTTTATGTTTTTTTTTCGGTTGAAATGAGATCTGTACTAACCTGAGGCGGCTTCAACCCTGACTCGGAGTTGGGCTCATGATTAAGGGCGTCTGAAAGCATGGCGTGATTCCCATCATCGTTAGTCTGTCTTTGTAAGAACAACGATCGGATTTTTGCATAGTCCAGCTTTCCATTGGCGTCTCGAATCCCCGTTGATGCCACACCCTCTGGGGCGATATGGAAGTTAGAGTCGTCACGGGCATCATCGCTGGCCAACAGCTCAATGAGAGCATCAAACTGATCTGAGCTTGGCCCCGGGTTCCTCTCCTCAGACATTTCTCTAAACGCGGGGAAGGGAGTCCGGTACCGGTATTAACGAGACGGCCTCTTGCCATGCCAAGCGAACACGGGGTCATGGCACGTGATCGGAACGTTGTCTCGGCTATACGGCGGCCACTCTGTCACTTATCGGTGGTTTCCGACAAAGAGAGGATAGCTCGGGTTTTGCACCTTTAATACTCTCAACTTGGGTTGACCACTTTCTCACACTCCGCGCTCCGCGACTGTCCAGTCGAAACAATATCACAGTTCTGGGGTCCAACGCCAGTCTGGTTTCCTGCCGTATTGATCTATGAATTCAGTCCCTCTCGTGCTTCCCTTTACCCTTTCCTCAAGCGATTCAGCGCTCGAAGGATCATCTGATGTTCTATCCTGTACCAATGTCCTTATAGATCAGGCCTCTGCCACCACAGATGTGTCATGCCTCACGTCGTACTGGCTTAGATCCGGCCCGGCGACATCTTCAGGCCAACGATTTGGCTCCTCCGACACCCTGGAAGGTGTAGCACTCGGCTGTAAAGACGGAACGCTCTTTCTCTTGCGCCAAAACCGGCATGGTACCTCTGCTCCAATCAGCATCGAGAAACCCCTGTCGTCCAGGTCCAGCCAGAAATCTGCCCGTCATACCAGTCGTTCCCACTCTCGTCCGAGAACTCCGAGTTCTTCTCTCACACCATTTTCCCTTCCTCCTCGCGCTCGCGTTGTATCTGCTGTCTCTGACGAACAAGCCCAGGCCCCAAAGAATTATGTAGATTTCGATGAGGAATCGGAAAAACTTCGGGAGATTCTGAAAGGGGGTATCAAGGATTCATTATCGATAGATCGACCACGCCGGTCTTTTGACAGGACAACTCCCACAGAAAGGCAACCTGTACTGTTAAAGGGTCTAGCATCGCCTTCAGGTTCAGCTCCACGAGATGAAGGCAAGTCGGTGTTGAGTGCAACACACTCGCCCACGCCGTCGATCACCTCTCTACCTTCTACTTCACATAGTTCCCCACCATCACCCTTTATCACCTCATATCAACTCTCTCTAGAGTTTCACGTATTTCCGTCACGCCCTGGAAATGGAGTCGTAGGTCTGCACACGCTTGTAAACTGTCGCCATTTAATATGCCTGCGGTCCCAAGGGTTCGACTATTTCCCTCCTTTTTCCTTTTAGTTTGTTCAATTCTTCTACAGTGATCTCTCCGTATACTCTGTCGATGATGGGTCATGTGTATTATCCTCGCTAATTCCTCAACATCCCGTGGGACCCCCAGCTGGTGCCAAAGGAGTAGGTTCTTCAGAGTCTGTATGGACATGGAAAGATTTGTTCGTTCACGAGACTGGAGAGGTACGAATGTTTAAAAGAAGTTCTCATCGTTTCGCTAACCTTATACCACAAAGTCGACTATCATACTTGCCTCTGCGGTCATCGACGAGGGATCGACTGAAGACTTGTCTGTAGATAGTGAAGAGTTCAACCAACACCAGCTGTCTCGTGTATCTGTCTTTGAACTGCGGGACAATACTGAGCGCGGGGATGACGACCTCGGCCTCGATAAAGTTGCCGAGTGGCTGGTTGAAGGCCCGAGCGCGGGAATCGGATTGGGCACCTGTGGGGACGGTGAGTCATCCAGACGATCACCGTAGGAGAAACGCTGACGACAACCTAGATGCACCCAAATTCTTCCATGTCGATTCATCAAATCACCTCATCGTGCAGCGCGCGGTCCTTGTCTCGGCTGTTATCCAGCCACAATCGGAGCCACAAGATGACAGCAGTAGCACAGCCCTAGCCGCATTGAATCCGTTCAAAGCTTCTCCTGAACACACTGCGCCCCCAGATAATCGTGGAGAAAGATGCAAACTTACACTGGAGGACCCGCTTGACATCGGAGAACTGAAGCCTCGTCAAAGATTGAAGGGATTACGACTTTTTTTCACAAGGGACCGGATTAGAGGCATCGCATGGTCCGATTCAGAACTTTTCGTGGGTGATGCCTAGACCTTGCAAGCAAAACAGAGTTGACACTTTATTAGGGGTTCGAATCTGATTCACAACGGCTTGTCATCAATCATTTGAGAGCGGCACACGAAGAGCTGAAGGATATCACATGGTTCAGCTGGGATACATATTCCGCCATCTACCCCGTAAGCCTGCATATCTCTGCGAGTCCGTAGATCGTTTCGGCTCATTGCGTTTTACTAGGATCGAATACAAGTATCTGAGCTGAGATTAGTGGACCCGAACAACGATAGACTGCTGGACGGGCGAAGTTCTGGTATTTTACAGTACGGAGCCGATTTACGCTGTAAGTAGTGATGCCGCTGATTGATTCTGATAGATCACACGTCGTTAGCACCGTGGAAATACAGGTGGCTCAAGCCATCCATGCAATATCCCCTACAACTGTACTTTCTACAGGGATCAGCAGCGCGCGCCGACGCCAGGTTGAGCTATTCGTTAATTTTTCTGGAGAAAATCGGAGAGGGTGGACACCAACGACGTTGTGGAAATCATCTGACGAAGAGAAAACGAAGAAGGTCCCTGATGACAGTCAGGCCAGACGCATCACGTGCCTGCTCCCACTGGAGCTCACGCACATTATCTTGGGTTATAGTATGTTGTCTCAGACATCTCATCCCTTCTCGAACCCCTGCCGATGACGGTGTTGTAGGTGACGGAACCATTGGTCGGTCATCGTTCTCTAATCTGGTTCAGCTGAACTCGGTTCCGCCACCTGGAGATATCTCTGATATCCCGTTGAATGGCTATGTCATCGGATTACACGTCGTTCAAAACGACCTAACAGGGGAAAGACTTGTTGTTGGCGGTGCAGACGACGGCTCTGTCGCGATATGGTCACTAGAGTAAGACCAGTGGTGAAGGGCATTGGACCAATGCCTGATGTTCGTCCTGTTTCAGATCTATGAAGACTTTGGCGCGATGGGTTCTGTTCATCGCCCCACTCCAGCGTGTCCTGTATCTGAGGTACGATAAAGGTGGTCCATTGGCGGGATGTCTGCTTTGCATTTCCCGAGATGGCACAATTGCGGTCGTTGCGTTGGACAACTACAACTTGTAAGCATTTTCTGCGGCTATGATGTCTATACCACCATATCTGACATCGTCAGCCTTTACATGGTCCCTGGCGCTCCAGCACCTCTTACGAGGATATGCGTCGGTGGAAACAATCTTCTCCTTTTATATGCTGATGATCGCGCGCGGTTATGGGATGTCAAGACTCTTGAGTTCTGGCGATCCATGGACCTTGAAAAAGTGAAGGAACTGCTCGCTCAGGGTGGCTGGACGGAGCTGTCTGTACCACTGCTGTCATATGTGTTGTACCAAATCTCATTCCGAGAGCAGGTCGATTCACGATTCGCCTTCAATGGGAAACGCGCCAACCACTCTCCCGGTTCCTTCCCCTGATTCGGGTATGTTTTCTCTCCCGTCTCACGCCGATGTACCTCGAGAAAATTGATGAACTTTTTTTTTTCAAAAGCATCCACAATACTGGTTGATCTGGGATCGTTTCTTACACGCGCAATATCCATTTCCAGATCAACGGCCGGAGATGATACTAGTACCCGAGAGCGGACCGCCGAGGTTCTGCGCTCTCTTTTGCAGGTCCTTCTCACACCCGGTCTCAATTCCGATATCGACGCAATTTGCAGAGACAGATTGGGTCTCCCAGCTACCCAGGCATCTGTTGGTTTACATAGGTTTTGGCTACTGTCTCCAACAACACAAGGGCTGCATTCTGACACGATATGACTCTAGGAATGAAGTAAGCACTCTGATTGCATCAGGGAGCTCACAGAGCCCCTGGTGTATTTCCGGGGATGTGTCCGCCTCCAGGGCGCTAGCCCTGATAGCTTGTTTGCGCGCCTTGACGCACTTTGGAAGTGGGTCATATGCCTCATGTTTGTTGTCGATGCTAAATCTGCCATCAGATGTGGCGGACCACATCAATACAGTCATCGCGTTTTACGCAACATCTCTTTCCCACACAGTGGGCAGAGGTTACATACCTCCGAGCCTTTCCTCACTTGCCAGGTGGTGGTTCGATGTCTCAAGTATGACTAACTCACGTTATTTTCTTTTCCTTTATTTACTTCGTCTTCTATTTCACAGGCGAGCTGCGGTTGGCAGCGAGGACATTGTTTGACGCCGGAGTTGCCAGCCTGACGGATGAGGAGACGACTTCCTTGGTGGATAGGTGGCAGCACTCTCGTAAAGTTTTGTTGTCCTGCTGCGTCCGGAGATGATGGCTGACGTCGGGGGACCCTACAGTGTCTTTTTTGCTTCCGGACTCGGAAAAAAGGTCTCCCATCGCTTCAAAGGCTCTTCTTCTCTGCGGATTTATTGCCGCTCGCCAACACAGTCTGCTTTCCACAATAATATCTAAGTCGGTGATGATATACCTTCACGAAAATGATATGTCCTGCAAAGCGCTGGCAATCGACCTTTGTTCCCGTGGATTCAGTATATGGCAACACTACGTTGACTCCATGGAGATGTTACGAAGCCTTTTCAATCTTGCAACAAGCGCGACGAAGGAAAGCATTTCCGCTCAAAATGTCGGGCCGCAAGCCCGACAAGCAGTCCTTCATATTGTCACCAACAACACGGGTATATTCATGACAACATTGTCGCTTGATATCTTGCACCCACACAGTTTAGAGCATCGGAAGTCCGTGATGCAGCTTGTAGCCTTTCTCATCCGCAAAGTCGGCTGGATTTTTCTTTCCTCCACCAAATCGAACTTTCCTGATCCCTTTTCTTTTAGAAACCTCTTGTCATACACCCCAATCTTCCAAAGCTTATGGAGGCGGTGGTGAAGTCCCTGGACCCTAATTCCACGTCGCACCGAGACGCTGTCCATGACGCTGCGACGGAAATTCTCGGTCATGTGGTGAAGACGTGCGAGCCTGGCTCTCTCCCCCTGACGCTCAATTTTAACTGACAGCTTCTCCCCGACAATAGATTTCCACACGGCGAGTCAGCGCCTGGCCGTGGGGACAGGTGAGGGCGCAATTGTGATGTACGACGTCAAAACAGCCACGCGCCTCTACGTCTTGGAGTGTCACAGGCAGGGGCTTGCGGCGTGCAGCTTCTCGCCCGATGGTCGGCGCTTGGTGACCGTTTCTCTTGAAGATGGAGCGGTGTGTGTGTGGAAGGTCGGAAGTAGCTTTACGAATCTCTTCCATCCTGGGGCTCCGCCAAGCCAGGGGCACGGAAGATCAGAACCGTTCAAGTCCCTCAACTTCCACGTCGGCGACGCAGGTGAGTTTTTTTTCCCCCTTCGCCATCATCGGCCTAGGCGCCTCTCCCTTCATTCGATTTCCGTTGATCTCCTATCGTGATTTTTTCTATTAGCTGTGATGACTCTCGAGGAAACGCTTGAACACGTACGCTTCGAATGGACCGCTGAACGCAGCGTCCAGCTAAGAATACGCGATGTTACTCTGACGTTCAGCACCTGAGGCTTCGAGTTGAAGAATCGTGTCACCCTTTACGACATTTTATTTCTGTCATTCACCCACGTCCAAAAATTGTTATCAAATAACGCCACTCGGACTGTCTCCACATGGACGAAGTCACGCTGCGACCCAAGGTTTGCCTATGGTTACAGGGTTACTATTCCAGGAAAGCGCCATTCCACTCAGAACTTCGTTTACGGCGCTCTTCCTCGCGCAGGGGTTTGCTACAATCGATCCACCCCGGTGTTTAAACGGCTCCTGACGCAGACTTTCGATAACCCCAGGAGAAGCTGAACCCGGCGTTGATTAAATATAGATAAATTGCTCAGGGAGTTCCCATGGTACTGAACACAGCGGACCCGAAAGAGAAGGAAAAACTTTTCCCCAGAAGAGAGAGACTGTCAGCTGATAGCTATGCATTTTCAACCGGTGATTTCAATAATTACGGAATCTGGATCGCTGCACCCAGGTCTTTGGCCCCTATAAGAAGAAAATCTCGGGTCGTGGTTGAGTTGCCTGTGGACAGACACTTTCGGCAGCTTTAGGGCTTTGCCTGGTTCATCCCCCGGTAATCTACGCCCTACGCCGGCGCTATTGTAGGTCGTTGCCATTCAAGGCGCCCGCCTACACACGCAGTTAGTTCGTTGTGCGGTCGTTCTTTCATACGTATCGGGACAGAGGTCGGAGGCGTAGTAAGTTGTTGAATTTGTGGTCGAGTAGCCTAGTAGAGTGTAGTTTGAGTCGCATTCGGGGTTTCTGGACGGATTATTCCAAGTCTAGTGAGCGTGCGCAGTGTTGAGGCGGCTTCCGGAATGAGACAAAACTGCCTCATTTTTAGAGGCCGGAAGGGCTATCATGGATAGCATGCCTATGGAGCGAATGCGTTTGGCGTCGTTGTCGTAACTGCCAAGCATGAGTCAACGGACTTGCAGAGTCGACTGAGCTGCTGCGAAACTACGTTGTAACGAGAATGGGGATTAGGGGAAGAGAACATTTTGAAACTTACAAAGAGGAAAAATGTAATTCGTCCCAACCCAAACGGCCAGTTCCTGATATATTGGTTGGAAGCGAAAAATAAATATTGAGACCCGTAGGTCTACCACTCTGAAACAGCGTGTCATCCTTGTGCAGGGGCCATGCTAATCTTCTCTGTATCGTTCCAATTTTTTCGTATGCATCCCCGAAGGGAGCAATAAACAGTTGGCAGGATACGTCGTGGTGATTGAATATACTGATTTTGTTTGGACCGCGGGTGTGTCAATCGCACGCCGGGCCATGCCGCAGGATATTACCGAGCTTATTTTTACAGGATTTCACGCGTGGCGCATAAACGAAGAAATCGATCACGGGATCGAGTTGCTCCTTTCTTCAAGGCGTCGTTCGGACGGCCCGCTATTCTTGTTCGTGCCAGGGCCGGTGGAAAAACTAAACATGGCAGGAGGTGTATTGACAGCCTGAGGGTCAGCAAGCGGATGGGATGCAAGTGCAGAGTTATAATCATCACGTTCTACCGTCCTGGGCTGGTACAAACCTGAACACGACCATGCTGTCGGAGTGGCCAACTTGATTTACACGCGCTTGCGGGACTCGACTCGTGGATACGTCTCGAATTTCCTCTGAAGGGACATGAGCCTCAAAGAAGTCGTGAGCAATACGGTGTGCATCTGTCGTTCAATCTGACGTATCCCACAGTTAACGTGTGTGTGCCATGCGCACGGCAAACGCGAACAGGACACTATATTACGATGCAGGATATATATCGCCTGCGAAAGATCGTGAAACAGGAGAAGGCCGCTCGATCTACGTCTAGTGACGGTAGCCAACCTAGTTATGAGCATTCCGAAGGCAGCCCCATAAGGAAAAGAAGACGAGGAACCGACGATCCAACGCTCAACTACTGCAGTAGATGAGGCTCTGGACGTTCTTGACGAGCAATCTGACGGATAAGCCGATACTGGAGTTCCGGCATCTCCTCAATCTGGTTTTGTCATTCCCCATCTGTACACCGCAGGCGCTGCAGCTGGTATGGAAACTGCTGTATCGCCCGTCGTGGCCGCAGCCAGTATGGAGTCCGCTGCATTGCCCGTCGTGGCCGCGACTCAGACGACTCACTACATTGCACTACCACCACGAGTGCCTCAACCGCACAATATGCCAGTGCCATGGTATATGCCACCGCCCATCGTAGCCTACATACCCTTCGTATCAGATGACCCTATATACCTTATACCCGGTATATTTTCCACCGCCAACCCGTTAGACGGCGCTACTATTTTGTACTTACGACATACAGCAGTCTACAGTAATTTTCAAGGCAATGAGAGGCTCTTCATACAAGCCTGTGTACCAGGTGCTGCGCAAAATTATAGTACGTGAACTCGCCATGCATACCAGGAATTTTCAGGACTATGTACCAGCAAGACATGATGACCATTGCATAGCAGTGGCAAGCGTCTCTAATTGCACGTTTTGCAAAGGCAGAAGAGACTCAAGTTCCATTTCTAATGAAGCAAAGGATCAAAGACCTGAGGGGTGATTTCCCCATACCTGCGCCCCAGCGTTACCCCTGCAGCAAATGAGCTCGAGCACAGCATAGAAAGCGTCACCTGCAAAGACGCACCTGTTCACCATAGCAAACGTGTGTACGGTCTCCATTTTCGACCAAGACAGAGCTCGTTCCTTGCACAGTGGCAATAATCTCTCTCGCAAGTCGCTCCTCGAGTGTCTGGCTTGCCGCCGTGTGTATGGGTCATGGGACGCACGGCAGGTGCGGCTAGCAAGACAGCTTCGGGAACGATCCCGAGCGGTGGCGCGCGGGTAAGAGAATGCACCCAGAGGAGCATACGCGAGATGGTGCGGGAGGCGCGCTTACGCTCCCCATGGCCCACGATTGTATTCAATTGGAGGAGAGGGGTGGTATATCCAAAGCGGGAGGCGGTGCAGCGGTCGTTGGCGCAGCAGAAGGAGGCCGAGTTGTTGACGGGACAGCAGTGAGACTCAGAGGAGACAAGGGAGCGGGATGAGGTGTCACGGTTGACAGGGACGAAGGAGGGCGAACATAGCGGAGGAGTGGAGCCAATGGCTGTTGTACTCAGTGCTTGGGCCCTTGGCACTACAGTAGTGGCTTAGTTACAATGTTCTACATCGTACTTTTCTAAAACAAGGACATTATTGTCCCCTCCGTGGGTATCCTCGCTGGCCACTCCAAAAGTCCTATTTAACTTGTCAAATCTCTGGTATGTTCAGAGTCATCCACTTCACAATGTTCTCTGCGCCTAATCCTCTCATACGCCGAACAGTACTGGGCGTGACTCGGAGGAACTTGAACTTGTCGCTTTTGTCTCTCCCAAATGATACAATCGTCGACCTCATTCTCGTTCGTCTCTGTGTTCGGGACATCCTACGTCTGAGATCAGTATGTATTCGCCATCTCTGGTGTTACGTCTCAATGACACCATCGATTTTAGGTATGCAGACTATTCTACGAACTAACGCACCAACCGGGGGTTTGGAAGCGCATCTTGCGCACCTTTCGCCTTCCACTGCCGCCACTGCCTCCCACCATCCGTTATTCGATCCCTTCTCTCAACAGCCTCGAGGCAGAACGACTGGTTATTCGTGCCCTCGCCGCAGAAGCAAACTGGAAGAGTACGATGCCCAAATCCTATAAGGCTTGGAGATTCTGCGCATTTGCAGACGTGATGTCTATCAAAATAGTCCCTGGAGGAAAATACCTCATTGCGTCAGTCCATGAAGGCACAGATCGGTATGCCCTTATACTTTTGATGATGGAACATCGCGTCAAGACGGCGTACCCAGTGGCGAGGATGGCCACCCCTTCCAAAGCGTACAAGCTCGAGGCGAAATATATGCGCTATGAGACGGAGATGGGGATCATGATAAATTACGTTCGTCGTGAACCTAAACGTGCTTCAGATCGTACGGCGGGGTGAGTCTTACCCCACCCGCT